>Ga0308158_10002130_pt1 | contig 19257 bp, 17 predicted proteins | sample PhyBR2_FD_201038 | JGI IMG/M metagenome (GOLD analysis project Ga0308158, IMG submission 201038) | Phyllosphere microbial communities from UC Gill Tract Community Farm, Albany, California, United States - DLSLB.R2 | ecosystem: Host-associated > Plants > Phyllosphere > Unclassified | place: USA...
ACCCGCGAGGCGATCGATCTCATGACCGAGCGCCTCGACGGCGTCGCCGCCACCTGCCGCGAGGTGCACGACCAGGTGGACGAGGAGGATCCCACCAGCGCCGACATCCTGCACACGATCCTCGAGCGGATCGAGCAGCTCTCCTGGATGGTCAGCGCGGAGAACCGCACCCCGAAGTGACGGGGGCACGCTCTGCTCAGCGACGCGCCATCCGCGCTCCCGACACCACCACGAGCAGGCCGGCGAGGGCGCTGAGACCGATGAGCACGGTGACCGGCGACCAGATGCTCAGTGCGGCGGCCGCGAGCAGCGGCGGCAGGGTCATGCCGGCGTAGGCGATCAGGAAGACGGCGGCGAGCGCCTCGCCCCGTCGTTCGGGCATGGCGGCCGACGCCGCGGTGGTCAGCGCGTTGCGGAACAGGATCCCGATGCCGGCGCCCGTGATCCCCGCTCCGATCAGGAAGAACGACAGCGACGTCAGCACGGCGCCCGCCGCCACTGCAGCAAGGCCCAGCACCGCGAGGACGATCGCGACGAGCAGCTGCGCGCGCGCCGGCACCGTCGTGGTGAGGATCTGCGCCGCCGCGGCGGCCATGAAGAGGATGAACGGCGCCACGCCCACCAGCAGCGGCGAGTGCACTCCGAGCACCCGCCCGAGGAACGTCGACGAGAGTCCCATGAAGGTGCCGAAGACGGCGAAGGCGCCGAAGGCCGCCGCGGCCGCCGACCAGAAGGCCGACCGACCCGCCGCCGGGACGGCCACCCGCTGCGGCCGGTACGCGGGCCGCTCCTCGCGCCGCTCGACGGTCTCCGGCACGAAGGCCACGACGACCGCCTCCACGGCGAGGAGGACGGCGAAGATCGCGTAGGGCGTCACGAGCGGGCGCGCCGCCCAGGTGGCGACCACTCCGCCCACGAGGGGCCCGAGCGAGATCCCGCCGAGGTTCGCGAAGGTCGAGACGAGGGCCGAGCGCCCCGCAGGGCGGCCGGCGGCGGCACCGAGCTCGGAGAGGTGCGCCGTCGCGGTCGCGGTCAGGATCCCGACGCCGAGCCCGCAGACGAAGCGGGCGATGATGAGGCCGGCCACGTCCGTCCACACGAGGAAGAGGACGGCGGAGAGTACGTTGATCAGCAGCGAGCCGAGGATCACGCGCCGACGTCGGAGCCAGTCCGAGATATGTCCCGCCAGGTACAGGCTCACCATCACGCCGACCGCGTAGGCCACGAAGATCACCGTGAGGACGATCGTCGGGAAGCCGTCGCGCTGCTGGTAGATCGCGTAGAGCGGGGTGGGGATCGCACAGAACGCCATCTCGGTCAGGAACGCGACGGCGATGATCCAGAAGCCGGCGTGGTGCGGAAGACGCCGGGCGGAGGCGATGACGGGGGAAGCTGTCGTGGTGGTCACGGCTCCATGCTCGCCCGCCAAGGTCATCGAGTCCAATGGTTATCATTGATGACTGCCATCGCTTTCATCGATGACAAGGAGCCTTCATGGACACCCGCCAAGCCGAGTATGCGATCGCCGTCGCCGAGGAGCTGAGCTTCACCCGCGCCGCGCAGCGCGTGTTCGCAGGCCAGTCGACCGTCTCCGCCGGCGTGCGCGCGCTCGAGAAGGAGCTGGGCGCCGCCCTGTTCGAGCGCGATCAGCGCGGCGTGCGGATCACCGCGGCCGGAGAGGCCGTCCTTCCCGTGCTGCGCGAGCTCGCCGACGCCGAGGCGCGCGCCAAGGCCGCGGCGGATCCGAGGGGCGAGCTGCGGGGGCTCCTGCGCATGGGCATGTTCACGAGCATCAGTTCCATGGCCGTCCCGCGCGTCATCGGGGCCTTCCACCGCGCGAATCCCCTCGTCGAGCTCCGCCTGCGCGGCACGTCCGGCGGATCCGGCGAGCTCGTGGAGTCGGTGCGCCGCGGCCGGGTGGATCTGAGCCTGTTCGGCCTCCCTGCATCGGCGGCGTCCGGCCTGGCCGTGCACCGGCTCGCGACCACGCCGTACCGGGTCGTCCTCTCCGAGGACCACCCGCTCGCGCAGCGGACGGAGATCGAGGTGGCCGAGATCGCCGCGGAGCACTTCGTCGACACGCCGGTCGGATTCGGCAACCGCGACGTCCTCGACTCCGCCCTCGCCGCACGCGGCATCGTCCGCGACATCCGCGCGGAGGTGACGGAGACGAGCGCGATCCCGGTGTTCGTCGCCACCGGCCTCGGCATCGCGATCCTTCCCGACCTGATCATCACACCCGTCGACGGCGTGGTCTCGGTGGCGCTCGCCGAACAGATCGAGTGGGATCTCAGCATCATCAGCCCGCGCTCTCCGAGCGCCCCGGCCGCGGCCCTGATCGAGGAGTTCCTCGCCGCCTATCGCTGAGCCCGGCGATCGGTGCCGGAGTGGTCGACGTCCCGGCCGGTCAGGCCGCAGCCCGGAGTGCTCTGAGCACCTGGGTCAGCCGCAGCGTGGGCGCATAGGTGCGCAGCAGCGCGGGCCCGATCCGGGGCAGCTGCAGCGGCTGCGGATAGCTCATCCAGAGCGGTTCGTGCCGGGCACCGAACTTGGCCTTGAAGCGTTCGAGCGAGGCGAATCCGTAGCTGGGCTCCAGCATCTGCGACATCCGGCGGGCCAGCCATCCGGACTGCCGACCCTCGTGCGGCGCCAGCGGCGTTCCGGAGAGCCCGATCGTCTGCAGACCGTCCTCCGACGCCTGCCGCACCGCCGACACGATGGTGAACTCCATCGCGCCCGGCATCGCCCGGCGGTCGCGCCGCATGACGTCGAGGGTCCACCCGACGATCCGGCCATCCCGCCGAAGAGGAAGCCAGCTCGTCACCACCTGGACGCGGCCGTCCGCGCCGATCGCCAGCATCAGGCGCACGTCGGGATCGGTCAGCTCTGCGAGCCCGCCGAGAGTGAAGCCCATCTCAGGGAGCCGCTTGCCGTCGGCCCAGGCCGAGCAGAGCGCGTCGACCTGCGCGCGCACCGCGGGCGCACTGTCGGCGTAGCTGGTCCACACCGCGGAGAGCCCTTCGCGATCGGCACGGTTGACGGCCGTGCGGAGATCCTGGCGGCGTCGGCCGCTGAGCGTGAAGCCCTCCACGTCGATCACGGCGTCCGTGCCCACCGGGATCCGCGCCCAGCCGTCCTCGTGGAGAGCCGACGCCGCCTCGTCATGGACGCTGTAGAACACCGGCGTCCAGCCGCGTGATTCGCAGAACTCGGCGAATGCGCGCAGGGCGAGACGCGGGCCCTCGGAGATCGGATCCCCGACCGTGAAGGCGATCCCGTCGCGCACGCGGTAGGCGATCGCCGAACCGTCCTCGCCGAACCACAGCGAGTTGCCGGCCCAGGTGGCCATGTGCGCGAACGTGGAATCGCCCGACGCCTTGAGGGCCTCGTGCAGCCGCTGGCGGTCCGCCGCGGTCGCGACCGGAGCCGGCTGGCGGATGACCTTTCGCGCCCCCAGGGCGAGGATCAACGCGGCCAGTGCCGGCAGGCCGCCGGAAAGCAGCAGGATGACCTGCCATTCGGTCTCCGCACCGGTGAGCCCCTGCCAGACGATCCCGCCGTCGACGATCGGGCGCACGATCAGTTCGACCGCGGAGACGACCGCGACCCCGACGAGAGCGACCCCGCCCACGACGATGCCGAGGATCCGACCCCGCATGATCAGCACAGCGCTCACGACGAGCAGAGCGGATGCCACCGGAGCGACGATCGGGTCGATGACGGCACCCGCCCAGGCCAGCACGCCCGTGGCGTTCGGCACGACCGATCCCAGCGCGAGCCCGCTCGCGACGACGACCAGCGCCGAGGCGACCGCGCTGCGCCAACGCGTCTGCACACTCGGCCGCCAATCCGTGCCGGGGCGCGCGGGGCGGCCGATGGTCGCCGCCACCGCGGACGCGAGCACGGCGAACATCCGCGCCACGTCGGATGCGTGGCCGCTCATGAGCAGCAGCACGACGACACCCGTTCCGACGATCCATCTCAGCGTCCAGCGCGTGGCCGGACGAAGCCGGCTGGAGACGGCCATCAGCAGGGCGGCGCTGGTCACCGACGGTGTCCAGGCCTGGTAGCGCAGCGCCTCCTGGGACATCGGCTCCCCGAATGCTGCAGCCGCCGACAGCAGGCCCCACGCGGCGACGACACCGGCGGCGGTCGCGGACGCGCCGACGCTGAACGCCCACCTGCTGCTCACCGAGCGCTCCGCCACCCCGACGGCGACGATGAGGAGGATCCACGAGAGGAAGCTGAAATGCACGCCGGCGAGTTCCGCTTCACTCGCCCACGCGGCTCGGGCGACACCGGCGCCCACCGCCGCGGCGGCGAGGGCCAGCGACAGCGGATACCGCAGGGAGTTCCGGGCGAGACGGGGCAGAGCACGGCGCATGCCTCCAGTCCAGCCGTTCCGGCGTTCCGCGTCGTCATCCGACCGGCGTAACCGCATCCGTCGATCGGCGGGGATCGGATCCACCGGACGGCGGTGATGGGTCCTCGAGGCGCGTCTTTGCCCTAGCGTGTGCGGGGAGGAGAAGAGGAACCATGATTCGTGTCGTGATCGTCGACGACGAGGCCCTTGTGCGTTCAGGATTCACGATGATCCTGAACGCCACCGACGACATCCGCGTCGTCGGCACCGGGTCGGGCATCGAAGCCCTCGATGTGATCAAGGCCGAGAAGCCCGACGTGCTCCTGCTCGACATCAGGATGCCGCAGGTCGATGGACTGACCCTCCTGGGCATCGTCTCGACCATGCCGGAGCGCCCCGCCGTGGCGATGCTCACGACCTTCGACGCCGACGAGTACATCATGACGGCCCTCGGCTCCGGCGCGTCCGGGTTTCTGCTGAAGGACACCGAGCCGGAGCAGCTCGGCCAGTATGTCCGCGCCCTCGCAGCGGGCGGGGTCGTCCTGTCGCCGAGGGCCTCCCGCACCCTGCTGGACACCCACCCCGGCCTGGGCGCCGCCCTCGACGAGGAGGCCGAACGCGTCGGCACGCTGACCGACCGCGAGCGCCAGGTGCTGGTGCTCGTCGCCGAGGGGCTGTCGAACGCCGACATCGGCGCGCGGCTCTACCTCGGCGCCGGCACGGTCAAGGACCACGTCAGCGCCATCCTCGCCAAGCTCGGCGTCGCGAGCCGAGTGCAGGCGGCGCTGGCGGCGCAGCGCGCCGGGCTGCTCGACGAACGGCCGTCGGACCGGTGAATCGTGTGGCGGCCGTCTGGCGGCGCATCCCGGCGTGGGCGACGGATCTCCTCGCCGTCGCCATCGCCGCCGTCGATGCGACGCTCACGTCCGTCGACGAGGGGGTGCTCGGCATCGGCACCAGCGCGCTCGCGTGCGCGGCGCTGCTGATCCGACGTCGATGGCCGCTCATCGCCTTCGCGCTGACACTGCCCGCCGCCCTCATCGCGAACATCCTCGCCGCACCGGTCATCGCTCTGCTCGCACTCTCGAGCCGCAGCCGCCGCAGATGGCTGCTCTTCCTCTGCGGAGCGCTGTTCGCCGCGGCCGAGGCCGTCGGCTGGCCCCTGACGAGCCAGCTCACGACCGACCAGAACTGGACGGCTGTGACCTTCGTCTACCAGCTCGCCACCGCCGCCGCCCCGATCCTGCTCGGGCAGCTGACTCAGGCGGCATCCGACCTCCGGGCGAGGATCGCCGAGATCGAGGCGACGAAGCAGCATGAGCGCGAGCTGTACGCGCAGAGCCTTCTCACGCAGGAGCGCAACCAGCTCGCCCGCGAGATGCACGATGTGGTCTCGCATCAGGTGAGCCTGATCTCGGTGCAGGCGGGCGCGCTGCAGGTGACCTCTGCCGACGCTGAGGTGCGTGATGCGGCGAGCTCCATCCGGTCGATGGCCGCAACCACTCTGGACGAGCTGCGCTCGATGGTGACCCTCCTGCGCGCCGCGGGCACGCGCAGCCCCGGCCTCGCCCCTCAGCCCACCATCGCCGATCTGACCGACCTCATCGCGGCGAGCGGCCTGCCCGTCACCACGGTGGGAGAGCTCCCGCGCGGAATCCCCTCCGCCGCCCAACGCGCCGTGTACCGCACCGTGCAGGAAGCCCTGACGAACGTGCGCAAGCACGCGCCCGGATCCGCGATCCGCGTGCGTCTATGGTCGGACGACCGCTCGTATGGCGTCGTCGTCGAGAACTCGCGCCCGACGGAACCTCCCCTGGATCTGCCGAGCGCGCGGCTCGGACTGCTCGGCCTCAAGGAACGCGCGGAGCTTCTCGGCGGCACCCTCGTCGCCGCGCCGAGCGGTGACGGCTATGCGGTGCGCCTCGCGCTTCCCCGCTCCCCCGCCTGACCCGCCGACCGGGAGCGCTCTTCCCGCCAGACGGCGGATCCGCCCGCGATGCGGCGCGCGGAGCATGGGTATGTCACCAGTGATCGACGTCGATGACATCTCCATCGCCGTGAGAAAGGGAATCCTCATGCAGACCTCCGATGCGCGCCTGATCATCGATCTCGCGGACTCCGTCCGCAACGCGGCGCCGATCCAGAAGGACGCCGAGGCCGCGCAGCTGATCTCCCAGCTGATCGGCTCCCAGCCCGATGCGCTCTACTTCCTCGTGCAGACCGTGCTCCTGCAGAAGGAGGCGCTCGCCGCGCAGCAGGCCTCACCCGCTGCCGCGTCCGGCTCCGCGTACGCCGCTCCGGCAGCGGCACCGGCCGCCCCCGCGCCGGCCGAGGAGCAGCGCGGGCGCTGGGGCGGGCTGTTCGGCGGGCGGCGTCCGTCGAACGCCCCCGACGGCGGCTCCGGCGGAGGCAGCTTCCTCAAGACCGCCGCGGCGGGGGCGGCCGGCGTCGCGGGCGGGGTTCTGCTCGCGCAGGGGATCTCCGGGCTGATCTCCGCCCCGCACGACCAGCACCATGCCGAAGACGACCACGACGACGCGGACTGGGACGACGACGGGTGGGACTCGTTCTGACATGTCGACCTCGCTCGAGCTCCTTCCCGCCGTCCGCAGCGATCTTCCGGATCTGGTCCCGCGGATGCAGGCGGCCTTCGCGATCGCCGTCGTGGAGAATGCCGGAGAGGACCTCCGAGAGCCCATCCCCTCGGACTCAGAGGTGTGGGAGTCTTTCGACGATCCGGATTCGCACGTCCTGCACGTCATGGCCGATGGCCGGAAGGTCGGGGCCGCAGTCGTCGGCATCCACACCGAAACCCAGCACAACAGCCTCGACCTGTTCTTCATCGACCCCGAGTTCCACGGCCGGGGATACGGCCGGAGGGCCTGGCAGGCGGTCGAGGAGCGCTATCCGCTCACCCGGGTGTGGGAGACGATGACGCCGCACTTCGAGACGCGCAACATCCATTTCTACGTCAACGTGTGCGGATTCCGGATCGTCGAGTTCTTCCACCCCGGCCATCCGGATCCGCACCAGCCTGCGCGCGCATCGCATCTCGAACCGTCTTCGAGCGAACCGGAGGAGCTCGACCTCATGTTCCGATTCGAGAAGACCCGTCAGCCGGACAGCTGAAGGGAGATCGCGGCGCCGCGGAGATCACCCGTGGGCGACGTTCCCGCTTTCCCGTAGAGTGCACAACGCCGACGGCGGTGGACGTCGAGCGGCCAATCCCTCGACACGGGGAGGACCACAATGCCCATGCTGATGATCTCACTGGTGGTGGCGGGCCTGGGGCTGCTCGTCTGGGCCCTGTGGAGCCGCACATTCCGACGGGCCACCGTCAACGGCCCCGTGGTGATGACGGCGCTCGGCGCACTCGCCGGCGCCCTGCTGCCGCCGCAGGAACCGCTCTTCATGGAGTCCAAGACGACACTGTTCCTCGCGGAACTCGTCCTCGCCTTCCTCCTCTTCGTCGACGCCCTCGACGTGCGGGGATCGCTCAGCTCACAATTCCGCGGGGTTCCGCTGCGTCTTCTCGGGCTCGGCCTCCCCCTTTCCCTGCTCCTGGTCTTCGCGGTCGGCCTCGTCCTGCCTCTCGGGCTCTCCCTCGCCGTGGTGCTGGCGATCGCGTGCATCGCCGTCCCGGCGGACTTCTCCCCCGAGACCTCCCTCGTGCGCGATGAGCGCATCCCCGCCAGGGTGAGACGCTGGTTGAGCATCGAGAGCGGCTACAACGACGGTCTGGTCTCGCCGCTGCTGCTCGGCGCCCTCGCCTTCGCCAGCGCCGGCAGCACCAGCGACGCAGGCCGCGCGCTCGCCGTCGCCGCCCCTGCCGGCCTCATCGCTCTCCTCGTCGGCGGCGCGCTCGGCGCAGCGATCGGGGGTGCCACGCGATTCGCCGATTCCCGCGGATGGACGGAGCCTCAGAGCATGCGGATCGCCTTCATCGCCGCGCCCGTCCTGGTCTTCGCCACCACGGTGCTCCTCCACGGAAACGGCTTCGTCGCCGTGTTCGTCGCCGGCGTGGTCATCCGCGTCGCACGCGGCACGCGGGGCATCGAGCACACGGAGCTGTCCCTCGTCGAGGATCTGTCGTGGCTGGCGAACCTGCTGCTCTGGCTCGCCTTCGGATTCGCCTCCACGCTCCTGCTCAGCCAGACGTACGACTGGTGGCCCGCGATCGTCCTCGCACTCGTCGCGCTCACCGTCGGCCGGCTCGTCCCCGTCAGCATCGCCCTGCTCGGAAGCGAAGCCACGCGAGCGGAGCGCTTCTTCATCGCGGCGATGGGTCCGCGAGGAGCGGCATCCATCGTGTTCGGCCTGATCGCCGCCAATGCACTGCCGGGCGAAGAAGGATTCATGATCCTCGCCGCCACCTGCATGGTCGTCCTCGGCAGCGTCGTCATCCACGGCATCGGCGGCCCGCTCCTCGTGCGGCGGCTGTGGCCGGCGTCGCCCACCGCGACGGTCTCGTCCACCCCACGGTGAGCGTGCGCGGCGGGACGATTCCGGCCGCCGCGGGATGGAAGCCGTGGTCACGCTCCGGTCGCGCCCATCCTCTCCCGTGGAGCGGGCGCGGCATTCATCGCTCGGGACGCCCAGGCCGTCACCCGTTCGAGCGGCCCTCTGCCCCATCGCAGCGCCCAGATCGTGCATCCCACCAGCAGAACGCCGATGCAGCCGAGCCACGAGAGGGGAACGTTCGAAGACTCTGCGAACGCGTCGGGCGCCAGGGACAGCGGTGCGCTGAGCACGAAGAATGACAGGACGTGCGCGGTGTACGCGGTCAGCGGCATCGAGCCGACCGCGGCGATCGGCACCAGCGCCACCCGGATCCAACGCGCCGACAGCAGACACACGCCGATCACCGCGATCGCGAAACCGCCCGATCCGATGATCTCGAACGTCCCGCCCGAATGCGGGCTCACGCCCCAGGCGCTGCTCAGGACCGAACCCGGATCGAACGCCGCCGACGGGTCGGACGCCGACCCCGCACCCGCCTTCCCGGTCCCCCCGCCGACGGAGGCGGATCCCTGTGCGTCGAGCGAGGAAGCCGCCATGTCGGAGGCCCAACCGTTCTGGACCCCGTTCACCGCGGTCCCGATGCCATAGCCCGCCACCGCGAGGATCGCCCCGACGACCGCCAGGCGGGCCGCGGTGCGCACCGCTCCGAGCTCGCACCGCGCCAGGGCGAGGCCCGCCAGCATCAGCGGCAGCCACACGGTGAGCGGGTACGCGCAGGAGAGCAGGAACGCGACACCGGGCGCGCCGGGGGAGCCGCCGGTCCCCGCCGACGACGTCAGGGCGTTCACCGTGCCGACGAGCGTCGGGCCGACGACCGCGAGCGCCGCAGCGGTGACGACGAGCGTCCGCCTCCGCATGCCGAGGAACGGCGTGATGAGCAGGAACAGCACGCCGTAGATCGGGAGGATCACGGCGATCTCCGTGCCGAGGAGCTCCAGCGCGAGCCCGAGCGCGAGGACGGCGATCGCCCGGCCCACCATCTTCAGGCGCGCGGATCGAAGCTCCTCCCCGGTGGGCCTGCCCCCCGCGCCCACCGCGATCCCCACGGATACGCCGGCGACCACGGCGAAGAGGATCGAGGACCGACCGGACACGAGCGTCGTCCAGGTGAGCGGGTCGGCGAGGTCGAAGCTCGCGGAGACGCCGACATGGACGCCGATCATCCCGAAGACCGCCAGTCCTCGGGCCACATCGATCCCGCTCAGCCGGGGGGCCTGTCCGAACGATGCCCACCTCTCGAAGAAGGACTGCCGGGTGCGCGCGAGTGCGCCGAGGGACGGGGTGCTCATGGCGTGTCTTCCTTCAGGGGTTTCCTGGGCGGGGGATCGGCACGGAGGCGGTCGCAGGGAACCGAGACCTCCCACGCGAGGGTCTGCTTCAGCGTGACGGTGTCCCGGGGAGGCGCTGCGGCGCACAGCCGCCGTGCGTCCTCGACCTGCGGACTCCACGCCGGGCCCTGAGAACGCCGGGTGTCCCATGGAACGACATGCAGCACCAGCGACGCGGCCAGCGCCGCCACGGCGATCCGAGCACGCAGCGCCCGCGTCCGGCCCGCTCCTGACCGATCCCGCCCGGCCCTCACGGTCCCGTCCGCCGCTACGACCACCGCAGCGGCGACAAGCATGGAGGGCAGGACGCCATAGCGAGGAAGCCAGATGGAGCGCAGCTGCGGGGCCGTGTGCCCGGCATAGTCGTAATAGTCCTCGGGATTGGCGTAGACGCTGCCGCAGTAGACGATCACGGCTCCCGCCAGGAGCAGAGCGACGAGGATCCGGTGCGACCGGGACGCCGAGCGAAGCAGCACGCCCAGCAGCACGCCGAGCACCGCCGCGGCGCCGAGCACGACGAGCAGGCTGCGACCCGCGAGCGCGGGCCCGATCTCCTGCTGCGGAAGCACGAAGGGGAGCACCGCGTTCACGATCAGCCCCTTCGCGTACGACAGCGGCTCGACGTGGCCGAACGCGGTCTGCCGGCGCGGGCTCAGCAGCGCGGAGGCGATCTGCGCCGCCGTTCCGAGGAGAAGCCCGCAGGCGACGATGCGTCGCAGAGGATCACGCACCCGCCACAGCGCCACGGGGACCAGCAGCACCGCCTGGATCTCCGTCAGTGCCGCCGCCGCGGCGAGGATCGCTGACGCGACGGCGAACACCGGGCGCCGCGGCGTGACCAGGAGCAGCCACAGCAGCGTCCACATCATCAGGGTGTGCAGGTTGGCCGTGTTGCCGAGCACTTCGCGCGCCGCCAGCGGCGCGAGCACGGTGAGAGCGGCGATGAGAACCGCATGGGCAGGAAGCAGGAGCCGGCGCGCGCACAGCCACACGATCGCCGCGCACCCTCCGGCCACCAGACAGCTGCCGGCGGTCATGGCGATGGCCATCGATTCGACCGGCAGAGCGGCGGCGAAGCCTGCGATGATCCGAGGGATCACGTGCAGGTAGCCGCCGTAGGGCGCGAAGGTCTCCGTGAACCCCGCGTCGATCGCGCCCTGCAGGAAGTCCCGTCCGTCCTCGGCCCAGAGGGTGTCCCGGGCGGTCGCCGGCAGCCGCAGCCAGGCCACCGCGGCACTCACCATGCCGATCAGCACCGCCACGGCGGCGACGACGGCGGGCCGCGGGGGCATCCTGATGCCCCCGTCCTCCCCCGTCCGCTCACGGATCGCCGGCATCGAAGTCATCGTGGCGTCGTCTCGGCGGTCATGGATTCCCAGGGTGCGTCATGGATGGTCGTTCCGGTCTTCCATGGTTCCGTCACGGCCGCGGGTACCGGATCCCCTGATCGGGGGTGCACGCACCGCCGATCAGGGGGAAGAAGGGGCGCCTTCCCGGATGTCGCCGGCGCGGGCGCCGGTGAGGATCGAGGGGTGACCGACTTCTTCTCCGTGCTCTGGCTGGGTTTCCTGCACGTCCGGATCGTCGACGGCGCCCTCCCCGTGATCGTCTACGTACTCGCCGCCGGCGGCATCGTCGTGACCCTCCTCTGGGGCGTCACGAGACGATGGATCCTGGTCGCAGCGCTGGCGGCGGCCGGCGGCGGCGTGCTGGCGATCGCGCTCTGGCTCGTCTGCGTGCAATGGCTCGACCTGTTCGGAGGCAGCCTGGGACTGCCCACGTGCCTGTGGCTCGCGGCGACGCTCTCCGCCGTCGCCGTCGGAGTGGCCTCCCTGTTCCGCCGTGGGGCGCTTCGTCGTTCCGTGGCGGTCGTCGCCGTCGTCTCCTCGATCGCGGCGGGAACGCTCGGCATCAACGCCGCATTCGGCCTGAACCGCAGCATCGGGAACCTGCTCAACATCGTCGTCGACGCGCCGCTCCGCCTTCCCGCTCCAACCCCCGCGCCGCGGAGCTCGGCCGCGCCTGTGCGCCCGCTCTGGGAGACCTGGACGCCGCCCGCAGGCATGCCCCGCGCGGGCCACACGGGTACCGTCGCGATCCCGAACGTCGAGAGCGGATTCACCGCCCGCAGCGCGGGCGTGTACCTTCCTCCCGCAGCCCTGACGGCCAACCCGCCCCGGCTTCCCGTCGTGCTCATGCTCATGGGGCATCCGGGCAACCCTGATCCCGCGCCCATCGCGCAGGTGCTGGACGCGTATGCCGCCGCCAACCACGGTCTCGCCCCCATCGTGGTCGTCGCCGATCAGGTGGGAGCGGACGTGAAGGACACCGGATGCGTGGACTCGCGCCTCGGCAAGGTCCGCACCTACCTTCTGCACGACGTCATCCCGTGGATGCGCGCGAACCTCAACGTCGCTGCCGACCCCCGGCTCTGGACCGTCGCGGGGTACTCCAACGGCGGTCAGTGCGCGATCTCGTTGGGCGCCGAACACCCCGAGCTCTTCGGAACGGTGATCAGCGTCTCCGGAGAGGAGTTCCCCGGTGCCTCCCACCCTGCGGACGCCCTCCAGCGTCTTTTCGGGGGCGACGCGCAGAAGTACGAGCAGGCGAAGCCGCTCACCCTGCTGCGGCAACACCGCTACTCGGGAACCACGGCCGTCTTCACGGCAGCCAAGGACGACTCGCGCTACCTGGCCGTCGCGAAGAGGTTCACAATTGCTGCGCAGGCGGCGGGGATGGACGCGCGGCTTCGCGAGCTCGCCGGCGGCGGCCACGGCGCTGCGGCGCTCACGGGCGGCCTCCGCGCCGCCTTCGCCGTCGCCTATCCGGTGCTCGAGCTCTCACCACCCGGCCGGGAGGCGACGGCGACCGGTCCCTGACGGAGCTTCTCCTCAGGCCGATCCGACGAGAGGAGCCGGCCGGTGGCGAACCGACCGGCTCCTCGGAGTGCCACGGCTTGGCGAATGACCGGAAGTCTGGGGAAACCCGCATGCGCCGTGGGACCTTCCCGCACATCACCGTACGGGGGTGCGCCCGCGCCGGGCAGGGGCTTGACGACGGCGGTGAGGACCGACTAGCGAAGTGCAGTTGAACCTTCCGCGGCGCTCTCTCGTGCTCCTTCATGGGGGGGGTATCGCCTCCTCGCGCACCGCCGACGAAGGAGATGACGACCATGAACACGACCGACGACCGCACCGCCCTCGCCACCGACCAAGACACCACGAGCCCGCACCGCTCATCCGGCGTCGAAACCGCCCCGGTCCTCAGCGCGGTCTGGCCTCTCCTGCGGATCGCCATGGCCCTGATCTTCCTGTGGACCTTCCTCGACAAGACCTTCGCGCTCGGATTCAGCACCGGCCGGGACGCCAAGACCGGTGCCGTCGACGTCTTCGGCCGCGCCGCGTGGATCCACGGCGCCTCCCCCACCACCGGATTCCTGGAGTTCGGGACCCAGGGCCCGCTCGCGCCGCTCTTCAAGGCGCTGGCGGGCGACGTCGTGGTCGACTGGCTGTTCATGCTCGGCATGGGCGGTGTGGGCGTCGCACTGCTCCTCGGCATCGCCACCCGGATCGCCACCGTCGCGGGAGTCGCGCTGATGGTCCTGCTGCGCCTCGCCGTGTGGCAGAGCCCGAACAACCCGATCGTCGACGAGCACCTGGTCTACGCCCTGGTGCTGATCGCCCTCACCCTCACTCCCGCGGCGCGCCGCGGGAGCCTCGACGCGATGTGGCAGCGCCTGCCGATCGTGCGAAGGCTGCCGATCCTGCGCTGACGGGCAGGCCTAGTTGAAGTCGCCGCCGCCCTGGAAGTCGCTGGCCATGTCGGCGAAGCGGGAGAAGTGGCCCTGGAAGGCGACCTGGATGGTCGCGGTGGGGCCGTTACGGTGCTTGGCGACGATGAGGTCGGCCTCACCCGGGCGCACGTCCTTGTCGTAGACGGAGTCGCGGTGCAGCAGGATCACCATGTCGGCGTCCTGCTCGATGGATCCCGACTCGCGCAGGTCGCTGATCGCGGGCTTCTTGTCCTGACGCTGCTCGGGGCCACGGTTCAGCTGCGAGAGCGCGATCACCGGCACCTGAAGCTCCTTCGCGAGCAGCTTCAGAGCACGGGAGAACTCCGAGACCTCCTGCTGACGCGACTCGACGCGCTTGCCGCTCGTCATCAGCTGCAGGTAGTCGATGATGACCATCTTGAGACCTGCGCGCTGCTTGAGCCGGCGGCACTTGGCGCGGATCTCGACGAGCGTCATGTTGGGGCTGTCGTCGATGTACAACGGTGCGTCGTTGATCCGTCCGCGGGTGGCCGCGACCGTGGTCCAGTCGCGCTGGTCGAGCGTTCCCTTGCGCAGGTTCTGCAGCGGCACCGCACCTTCGGCGCTGAGCAGACGCATCGCGATCTCGGCCTTGCCCATCTCGAGCGAGAAGAAGATCGACGGCTGGTTGCTCCCGATCGACGCAGCCCGCGCGAAGTCGAGCGCGAGTGTCGACTTTCCCATCGCAGGACGCGCGGCGACGACGATCATCTGACCGCCGTGCAGGCCGTTGGTGAGCTCGTCGAGCTCGCGGAACCCGGTCGGAACGCCGGTCATCGATCCGTCGCGACCGCTCGCGGCCTCGATCTCCTCGACGGCCGCATCGACGGCGACGGTGAGCGGCACGTAGTCCTCGGCCCGCTCGGTGCCCGTGACGGAGTAGATCTCGGCCTGCGCGCTGTTGACGAGGTCGACCGCGTCGCCCTGTCCGTCGTAGCCCATCTGCACGATGCGGGTGCCCGCATCGACGAGCTTGCGCAGGATCGCGCGCTCCGACACGATCCCGGCGTAGAACCCGGCGTTCGCCGCGGTCGGCACGATCGAGGTGAGCGAGTGCAGGTAGTCGGCACCGCCGGCGCGGGACAGGTTGCCGTTCTTGATGAGCTCGTCGGTGACGGCGATGACGTCGGTGGGCTCGCCGTGCGAGTACAGCGAGAGGATCGCGTCGAAGATCAGCTCGTGCTTGGGGATGTAGAAGTCGGCCCCGCGCAGCGACTCGATGACGTCGGCCACCGCGTCCTTCGAGAGCAGCATTCCGCCGAGCGTGGACTGCTCGGCCATCATGTCGTGAGGAGGGGTCCGCTCTGGTCCGCGTCCTCCACCGAGCCGCTCTTCCGCGATGTCCGCGATCGACACACGCGCCCCCTTCTGCTACCCCGCCGGCCGTGACAATCCCCCGGGTCGGGATCGGGCCTCGCGGAGCTCATCTCCCCGCATGCACATCGCACCATGGACCACCGACATCGGGTTGCTGGACCACGCTACCCGCACGCGCGGAGAGCCTGTGGATAACTCTGTGGAGGGATTGCGGGTAAGTCGGGAGAGTCTGTGCAGAACGCCTGGGGATAACTGTGGGGAGTCTTTTCGTTCTTAACCTTTTTATTTGAGCTGACCTGGTTTTTCCTGTTTCCCCAGCCTGTGGATGAGAATCTGTTTAAAGTCCCTCTTTAAGGTTCGCGAGCCGTTGTGCGGATGTGTACAACTTGGGGATGACACACACGCCAGGAGCCGTTTGTCAAGTCAGCCGTTCGGCGGGAGTGGCGTCGCTCGAAGGAGCATCCGCGCCGCCCGAGCCTGCGCCGACGCGCGCCCCGGATCGTCGCCCTAGGACCGCGCCGCGCTTCTGCGCAGGAGAGCGACCGAGGCCTCTGCGCACCACCGTTCGAGCCGCTGCTGGGCGACCGTGCTGCTGAGCTCGTCACGGCGCTCCGGATGCTCCTGCCAGTACCGCAGCGCGGCGTACAGAACCCACGGCGGAGCCGCGTAGTCGTCGAGCCCGAGGTCCCAGGGCTCGCGGCCCTCGCGCTCGATGCGCACACGCCGCGGCCCCTCGGTCGATCCGTCGTCTCGCGCCAGGGCGGACACGGCCCGGATCTGCTCCCACGGCACGACCTCTATCGCGTCGAGGTAGTGACGGGAGAAGCCCGCCCGGCCGAGCGAGATCCCGATGGGGATCCGCCCGAACGAGGCGCTGCGGAACGCGGCGACGAGCGCGATGACCCCGCACAGCACCAGCACCGCGGCCGCCAGTGCCAGCGGCACGATCAGCAGCAGCCAGGCCCCGGCGTCCCGCTCGACGACGCGCATCCCGGCCACGACGAGCAACGTGCCCGACCCCGAGCCGCCGAGCAGCAGCGCCCACCCGAGCCCCCACGATGCGAGGTTCTGACGGAAGAAGTGCACCCACGAGTCCGGCGGCTCGCGGTCGGCCCGCGTCAACGCGACCGCGTTGATCAGCGCCGGACCGCGGTAGCGGCGCGGAGGTCCCTCCCGGGAGACCGACAGCCCCGCCATGAGCGCCCCGAAGCACACCGCCCAGAACACGGTCCACAGCACGTCTCCCCGCACCGCGCAGCTCACCCCGAGCAGCAGCAGGGCAGCGGCGGTGAGCGCGATGAACGCGTACGCGACCGGCGACACCGCCGCCATCCCCCGCTCGTCCCAGTTCGCGGGCAGCGGGTACGGGATCGGATCCTCGGTGTCGGCGCTCATGCTCCCCCTCCGGCTCGACAGTAGCGCGGGCGGGCTAGGGCTTCGACGACACGATCTGCACACCCTCCGGAAGCGGGGCACCCAGGAGGGCGGCGTTCTGCTCGGCCTTGGCCCGGTCGAAACCCCCGGAGATCTCCACCGACGTCGAGAGCGACTGCCCGCACTCGAGCTGCACGGTGGGGGCGGCGAGGAGCTTCCCGTCGAGCAGGATCGCCATGCGCGTGAGCGCCGGATCCTCCTCGCAGGCGAGCTTCCCGGAGAGCGCGGCGAGGGCCGCCGCACCGCCGTCGGTGAAGTCGATCCGCACACCCCACTGGTTCTGCACATCCACCGCCTTCGCGGAGGCGAGATCCTCGTCGCCGACGCCGACCGGCCCGAGCTGCAGCACCTCGTGCTCCTCGGTGGTGACGGCGCAGGCCTCCGCGCCCGTCGTGCAGTCGTCCGACGCCGTGGCCTTCGCACCGACGGCTGTCACCGGGCGGATCGTGAACTCCCCGGGCGCCTGGAAGAGATCATCCCTGACCTCGACGTCTTTCCCTCCGGTCTTCGGCGGGTTGTAGCTCACCGCTACCCGGTCGCCGTCCGTGCCGATGCTCCGCTCGGTGATGCCCGCGACGTCGAGCCGGTGCGCGAGCTGCTTCGCGACCGCGTCGGCCGTGCCAGCGGGAACCCGCAGCACCACCTGGTGCGTGAGCTCCGGAGCGGCGAACGGCAGTCGCGTGCAGCCCGCCAGCAGCAGGACTCCGGCGACGACGGCGGCGGCGAGGACGCAGGAACGCATCGAGCGGCTCATACCCCCGGAGCCTAACCCGGCGGCCCGCGCGCCGCACCGGCGACAGGACCGCTAGGAGACCCGCGTGGCGGTCACGATCCAGTTGTCGACCGAGTGGCCGTCCACGTGCCGCGCGTCGAGATCGCACGAGAACAGCGCGAGCGTGCGCTCCGGGCCGTCCGTCTGCCACACCCATCTGTATGCCGTGGTCGCCTGTGCGACGACGTCCTGCTTGGGCACGCTGACGGCGTCGGCGGCCACGTCGAACTGCGCGGCGGCCAGTCCGCCCGCGCGCAGTGCATAGGTGATCACGACGCTGTCCCCCGCCTTCACCCGCCCGAGATCGAAGAAGACGTCCTTCATGCCTTCACCGGTGACGTTGTGTCCCGCGATGACCGCGCGGTAGCCCGACAGGTTTCCCGGCACCGTCTGCCACTGCGGAGGGCCGTACCAGCCCGCGAGTCCTGGATCGGGGTTCAGCCACCCGTCGTCGTTCAACTGGATCAGGTCGATGTCGGCGTCGATGAGCGGCACGCCCTGATGCCGCACGGTGATGTGCACCGGGGTGCCGTCGATGTCCTGAAGAGGCGCCGGCGGCGGGGGCGTCGACGACGCGGGCGAGCCGGGCCCCGGCGTCAGCGCGGGCACCGGGGACGACACCGACGCCTGTGGCGCGGGCTTCATCGGCACCGGACCGATCCCCCGAGCCGCGCCGGCGAGGGCGACCGCCCCGCCGCCGGCGAGGACCGCGACGACGAGAAGGGTCACCGCGAGGCGTCTGCGCGTCACGATGACCCTCCCTGTCCTCGATGGATGCTCAGCTGCGACGACCGCGCAGGAGCAGGCCCGCCCCTGCCAGCGACGCCGCCGCGAGCGCACCCAGGCCGCCCGCGGCGACCGGGATCCACGACGTGTCGCCGTCCGTCTGCACCGTGGCGGGAATCGTGTGCGTGCTCTCGTCGGCCGGAGCCGGAGCGGTGGGCGGCGTCACGGTCGGCGGCGTGACCACGGTGACAGGGCACGTCACGGCATCGTGGTGCACGGTCGTGTAGACGGCGGGCGTGCCCTCCGTCGGCGGAACCGCCGGCTGCCCCTCGACGTCGATGATCTTGTCCGCGGACCAGTAGAACCAGTCGGCCTTTCCGGGCGTGCCGGCCTGGAAGATCTGGTTGACGGGATCCGTCCCGTGCCCGGCGCCCTCGTAGCTGACGGTGTTGGCCTGCCAGTTGTCGCCCGGAGGGATGTCGCCGGCGCCCGGGCCGTCGGGACCGCCGGTCCACGAGTAGCGTTGGAAGTTGCCCCAGTGCCAGACCTCCTCGACGGCGGGCGAGCCCGGCGTGCCCGGCACCTCAGGAGTGACGAGCACCTGCTCGTCGTACGCCGGTGCCGACGTGCAGGTGCTGTCGTCCGCGGACGCGGTCGGCACCGTGATCAGGATTCCCGCGACGGCGAGCGACATCGCGCCCGCCGCGTACGCGGCCTTGCGGAGCGCCTTCGCGCTCGTGCTGTTCGGAGACATGTCCCCAGTACCCCCAGATTCGTGATCGAAGTGCGATCACACGCGTCCGGGTGCGCGGAAGTCCACGGAGTGGACTGCGACGCGCCGATCCCCAAGATCGTCGGGCCCCCACCCCGTCAACGGTTGCCCACGCCCCAGCCGGTGCAACCTTTGCTCCCACGATAGCCACCCTCCGATGCCGGGGCAATGGACCCGGGAAGCCTGGGACACGGCGGATCGGACATGAGAAAG
>Ga0308158_10002131_pt1 | contig 19253 bp, 15 predicted proteins | sample PhyBR2_FD_201038 | JGI IMG/M metagenome (GOLD analysis project Ga0308158, IMG submission 201038) | Phyllosphere microbial communities from UC Gill Tract Community Farm, Albany, California, United States - DLSLB.R2 | ecosystem: Host-associated > Plants > Phyllosphere > Unclassified | place: USA...
TGCCTGAGGCTGCGGCCACAGCAGCGAGCGCACGTACTGCACGGCCTCTGCAGCGCCGTGCAGACGGTCCATGCCGGCATCCTCCCACTCGATGGAGATCGGGCCGGTGTACCCGATCGCGTCGAGGGCCCGGAAGGAGTCCTCCCAGGGGACGTCGCCGTGTCCGGTCGACACGAAGTCCCAGCCGCGCCTGGGGTCGCCCCACGGCAGGTGCGAGCCGAGCACGCCGGCACGGCCGTTGTTGGGGCGCATGCGCGTGTCCTTGCAGTCGACGTGGTAGATCCGATCCTTGAAGTCCCAGATGAACCCGACAGGGTCGATGTTCTGCCACATCATGTGCGACGGGTCCCAGTTGAAGCCGAAGGCCTCGCGGTGACCTATGGCCTCGAGAGCGCGGACCGAGCTCCAGTAGTCGTAGGCGATCTCGCTCGGGTGCACCTCGTGCGCGAACCGCACTCCCTCGTCGTCGAACACGTCGAGGATCGGGTTCCACCGATCCGCGAAGTCCTCGAAGCCGCTCTCGATCACCGATGCCGGCACGGGCGGGAACATGGCGACATAGGGCCAGACCGAGGAGCCGGTGAAGCCCACCACCGTGTCGACGCCGAGCTTGCGCGCGACGCGCGCCGCGCGCTTCATGTCGTCGGCGGCACGCTGCCGTACGCCCTCCGCCTCGCCGTCCCCCCAGACGTAGTCGCGCAGGATCGCCTTGTGCCGGAAGTCGATCGGAGAGTCGCAGACCGCCTGCCCCGCCAGGTGGTTCGAGATCGCGAAGATCTGCAGGCCATGACGGTCGAGGATCTCCTTCCTCGACGCGACGTAGGCGCCGTCCTCGTCGGCGCGCTTGAGATCGAGGTGATCTCCGGATGCGGCGACCTCCAGGCCGTCATAGCCCCATGAGGCGGCGAGACGCGCGACCTCCTCGAACGGCAGATCGGCCCATTGCCCGGTGAACAGGGTCACGGGGTGCGTGCTGGCGGTCATGCGGGTTCTCCTTCGAGACGATCGGACGATGCGGACGCGCGGGCGCGTCGGACGACGAGGATGTTCAGCAGGGCCACCAGCACACCGCCGATGGCGGCGACAAGCAGGCAGCCGACGGCGGCCGGGAAGCCGAGGTGCTCGGCGAGCCCGCCGGTGACGGCCGAGGCTATCGCCTGGCCGACGATGATGCCGCTGGCGAGCAGGGTCATCGTGGTCGCCATTCGACGCGGCGGTGCAGCGGCCGCGCCGGCGCTGTTGAGGGTGACGAGCAGGGCGCCGGCGGCAGCCCCGACGAGCAGAAGGACGAGGACCATGCCCCACACCGTCTCCACGAACGACATGCACACGGCCGCCACGACGAGCACAGAGGCCGACACGGCCCAGCGCGTGGCGAGGGCGATCCGCTCCGGCAGCGCGACCAGCGCGATCGCGGACACAGCACTGGTGACACCCATGCAGCCGTACACGAGACCAGTCTGCTCCTCGAGCCCCTGAGCGCGAAGGAACGCGGTGAGCGCCACCAGCGCGGCGCCGAAGAACGCGCCCATGAAGAACATGCCGCCGATCGGCAGCGCGACGAGCGGACGCAGCCCGAGCGGTCGTCCCGCCCGCTCCGGCGACGGCGGATGCGGGTGCGGACGCACGGCGGCCGCCGTCGGGTGCCAGGCGAACGCGATCACGAACACCAGGGTGATGGCCGCCGCGGTGAGCATCGGCACGGCGGGCCCGAACCCGGCCCCGAGGATGCCGACGAGCACCGGTCCGCCGACGAAGGACAGCTCGTCGGCCATGCCTTCGTAGCTCATCGCCGCGGACATGCGTCGACGGCTGCGGTCGTCGCCGACGAGCAGCGCCATCCAGCGACTGCGCGCCATGGAGGAGATCTGCGGGATCGTCGCGCCGGCGACGAGGCACGCGACGGAGAGCACGACGAGCGGCACATCGGCGAACGCAGCGGTGACGACGCCGACCAGTGCAGCCGTGTTCACCAGCGCGACCGCGGTGAGCACCGGCCGCTGCCCCCATCGATCGGCCGCAGCGCCGAGCAGGGGCGCGCCGATTCCGGAGGCGATGCCGAGCGTGGCCGACGCGATCCCGGCCTCCGCCAGCGATCCGCGCGCCACGGCCACCAGCGTCAGCACTCCCACGACATTCATCGCCACCGGCAGCCGGCCGAGGAAGGCGATGACGAAGAAGTGCCAGCCGGCCGCGGTGCGCAGCTCGCCGAAGGCGGAGGTCCGGTGCGTCATGGATGGGTCAGCGCCCGGTGACGTCGGCGACCCAGCGCGCGGTGTGGTGGGCGCTCTCGAACGGGTCCATGCTGGCGCGGTCGACCTCGATGATGACCCAGCCGCCCCAGCCGTCCGGCAGCGCGCCGAGCGTGCCCGTGAGGTCGAGGTCGCCCAGGCCCGGTTCGCGGTAGAGGCCGAGATCAGTGGCGCGCTCGTAGGTGAGCTCACCGTCCCTGGTGCGGCGTGCCAGGCCCAGGTCGAGGTCCTTCAGATGCAGGTCCTGCACCCGGTCCGCCCAGGTGCTGATCGCATCCTTCGCGCTGATGCCCGCCCATTCCAGATGACCGATGTCGAACGCAGCGCCGAGGCGCGATGCGTCGATCGCGTTCAGCACGTGCTCGTATTCGTGCTGTGTCTCGATCCAGGTGCCGACGTGGTTGTGCAGTCCTGGTTTCACGCCCTCGGCGTTAAGCACGTCGACCGCCTCGTCGATGAGGTCGGTGAGTTCGTCCAGCCGGTCCTGGCGGAAGTCGTGCCCGACGGCAGGCTTTGTCCAGCGGACCGCGGTCTGGTCGACCTCGGCCGCGAGGAACACGGTCTTCAGGCCGAAGTAGTTCGACTCCTCGGCCTTGCGGCGCACGCCGTCGAACCAGTGGATGCGCTCGAACGTGCCGCGCTCGAGCCGTCCGCCGTGATCGCTCGCGAGCGGCACCTGGACGTAGCCGGGCGCGAGTTCGAGGCCGGAGTCGGCGACCATCGCGGCGTAGTTCTGCAGCGTCTGGGTGTCGAGGACCTCCATCATGGTGGCGCCGAATCCGGCGTCCTTGATCGCGCGGAGCACCTCTGGGTACTCGGCGACGAAGGCCGGGTCGGCGAACCGCCACAGGCTCGCACTGTCGAGGTCGTCGGGATCCTCCTTCACGTTGATCCACTGGATGGCGTTGAGAGCGAACTTCAGTTCCGAGAGCGGCATTGCGGTGGTCCTTGTCTTTCTCGTCAGCGGGAGGTGAGTCACTTCAGTCCGGTGGCGGCGACGCCCTGGATGAAGTACTTCTGCAGGAACAGGAACAGGATGAGGATCGGCAGCAGCACGACCATCGCTCCGGCCAGCAGCAGGCCGAACGAGATCGAGTTGGACGCCTGAGAGGCCACCGACAGACCGACGGGGGCCGTGTAGGTGTCCTGCGACTGCGCGACCACGAGCGGCCAGAGGAAGTTGTTCCAGGAGGTGAGGAACGACAGGATCGCGACGGTCGCGAGCCCTGGCCCCGTGAGCGGCAGGAACACCCGGAAGAAGATCCTGGCCTCCCCCGCACCGTCCAGGCGCGCTGCCTCCATCAGCTCGTACGGCACGCCGTGCGCGAACTGGCGCATGATGAACACGCACAGTGGCAGGGTGAGCACGGGGAGGATGATGGCGATGAGCGAGTCGACCAGGCCCATCTGCACGACGATCACGAACTGCGGCACGAAGAGAGCGACGTAGGGGACGATCATCGAGGCGATCACCAGCGGGAACACGACGTTCTTCCCGCGGAAGCGCAGCTTGGCCAGCGCGTACCCCGCCATCGCGCTGAACACGACGTTGCCGGCGATCGCGACGCTCGACACGATGAAGCTGTTCATCATGTAGTCGCCGAAGCCGCGATCGCGGAAGAGCTGGATGTAGTTGTCGATCTGGAACGTCTCGGGGAACCACGCCCCGGGGTTCGCGAGGAACTCCCCCTGCGTCTTGAACGAGCCGAAGAAGACCCAGACGAACGGCAGGAGCATGAACACGGTGATGACGGCGAGGGCGGTGTAGTTGAACGCCTGACGCGTCGGAGACAGGGTTTTCAATGTTTCGGCCTCAGAATTCGGAACTGGACGATCGCGACGACGCCGACGAGCACCAGCAGCAGCACGGATCCCGCCATCGAGGCGGAGACGTTGCCGAAGCCGAACTGCTCGTAGACCCACAGGGCGATCGACTTCGTGGAACCAAGCGGACCGCCCTTGGTCAGCAGGTACGGCTCCTCGAAGATGTTCAGGAACGACACCGTCTGCAGCACCGTGACCAGCAGAGTGGTCGGGCGAAGCAGCGGCAGGGTGATGGACCACAGTCGGCGCCACGGGCCGGCGCCGTCGGTGGCTGCGGCCTCGTAGATCTCCTCCGGCACGGCCTGAAGGCCGGCGAGGAACAGGATCATGCAGGTGCCGGTGGTGCGCCAGACGCCCATGGCCACGACGGTGGTGATGGCCCAGCCGGATTCACCCAGCCAGTTCGGCTCGGGGAGTCCGAGGCTGCCGAGCACGCTGTTCACCGGGCCGGTGATCGAGAAGGCGTACTGCCAGATCACCGCGGCCGCCACGATGTTCGTGATGACGGGGATGTAGGCGGCTGCCCGGAAGAACGTCTTCAGCCGGCGGATGCCGTTGTTCAGCATGAGCGCGAGAGCGAGCCCCAGCCCCATGCTGATGGGCACGCACAGCACCACGAAGAGCACGGTGTTGAGGAAGGCGCTCTGGAATCCCGGGTTGCCGATGATGGCGGCGAACCCGTCGAAACCGGTGAAGTTGACGTTGAGGGGGTCACGGATGTCCCGCGCGGACATGTCCGTCAGGCTCGCGCCGATGGCGAGGACCGCCGGGATGCCCGTGAACAGGAGGAAGATCAAGAGGAACGGTGCGAGGAAGAGCCACGCGGTCGTGGCCTCCGCCCGCGAGCCCTCGTGCGCCTTCCGGACCCCCCGGGGACGCCGTGCCGGCGCCCCCGGGGTGACCACAGTGCGAGTCGCAGAGGTGGTGGTGGTCATGATCGGAGTCAGTTGCCCATCCCGATGGACTCGGCCTGCGCCTGCGCCGCGTCCAGCGCGTCCTGCGCGGACACGCCACCGCGGACGACCTTCTCCATCTGCTCGCCGATCACGGTGCCGACCTGGGTCCAGGTCGAGACCTTGGGCAGGTTGACGCCCGACTCGAGGCCCTTCTCGACCGTCTCGAGCACGCGGTTGTCTGCGAGAGCCGGGTCTTCCCACGCCGCCTTCACGGCGGGCATGTTCTTGAAGATCTCGAACCACTTGACCTGGCTCGAGGGCTCGGACATGAAGCGCGCGAACTTCCACGCGCCGTCCTTGTTCTCGGAGTCGGAGGGGACCATCCAGCTTCCGCCGCCGACCGTGGTCGCGGCGTCGCCGTCGGGTCCGGTCGGCATCGGGGCGAGCGTCAGGTGCTCGTCAGACCAGCCGGCGCCGTTCGCGTCGTCGAACCAGCTGATGAACCAGGGGCCGCCGTCGACGATCTCCGCGTTCTTGCCGCTGCTCGTCCACGGGACGGTGTCGAGGAATGCGGGACCGTCCGACGAGGCGAGCCCATCGGCCTTGAGGCCGGAGAGGAACTCCAGCGCCTCGACGTTCTCCTCCGAGTTGATCGTCCAGGTCGACAGGTCGTCCGAGATGAAGCCGCCGCCGTTCTGCACGGAGAATGCGAGGAGCTGGCGTGCCGTGTAGGCGTCGTAGCTCGAGTCCAGCGCGAGGGGGTACTCGGTGCCGGCGTCCTTGAGCTTCTCGGCGAAGGTGCGCAGGCTGTCCCAGTCGGTGGGCACCTCGGCACCGGCCTTCTCGGCGAGGTCGGTGCGGATGATCTGCATGTTCGCGTAGGCGTACCACGGCACACCGTAGGCGACGTCGTCGTAGACCGAGTTGTCCCAGATGACCTCGAAGAAGTCATCCGGATCGACCAGCTTCTCCGGCACGGCGTCGAAGCCGCCGGTCGCGATGAGCGAAGCCTGCGTCTCGGTGAATGCGTAGATCAGGTCGGGCACGGTGCCGGCCGTGATCGCCGCGGTCATCTTCGACGCGAACTCCGCCTCGGGCACCTGCGTCATGTTGATCTCGACGTCGGGGTTGTCCTTCTGGAACTCCTCGAACATCTGGGGCAGCTCAGCGCCGTCTGCGCCCTGCGTCCAGATCTCGATCGTCCCGGTCGCCGGCTTGTCGTCGACCGTCATGGCGTCGCCGCCGGCTGATCCGCCGTCGTCAGCCGCGCGGCCGCAGCCGGTGAGCAGCAGGGCACTGGATGTCAGAAGTGCGATCCCGAGCATCGTCGCTCGGCGTCGCGAAGGGGAAAGGGGGTACATCGCGATCATCTCCTTGGTGTTGGGTGGTGCATCGGGTCAGAGGGAAGCGGCTACCGCGCGGGCGATCCGCACGGAGAGGGTGGCGCCGGTCAGTGTCGAGTTGCAGGTGAGTGCCGTCGGGATCACGCCGTTGCCGGCGAGGAAGAGGTTGTCGAAGCCCCACACTCGGCCGTCGGTGTCGACGACGCTGGTGCCGTCGTCCTCCGGCCCCATGCGCACCGAGCCGGTGTAGTGCAGGGAGGCGCCGGGAGGGAGGATCTCGGAGTCGCCGTCGGGGAAGGAGCCGATGGCGTTGGCGGCAGCCCGCTGCACCTGCATGGTCTCGCGGATCACCTCCATGTCCTTCTCGGAATAGGAGAAGTGCACCGTCATGTGCGGCATCCCCAGGGTGTCGGTGAGCTCGTCCGAGAACTCGATCCGATTCTCGGGCCGGATCTCGGTGGCGCAGTACCAGCCGACGCCCAGTACGTGCTGTCCGTCGAACTCGCGCTCCATGAGCTGCCCGTGGGCGGGCCGCTCGGCTCCGATCGAGGGACTCCAGTACGAGCCGATGAACGGCTCACCGGCCGGCGGCTTCGGGATGTCGGCGTCGCTGAGTCCCAGGCGCGCCGCGTCGATGACGACGTCGCCGTCGATGGACGCGTGCTCGTTGAGGCGCACTCCCAGCGCCTCGGGGCGGATGCCGGATGCCCACAGCAGCTGCGGCGTGCGCAGGGCGTCGCCCGCGACCAGTACCTCGCGCGCCGAGAAGACCGTCTCTTCGCCGCTGACGAGGTCGCGGCCGACGACGCCGGTGACACGGGAGCCGTCGTGCTCCAGGCGGGTGACGAACACCCCGGTGCGCAGCTGCAGCGCGGGCTCGCTGGCGTCGAACAGGGATGGGGTGATGTCACGCGGCCCGGTTCGCGCGAAGGGCCGGTCGACGTGCGGGATGCCGGCCATCGGCATGTATCCGAACTCCCGCTCCGGGTCGGGGCTGGGCACCGCGGCACGGATCGCCTCGAAGATCGGCTCGGTGAAGGGGTTCTCGACGAGCGGTCCGACGTAGGTGCGCAGCAGGCTGCGAGCGGTCTCCAGGTCGGCATCCCATTCCGCCCGCGGGAGGAAGTCGGGGATCTCCTCGGCGTAGGGCCAGGGCGTGGCCGCGGTCCAGTGCACGCCCATCCCTCCGATGTTCCATGCGAGCGACGCGCCGGGGAACTGTGCGAAGTTGTGCCCGAAGAACGCGGCGGGGAACACTCCGGTCGACGACGGGTCCCAGCTGTCGCCCTCGATGCTGTTCATCGAGGCGGCGCCCTTGACGTACTCGATCTGCCGCGCGCGGCGCATCAGATCCTCGTATGAGGCGTTCATGGCGTTCTCATCGACCTCGACCAGGTGCTCACCGTCGACGCCCGTGATGCGGGAGCCGGCCTCGAGCACGAGGATGCGGGCCTCGGGCTTGCGCTCGTGCACCTCGCGGGCGATGATCGCGCCGTTCGGCCCGGAGCCGACGATCACGAGGTCGTAGTTGTCAGTCATCTGTGTTCCTTGTCTGCGTTGAATCAGGAAGCGCTGCGTGTGCTCAGGAGACCGGGGTGTCGACCCAGCGCTCCTCGCGGGCGGCGAGCAGCACCGCCTCGGTGAGCTGGGCGGCGCGGACGCCGTCCTGGAAAGTCGGCAGTCCATCGGGAAGCCCCTCGCCCCGGATGGCCGCGTATGCGTCGGCGACGAATCCGTTGAATGCGTCCTGGTACCCCTGGGCGTGGCCGGCGGGCACAGTCGAGAAGCGGGCCACTCCGGGGTGCGCGGTCTCCGGATCGCGGAAGAGCTGTCTGCTCCCCTCCCGCTGACCGATCCACAGCTCCTCCGGCCGCTCCTGATCGAAGCGGAGGCTCGCCTGGGCGCCGTGGAGCTCGAGGGTGAGCGCGTTCTTCCGGCCGGCCGCCATCTGCGAGATGAGCAGCGTGCCGATCGCGCCCGAGGCCATCTCGACGAGGATCGAGACGGCGTCCTCGTTGGTGACGGGACGCCCGCCGCGCTCGTCGTACACCCTGCGTGTGCGTGCGGTCAGCCGCGCGATGCGCTCACCTGCGACGAACTCGAGTAGATCGCACAGGTGCGAGCCGATGTCGGCGAAGGCGCGAGAAGGCCCTCCGTCGGCCGCTGTGACCCGCCAGTCGTCGTCTCCTGGACGGAGCATCCAGTCCTGCAGGTACCCGCAGTCGACGGTGAGGAGCTCGCCGATCTCGCCGGCGGCCACCCTCGCGCGCGCCTCGCGCACCATGGGGTGGTAGCGGTACACGAACGGCACAGCAGCGACGAGGCCGCGCTCTTCGGCGGCGGCGGCGAGCGCGCGCGCATCCTCTGACCGGGTCGCCAGCGGTTTCTCGCAGATCACGTGCACGCCGGCGCGGATCACCTCGAGGGCGAGTTCGGCGTGCGTGGCATTGGGCGTGCAGACATGCACGATGTCGACGTCCTCGGCGAGCAGCTCGGCGACGCCGGCGGCGGCCCTCTCGATGCCGAGATCCTGCGCCGCCGCGAAACCGCGTTCGGGAGTGGAACTCGCGAGAACCGCCGTGATGGCGCCGGCCGCGCGTGCTGCGCGGCTGTGCACCTGGGCCATGAAGCCTCCGCCGAGGAAACCGGATCGGATCGTCCCGACCCCTGTTGCTGTGACATCCGTTGTCATGTGGATGATTCTGACACGACACGACACACTTTTGCTAGATCAAAATCAAAAGTATTTCTGTCGCCGTCATATGTCGGTCCTGTTCTGCAAGGAAGCGTGTGCTTTACTGACTCCGTGAGTGACGTCGAGAGGCTTTCCGCGAGCACCGCGCCGGGCGCCGGAGACATGCTGCAGACGCTCCTGGACGGGCGAGCACGGACCAAGGCCGATCTCGTCCACCTCACCGGACTCGCCAGGTCGACGGTCTCCTCGCGCGTCGATGCGCTGCTGGCATCCGGGTTGATCACACCTGCCGGCGAGGGCGCCTCTACGGGCGGCCGCCCACCGTCACGCGTCGCGTTCAATCCGCAGGCCGGCGCGGTGCTCGCAGCCGACCTCGGAGCCTCTCACGCGACCACTGCCGTCGCCGATCTCAGCGGCCGGATACTCGCGTCGCGCACGAGGCAGATCGACATCGCCTCCGGCCCGACCGCCGTGCTCGAGGCGGCGCTGTCGGACTGGTCGCTGCTCCTGAACGAGATGAGCTCGGCGGGCATGCCCGTCGTCGGAGTCGGCATCGGCGTACCGGGCCCGGTCGAGCACTCGACGGGACGCCCGTACAACCCGCCCATCATGCCGGGTTGGGACAGATTCGACGTGCCAGGCTACGTCCGGCGCACATTCGACGTGCCGGTGCTCGTCGACAACGACGTCAACATCCTCGCGCTCGGCGAGCAGGCGATGAGCTTTCCTGATGCCTCCGACCTCATCTTCGTCAAGGTCGCGACGGGCATCGGAGCGGGGATCATCTCGGGCGGGCAGCTGCAGCGCGGGGCGAAGGGGTCGGCCGGCGACCTCGGTCACGTTCGCGTGCCCTACTCCCCCGATTCCTCACTGCAGCCTGGGGACGAACGGGAGCTGGAAGAGCTCGCCAGCGGAACCGCCATCGCCGGGGCGCTGCGCGCACAGGGTCTCGAGGCCGAGAGCAGCGCGGACGTCGTCGAGCTGGTCCGCTCGGGCAATGGCGCTGCCATCGAGGCCACCAGGCAGGCCGGCCGCGAGGTCGGCGAGGTGCTCGCGACCGTGGTGAACCTGCTGAACCCCTCGATCATCGTGCTGGGCGGCAGCGTCGCCCGCGCCGGAGAGCACCTCCTGGCCGGTGTGCGCGAGGTCGTGTACCGCCGTTCCATCCCGCTCGCCACACAGCACCTGGCGATCGTGCAGACGCAGGCGGGCGAACGAGCCGGTGTGCTCGGTGCCGCGATCATGGTCGCTCGCGACGTGCTGTCTCCCGCGAACGTGGACGCCCTCGTCGCGCGCGGCGCGAGCAGAAACGGCTGAGACCCACCTCGCGCAGAGGGGTGCAGCAGCTGATCCCTGTCGCTCGGTCGAGGGCGTTGCTAGGCTGGCGGGCACGTCTGGGGGGACGAAGCCGGGGACGCGACTCGAAGAGGAGACGTCATGCTGAGAAGACCTGCGCACCGCGCTGTGGCTGCTGCCGCGGCCGTAGCGCTCACCGCCACTCTGACACCGGCCGCCGCATCGGCCGCGCAGGGCAGGGGCGCAGGCGACGCACCTCCCGGCAAGGAGCGCCTCGCAGAGCAGTATGTCGACCGGACTCTCGAGTCGATGACGCTCGAGGAGAAGATCGGACAGCTCTTCATCCTGTTCGCCTACGGACCGTCGGCAGACACAGCCGACCCCCGCAATACCAAGATGTACGGCGAGGCGAGTGCCGCCGAGATCATCGACGAGTACGAGCCAGGCGGGTTCATCCTGTTCTCCGCGCGCGACAACGTGACCGACCCCGAGCAGGTCGCCACGCTCTCGAACGGCCTGCAGGCGGCAGCGGCGGATGCCGGCGCCGGCATCCCGATGCTGATCAGCACCGACCAGGAGCAGGGTCTCGTCACCCGCATCGGATCACCCGCGACCCTCTTCCCCGGCAACATGGCCCTCGGCGCAGGCCGCAGCGCGAAGGACACCCGTCGCGCCGCCGCCATCACCGGCCAGGAGCTGCTCGCCATGGGCATCCACCAGAACAACGCCCCCGACGCCGACGTCAACGTCAATCCCGACAACCCCGTGATCGGCGTTCGCAGCTTCTCGTCCGACCCCGACCTCGTCTCCCAGCTCACCGCCGCAGCCGTGCGCGGGTACCAGGACGACGCGGGCATCGTCGCGACCGCCAAGCACTTCCCGGGTCACGGCGACACCGCCACCGATTCCCACACCGGCCTGCCCGTGATCACCCACACCCTCGAGGAGTGGCAGCGAATCGACGCACCGCCGTTCGAAGCCGCGATCGCCGCCGGAGTCGACTCCATCATGACGGCGCACATCGTGGTCCCCTCGCTCGACGACAGCGGAGACCCGGCGACCCTGTCGAAGAAGATCGTCACCGGCCAGCTGCGCGAGGCGCTCGGCTTCGAGGGCGTCATCGTGACCGACGGTCTCGAGATGGCCGCCGTGCGACAGAAGTACGGCGACGGCGAGGTGGCGGTGCGCGCGCTCGAAGCAGGAGTCGACCAGCTGCTGCTCCCCGCCGACCCGCCGGCCGCCTACGCGGCCGTCGAGCAGGCTCTCGACTCCGGACGTCTCAGCGAGGAGCGCATCGACGAGTCGGTCGCCCGCATCCTCAAGATGAAGTACGACCAGGGTGTCATCAAGCGACCGACCGTCGACGTCGACAAGGTGATGAACGTCGTCGGACGCCAGGGAAGCCTGCGCGCCGCCGAGAAGATCACCGACCGCACCACGACCCTCGTGCGCAATGAGAACGACGCACTGCCGGTCGCGGTCGACGGCAAGACCGTGCTCGTCACCGGCTACGGCGAGGTGACCGGACGCACACTCGCGGCCGAGCTCACCGCCCGCGGCGCGACCGTCACGACCCTTCCCACCGGAACCGCCCCCTCGGCAGGTCTGATCGACCAGGCCGCGGCGGCCGCGGCGCAGCACGACGTCACCGTGGTGCTCACCAACGGAGTCACCGCGACGAGCAGGCAGAAGCAGCTGGTCGCCGCGCTCGACGCCACCGACACCCACCTCGTCGTCGCCGGGGTGCGCAACCCCTACGACATCAACCAGCTGCCCGGAGTCGACAACTTCATCGCCACGTACTCGTACGCGACGCCCGCGCTCGCATCGCTCGCGAAGGTGATCACGGGCGAGATCGAGCCACAGGGCAAGCTGCCGGTCGACATCTACAGCAGCGCCGGCTCGGGTGAGGTCCTCTACCCGTTCGGCCACGGACTGGGGTGGTGAGCGCGATGGTCATCAGCAGACGAGGAGTGTTCCGTGCCGCCGGCATCGCCGCGGCGAGCGCTGCGGGCGTGGTGGCCACCGGCGGATCTGCATTCGCTGCCGGCAAGCCCGACAAGCCAGGCAAACCAGGCAAGGGGCGCCCTGTGCGCACCGGCGCCGACATCGCCGCGGCCGACCGGTGGCGGATCTTCGCCGGACGACGGGTCGGCGTCATCACCAACCCCACGGGCGTTCTCGAGGACTTCACGAGCATCGTGGACGACATGGTGGCTCACGGCGTCGATCTGCGTGCGGTGTTCGGCCCCGAACACGGCTTCCGCGGCACAGCCCAGGCGGGTGAGGCCGAGGAGACCTCGGTCGATCCGCGCACCGGGGTCACCGTGTACGACGCGTATGGCGCCACGGTCGCCAAGTTCGCCGGCTTCTTCGCCCAGTCGGAGGTCGACACGGTCGTGTTCGACATCCGCGATGTCGGCGTGCGGTTCTACACCTACATCTGGACGATGTGGACGGCGATGCAGGCGGCAGCGCAGGCAGGGGATCTGCGCTTCGTGGTGCTCGATCGACCGAACCCGCTCGGCGGCCGAGCACGCGGCCCGGTGCTGCAGCCCGGCTTCACCTCGGGCGTCGGGCTGCTGGAGATCGCCCAGCAGCACGGCATGACGGTCGGCGAGCTCGCGCGCTACTTCAACGCGACCTTTATGCAGCGCGCCGGCCAGGAGCCGCTCACCGATCTGCACGTGGTCGAAGCCGAGGGCTGGCGGCGTCAGATGGTCGGGCCCGACCAGGCCGAGCGGTGGATTCCGCCGTCTCCGAACATGCCCACCCCGCAGACCGCCGTGCTCTATCCCGGCACAGGGATGGTCGAGGCCACGGACTGGTCGGAGGGGCGGGGAACGACGCGTCCGTTCGAGCTGATCGGAGCCCCGTACCTCGACTACCGGTGGGCGGCGGCCCTGAACGAGCGGAAGCTGGCAGGCGTCGAGTTCCGCGAGGCGTACTTCACGCCGACGTTCTCGAAGAACGCCAACAAGGTGTGCGCGGGCGTTCAGGTGCACATCATGGATGCCGAGAAGGTGGATGCCATCGCCGTCGCCACGCACATGCTGGTCGAGGCGCGTCGTCTGTACCCCGACTTCGCATGGCGCGGAGACGGCGGCAGGTGGATCGGCCTGCTCACCGGATCGGGACGGTTCCAGCAGCAGCTCGAGGCCGGCGCGTCGGCCGATGAGATCATCGCGGCGTGGCAGCCCGAGCTCGCCCGCTTCCGGGAGGACACCGAACCCTTCCTGCTCTACCCGGGGCCGCGCGAATGATCCGGCCGCGAATGACGCGTCTCGGTCTCGTCTGCGTGACGACGGCAGGTCTTCTCGTCGCCGGCGGTCTCACCCCCGCGTTCGCCGACGCCGCGGGCGACGACGGTCGCACCGGGCAGTACGACGTGCCCGCCGAGGGATTCATGGATGCAGGCACCGTGCTGCAGCAGGCAGAGCCTGCCGCGCTGGGTCTGGATCCGGCGCCCATCGACGCGGCGTGGGCATCGATCGACGCCTTCGCGTCGCCGTCGACGCCTGGCACCAAGCCCATGTACGCGTCAGCGGTGGGGATCATGGGTCACCACGGGCGGATCGTCAGCGAGCACCACACCGGCTACTCACTGCTCTACGCCGACGCCGACACGAAGCTGCCGGCTGACGAGCGGATCGCCGCGCAGCAGGACACGATCTACGACATGGCCTCGGTGAGCAAGCTGTTCACCTCGATCGTGATCATGCAGCTCGTCGAGAAGGGGCTGGTCGACCTCGACGCGACCTACGGGAGCTACGTGCCTGAGTTCGCGAACGGCGGCAAGGAGACGATCACCGTTCGACAGATGCTCACGCACACCTCGGGGCTGGTGTCGTGGCTGCCGCTGTGGAGCGCGTACGACGACAAGGCCGCGCGGATCGCCGCCGTCATGGGTGTGAAGGTGAAGAACGCGCCGGGAACGGTGTACGAGTACTCCGACCTCAACCTCATCGCGCTCGGCGTGCTCGCAGAGCGGCTCACCGGATCGACCCTCGATCAGCTGGTCGAGGCGGGGATCACCGCACCGCTGGGCATGAGCGACACGGGGTACAACCCGGATGCGTCTCAGCGCGAGCGGATCGCGGCGACAGAGTTCCAGTCCTCCCCCGATCGCGGGATGGTCTGGGGCGAGGTTCACGACGAGAACGCCTGGAGTCTCGGCGGCGTGGCCGGCCACGCCGGCATCTTCTCGACCGCGCGCGACATGGCGGTGCTGGCGCAGACCATGCTCAACGGAGGCGTGTACGGCGGCAACCGCATCCTCTCCGAGGCATCGGTCATGGCGATGGTGACGGACGAGAACACCGAGTTCCCCGGCGACTCGCACGGGTTGGGGTTCGAGCTGAACCAGCTCTGGTACATGGGTGGCCTCGCGGCGCCGTCGACCGCGGGACACACCGGCTACACCGGCACGTCGCTCGTGATCGACTTCTCCTCGCGGTCGTTCGTCGTGCTGCTGACCAACCGCGTGCACCCCAGTCGCAGCTGGGGTTCGAACAATCCCGCCCGCCGCGCCGCGGCGCAGGGACTCGCACTGGCGCTCGCAGTGTCTCCGCAGAAGGGAAGAACCGCGTGGTTCGGCGGAACCGACGACGCCGCCGAGCACACTCTCTCGCTGGACGTGCCGAACGCGGCAGCGGGCACGCTGGAGTTCGACGTGTTCGCCGACATCGAGGCCACCGACGTCTTCGCCGTCGAGGGCTCGGCTGACGGCGGCCACACCTGGTCGCCGCTGCCGTTCACGGTGCGGCGCGACGGCACATCGATCACCACCGACGGCACCTATGAGAACCAGGGCGAGCGCACGTGGGGCAGGGCCGAGGCGACCGTTCCCGCGGGCACGGAGGTGCTGCGCTGGCGCTACACGACCGACGCGAACACCCAGGGTCGCGGCCTGTACGTCGACGGCGTCAAGCTGCGCCAGGGCAGGAAGGTCGTGGTCAACGGAGAGGCATCGCCCGATGCTTTCGTCTCGGAGGGCTTCACGATGACCGACCGCTGACGCGGGTAGTCTCGAACCATGGATCACGTGCCCCAGTCCCCGTATCTGCGGGCTCTGGGCGAGCAGCGGCCGGGTCTGCACCCGGCGCTGCGCACGTACTTCTCGCCGGTGCCGCGCGGAAGCGTCGGCATCGGCGAGGGGGTGTTCGAGCGGGTCGGCACGCCGCGGCGCTGGCTGTGGCCGGTGCTCCGGATGCTGCAGGGCGGCGGAGCAGTGCTCTCCGGCTGGCACGAGAGGGTGCCGTTCACGATCCGCAACCGCACGATCGCAGGTCGCGCCGTCAGCGTGCGGACCCTGCACCTGCCCGACGGCGACTGGGTCATGAAGGACAGCGTCACTGCGCGCCCCAACGGGCGGATCGTCGATCAGATCGGCGAGCCCACGACACTCGCCGTCGCGTTCGACGTCGCGGTCGACGAGCACGCGCTGACGCTGCGCAGCAGAGCGATCGGCGTGCGCCTCGCAGGCATCCGCGTGCGCATCCCGCGCGTCATCGCGCCGGTCGTGCGCCTGCGTGAGAGCGCCGAGAAGCAGGCGGGTCTGCAGCGGGTCGAGCTGACGGTCGACGCGCCGCTGATCGGGCGCATCTACGAGTACGCAGGCACGTTCTCGTTCCGCATCGAGCAGGAGCAGGCGTGACGCGCGTCGTCATCGGCGGCTCGACGGGCTTCATCGGTCGGCACCTTCTGAAGAAGTACCGTGCGGAAGGGCGCGAGGTCACCACGATCTCGCGGTCTGGCGCAGATCTGACCTGGGGCGACCAGCCCGGCATCGACGCAGCCGTCGACGGCGCTGCTCTCGTGATCGGCCTCGCAGGCAAGAGCGTGAGCTGCCGGTACACGCCCGAGAACCGCGCTGAGATCTTCCGTTCCCGGCTCGAGACGACCGCCACGCTCAGCGCCGCAATCCGTCGGGCGGCCATGCCTCCGGCGCTCTGGGTGAACTCATCGACGGCGACGATCTACCGGCACGCCGAGGATCGCCCGATGACCGAATCCGACGGCGAGCTCGGCACCGGCTTCTCGGTGGAGGTCGCGAAGGCGTGGGAGCGGGCGCTGATGGCGGATGCGCTCCCCGCGACGCGCCGTGTGGCGCTGCGCACCGCGATCGTCCTCGGCGACGCGGGCGTGCTCGGCCCGCTGCGGAATCTCGCCCGTCTGGGCCTCGGCGGCACGCAGCTCGACGGATGGTGGCCGGTCTCGGCCGCACGACGGGCGGCGGGCACCGCCCACCTTCCGGGTGCACGAGGCGGGCGGCAGCGATTCAGCTGGATCCACGTCGACGATGTGCTCGGCATCATCGACTTCGCCGAGGCGCACCCCGACCTCGAGGGTCCGATCAATGCGTGCACGCCGAATCCGGTCGACAACCGCACGTTCATGGCCGCCGTGCGCCGCGCCGTCGGTGCGCGCATCGGTCCGCCCCTGCCTCGGTGGATGCTCGAGCTGGGTGCCATGGGCATCCGGACCGAGACCGAGCTGATCCTCAAGAGCCGGTGGGTGCTGCCCGAGCGGCTGACCGCCGCGGGCTACGTCTTCCGGCATCCGGATCTCGATGAAGCGCTGCGCGCCTCTCTGGACTGATCAGGTTCGGTCGGCGTCAGGGGCTCGCTGCTGACGCAGGGCGGGCAGGTAGCCCACGACGCCGAGCATGCTGAATGCGCCGGCCGCGATGATGGCCGTGATCGTGCTCGTCGATTGGGCGAGCGGCATGAGCACGAGCAGTCCGAGACTGTACGCCCCGCCCGCGATCATCGAGTTGATCGACAGCACCATGGCCCTCGTCTCCTGGCCGCTCTGCCTGTGCAGCAGGGCGTTGTGCAGCGGTCCCGCGGCGCCGTGCGTGAGGTATGCGAGCCCATAGCCGATCAGCAGGCCGACCGGTCCTGCGGCGATGCCCATCGCCACCACGACGGCGCCGTTGAGGAGCCGCATGAGAACAGCCGCCCCGGCAGGTCCCAGCCGCCGGCGCACGACCACGACCGACGACGAGCCGACCGCGAACAGACCCCAGGCGACTGCCGAGGCGGGACCGAACACGGCCGCCGCGGCGCTCTCGCTGCCGAACTGCTCGGTCAGGCGCACGGGAGCGAGGGACTCGAAGGCGATCATCGCGATGCTCCAGAACACCTCGACGAGCACGAGCCCGCGCAGCACGGGGGAACCGCGAAGAAGTCTCAGTCCTCCGCGCATCGCGAGCGGAGTCTCGCGCACGGCGAAGGCCAGCGACGCACGCTCGCGGTGAGGTTCGCGCACCAGCACCGCCACCAGCACGCCGAAGAGCGCGTAGACGGCGGCGGAGACGATGTAGGGCAGCACCAGCGCGGAAGAGCCTGCGATCGGATGCCAGGCGACGAGCGCCCCGCCTGCGGCCGCGCCGAGGGCGATGGTGGTGCCGAGCGCCGCAGCAGCCCGGCCGAGCGGCCTGTCGAGTTCGGCGTCCGGATCGACGGCCAGCGCGGCGTCGACGAACCAGGCTTCCAGCGGGCCGGAGTCCAGCGCGCGGAAGACGCCCTGCAGCACGAGAGCGACGGCGAAGACGGCGAACGACTCGGCGATGAGGAACACCCCGGTGGACGCGACGGCGATGACCGCGCCTGCGAGCAGCAGGGGTCTGCGGCCGATGGCATCCGCCAGTCCTCCGGTGGGAAGCTCCAGGCCGAGCACGACGAACCCCTGCAGCGACATCAGCACGCCGATCTCGGCGAGGCTGAGCCCCCGTTCGAGGGGCAGCAGAACGATCATTCCGAACGTGAGACCCGCCGGCAGCCAGCGTGTGGCCGTGAGCAGGACGAATCTCCGCTCGGCCTGTCGCAGCGTGAGCGCGCTCATGGTCTGGTCGGGCCCTCGTCGGCCTCATGAGGATGCGAGCCTGGCTGGCGGCCGCCCGACGAGAACTGCAGCGGTGCGGCATGGGTGGTGACATGCAGCCGGACCGCGTCCTGGTCGCCGACCCCGATGGCTCGGTAGCGGTCGAGCACCTCGACCAGTTCCGCGTGCATCGCGCGCGCCTGCTCCGGGGTGACCTCGACGACGGCGTCGCTGAGGCCGAGAGCGTCACGCCATACGGCCGGCCATTCCGGGGCCGCCGTCTCCCATCGCTCGGCGCGCTCGACGAAGTCGCGAAGGTACGCTCGCTGCAGCCAGCCGACGGCGGCGGCTGCATCCGGTCGATCGTCGAAGTCCGATGGCGACCAGGAGTGGAAGTCGCTGGTGGCCCGCCATTCTCTGCGTCGGCCGACGCCCTCCCCCGTGTCTGCGACCAGGCCCACCTCGGCCAGCTGACGCAGGTGATAGCTGGTCGCCCCGGAGTTCGTGCCGAGCAGGCGCGCCAGGTCCGTCGCGGTCGCCGGGCCGCGCATGCGCAGGAGTCCCGGAATGCGCGCTCGAAGAGGGTGCGCGAGCACCCGGATCTGCTTCTCGTCGAGCCGGATCCCGCGGTCGCCGTCTTCGCTCATTCGCCCATCGTGACAGCATCCTGAGCTATGCACAAGTTCTTTGCATAGTTTCTATGCATACAGCTGACGACAGCGGGCGTCACGCCCCAGGGCCCGGGTCAGTCGTCGCTGACGCCCTCGCCGCGCTCCTTCTTGCGCTTCTCGATCTCCTGCCGAAGCCGCCACTCCTCGATCTCGCGGTCGAGATCGGCGATCTGCTGCTCGGTCGAGCGCGAATCAGCCGGTGGCGCTGTCGCGACCGGGGGCGCGCTCGAGGCGCCGCGGCGTGCGGGCCGCCCGAGCCGTATCCCGCCCTCCGGGTACTCGCGACCGATCGCGAACCACAGCACGCTGCCGATGAGCGGCAGCAGGATCACCAGCAGCAGCCAGACGAACTTGGGCATGAACCGCACCTGGCTGTCGTCGCGACGGATGATGTCGACGAGCGCGAACACCATCAGAGCGATGGTGATCACGGTGAACAGGAACGGCAT
>Ga0308158_10002132_pt1 | contig 19241 bp, 21 predicted proteins | sample PhyBR2_FD_201038 | JGI IMG/M metagenome (GOLD analysis project Ga0308158, IMG submission 201038) | Phyllosphere microbial communities from UC Gill Tract Community Farm, Albany, California, United States - DLSLB.R2 | ecosystem: Host-associated > Plants > Phyllosphere > Unclassified | place: USA...
TCATGCTCCAAGTTTCAATTTGCTGCCCAGCTATCAGCTGGCTGATGCCTACAGGGATATGCACCAGCGCATCGGCGCGGGCCAGATCGTGGACCAGATGCGAACCCGGATCCAGGATTTCCACCAGGCCACCACGGATCACAGCCCGGCGTACCTGGTGCTTATGCCCGGGCGAGGTGGCATCGGAAGCCAGCGGGTAGTGCTGCGGCACCGGATCGGGCAAGGCGTTGAGCTTGCGCAGCAGCGGGGCCAAAAATAGTTCAGCCGATAGCAGCGCACTGACCGGGTTGCCGGGGAAGCACAGCACCGCTGCCTGGGGCAGCTGGGCGAAGCCTTGCGGACCACCAGGCTGGATCGCCACGTGGTGGAACGCACCGCCCAGCGGCGCAAGAGCCTGTCGGACCACTTCGTAAGCACCGGCACTGATTCCGCCTACGGTCAGAATCAGGTCAACCTGTTCCTGCAGCGCATCAATAGCCAGCGCGAAGCGCTTGGGATCATCAGGCAATTGCAGGGTGCGCACCTGCACCTGGTATTGGCGCAGCCAGGCGGTGAGCATGGGGGAGTTCGAATCCGGGATCTGGCCCTGGGAAGGCTGATCATCACTGAGCTCGTCACCGGTAGTGCACACGGCCACCTTCAATGCGCGGCGTACCGGTACTTCACGCAGTCCACTGGAAACCAGTGCAGCAATCATGGTCGGGGTTAGCCGGGTTCCGGCCCGGGCCACCAGGGCGCCGGCTTCAAGATCGACGCCGGCGGGGCGGATGAAACGGCCTGATTCGCTGGGAGCAGTGAACTCCGCGTTTCCGCTCGGAGTGCCGCGGCCTGCCCGAACCAAGTCCGGAAAAACCCCGGAGCTGCTTTCCTCGATGGGGATCACGGTATCGGCCCCCAGCGGGATCATGGCCCCGGTCATCACCGGGCTGGCAGTTCCTTCAGCCAAGGTGATTTGCCGGTCGCCGGCGGCCGCCGTGAAACCCAATGGCAAGGTGATGGGGGACTGCGGCGTTGCCGTGGCCAAGTCCGCGCTGCGTGCAGCGTAGCCGTCCATTTGCGAATTGGTGAATGCGGGGATGGGCAACAGGGCGTACAGATCCTCGCTGAGGATGCGGCCGTTTGCCTCGGGGCTATCAGCCAACAGCTTTTCGCTGTCCAGGGAAGCAAAGACCGGGGACAACAGCGCTTCAAGTTCTGCGCGATGATTCTCCAGGGTGCAGGTCATCGGCTATCCGCCAGCAAACGGTGGCAGCACGTCCACCGTGAGATCTTCGGCCGAGCCCAGTTCGCCGGCATCGCGGCGCACCACGCCGTTGATCAGGAAACTTCCGGCACGCAAAACCTGTGCCATTTCCGGCCCGTAGGAATCGATCAGTTCGCTACGCAGCCCGGCGAGCGTTTGCGGGCGTTCCCAGCTCTCCTGCTCGCAGCCCGCTGCTGCCGCCGCGGCAGCGAAGTAGCGTATCGTAATCTTCGACATGACTTCATGCTATCGCGCCAACGCGATAAGGAGCACGATGAAAAGTGAACGCGACTTTCCCGCGCTGGTGGCCCCCGGGCCGCCACTGAGCGAGGAACAGGCTGCTCGCGCCGCACGCCAACTGACCCTGCCCGGATTTGATGACACCGCGCAGCGCAGGCTGGCTGCCGCCCGGGTACTGGTGATCGGCGCCGGAGGGCTAGGCAGCGCCAGCGTTCCGTATCTTGTCGGAGCGGGGGTAGGCACCATCGGCATCGTTGATGATGACGTGGTGGAACTATCCAATTTGCACCGCCAGGTTACGCACACCACCGCAAATATCGGCCTGGCCAAGACCGCTTCCCTGTCCCAGGCTGCCAAGTCGCTGGACCCCAATGTGGAAATCATCGAGCATAATCTGCGCCTGGATTCTTCCAACGCACTGGAGATCTTTGCGAATTATGACTTGGTCATCGATGGCAGCGACAACTTCCCGACCCGCTACCTGTCCAATGACGCAGCGCAGCTTTCGGGCATTCCGCTGATCTGGGGATCCATTCTGCAGCACCACGGACAAGTCTCCGTGGCCTGGCATGAATATGGTCCGGGCTACCGCGACCTGTTCCCGGTTCCTCCTGCCCCGGGCACCGTCCCGGATTGCGCCGCTGGGGGAGTGCTGCCCGGATTGTGCGGCACTGTCGGTTCGCTGCTGGCCACCGAAGCGCTGAAGCTGATCGCCGGAATCGGCACCCCGCTGGTGGGCAAGGTGCTGATCTACGATGCGCTGGCAGCCAGCACGCGCACCCTCGAATTTTCCCGGGACCCCGAAGGTGCTGAAGTCACTGAGCTGATTGACTACGTGCTCTTCTGTTCCGGTTCTCTGCCAGAGGTCCAGGGCATTGATGCCAAGGCGCTCGCAGAAGAACTATCTGGCGATGAAGCGCCAGCCTTGTTGGATGTGCGCAATGATGACGAACGCGCACAACAGCACATCGCCGGTTCCTTGCATCTGCCGCTACCTCAACTGGAAGCAGCTATTGAATCCGGCGCAGAGCTGGAACAGATCCCGGCACAGGTAACGGTCTACTGCGCACGCGGTCCGCGCTCGCAACGCGCGGCCGCCTTGCTCGCTGGCCGGGGCATCAAAACGAACTACCTTGAAGGCGGGCTTCCCGCACTGGCTGAAGTGGCCCCGCAGCTGCTGGCCGAACACGCACATACCGAAGGAGCCCGCTCATGAGCTACGCGTTGATCACCGAAGAACCTATCGACGAGGCCGCAGTGCGCGATGCCGTGCAGTCAGATACTGCAGGCGCAGTGGTGCTCTTCCACGGAATCATCCGCAACCACGATGGGGGCCAGTCGGTGAACTCCCTGGACTACTCGCACCATCCGCAGGCGCAGGAATTCCTGGATAAAATCATTGCCGAGGAAGAAGAACGCACCGGGCTGAAGCTTTCCGCAGTGCACCGCGTGGGTCCGCTGAAGATCGGCGATGCCGCGCTGGTCGCTGCTTCGGCGGCGGCACACCGCAAGGAAGCATTCGATGCCATTGAGAACCTGGTGGAACGCATCAAGGCCGAGGTCCCGATCTGGAAGAAGCAGCATTTCACTTCCGGCAGTTCAGAATGGGTTGGGCTCTAGTCGTTTTGTCCTCAGTCGAGGATTGTTGGATGTTTTCAGTTCGTTGGATTACACGAAGGGCATCTTGATTCGTGAACGATGAGCTTGCCTGGAGCGCTTGATTTTATAAAGGTCGGGTTTTCAACTGAAGCTGGCGGGGTATGGTGAGAAACCTGGATAAACCTCGAACCATCAATCGATGGTAAGGCACCTTGACGATCTGTGACGAGCTAGCCAATGGTGTCTTGCAACTAATAGCGGGGTCGTAATCCGAAGATGTTGGTTACGACACCTAGTTGCGAGAAAATTCGGGCATTGAGACTTCGAGGCGTTTCATCTGAATGTAGGTGCGGAGGGCGAGACGTCTTCCAACCTATAGGTTGCAAGACTCCCCATATTGTTAAGCGTAATATTATTGCAAGCTATCTAGTGGAGATTTTCGGTGCTATCCCTGCAGAAAGTCTTTAGAGGTCAAAGCAAAAACTTGCCGACTGGACTACTTTGGAATACACTAGAGGAACACTAAGAAGCTAGATGCCCCTATTTCTAAGGATTGGCGACTGGCTGAGAGCCCCTGGTACGCCGGGGGTTTTTCTTTTAGCCAGTTGTTCATTCAGTACAGTGGCTTATGTGAATTCAACTTCCTTGTCGGCCTCTGAGTCGCTTACTAAAATTGAAGGAATGGAACGCGCCCTTTTTATGAGCGACGCTATCTCTTCTGTAGCGGATCCGCGTGCCCATCTGTCTGCGTCGGCTTGTTCGTTTGTAGTTCCTCCGGCTGCCATCAGCGAAAGCATCGAAGCGCTTGAGGCCTTTCAAAGTGAACCAGACCACGCTTTTAAAGCCGTTGTGCCAGCTCTCAAGAGATTCCAAAGAGCTGTAAACAGGAGCGCTGCAACTAAGACGATGGGTCTCCCTTCGGTAGTAACGTTTCTTGGTCTCGCGAATGCGGCTATAAGCCGTGAAGTCAACAAGGGGGTTCTTTTAGCTTTCTTGAAGTCCAACGTCATTGCCCTATCTCAAGCCGCTTCTAAGGCCGCGGAAGCCTGCGAGAGAAATTCGACGTATCTCTCTGAGCTCACCGAGTTGATAGCAGAACTAGTAGCAAGCGATGGAAAATTTACTCGCGGTCAACAAGCGCGCATGTCTTCGATGGCACGGGAGCTGGTTGCGGCAGTTGCAAACCAAGGACGAACGCCCGAACTGTTTTCTCTCTCAATTCGCCAGCTGATAGCTGAGAGTGGGACTTCAAAGGGTGTAGCTGACGAGCTTTCGGCATACATAAACGTTGCACCGCGGAGTTTTCAGGTGGCGGTAGTCGTGGACGCAACTGTCCGTACTGTTGGTATCGATACGCAGAATTTCCGGCGCATTGATGCGCGACAGTCAATAGGATGGAATGCCACAGCATCTTTGTCGAGACGACCAACAGCAGATATGGATCTCACTAGATTTTGCCTCCAGCACTGGGGGATGAGCAATTCGTTTGACTCAACCGAAAAGCATGCCCTTAAATCACAGATTTTGATACTAAAGGCGCAGGCCTGGGACGTAGAACAGGCACGTCATTCGGCCCTTGATGCAGCTGAATTATTGGTTGATCGTATAAATGCGGAACACCGAACAAGTCACTTCGGTGTCAAGCGCAAAGTCATGGTTTGGGAAGAGGGGACTAAAAGTGCCAGCGAGGTACTATCAAGAAACAAGCTGGTTCCGACTACGCGCATGTTGAATATCTCGCAGGCTCCGAGTGTGAATAGGTCTCTTCGGTTTGCCTCTCGAGCTGCAGGGGAACGCGCTGGTTCAATGCAGGTATTTTTTGCTTGGATAGCTCTGGAGTATTTGGGGCGTGGCGCTCAAAAGGCTCCTCAGAATCTGGTTTCCGAGCATGTTCCAGCCGTTGTCGCCTTGGTTGCTCTCCGACAACTCTGCGTGTCGGCTTGGTGGTCACTTACTCGCGAATCGGGTGCCGCCAGTCTACCCTCGACTGTTCTCGAACTGATCAAAAGGGATGTCCGTAGAAAGGGTTCAAAAACCAAGAAGCGAAACCCGAACGAATTTGATATGAACAAATTGATGGCTTTGATTATTTCTGATGGATCAAATATCGAATACCTCGCGAAAGTAAGTGGAGTTTCGGATAAAGCAGCCGAAAATGCCATGCGAGATTGGGTCATATTTCAGAAAGGTCTTAGTTCTCACTCCGCTTTTCAAATAAATCGCGTTAGGGAAATGTTACGTGATGATATGAGACTAATGCAGTTCATCGATGAGATCCGGAACGACGCTGATGAGATAATGCAACGCATGCGTTTTGTGAGGAACCAAACTGCACACAACGCAGGTGTTGGAAGCACAGAACATTTGCCTTTGTCAGAGGCTGCATTGAAGACACTTGATGCTGTATTTGAGGTTTTGCCACAGTGGGGAGGGATTCCTTCCGCATCATTAGGTTCTATTGCGCAAAGATGGAAAGATGTGAGAATCGAAATTCGGAATCGCGGTAATGCGAGACACGTCCTGCCGTTTAATTCATATAAGGTTATTAAGCCTTAATCCTTGAAATTAAGCCAGCAAAAGCGGTAGTGCCGATGTACCATTTTAGGATTTGTTCTATTGAATCTTTGCCGTTGGTGAGAGTACGAATGAATCGGCTAACCACTGGGACCTCGGATTATATCAAGCCGGCTATGATGTTGAATTAAAGTTGTATGTCGGGGTAGCGGTAGAGGCTCTGGCGTATTCGAGAAGATGCCTATAGCTCTAAATGTATCAATACTCGTGGAATGGAAACTGTTTCGAAACATAGTTTGCGGCACTGGGTTTTGCGACAGATAGAACTGAAAAATCTATTGAGTTTTCAACTGTAAAGAATTTTCGTGGACGCTGGAGGAGAGGTGTGTCATAAACGACAGTTTTTGGTTTCCGTAGGGGGAACCCTCTGCAGGACATTATCGGATGTGGCCATGCCGAGGCTCATATTCAGCCAACAGCTAGACGAGGAATCCATCGTTTCAACACCGCCGACTCGGCCCGTGCATTTCAGCCACGATCATTGATCATCTTCAACGTATCCGGTTTCGTATTTCCCCCAATCTTGCTCATCCGACCCCGGAAGCAGTTGATGGTAGGGAAGCCGGAATGTATTCGCCCAGTCGGTCGTCCCATGCTTCGATTAGCCATTTAGGTGGCCTGGCATTGAAGCTGATGTATGCGTCATTGGCCTGCAATTCCCAGATGGATACGGTCGGATCCATAGTGCGGATTCCTTCCAGTCCCACAAAACGGACGGGCTGGATTTTTGAGGCCTGCACGAGACCCTGAAGCGAACTCACCAAAGTAAAGTTCACGAGCATGGGCCACCCGTCTCGTGGCGGAAGAACTTCGATCTTCCCCGACTGGACGATCTGAAACTCATTCACAGTGCCAAGCTGTCCCCAGTCCGTGCTGTCGGATGCGCTCGTCACCCGTTGAAGCTGCACCCGGAAGGGCGATCCGGACAAATCATTGAGCATGTCAAGGGTTCCGCCGTCCACTTCCAGGTTTCTGAGTCGTGGCGAAGCGATGAGCTTTTCCGTCACACCGGCCGCATAGGGCATGTAAACGCGAGTCAGGTTTAGGGACCCTGTGGAGGGCGCCGTGTAAGGCAGGATTCGTTGGCAGTGATGAATCAGCAGATGTACAAGGTGGGGCATGGAGTCGATCCCGGTGAGGTCCACATTGCCTTCGGCATCGATCGACACGACCTGGATATCTGGATCAAGCGAGGCTAGTTCTGCGGCGAACAAGCCCGACTCCGGTAGTTAGTTGCTTGATGTTGGCAAACTTGAGCCGTTCGTGGTAACCATCAAGCAGGTTAACGTTTTGGGTTTGAGCGCTCCAGATCAGCCCAGAATCCGTCTTGCGTTTCGCCGCCATAATTTCCTCGTTTCGTTGTGTCCGGGATGTCGCTGCCTAGATTAGGTTGCAGCCAAGCTTGCCCGGCAATTCGACAATAGCTTCGCTGTACGGCTTACTTTGTGTCCGAATCGGGAACCTTCACCGGAACGATGCCCAGGATCAGATGTTTGTAGATGGAATCGGGAGCACACTCGACTAGTCGCCACCGGCGCCTAGCGACACGGAGCGATTGTCCAGCGTCTGGCGACACCTCGGCAATAATGGTCTGCATGATCGAACGTGGACGGTGAAGCATGCGATTCCCGAATAAATACCAATCTGCTGGTTTAGGCATCATCGGAGCGGTGCTGTGCGTAGGCCTCTTGATGGGGTGTTCCGTATTCCGAGATTATTCGGGCGATACCTGCGATGGACGTAAACCAGTTGGATCTCTGGAGCAAGCCGGCAGGGACCTGGTGTCCGCCGCATACGCCGCCGATCGGGGCGGCGTATGCCGAGTGACCGCGCCTTTTCCGGGCGGAGTTCTGGATGACGCAATGGTCGCCAAGACGCGGGAAATTCTGGCCGAACGGGGAATCACCCCACAGAACGTCACTGTGTTAGTTGGAGAACAGATGGGAAGTGGGGTTGCCGTCCAATTGACAGACGGCAGCAATAACGCTTCCCGCGCGATCGACATCAGCGGCACGGTCATCCGCGATGACGGATTCACGGTGGGCCTGCCGACAGAGCTGTATCCCGAGGTTCCGGAGCACCCGGCATCACCGTCTGCTTCGACAGATCCTGCTTCCTGATAGCGGCAGTGACACAGGTAAACGACCAACGCGACGTCCGTATGGGGAACCTTCACCGGACATTTCGTTGGCCGGCCATCCGCACCGAGAACCGGATTCGGAGGATCTTCTTCTAAGACGGTCCTTCCGGGATGGGTAGACTCTCCTTCAACTGATCCAGGACGGCTCGGTGCAGACTGCGGTGATCGAAATGACCATGCAAAGGGGAACGCGAATGAGAAGGGCCCTTCCATTTAGCCGCGAGTCGATGAGGCTCCATGGCTGATCCGCTGAACGACATCGAACTTGAGATCATCGAAAACGGTGAAGACGACTGGGTCCTTTTCCTCCACATCATGGGGATCATCAACGAAGCCAAGGGAAGCGTCCTGACGGAGGACGAGGCCATTGCAGAGGCCACAGGATCTGCCTTGGCCCTGTGCGCCAAGGGGTATGCCCAGCTCGGGAGATACACCAGACCTACAAATTTTGTGCCGTGGCCCGAGACCGGTGATGCGCTCCGCACTCGGTTGGAGCACGAGCTGAAGAATCCGCCTCCCGGGGAAGACCACGAGTGCAATCTGATGTACATCATGCTCGATATCCTGCCTGAAGGGCAGAAAGCCAGAGACGAGCAATCCCGGTAACCGAACCCTTTTTGGGACACCCGTAGCACTAGAACATGACCGGTTGTATTCTTGGCCATAGCCCAGTCGCGATTCATGACAATCGTCGTTTTTGCCGTTCACCTAGAAAGAACTTAATGATCAGCGATCCTCAACCAGCGCCTCCCACCGTGCCGACTTTAGAACGGCAAAAAGTGCTTGAGTTGGTTGCCTACGCGGAGCAGCACGTTCTACTAATACAGGGGGAACAACGTGAACTACGTAGGTTGAATCGCGATTCCTCGGATCTGCTTCCAGTTATTCAAGGGTGGGAGTTCATGTCTAAGGCTCTTCGTGAATCCTATGGTTTGGAAGAAACTGAAGATTCTCGATAGCACTCAACCTACCTTTCGAGTTCGGGAGCTCGTAGAGGTCTAGAGGCTGGTCGCGAAAAGTTCAGCAATCTGTTTCCTTAGAGGAACCTTGACTGGAACACGTTCATCGCGGCTAGGAAGACAGAACGGTCAACCGTCAAGACTGCATCATGCCGTAATCTATTTCGAATACGTCGAAGCCGTTGTTGAAAAACCAAGGCAGAGACGTTGCTGGATTATCCAATCTTCCCTGCCGCCCTGGAAGACCAATAACACTTGGTTCCATTCCAAAAGCTTGCACGCGTCTGGTTGCTTCATCGAGAATGTGGGGATCTTTCACCTCAGGCATGCTGTCCGTGATCTCCCATAGACGGCATACGACTATATACAGCCCTGCAGAGTCATGTATGACATCAGAGTAATCCACTAATTCGAAATAGAATCCATCTTTTATGCTTCCATTTTCTACGGAGACGAAGACTTTAGACGACAACGGAAGTGAACCCATTTGGTTCTCGTACAGGGAACCTTCAGTGCGATACACGTTGCGCGATTCGCCTGGGATTTCAGTCTGTGTCCGCGAGATCTGTTGCGGCGCTGATCAAGCAATGCGGTGAACAACGACCACGGGATGACCAAAAAGTTTGCGAATTTCATAGCCTGCAGCGGCCAGAGCCTCCCGAAGCGATCCGTCTGCGACGGAGGCAAGGAACTGGTCGACGGTTCCGTATACCTGCCCCAGCAGTTCCAACCCGATCGGTTCGCCGGAAACATCTAAATCCACATTGACTCCGAATGGGAGCGTGGTGTTTTCGACTTCCACTGCCTCCCCGATTGGTTCACCAGTTAGCGCGATGTATCCGGCACCGGCTTCCCTGTCATATGTCATGCTCAATGGCTTGTTCATGAGCCCTTCTAGGTTTCGTACGGCGGATTCGGGTTGGTGGCGATGGAACTACCCACAATAGTTCCACCACGCGGCATCGTTCTCTTCTATCGCTTTTCAAGCGATGGTGAATATCTATTGAGGTTCTGGGCACCGTGTGGAGGTGGCAACACAGAATTCTCGAATCATCTGCACTGCGGGTCCTGACTGTAATGAATCCAAAAGAGCACCTCTTTGCCACCGAAACAGTCTCAAAGTCCCCAAAAGCGGTGATCCATATGTTCGACAGCAGATCGTCCCGCAAGACGGTCCTCATACGGGACACTTTGCTAGTTGGCTACCTACGATTTCAAAACTATGCGGTAGCAATAATTCTTGATTCCGTATACCCGCCCGACAAAATGCCGGGTGAAGGCGCCTTATACGGACGCTACCCGAAGCACCTCTATTACCGGACGATCCGGTTGACGGTTTGCTCGAGTGGGTGCAGCTCGAGGAGCCATGTATAGGACCATAGGCATGGTGTCACAAACGGTCGTTTTCGATTCCTACACATGCAGGCCCACTGAAAACGAGACAGCACAAACAGAGCGGCATAGAAAACCGCTGCCGTAATTAGCATCCATCCAGGAATACCAATCACCGCAGCGGTTCTCATAAATGCAACAAAAAACTACGAGCTTAGTGGCTCAACGAAGAATCACGTGAACGTGCTTTGAAATGTGGAAATAGTGAAACAACTGAAGATCCAACCCCCAGTACGAGCAACACCATTCCAGCCCAAAACACCCTCCACTGTGCGTCCCTGCATTCATATCCACCATAGGAAGGAGGATTAACCCAGCCTGTAGCACCAGCTCCCCGACCGCACATCGCACCATCAATGGTGACAGGGTAAACCAACACCACTAGAGAAGCTGCAACGAGAAGAGTCCCCACAACCGCGAGTATTTTGCCGTTGCGATTCGACTTAGAGAAAGACCAAAGTAGCGGCCCGACTGAAAGCAACCCTATTCCGCACACTCCAGCGAGGACCCAAAAAGAGAGCGGCTGGCTATTCCACAAATCATTCATTCCAACCGCTTTCTACCGTAGATCCAGTCCGTACCAGGTGTATTTCTTACCCTGCTGCTTGGCTAAGGCTACCGTTGTTTCGAGGGAAATATTCGAACGGTTCGATGACTTTTGTGAGATTCTTGGGGCATAGTTTGCTCGTCCTGTGACAGCCATTACGTGATCAATGTACCCGTCTGGGTATCCATTTGGATCCCAATCTACGAAGATTAAGTCTCCTGAACGTGCATTCCAGACGTTCGATAGGAACTTGTACCTACCGGTGTTCAGCGAGTAAGAATAGAGATTGCTGGCCTTCGTCCAAGTTCTCGTTGCCCCTGCAATACCGGCAAGGTTGAAAGTCCACTTCGTCTTTTCATGAATCTGAGTAGAATTGCCTCCGGTCAGGTACCATCCCGCCTGGTCCAGCACCTGAGAAACGAAATTAGCGCAGTTGTTGTTGTACTTCGGATATGTACCGTTGACATAGGCCGTGCCGTCTTTTGCGTAGCTTCCGGAAGTGCGGCTAATCGCGTAAGAGACGAAGTTTTGAACATTAATGCTGTTCTGCTTTGAGTATCCTGCGGCTGGTACTCCGATTGTTCCATCGGCTGGTTGTGCAATGTCTTCGATCGGAATGCCGGGCTTATCGTCATCCGACTTCAGATCAGGAGACATCGGAATTTCCTCTGGCTCGGGGGTAGGGTCGCTCTCATCGGCAGCCAGGCTGCTCTCTTCATAAGGAACCACTTCGTCAGCAACGACAGCCCAGCCTTCATTACCTTTCTCCAAGGTCAACAGATGTTCATCTGCCCAAGAAGACGGGCCAGAGTATCCATTGTCATCCGGCTGAAGATGGTAGCTAAAAGTCACCATCGCACTTACTTTTTGCTGTGTCTCGGTTGAGGACACCAATTTTGGAGACTCAATTTCTACGCTTGAGTTGTAACCACCGGCGGCAGGTTCGCCTAAGGTGAGTGAAATTTCGCCCAATTCTTCTTGCGCGACTGAAACAGATTCTTCGGCCGTATCAGAAAGGGGCTGGGCCATTCTAGCGAGCGATGACGAAGATGCTCCTGGCGCATCTAGCACCACTTCCGCGGCATCGCCGTAAGCCTCGATTGCGCCAAGCTGAACCACTGTTTCTTCATGCGAACTAGAACTCGCAGACTTTGATGAAGAAACACTAGGAACGAGACTTGGCTGAGCTACTGCGGAAAATGAGGGCAGTACCACCAATGACAGGGTTACAGCTCCGCACAAAAGCATTTTGCCCTTGCGTCGGTCTTGAAAAGGATTCACAAGATCCTCAATGCTCTATAAACTGGGATGCGCACTATTTATGCGTTCGCTTAGTATTCATAGAGAAAATTGGAAAGTCAAGAGATTTTTAACTAATGAGTATTTCGAATCAAAAACTTTGTTTAGCAAGAATTAATTGAGAAATATGTTGACGGATTCGGCTATGATACAGACTCGGATGTGAGCATAAGCCTCATTGCCGGTCGATTAGGCAGATCCATACCGCTTGATCAAAACCGGTCGTTTCTGCAACGACGAGTAAACCCCGGCGACACGCCGGGGTTTTTTGTTTCAGAAAGGCCTTTCAAAACCAAAACGTTGCACAACCAGGTTGTGTAGCGTTTTTGGCATGACAGTCATTGGATATGCGCGAGTGAGCACGCGCGAGCAGAACCCGGAGTCGCAAGCAGCCGAGCTGCGCGCGGCCGGGGCCGAGCAGATATTTACTGACCGAGGGGAGTCGAGCCGGGAAGCTGCGCGGCCGCAATGGGTCGCGTGCAAGGCGCAATCGAAGCCAGGGGATACGTTGATCATCCGTGCGCTGGATCGCGTGGCCGGTGAAGAGCGAATGGCCATAGAGATTATCCGCGAGCTGGGGGAGCGCGGCGTGCGGATCAAAAGCCTTACCGAGCCATTCTTAGACGTGGACATATCTACGCCAATGGGCGAAGCCATCGTGGGCATCATGGCGGTAATGGCGCAGCTGCGCGTTTCCATGATCAGGGAGAACACCCGCAGGGGATTAGCACACGCGCGCGCCCAGGGCAGGGTCGGAGGGCGGCCGCGCGTCATGGATACAGACCGCACCGCCACGGCGCGGCAGCTGCGCGAGGAAGGGAAGAGCTACGCGCAGATCAGCAAGATCCTTGGTGTCAGCGCAGCAAGCATCTACCGTGCAATTTCGGCCGAAAATCATTGAATCAAGATGATAACTAATGTTATCGTTTAAGTGAGGGAACGTTTGTTTCGAGGTTTAGGAGGTTGTTATGAGCCAGCTAATGGAACGTCCGCAGCGTGAAGAAATGCGCGCGCTGTTGTTGAAAGCGCGGCAACGTGTAGAAGTTGACGCACTGGATTACAAACGCACTTTGAAGGCTGCTGCTGGTGGCATGAGCCAGCGCGAAATGGCTGCGCTGCTGGGTATGTCCCAGCCGGCCGTTGCCAAGGCTCTGCAACGCGCCCAGGCTGTGCCCGAGGTTGTTGGTGAGTTCAATGCTGCAAGCCCTTATGAGGTGTGCCAGCGGTACGCGGCAGGGTTTATTGACCGTGAGGAACTGGTGCGTCTACTGGTTGAGTGGCCATATAAGCCGACCCCTTGGGCGAACGAGTACGGCGAGTACGAAGAGAGCCTGGATGGAACTTGGGAAGAAGTGGGCGACGCGCTGCGGCATGAGCTGATTGACGCTGCTACTTACGATGAAGTTTTGATGAAGACGGCCGATTAGGCGGCGAGCAACCGAAGGGTGAATCGTTGGCTAACGACGAATCAATAGAACGACATTATGCGGCTCTGCGCTAGGTGCTGGCTGATCCTGATATGAACCCGCGCGGAGCATACTCGACAATCAGACAAGAGCAGTATTTTATTCAAAGTGGATCGCGTCCGCGTGCTACGTCGGAGCGGGAACTTTTGCATAAGAAGTGGATGCAAGAAGTGATTGATGACTCGGCTAAGCGCGGAGAAATCAAGAACGATGGAAGAGCTATTGTGATGGCTGGACCGCCCGGAGCTGGCAAAGGCACTGTGCAGCGGGAACGCTTGAATGATGTTCCTGGTTACGTTCAGTGCGACCCGGATATTTTCAAAGAGAAAATCATCCAGCACGAGCTAGAGAGCGGGAACCTGGATCGTCTGAAAACTCCATTGGTGAAAGAACTTGAAGCCCAGGGGCACAAGTTCGCACCAATGGAGTTTGCTGCGTTAGTGCACGAAGAATCATCCATGCTCAGCGCCAAGTTGCAAAAGGACTTGCGCAAGGATGGAACGAACTACGTCATTGATACGGTGCTCAAATCGCAAGGCTCCGCGCAGGAAGTTGCTGCTACTTTGGACAAGCGCGGATACACCTATGACGTGGTGAGCGTGCAGGCAACGTTCGAAGAATCAAAGGCTGGAATCTATGGCCGTTGGCAGGCAGGACGCGAAGCGTTTGAGCGCGGAGAGAGCCAGCTTGGCGGCCGTCCTGTGCCCTCGGATCTTGCGAATAATCTGGTCACACCAGATGGAAAGTCTGCTACCGAGGAATCGGCAAAGTGGCTGGCCGAAAACGGCAAAGGTGTTGTGAGCTTCACCCAGTACCGGCGAGGGTCGACCACCCCGGAGATTGACCAGGTGAAGAATGACGGCAAGCTCATTCCGCGCAGCGTCGCGTCAGCGCGGCAAGCTTTCCCCAAAGCTAGAGAAACTCAATCGAGGGCACCGAAAATTCATCGCCCAGGTACGGATAGGGGAACTGGAATAGGCGACTAACTGCACACCTTCCCCGTTCCTCAGATAAATGCCAAGATTCACGAACAGACCTCCTGTCAAGGGTAGGCGAAGCCTATCGCGCAGCGACGCGAAGCGCCCTTGATAGGGGGTCTGTTCGTGTAAGAATCGCGCGTCGAGGGGCGGGGCAAGCGCATAGTTAATACAAGTCAGCGGGTTTTCAATTAGGCCAGTTATCAGAGGCCGTGCACATGCCAAGATCGCATCACGCAAGCTAACTCAGGTACCACAACTTTTGGCTTGTGTGCGGGCGGTCGGCTGGTTCCTGCTGTCCACGTGTGTGCAGGAAAAGCAGCGGAGCCCTGGGACAGTAACGTCCTAACAATTCACATGGTCGATTCAGGCTCTAAAAATCTGGATAAACAAGAATCGTTGCATAAGCTGAACAGCGTTCGGGCGCGCGCCCAATAGGCGCTAGCCAGAACACTTCCCTGTCCAGTTTCAGCTGGCAGTTCGCTTAAACGCGATGGCTGCCAGGGCTGCGGCCTGATCTGCGAGCACTGAGTCGTCAAAAACCACCCGTGGCGAGTGGTTCCACTCGGTTTCTTCGGCAGGCAATTCGGGTGGAGACGTCAGTAGTCCAATAAAGGTGCCCGGAACCTCGTCGAGCACGAACGCGAAATCCTCGGAGCCCATCATCGGCGAAGGCATCAGTGCTACGCGCTGTTCACCGTAGATTTCGCGCATTGTTTCCAGCGCTGCCTCGGTCTCGGCGGCATCATTCACGGTCACCGGGTAGAGCGTTTCAAAACACACATCTGCGGTGAGCTCATGGGCTGCTGCCACGCCGTGGACGACTCGCGGCAGTCCTTCTTCAAGGACGGCCAGCGAGTCGTGGGACATGGTGCGGATGGTGGCAGCCAGCTCGACGCTTTCCGGGATGACGTTGATCGCTCCGTCTCCCGTGGACAGCCGCGTGATCGAGAGAACTACCGGGTCGAAGGCGTTGAACCGCCGAGTTACAAAACTCTGCAAGGCCAGGACGAGCTCCGCGGCTGCCGGTACCGGATCCAAGGTCTGGTGGGGTTGCGAGCCATGTCCGCCGCGTCCCTTCAGCTTCACGGTTAGCTGGTTTGACCCGGCGGCTACCGGGCCGCCCCGAGTTGCGAAGACTCCGCGCGGGCCGGGGCCTACATGGATCGCGTAGGCGGCAACCGGAGGTTCTCCGGCTGCCGAAAGCAGCCCCTCTTCAAGCATGATCTTGGCGCCGCCGTGGCCTTCTTCGCCTGGCTGGAACATGAAGATGACCGAGCCATGAAGCTCTCTTTGCCGAGCCGAGAGCAACTTGGCTGCGCCGACAAGTCCTGCAGTATGCAGGTCGTGGCCGCAGGCGTGCATGTTGCCATTAACAGAGGCGAAGGCCAGATTGGTCTCTTCGAGAATCGGCAATGCGTCCATGTCGCCGCGAAGCAGGACCGTCGGTCCGGGCAGTTCGCCTCGAAGCACTGCGGTCACCGAGCTGGTGCGCGTGCCGGTAGTGATTTCCAAGGGCAGCCCTTGAAGGACGTCAAGTACTTTTTGCTGGGTGCGGGGCAGATCCAGTCCGAGCTCCGGGTCCGCATGCAACGCGCGGCGCAGTTCAACCAGCTCGGGAAGGATCGTTTGCGCATCGGCGGTAAAGTCGGCAGTGGTCATGAATCAGCCTTTCTTAGGCGTAGTCGACGGGCGGGCAGAGCGCCTCAGGGTGCGTGGATCTGACTATGCCGAAGATTCAATCTTTAAGTATTCGCTAATCAAAGCGTTTACTCCGAACGATTTGAATGCAATGAGCACGCCAGAGACTATACGCCTCGCGGTTGTGGCACCGTCAAGCTGTCACGACGTTTTTTGTTGCATCTCACAACTTTCCTGGCTGGGGCCGATATTCGAAATCCAGGAATCCAGAAGCGCGCGCAGTTCCGTTGGCTGCACCTCGCTGACCTTTGCCTCGCTCATGGCCAGTCCGAACGCGGCCCAGCGGAGATCCATATTTTCGGTGCGCACCAGGCAACTGTCCCCATCGATCTGCTGGATCTCGAACCAGCGGCCAATGAGCGGCTCCAGCTTTTCGGCATTGGCGTAAACTCGCGCGCTCACTCCTGGCTGCCCGCTGCCACGCAATCCTGCGCGGACAAACCCCGCCGCATCGCCACCAGGCACCGGCCGGGGGATGAAGCGCAACGCCCTGGGTGAGGCGTTCTGCGCGCGGTCCACGCGGAAGCTGCGCCAATCATCGCGGTCCAGATCGAAAGCCACCAGGTAATAGCGGTTGCCCACATTCACCAGCTGGACCGGCTCTACGCGGCGCGAGCTCTTGGTTCCCTTGGCATCCTTGTAGTCGAAGGCGATTCGCTCGTGGTCGCGGCAGGCCTGGGCAAAAGCCACCAGGACTGCAGGGTCCACGGGATCCGGAGCCGAGGACCGGGAATTGAGCGGGACGGTGCTCGCGGTCAGCGCCTGCGCCCGCTTCCTTAACCTGGCTGGAAGCACGGGCAGAACCTTGCCCATCGCCCGCAGTGCCGCCTCGGCCAGCGCCGAGGATCCGCCGTGCACCGTGGACTGCAATGCGGCCACCAGCGCCACGGCTTCCTCATCGTCGAGCACCAAGGGAGGCAGCGCGGTGCCGGACGCCAGCTGATAGCCTCCACCCACGCCGCGATCAGCCTGCACCGGATAACCGAGATCGCGCAGCCGCTCGATGTCCCGGCGAACGGTGCGCAAGCTGACGTCCAGGCGGTCGGCGAGTTCGTCCCCGGACCAATACCGATGGGTCTGCAAGAGCGAGAGCAGGCGCAAGAATCTGGTGCTGGTACTCATGCAACAAGTCTGCCTTGATTTAGGACAGAAACTGGCACTTTTCACTTCTACTCTGGTTATTGCCAGCTGGAAATACCGGCTGCAGCTTATGCCAGGAGGCAATCATGAGCACCATGGCCATCACCAACACCACGCTGAGCGGCGAACGTGCCGACCTGTTCCACGCCCTGGCCAACGCACGGCATTTCCTGCGTTTCACCGTCCAGGGCCTGAGTGACGAGCAGGCCGCGCAGCGCACCACCGCCAGCGAATTGACCCTCGGCGGGTTGATCAAGCATGTGAGCGCCGTGGAAAAGCAGTGGCAGGAATTCATGGTCAAGGGCCGGGCCGCCATGGCCTGGGACGGAGCGGATTTCAGCCAGATGCCACCCGAGGCGATCGAGGCCTTCCTCAACGAATTCCGCATGCAGGACGGGGACAGCCTGGAAGCGCTGCTGGAAAACTATGCGCTGATTGCCGAGAGCACCGACGCGCTGCTGGCCGAAGTGGATCTGGATGCCGTGCACGAATTGCCCTCGGCCCCATGGTTTGTCGACACCCACTGGTCGGTGCGCCGCACCCTGATGCATATCATCGCCGAGACCACCCAGCATTCGGGGCATGCGGACATCATCCGCGAATCCCTGGATGGGCAAAAATCCATGGGGTAGTAACAGGCGGCAAACTCCCCTAGACTATGTCACCGTACGGTGACATGATTTGAACATGAAATCTCCATCGTTCACTGTCGCAAGCCTGGCAGATAGGATCCGGACGCAACGTGGTGTCCTAGGCCTGACCCAAGCCGCCTTGGCAAATTCAGTCGGCGTTTCCCGCAAGTTCATCGTTGATCTGGAATCGGGGAAAGAAACGGTTGCTTTAGGGTTGGTGCTCAGGGTTCTCAAGAGACTCGGGTTTGAGGAACCTGGACTGCGCATTATTAATGACCGGGGATCTGAAATAGCTGAGGACTTCCGAGAGACCTTGGAAGCCAAAGATTTCGAGTTCGCGCTGCGTCTTATCAGCGAATACTCGACTGAATCCCTCGCAGAAGGGCGTCCTCTCTTAGCGCAGTCGCCTGAATTGGAAGACTCGCAATACCAAGTGGCTCTGGCTGCCATAACCAAGTGGATTGCGAGTCAGACCAATATGCCAGTCCCGCAGTGGGCTGCGGACATTGCACGACCATCAGAACCTGTGTTCCTCTCGGAAAAGTTGTACCCAGTAGGCGAGAAGATGAAGGAGCTAATTCGTGCTGAAACACCTCCGGAACTTCAAGAGCTGAACGTGTGGATCCGACAACGGAGCTTGGGAACAGCATGAATGGATCGGGCCTGAGAAGAGACCGAGTCGTCGAGCTGCTCGCTGAACTCGAACGACGCTTGAACGAACGGGGACTCAGCGTGAACATTAGGGTCGTCGGCGGCTCGGCCCTGCTACTTCATGGCCTGATCGATCGTGCCACGGAAGATATCGATGCCTACTACTCGCATCGTACAGAAGTGGAAGAAATCATCGAGGCGATGGCAATTGAGCACGGATTGCCTAGAAAGTGGTTGAACCCCAGCGCTGCCGCTTTCATCCCCGACAATGCCAGTTGGGCGCTCGCATCTGACCCTAATCTTTCCGCGGTCGAAGTTGCTGATTTGCAGACCTTGGCTGCCATGAAGCTGGCCGCCGAGCGTGACAAAGACATTCTTGATTTAGGGCACCTGGTTAACGCTCTAAGACTCAGCGACGCCAGCGAACTACTTGAACTCGCTTACGAAAAATATGGAGAAGGCTCGATTTCGTTGTCCCAAAGTAGGGAAAATTATGAGATCGTCGCAGAAGAGGCCATAGCCGCCGCACGGCGACTAAAACGCAATAGTAACCACTAGCCCCCGATGTAGGACATCTCGATGCGCTTGCGGTTTCCCGGGGTCAGCGCGGCGCGCAGCTCGGAATAATTGTCATCGCGCTTGCGCCAGTGGCCGGCCAGCGCCTTGGCCAGATCCTCGTCG
>Ga0308158_10002133_pt1 | contig 19239 bp, 15 predicted proteins | sample PhyBR2_FD_201038 | JGI IMG/M metagenome (GOLD analysis project Ga0308158, IMG submission 201038) | Phyllosphere microbial communities from UC Gill Tract Community Farm, Albany, California, United States - DLSLB.R2 | ecosystem: Host-associated > Plants > Phyllosphere > Unclassified | place: USA...
GCGTTTGAAGTCGATGTGGGCACCTTCAACAACACGCTCGACTACCGCATCGACAAATTCACCGAGTTTCCAGCCGTGGCCGCTGCTCACAAGGATGAACTCGAGGGCAAGACCGTGGTCACCTTCTGCACCGGCGGCATCCGCTGCGAAAAAGCGGCGATCCATATGAAAGAAATCGGCTACGACAGCGTCTACCAGCTCGACGGCGGCATTTTGAAATATTTCGAAGAAGTCGGCGGCGACCATTACACGGGCGACTGCTTCGTGTTCGACTACCGCACGGCGCTCAATCCGAAGCTCGAGCCGACCGAAACCGTGCAGTGCTTCGTCTGCCGCGCAGTGGTAACGCCGCGCCAGCAGCTGGCCCCGGAGTATGTGTATGAGGTGTCTTGTCCGCACTGCTACGGACAACGCCACAGCGAATAAGTGAAAGCCACCGTTTAGCAGATCGTTAGCGCATACTGCCTGCGCCACAAAAGCCTGGGCATTTGTGGCGTTTGCCGCATTTTGCCCAGCTGACACAGAACGATTGCCTTATTTTCTGTTGCATAGAGATTAAATTCCTCATGCTAAAATGGCGAACTTTTTTCTGCTCGCGAATCAGTTTCAGAGCGCCATTAGTGCTTTGCAACGCATAACACCGGGCCGTTCCGATTGCAGGCAGTGCTCAGCTCTTTCATCTTGCTATCTCCATCAAGCGATCATTCAGGCTGCCGTCTCTGTATGCCTGCAACTCACCGACAACTATCCATCTATATTAAGTAAATAATGCGTACTCTCTCCGATCGGTTTTTATTTCTTTTTATTATTTTGTCGGTACTTGGCACGATAAAAATTTACATAGGTGGCAATCTCAATTGGGCAATAGCTCTTGCCGTACTGGGATTGAGTTTGTTTTTTTCGCAGTCAGAGTTCGCGTACAAGCAACGCCTCGCTGCCGTAGCAACAGAATTAAGGCAGCACATTCCCCTGTTAGCTGGCTGGGCGCTTTTCATCGGTGGTATCGCGCTCGCTGCCGCCATGAATGGCGGTACAGGCTTCTATACGCTAGCGAAGTATTTTGCTTTGCTGGCTGTATTTCTGGTATTGCTCCTGATTAGGGTTTCTCCTGGCAATCTGGAGTATGCAGTGAAGCTGGCTCTGGTCGTGGCCATGAGCAGTTTCTTGTTGTTTGCAGTATTTCGCGTCAACGACGCTCTGGTCATCCTGGGCGACGGTCGCATGGGCTGGCTGGCAGTGTGGCCCGGGGTATTGTGGAAAGCCGGCGCATATGCGTGGCCGATTGTCTTATGGCGCTGCCTGAAATCACCGGATTGGAAAGCCATCGTCATCGCCTCACTGGCACTGGCTGCCATGGCCGTTGACGGCAGCCGCACCTCGCTGATCTGGCTAAGCCTGACGTGGGTGCTGGTGCTGGGCTGCGGTATACGTTTCAAGTTGCCTGCCCGCAGTTTCCGTACGCACGCCGCATTGCTGGTCATCGCCGCTTTTACCTTCACCATGGTGCAGCCAGTACTGCTGGGCTGGGCGCAAGGCCACTATGATGCACTTATTACACAGAAGATAGAACAGGTACGTGCATTTTCATTCTCCGCCGACACTGCGCCGACAACTAATCCGGGCACTGGTAACCTTGATACACCAACAGAATTGCCGCAACTGGGTACCAACGTCAGTTCGGAGCGTCTTGTGCATGGCAACACCACAACACGCAAAGCCATGCTGCAGGAAGGCTGGAAGCAGGCAGTCGACAAATTCCCTTGGGGCGGCGGCTTTGGCACCACCATGGTTGACGATAATGGCAGCCGCACGGTCATTCATATGACCTATCTGCAAATATTGGGCGACGAAGGCATATTGGCATTGGCCGGATACCTGCTGATCGTGCTCTATCCCTTATATCGGGCACTACGCTACATGAACGAACGGCGAGACTTGCAAATTGCGCGTTTCGAACTGATGCTGCCTTCTGTTTCAATCCTGGCTCTCTACATGCTGACCGGTTTGCTGCACCCGCTGAGCAATGAGCTGACTGAATGGGCGTTGATTCTGGCAGCGACGGCGACCATCATTATTTACGGCAAATCGGACCATGTCGCGCGTCGCCATTAATGCTGCCTGGCTTTTACTGGCCCAGGTAGGGGGCTTGCTGATACCCCTTATTGAATTACCTGTGCTTGCCAGGGCATTGCAGCAACAGGCTTACGGGCAGACTTTGTATGCACTGGGCATCGCCATGACGGCGGCGATTTTCGTCGAATTTGGCTTCACTTTCAGTGCGGCGCGGCGGGTGGTTGCAGCACAAGGAGACAGGCTGAAGCTGGGGCAGATTGTCGCCGATGTATTGCTGGGCAAACTGCTATTGAGCACTGCAGTAGCCGTTGTCATCATCATCATGATGCTAATCGGCACCGGTGCAACTCCGCTGCCCGGAACCTGGTTCATCTGGATCGGCTTGTTTGTCGTCGCCTTTGGTTTCAGTCCCATGTGGTATTACTTTGGCACCGAAAAGCTGATGTTACCAGCCATGCTGGATATTGCCCTGCGCGCGACAGGCCTGATGCTCATCGTGCTGACGGTATCTATGCCACAACACGCCCAACGCGTGCTGGCTATTCAGTCGACTATTGGCGTACTTAACACCCTGATTCCGACTATTGTCATGGTACGTCGTACCGGGATCGGCCGTTTCAGTGTGACTGGCGCCTGGTCGGTGCTGAAAGAAAGTTGGGAACTGTTCTTGTACAAAGGTGCACAGGCCGTCATGGGATCAGTTGCATCAACCATGCTAGGCAGCTTGGGTGGCGCACGCGCAGTTGGCGCTTTTGTTCCGGCGGAGAAGTTAGTGCGAGCTGCTACGGGACTGGCCGGGCCCTTGCTCAATGCGGCATTTCCTCATCTGGTCAGAATGCAGGCCAAATCAGCAACTGCTGCCAAGCGTATCGTGACGTTGTGGCTGTTGACCTTGGCCCTGCTGACTGTTGTATTCGCCGCGCTGATGACCTGGCTTGCGCCATGGCTGGTTCATCTGGCATTCGGACCCGGCTACGGTAATGCAGTTGATCTGCTCAGGCTGTTAGTATGGATTGTGCCGCTACGCGTTTGCAGCATGTCCATGGCAATCTTGTGGTTTATTCCTGCAGGGCTCGAGCAAATTGCCAGCCGCGCCATGATGCTCAATATTGCCGTTGTTTGCATTCTGGCCGCAATACTGGTTCCATACTGGGGGGGGCTTGGAATGACCATTGCTTTCTTCTTTGCAGAAAGCATAATGTGCGCGGCTCTAATTTATTTTTTCACAAAAAAAACAGCTTGAATGGACTACCCTCCCGATAACCGATTGTAAATGAACAACGGAAGTCTATGCCACACGCAATGACGTTAGGCGGAACTTTGACATAAGCTAAAAATAAAACCTTCTTGAATAGACCAAGCATGATCACCGTATTAACTCCGTCTTTTAACCGAAGTCACACCCTGCCACGCGCATATGCCAGCCTGCTTGAACAAACGGACAAGCGATTTGAATGGCTGATCATTGACGATGGCAGCACTGACGATACCGGAACGTGGGTACAGAGCATAATTGATCAGGCCGATTTCAATATACGTTATGTGCGACAAGAAAATGGCGGAAAGCATGTCGCTATCAATACTGGTTCAGTCATGGCAAAGTCTGACTGGATACTGATACTCGATAGTGACGATGCACTGACCCCTGATGCTGTTTCAACGGTGCTGCAGAGACTAATGGAACACGCCGGGAAACATCTGGATGGACTGTGTTTCCGCAGAGCATATTTTGATGGAAAGATCATAGGCAAGACGCACTCAATTGCACCACAGCTGCTAATGCACCCTACGGCGGCAGGAAAGTTATTGCAAGGCGATTTGGCTTACGTCTTCCGCCGCACTGCCTTGCTGGCTCACCCCTTTCCGGTCATTGCCGGAGAAAAGTTCGTACCTGAACTTTATATTTGGAACATGATAGGCGATGACGGCGCGATTTTGTTTTTCAATCAACAATACATCTATTACTGTGAATATCTGGACGATGGCTACAGCAAAAACTTCATCCATAATCTGAAGCGTAATCCAAGGGGGTTTCTGCTGTATTACCGTGCACAGTTTTTCAGGGAAAAAATAGGCCTACATAAATTGAAATGCGCAATACGCAGCGTGCAGTGCTGCTATTATGCAATCGTAAACCAATTAAAAAAATGAAAATTCTGTTTCTGATTACCGGCCTGGGCGTCGGCGGTGCCGAAACACAAGTTGTCAATCTGGCCGATCAATTCGCGCAGCGTGGCGCCACGGTCATGCTGGTCTACATGACCGGGCAGGCCGCAGTATTGCCCAGGCATCCCGATATCAAGGTGATCGGACTGAATATGCGCAATTCGGTGCGTGGGCTGATAGCAGCCTATGGCGCCTTGCGGCGACTGGTCAAGGCGTATCGCCCGGATGTCCTGCACAGCCATATGGTGCATGCCAACCTGCTGGCCCGGCTGTTACGCCTGAGTTGTACAATTCCACGTCTTGTCTGTACTGCGCATAGCAACAATGAGGGTGGCAAGCTGCGCATGTTGGCCTATAGGCTCACCGACAGTCTGGCTGACTTGTCCACCAATGTCAGCGACAATGCAGTTCTTGCCTTTGAAAACAAAGGTGCCGTGCCCAAAGGCCGCATGGTCGCTGTTACCAATGGCATCGATACGGAAAGATTTCGCCCTGATGCATCGCGCCGCCTGTCATTGCGCGAACAGGCTGGCCTGTCGGCGGACACCCGCCTGATCCTCGCGGTCGGGCGACTCGATGAAGTCAAGGACTATCCGATGCTGTTGCACGCATTTGCACGTCTGGAAAAAAAAGGCCGAAATGTCTTGTGGATCGCTGGCGGAGGCGCGCAGCTGGCGGCCCTGCAAACACTGGCCAGTGACCTTGGCATTGCCGAAAAAGTCAGATTTCTCGGTATTCGAAACGATACTGAAGCCCTCTACAACGCAGCCGACATCAGCGTTCTGTCGTCGCAATGGGAAGGATTCGGGCTGGTTGTCGCCGAAGCGATGGCAAGCGAAAAAGTGGTGGTGGCGACTGATTGCGGTGGCGTGCGCGAAGTGCTGGGGGAATGTGGCTTGCTCGTTCCAGTGAGCAACGTTGAGCGTATGGCCATGGCACTTGAGCAGGCCTTGGCAATGATGCCTGTACAAGCTGCCGATCTCGGCAGGCAAGCGCGCCAGCGTATCTGTGAGCGCTACTCGCTGGAACGCACTATCGATACCTGGCGCAAACTGTATCTGGCAGGTGGAACGAAGCATTAGGTAAAATAACGTAACAAACAGCTACTTGCCAACACCGTTATGCAAGAATAAATGCGGCACTGCGAAGCTGTTTTTTAGACTGTTGGGTCCACCCCGAGATTTTCAGCATGCAGTTGGCAGGTGAAACGACTAAAGCGCGTTGACAGCCTGATTTATATCTCCCGATATTCTGCCACCTATTATAATAAATAATAAAAAATCAATATGCTTGAAAAAAAAATTACAAAAGAAACATCGATTCGGTTGGTTATTATTTCAAATCAGGCGTTTTCGCTGAAAAATTTTCGCGGGCCGCTGATTCGCGAAATGGTTGCCCGAGGCTGCATTGTGTATGCACTTGCGCCTGATTATGATGCGTCCAGCCGCAGCGATGTCGAAGCATTAGGCGCCACGCCGGTCAATTATTCCATGTCGCGTGCCGGCATGAATCCGCTCAGGGACTTGCTCGACGTAGGCAAGCTGGCTTTTTTTCTGCGTAGCCTGAAGCCCGATATCAGTTTTGCCTATTTCATCAAGCCAGTAATCTACGGCACACTGGCGGCACGTCTGGCGGGTGTCGGAAAACGCTACGCAATGATAGAAGGTGCCGGCTACGTTTTTATAGAAAGCAAAGCAAGTAACTGGCGCCGGACACTGCTGCGCAAGTTTGCCACCGGCCTGTACCGGCTTGGACTGGGATGTGCTGATCGGGTATTCATGCTGAACAACGATGACAAACAATTGTTTGTCGACGAGAAGATGGTAAGTGCCGAGAAAGTGCAACTGATTAACGGCATTGGTTTGAACTTGTCGCATTTCAACATGACTGCGCCGGTTGTGGCGCCATTTACTTTCATCCTTGTGGCACGGCTGCTGCGGGAAAAAGGCATTTTTGAGTATGTGCAAGCGGCACGCGTCGTCAAGGCCAGCCATCCGGAAGCAAGATTCGTTTTACTTGGCAGCATCGATCTCAATCCTGGTTCGGTCAGTGAATCAACTGTCAAGGAATGGACGCAGGAAGGCGTAATCGAGTGGCCCGGTCAGGTGGACGATGTCCGCGCCTGGATAGCTCAGGCAAGCGTCTTTGTGCTGCCATCTTATCGCGAAGGCCTGCCGCGCAGCACGCAGGAAGCCATGGCAATGGGGCGCGCCATTATCACTACAGACGTTCCAGGATGCAGGGAGACGGTAATTGATGGCGTAAATGGTCTCATGGTGCCGGCGCGCGATGCGGCGGCGCTTGCACAAGCCATGCTCAAACTCATCGCCCAGCCTCAGTTGCTTGCCTCAATGGGCAGGCAAAGCCGCCTGTTGGCAGAGCAAAATTTTGATGTGAACAAGATCAATGACGTCATACTCGATGTCATGGAAATTGGAAGATGACGGATTTTAAAGCAGTGCTTTTCATTTCAGGAACGTGCGCTGCGATTCGATGCCGCCAGAACGACCGTGCTTCTATGCTCAGTGCAAAAAACAAGAGACGCAGGCCGATTTACCTTATATAGCAAAAATGAAAATTCTAATAACAGGTGCAAATGGTTTTGTTGGCACCGAACTGTGCTCCTCACTGCAACAGCGCGCGTTGGCCCACGTGGCGACCGTACGAGCCAATCCAGGACTGGGGCAGATAGCAGTCGGTGACCTGTCAACGACAACCGACTGGCAAGCCGCCTTGGTGGGCTGTGACTGTGTGATTCATCTGGCAGCCAGGGTGCACGTCATGGAAGAGAAATCCGGCGATCCGCTCGCAGCATTCCGGGCGACGAATGTTGATGCCACGTTGCATCTTGCACGCCAGGCCATCGCCAATGGCGTACGGCGTTTTGTCTTTGTGAGTAGTATCAAAGTGAACGGTGAAGTGACAGTTGATCGCCCCTTTACTGCTTTCGATACCCCTGCTCCGCTTGACCCCTACGGGCAATCGAAGCTGGAGGCCGAACTGGCATTGCAGGAACTGGCCAGCACAACTGGCCTTGAACTGGTCATTGTCAGACCGCCGCTAGTCTACGGCCCTGGCGTACGGGCCAACTTCCTCAACCTGATGAAGCTGATAAACAAAGGATTGCCGTTGCCGCTGGGAGCCATACACAACCGTCGAAGCATGGTGGCCGTTGATAACCTGGTTGATTTGTTAATTGTCTGCTGCCAACATGAACAGGCTGCTGGCCAGGTTTTCCTGGTATCGGACGGCCAGGATGTGAGCATCACCCAATTGTTGCAACAATTGGCGCAAGCTTTGCAAAAGCGCGTATGGCTATTGCCGATACCGGCGTCATTGATGACAACGGCTGCACGCATGCTGGGCAAATCGGCAATCGCCAGCCGCCTTTTTGGCTCGCTGCAGGTTGACATCGGCCACACCGAGCAACGCTTGCAATGGCGTCCTCCAGTTTCAATGCAGCAAGCGCTGAAGAAGACTGTTGCTCATTTCTTGTCCAGGAATAAAAACACAAAATGAAAAGAATATTTGACCTGCTGTCCTCGACGATTGCATTGTGCATTTTTGCAATCCCCATCCTGATTGTCGCGCTTCTCGTGAAGGCCACTTCTGCCGGCCCCGTCATTTACTGGTCGGATCGTGTAGGGCGCCATAACCGGATTTTCCGCATGCCCAAGTTTCGCACCATGCGCGTGGGCACGCCCGCGGTAGCGACCCATCTCCTGGCTGATCCACGCAGTGTACTGACGCCGATCGGTTCGTTTCTGCGTAAGTCCAGCCTTGATGAATTGCCTCAACTGTGGAGCATTTTTAACGGCAACATGAGCGTGGTGGGTCCACGTCCGGCCTTATTCAATCAACATGACCTGATCGAGCAGCGTACTGCCTGTGGTGTCAGTGAGCTCGTGCCAGGATTGACCGGATGGGCGCAGGTAAACGGACGCGACGAACTTCCCATTGCACAGAAAGTCCAACTTGATCTTGAGTACATGCAAAAGCAGTCGCTGGCCTTGGACCTGAAGATTATCGTGCTCACCATGCTGAAAGTACTGCGCCGTGACGGAATTACGCACTGAACAACGGGAAGACGGAAAAACCAATCATGCCGTGACAGTAATCTGACGGCATCGGACTCTTTCGTATGCTTCTCGCTACAAGCTCCTGCTGTAGCGTGCTCTTGCCAACAATATTAGGGAAAAATGAAAAAATATATTAATCTGTCGCGCCTCCAAAAGCAATTCGTTGCTGCCACGGCCGATCTGATTTTTCTGCCCGCCACTTTCATACTGGCCATATTTCTACGCTATGACAGAGTCGATAGCGAAGTGTTCGGACAGTATTTCTTACTGATCGTGGCGATTCCTTTGATCACTCTTCCTATTTTTTTGCGCCTCGGTTTATACCGTGCAGTCATCCGTTTCGTCGACCAGAAAATTGTCCATGTCATCTTGCTGGGCGTGACATTGTCTGTCGCTGCACTGATTGTGCTGGCGGCATTCATGACGCATATGCAAGGCTTTTCGCGCAGTGTATTTGCTATCTACTGGGTAAGCGCAATTACTTATGTGGTAGCAAGCCGCTTTGCAGTTCGTAATGTCCTGGTACGTGCTGGGCAAGCCAGGGAGCTGAATCGCACCAGGGTGGCCATCTACGGTGCTGGCAAAGCCGGCACGCAACTGGCGAGCGCGCTACGCGCCGGTAACGAATACCTTCCAGTCGTCTTCATTGACGATCTGAAGGAACTGCATGGCGCAACAATTGCTGGTATCAAGGTTCATGATTCAAACGAATTGGCAGCACTGATCGAGAAATTCAAATTCAGCGAATTGCTGCTGGCCATGCCGTCTCTGTCGAAAGGTCAGCAGAAGCGTATTCTGGACAAGCTGGAAGCACTCAAAGTCAAAACCAAGGTGACGCCACCGGTCACAAGCGTGGTCAACGGCGAGCTTAGGTTGCAAGATGTGCGCAATATTGAAATCGAGGATCTGCTGGGCCGAGACCAGGTTGCGCCCGATCTCGACCTGATCGCTGCATGCATCACTGGCAAATCTGTATTGGTCAGTGGCGCAGGCGGATCGATCGGCTCGGAACTGTGCCGTCAGATCATTCGAATGCAGCCCAGCCACCTGATACTTCTTGAAATGTCCGAATTCGCCCTGTATTCAATCAAGCAGGAACTGCGCAGCATCAAGACACATCTGGGCATCAGCGTGGAGCTGATGCCATTTCTCGGCTCCGTGCTCGATACTGAAAAGTGCAAGCGCATCCTGAGCAGCTATCGGGTCGACACGGTATACCATGCAGCCGCTTACAAGCATGTTCCGTTAGTAGAACATAATCCGATTGAAGGCATTACCAATAACGTGTTTGGCACGCTCAGCATCGCAGAAGCGGCCATTGCTGCCGAAGTCAAATGCTTTGTGCTGATATCCACTGACAAGGCAGTGCGTCCGACCAATGTCATGGGCTCAACCAAGCGTTTTGCAGAATTGATCTTGCAAGCGTTTTCCCGAGAGCAAAGCAAGACCCGTTTCTGTATGGTGCGCTTTGGCAACGTACTGGGTTCGTCCGGTTCGGTAGTGCCCTTGTTTCGCCAACAAATCATGAGTGGCGGTCCGATCACGCTGACGCATCCCGAAATTACCCGCTACTTTATGACCATACCGGAAGCAGCGCAGCTGGTCCTGCAGGCAGGTGCAATGGGAGAAGGCGGCGATGTGTTCGTACTCGACATGGGTGAGCCGGTCAAAATCATGGATCTGGCGGAGCGCATGATACATCTGAGCGGCCTGGAAGTACGTAGCAAAGCGCATCCTGAAGGAATCGATATCGAGCATGTCGGACTGCGTCCCGGCGAAAAACTCTATGAAGAGTTACTGATCGGCGACAATGTGGAAGGTACCGAACACCCGCTGATCATGCGCGCGCAGGAGTCCGAAATCGCCTGGCCGGAACTGAAAGGGTTGCTAGCAGAGCTACAAGCCGAGTGTGAACGTTTTGACCATGAGAAAATCAGACAGATTCTGTTACGCGCAGTTGCCGAATATACGCCGCAATGCGGGCTGGAAGATTTTCTCTGGGTCGAACAGAACAAAACCGCCCACGACTTACCTGCCGTTACGCCAGTGCTGAAAAAGATTCATCCCATCAATTAACACAGGGTCGGCATGGCCATTTTCAGACGCAAAAAAACCGGCTCGGATAACCAGGCCGGTTTTTTCGCTATGTCTGCACAACTGTAAGATGCTTGTGAGACCAGGCTGCAGGTTCTCTGCAAATCCGCACATATCGGCGACATAGCAAGGCCATGCCGCCACGAGCAGGATCAGGATTTCGGCAGACCGCCTAACAACGCTGCCAGCTTCTGCTTGGGCTTGACAACAGCAGGTGCCTGAACTGCCGTTGCCGGTGATGCCTTCGCTGGTTCGTACGGCTTCAAAAACCACGGATCTACCTTGTCGCGACGCGGTCCGGCAGCATACGGACGGCTGCTGCGCTCGCCAGGTCGACCAGCCGTACGCTCATCGCTGGCTGCATAACGGCTGTCGGACGAACGCGCCGGACGCGTTTCACCACTGTCGCTGCGGCGCGGCGCGCGGCGCTCGCCATCGCGCGATTCGCGTGCCGGTGCCGGGTTAAAGCCGGCCAGATCGCCACGTTTGACGGTTTGCTTGATCAGCTTTTCGATATCGGCCAGCAGGCGCTCGTCCTTGTCGGAATAGATCGAGATGGCGTCGCCGGAAGCGCCGGCGCGGCCGGTGCGGCCGATGCGGTGCACGTAGTCTTCCGCGTTGTAAGGCAGATCGAAGTTGATCACGCAAGGCAGGTCGGAAATATCGAGGCCGCGGGCGGCCACGTCGGTGGCGACCAGCACATCGATCTCGCCTTTCTTGAACGCTTCCAGCGCCGCCATGCGTTCCTGCTGGCTCTTGTCGCCGTGAATCGCGGTCGCGCGCATGCCTTCCTGCTCCAGCACGCGTGCCAGGCGCGAGGCGCCGATCTTGGTGTTGGAAAACACAATCACCTGCTTCAAATCGCGCTGGCGCAGCAGATGGGCGACCAGTGCATGTTTCTGGTCTTCCGGCACCTTGTAGACCACTTGCGTGACCTTGTCGGCCGTCTGGTTGCTGCGCGCCACTTCGATGGTCAGCGGGTTGTTCAGGAAAGTATTGGCCAGCTTCTTGATTTCCGGCGAGAAGGTTGCCGAGAACATCAGATTCTGGCGCTGTTTCGGCAGCAGATTGATAATGCGCTGCAAGTCCGGCAAAAAGCCCATGTCGAGCATGCGGTCGGCTTCATCCATGACCAGCATCTGCACCTGGCCCAGGCTGATGTTTTTCTGCTCGATATGGTCAAGCAGACGGCCAGGGGTGGCAATCACGATTTCCACGCCGCCACGCAGCGTCACGGTCTGCGGCTTCATGTCCATGCCGCCAAACACCACGGTCGAACGCAGCGGCGTATGCTTGGCATAGGCCTGTACGTTTTCGGCAACCTGCACTGCCAGTTCGCGCGTTGGCGTCAGGATCAGCGCACGCACCGGGTGGCGGGCCGGCGACATGCTGCTGCTGGCATGGGCCAGCAGCAACTGAATGATCGGCAAGGAGAAGCCGGCCGTCTTGCCGGTGCCGGTCTGGGCTGCGCCCATCACGTCGCGGCCCTGCAGCACCACCGGGATGGCTTGCGCCTGGATCGGCGTTGGCTTGGTGTAGCCCTGCTCAGTGAGCGCGCGCAGGATTTCCGGCGCCAGGCCAAAATCGGAGAACATCACAGTGGGAGCAATATCGGATGGAGCTGGGACAGCGGCAGGAGCAATCGGGGTGGCAGGCGCAGGCACCGGGCCGGGCGTAGGAGTCAGTTCAATTTCAGACATAGATTTTCTGGTGTGCCTCCGCACTGCGGAAGCCATGCTTTCTCAATAAACAACATTTCGTGGCACTGGCAGCTCCGTTTGAGCAATTTGCAAGCCATCATCAATGCACTTCGGCACCTCTGTGCTCCGAGGCATTCTGTCTTGCGAGTGCGGGAGCGCTGGGGAAGTGTGCGGCGGTGGCGGCGGGGAAGAGCGCCGGCGGAACATCGCGCGCAGAAGATACAATATCAGTGCTGTAAACGATACCCTAATTCCCTACTGCTGTACACGGAAACTGTCATTAACAGCAAAAACCATTCCATCTGCTGCAGTATGGCGGCCATTCATCCGGTTCTGTATTTATGTCTATCGATTCCCTGCCCCTCGATCCACCACCTGAGCCACCTGTCCCGCCTGACGACAACGCCTGTTGCAACAGCGGCTGTACCTGCTGCATCCTCGATATGTACCAGGATGACCTGGCAGCCTACCGCATTGCGCTGCATGCATGGCAGCAACGCCAGTCACAAAGCTAGACTCCACCATTCCGCATCGCAAGTTGGGCATCGCCACCGGCCAGTGGCAGGAACAGTCACGCCTGTCGCAGCAGTCAACATGCCCAGATAAAACATAACAAAAAGAAATTATATGACGTAGGAGTGGGATGACAAAGGGCAATGTTCCTAACCTACACAAGCGCGTCAGCTCATCCGATGCCCAGCGCGACGGCCAGTATCTATAGTGGAGTCATTGCAGCACACAACGCAGCAGGCAGTACCAGCAAGCAGATTAATGCAGCAAACAAAAAACAGATAGCCAGTCCACAAGATCAGAAAACGAGGCCATACCATGTACAAAGCATACAGCAACCTGACCCCAGCATCGACCAGCAACGCCGCCGCCCGCGACTGGAGCGCAGCACCAGTCAAAGCGCCTGCCACGCCGATGATCAGCATTACTGGTGCTCAGCAAAATGAGTTGCTGCGCGCACTGTCACGCACCGATCTGGAACGTCTGTTCTGTCAGCTTGAACTGGTTACTCTGCCTGCCGGCAAGCATCTGTTCGACTTTGGCGACAAAATCGAATACACCTACTTCCCAACCAACGCCATCGTTTCGCTGCTGTACGTCATGGAAGACGGCGCTACCACCGAAATCGCCGTTGTCGGCCGTGAAGGCGTCGCTGGCGTTGCACTGTATGACGGCGAACGTGCTACCTGCACCGCAGTCGTGCAAAGCGCTGGCTACGGCTACCGCCTGAAAACATCGTTCCTGCGTGAAGTGTTCAGCGAAGGTGGCGCCCTGGCCCAATTGCTGATGCGCTACACCAGCGCCATGTTTGCCCAGATGGCGCAAAACGTGGTCGGCGGCCGCCACTGCAGCATCGAACAAAAACTGTGCCGCTGGCTGCTTGACCGCCTGGACCGCTCGCTGTCGAACGAACTCAAGGTAACGCAAGACACCATGGCCAATATGCTGGGCGTACGCCGTGAAAGCATTACCGTGACCGCCCGCAAGCTGCAGGACGAAGGCCTGATCCAGTATCGCCGCGGCACCGTTGAAGTGCTGGACCGCGAAGGCCTGGAAGCGGCCGCCGGCAACTGCTACAAGGCTGCCCGTGCTGGCTTTGAACAATTCCGCCGCGCCATCAATCCAAGCGCACACAACTGATTCTCCGGCTGTCTCTTCTCCATTTAAAGCACGCTCAAAGCGTGCTTTTTTTTATCGCATTCCCATGCGGTAGCTACAATATGGCCTGATCAGAAATAAATGGGAACGATACAGTGGAAGACATCAATTGCAATGAACTGCCGCATATCCAGGTGCTGGCAGGCAAGAACAAGCAGGGCCCCGTATTTGAATCCTTGCCGGCGCGCCAGATCGATACACATGTCTACGAACTGCTGGCCTCGCCCGGCCTGACGCTGAACCTCGCGCGTGGCGATGTCATCAATATTGAAAACGCGATGGAACCGGCAGTCGTGCTCAAGCGTGGCGGCAACTTCTGCATCCAGGTGTATGCCGATGAGGTATCGCAGGCAGACGTGCAGCAGCTAGAGAACGACGTCAGTGAGCAGCTTGGCGGCACCCTCGATGGCCAGTACCAGGGCAACCTGACCTTCAGCGTGCCCGGCCATCACGGCATCGACCACGTCAACGCGCCGTTTGACGCCTTTCGCGAGCGCACCGGTATCGAATGGTATTTCGCCAATATCTACGCCAACCTCGACGATGACGACGACGAAACCCTGCTTGGCTGGTGGCGCAAGGACTGACAGGCGGCAGTGTCCGACAGCCAGACCCGGCAGGCCATGCTAGGATGCGGCTGTTCCGCAGCCAGCATCCATGACCATGAAATATCAACTTTTCCTGTTTGACCTCGACGATACCCTGCTCGATTTCAGGGCCTCTGAAAAACTGTCGTTCGCGCGCACCCTGCAGCAACTGGGGCTCGATGCGGTGCCCGACGCTCTGTTCTCACGCTATCAGGTTATCAATACCGCGCTGTGGCGCAGCTTTGAACTGGGCACCGTCACCAAGGATGTACTCAAGGTGCAGCGTTTTGCCCAGACGTTCGAGGAGTACGGCCTGGCGTTTGATGCGCAGACAGCCAGCAACCTCTATCTGGAGTCCTTGTCGGAAACGGCCGTGCTGATCGACGGCGCGCTGCAGCTGTGCGCCAACCTCTCGGCCACTGCCGAAGTAGGCATTATCACCAATGGCGTGGAAGCGATCCAGAACCGCCGTCTGGCCAGCACCGGCCTGGCCCCGTATATCTCGTTTGTGGCAACGTCCGAAGCCTGCGGCCACGCCAAGCCCGACGTGCGCTTTTTCGACTACGCCGTCAAGATGGCGCGTCCGGCCGCCAAAGAGCAGATCGTCATTATCGGCGACCGCCTAGACGCCGATATCCTCGGCGCCAATCGCTATGGCATCGACAGCTGCTGGTTCAATCCGGACGGTCTGGTCAATGGTACGCAGGCGGTGCCGACCTATGAAGTCGACAGTCTTGACACCGTTTTGCCAGTTTTAAATGCAACAAGTTTGCTTTCATCACGCTGACGATAAATTAAACGCATCGTTTCAAGCAATTTATAGCGATAATAGCGAATTTCGTTTATCGCCAGTGACTTCATGAAACCCATACTTGATACGCAGGAAGTATGTACTACCCAGCGCGCAGCAGAAATCCTGGGCATCTCCGTATCATCAGTGCAGCATCTGGTGGAAGCTGGCTCGATCGAGGCCTGGAAAACCCAGGGTGGCCATCGCCGCATACCGCTTGCGTCCATCCTCGCCTACAAAGGCCAGCACGCCGGTAATAGCGCTACATCCGGCGCAGCGCCCAGGGTCAGCGCATCACAAGGCTCGCCGATTATCCTGATTGTCGAAGACAATCCCATGCAACGCACCCTGTACCAGCGCCACCTGCTCGATTGGGGCATGACGGAACAGGCCGTGTTTTGCGATAACGGCTATCAGGCGCTGCTGGAAATTGCACGGCGCCAGCCGGAAATCCTGCTGATCGATATCATGATGGACGGCATCGACGGCTACGAAGTGATCAATACCATTATTGCCGACCCGCAGTTGCGTCCGATGCATATTGCCGTGCTGTCGGCCTTGAGTGAAAGCGATGTACTGGCTCGCGGCGGCCTGCCGCCTGGCGTTGTATTTTTCAGCAAACCAGTCAACTATGACGAGTTGCGCGGCTACTTGCGTGCAGCTTGCGCCCAATTTACACGCGATACACGCTAACTGTTGCTAAATGCGGTGAATGACTTTCATTCACCGGCTCAATTTTCAAAAATAGCAATTTTCGTTGTAACATGGCAATCTGAAAAGCCATACTGGCCTTCATCTTATCCAGAGGCTTTGATGTTGCAGCAGATCCCCGCGCCATCGCACCTTGTCGCAGCTTCACCGGCCACCGCCGGCTCACAGCAGCTACTACCGTGAAACAGTCGTCCTATCACGACATCGACCCGGAGGTGCTGATGGCGGCCGCTGGCGACAAGGCCACCTTTCTGCTTCTGTCGCAGACCTTTCTGGAGCACGCCCCCCTGCTGGCCGAGCGCCTGCACGATGGCTTGCGCCGGCAGGACACCGCTGCCGTTGCCAGCGCCAGCCATGCACTCAAAGGCATGGCAATGCTGATTGGCGCCACACAACTGTGCGCGCAATTGCAGCACATCGAAAACACCGCACGCCAGCACCACGCACTGCCGCAGCATCAACCGTCATTGCAGGCATTGCTTGATCGTGTGCTCAATGAAGTAAGAACAAGCATGGATGCGCCTGCCTCCTGACATGAACAAGCTGCTCAAACGCCTGATTGAAACGAACTCATCGCAACGATGGGCAGGCCTGACGGCGCGCCAGGCCACCATGATCATCTGCGTGGTGCTGCTGTCGATGCTGGTACTGACCACTGCCATGGCAAGCTGGCGGCTGTACGAGCATGAGCTGTCCGACTGGCGAGATACCATGGATAACCTGTCCACAGTACTGGCCGAAAATACGGCGCAAACCATGGCATCGAGCTACCAGGTGCTCGACAGCATTGCCGGCCAGATTGGCGACATGCCTTCGTCCGTCGCGGCACAGCGTGCAGCCTTCGGGACGGCAGCTTTTTACAAGTCCATGCGCGACCGGATCGGCGTGGCGCCACAAATCGATGTGGCCACCATTATTGCAGCTGATGGCAATGTCATCAATTTCTCGCGCAGCTATCCTGCGCCGCAGATCAACCTGGCCGACCGCGATTATTTTCAATACCATCAGCAGCACAAGACACTGGTGCCCTTCCTGAGCGAACCGGTGCGTAACAGGGGCAATCAGGAATGGACTTTTTATATCAGTCAGCGCCTCAATGATTCCAGGGGCAATTTTGCCGGCGTGGCACTGGTCGGTGTATCAAGTAATTTTTTCAGCGAGTTTTATCGCCACGTCAGCCTTGGCCGCTATTCGGCCATTTCGCTGTACCGCAGCGACTACACCTTGCTGGCCCGCTGGCCCCGGCACGAATCGATGATGGGAAAACGGTGGCTCGGAGGTCCTACCCACGAAGTGATCAGTTCGGGCAAGCAGCATGACGTTGTACTGACCGACAGCGTGCGTGCCTACAACAACTTCCAGCCCGTACTGCGCATGGGCGCCGTGCGCGTGGTGCGCGACTACCCGTTGATTATCAACGCAACCATCACCAAAGAACTGCTGCTCGCCGGCTGGTACGACAATTTGCGCATGCTGTTCCTGGTTGTGCTACCCAGCATGATCGCCGTACTGATTGCTTTCCTGATCATGGCGTCGCTGCTCAAGCGGCGAGAACAGGATGCTGCCGAAGCCATTGCGCTGAAAATACAGGCCGATGCCGCCAATGCCGCCAAGTCGCGTTTTCTGGCCATTACCAGCCATGAAATCCGCACACCGATGAACGGCCTGCTGGGCATGAGCGAGCTGATGCTGGGAACCAGACTCGACCCTACCCAGCGCACCTACGCCGATAATGTGCACCAGGCCGCACTGGAGTTGCTGCGCATTATTAACGATGTCCTGGATTTTTCAAAAGTCGAGGCAGGACACCTGGAACTCGAGCGCACAGCCTATCAGCCTGAACAACTGATCGGGCAGGTCATTGCCCTGCATAGCAGCAAGGCACAAGGCAAGCAGTTGCACATTGACACTCGTGTCGACACGCTACCGGGCCATCCCGAAGGCGATCCGGCCCGCTTGCGCCAGGTGCTGGGCAACCTGCTCAGCAACGCCATCAAATTTACCCCGGCCGGCGACATTACAATCAGCCTGCAGGCCATTGCCCCCACAGATGCTGACAGCAACTGGCGCTTGCGATACAGCATCCGCGACAGCGGCATCGGCATACGCCCGGAAGCGCAGCGCCATCTGTTCAAGGCTTTCCGCCAGGCAGATCCCAGCATCAGCACCCAGTATGGCGGAACAGGGCTGGGACTGGCCATTTGCAAGCACCTCGTCGAGCTGATGGGGGGTACGATCTGGTTTAGCAGCGAAGAAAACTGTGGCTCGACCTTCAGCTTTGAATTGCCAACCAGACTGCTGCAGGCAAGCGAAACGCGCCAGCCGGCAGTCGCTGCCACACCCGCCCCTGCACTTGGCAGGCGCGCCCTGCTGGTCGAAGACATGGAAATGAACCGGCAGCTGGCGCGCATCCTGCTCGCCAGACTGGGCTGGACCGTCGACGAAGTCACCGATGGCCGGCAGGCGCTCGAGGCGATGGAAATGACGGCTTATGATCTGGTGCTGATGGACTGCCGCATGCCGGTCATGGATGGCTACGAAGCATGCCAGCGTCGCCGTGCACATGAGCTGGCATTCAATCTGCCACGCACGCCCATTATCGCGCTGACTGCCAACGCCATCGAAGGCGAACGCAGCCGATGCCTTGCGGCCGGTGCCGACGAGTATCTGTCCAAGCCCTTCACCGCGCATACCTTTACAGAAGCAATACAGCGCTGCACCAGCAGCGACTGATCACCCTCCCGTTTTTTACCAGCGCTCAGCGCACTGGCTACGTACGCCTGTACGTCGTTGTTCTGCAACAAAATCAAGCTGATTCAACGATATTATTTGATAAAATTGCGATATTTGATGCATTCAATAATATCACTACATGTTGAAAAAGATCTCAATTCATGAACTTGCCGTCGGAATGCATGTGCACGCCGTGTGCGGCGCCTGGTTCGACAACCCCTACTGGCGCAACGCATTTTTCCTCAAGGACGAGGCTGACATTGCCAGGCTGCGCGGGGGACGCGTACGCCAGTTGTGGATCGATACCAGCAAGGGCATCGGCCTCAGCACGCAAACTGTCACGCCATTCCGGACGGTGCCAGCCAATGATGCGCACTTCGCCGCGACGGCGCAGCGCCCTGCCCCTTCTTTGCAACCAGCCAGTACGGCGCACGAGCTGGCCAACGCTGCCGCTATCATTGCAGCGGCAGCAGATATGCTGTCGGGCATGTTCGCTGACGTGCGCCTGGGCCGCCAGCTCGATGCCCAAGCTGTACTGGCACTGGTCGACAGCATCCATGCATCGGTCGTGCGGCATGGCAGCGCACTGGCAAGCCTGGCGCGCCTGAGAAAAGCAGACAATGACTACCAGCTGCATG
>Ga0308158_10002136_pt1 | contig 19199 bp, 20 predicted proteins | sample PhyBR2_FD_201038 | JGI IMG/M metagenome (GOLD analysis project Ga0308158, IMG submission 201038) | Phyllosphere microbial communities from UC Gill Tract Community Farm, Albany, California, United States - DLSLB.R2 | ecosystem: Host-associated > Plants > Phyllosphere > Unclassified | place: USA...
GACTCCATCGCATTTCATCATGGCGAGCCTGTCACTTCCGCCCTCAGCAAAGTCAAAATATCGAACGGCCCAGCTTGTCGGTCAGTAACTCCAGCACAGCGGTCCCGGCCAGTGAATTACCGGCGCTGTCCAGCCCAGGCGACCAGACGGCAATACTCATCTCGCCTGGAATAATAGCGATAATCCCGCCCCCTACACCTGACTTAGCCGGCATCCCGACCCGCCATGCGAATTCGCCTGCGCCATCATACATCCCGCTGGTAATCATCAGCGCGTTGATCTGCCGCGCCTGGCGCGGTGTAATCATCTGGCTGCCATCCAGCGTTTTGCCCTGATTTGCCAGATAGATAAACGTGCGAGCCAGCTCAACGCAGTTCATCGACAGCGAGCAATAATGAAAATAGGTCTGCATCACGCTGGTGACATCGTTATCGAAATTGCCAAACGACTTCATCAACCAGGCGATGGCGGCATTGCGGGCAGAATGTTCAAATTCAGAGCGGGCAACGTGGCGATCATAGTTAATATCGGGCTGCTGGCTAAGCTGGCGCACAATTTCCAGCATTCGCTGACGCGGGGCGGTCAGTCGGGTCTCAAGCAGATCGCAGATCACCAGCGCACCGGCATTAATAAACGGGTTGCGCGGCTTTCCCTGTTCCAGCTCCAGTTGCACCAGCGAATTAAAGGGCTGGCCTGACGGCTCTTTACCGACACGCTGCCAGATTTCACTGTCCTCATAGCGGGTCAGCGCCACAGTCAGTGACAGCGCTTTGGAGATCGACTGAATCGAAAAGCGCGTCTCAGCATCACCTGCCTGAAAGAGTGTGCCGTCACGCAGACAAACCGCGATCGCCAGATTGTCAGCAGCCACATCCGCCAGCGCTGGAATGTAGTTAGCCACGTTTCCCTGACGGACCAGCGGGCGCACCTGATCCAGGATTTCCTGCAGCAGAGCATTATTCAGTTCAGACACGCACCTTCTCCCATCGATTTTCGCTGACCGCATCCGCGATCAGCAAGGCGTTAATTGTTAATGGCTAAGCCGCATTTTTAGCTGATAGGTTTTGACTGCGCAGCCAGCGGAGACAGCAGCATCTGGCTCAGGCTCAGCAGTGTCAGCACGCTAAAGGGCAGCGTCCAGTTACCGCTCAGCTCATGCAGTATGCCAAAGAACAGTGGCCCGAGCGCCGCCAGCGCATAACCCACACACTGCGCCATGCCCGACAGCTGCGAGGCCTGGCGATGATTGGTGGCGCGCAGATTAAACAGCGAGAGACAGAGCACCAGCGATGCCCCTGCGCCCAGTCCGGCCAGTGTCAGCCACACGGCAGCCCACTGCGGATTAAGCAGCAAACCCAGCATGCCGAGGAAAATACCTGATGAAGCGATGAATGCAGTGAGCCGGGCGTCTTTGACCCGCTTCAGCGCCACCATACAGCCCAGGTTAGCGACAATTGCTATCGCCTGATACCAGAACAGCAGCCAGCCTGCGCTGGCCTGACTGAAACCATTATCCTGCGCAAATACGGTAAACCAGTCGATCAGGGTATAAAACGCCAGCGATTGCAGCGCCATAAAAAACGCGATTTGCCAGCCGCCAGCCGATCGCCACGGATGACGATGTGCAACGGGCGCGCCAGTTGGCGCTAAGGTTGATTGCCGCTGACGTAACAGCGGCAGCCAGGCGAGCAGCGCAATCAGCCCTGGCAGCGCCCACACGACCAGCGAGAGTCGCCAGCCCGCTGTGGATAGCTGGCTCAGCGGCACAGCAATGCCGGAAGCCAGACTGGCGGTAATCGACATGGTGGCGGCATACAGGCCAATATATTTGGCGGTATGGGCGGTAAAATCGCGTTTAATCAGTGGCGGTAGCAGCACGTTGGCGGCGGCAATGCCTGCGCTAAGCAGCAGTGTTCCACCCCACAACGCGGCTTCAGCGGGGTGCCAGCGTAACAGGGAACCGGCCATGATCAGGCACAGCGCGCCCCACAGACTGCGCTCCAGCCCAAGGTGATTTCCCAGCCAGGCGGCGGGCGGGGCGAGCAGAGCAAACAGCATCAGGGGAATAAAATTAAACAGGCCCGCTTCACCGGCGCTGAGTCCAAAGGTCTCGCGGATATCCTGAAGTACCGGGCCCGCGACGGTAATCGGTGCACGAAGATTAGCCGCAGTGAGCAGCAGGACGAACAAAAAAAATGTGGCGCTGGAAAACGCAGCGAGCGGTTTAGCAGGGTGTCGTACAGGCTTCATGGCAGGAATCATCACAGGCAGCAGTACTGCGGGGGCGTTGCTTGACGTTAACGCTTACGCATCATAATCGATGTCTGGGCGCTACTTTACTGACCGGTCAGAGGAGTGTAAAGCCTTGTTATGCGATGAAATAGCGCAAATGCGATCTCGCAGCACTGTTGGCCATTATATCCATCAGTGGAATTCAGGTTCAGGGATGTGACCGCAGTCATTCTGGCTGGGATTGGTTCCGGGCTGGCAGGTCTGCTGACGGGTTTCGGCCGCCGGCACCGGTTTTTCAGCGTGCCACGGAGCACTGCAGGCACTGAGAAGAGACACCAGAATCATCACACTGACAACGCGCATAGCCTCTCCTTATTAACCGTCATGAATAAGGTCACGTCGGAGATCGGCGGTTTACAGGTCAGAGACGTCTTACCTGAGTGTGGCTGCTAAGGGGAGTCTGTCAACTAAAACAGCGCAAACATCAGCGCGACAGGAAAACTCATCGGCCAGGTCGCACCCACTAAAAAGGCGCTCAGCAGTTTGATACTCAGCTTATCTTTGGCGATGAAGAACGTGATCAGCGTAGCGACCAGTGCAACAACGGCATAGAAAATGAGCATACCCTGGTACAGTGTCATCGTGATCTCCGCAGCGTCATGAAGGCTTTCGCTGCGCATGATGCGGATTTTTGTGATCCAGATCAAGGGGGGAAGGGTTTAGCATCTAAAGAAATCATGGGTTAAGTTCCTGTATGTTCTCTGTACGGCATTATTACTGCGGGCGATTTCAGGCTGAAACCCGACCGCAAAAAACCGCTGAAACCTTTGCTGCTAACGCGTGTGCCTCGTTACACCCGATGGCGAATACTCCGGGGTTAATCTTTCGCAGGACGTAAAAAAGCCCGCAAGCCGCGGGCAAGATATGACAGCGCAAAGAAGGGCGTGACTTAACTCTGGCGGTACAGCGCCATCACCTCTTCCAGGTCAGGCGTCCGTGGGTTGCCGCCGGTGCAGACATCATCCAGCGCCGCCTGGGCCAGTGCAGGGATATCCGCCTCCTGTAAGCCCACTTCACGCAGAGAGCGCGGAATACCCACATCGCGACAGAGCTGACGAACCGCGGCCACCGCCGCTTCCCGCGCCTGATCCAGCGACATGGACGCGACCTGTTTCACCCCCATTGCGCGGGCGATATCGCGATATTTTTCGCCCGTACTGGCGGCATTCCATGCCATCACCTGTGGCAGCAGAATAGCGTTCGCTACACCGTGCGGCACGTTATAAAAGGCACCCAGCGGATGTGCCATGCCATGCACCAGACCGAGACCGACATTGGAGAAGCCCATTCCGGCGACATACTGTCCCAGCGCCATCTGCTCAACCGCCATAATGTTACCCGCCACCGATTCGCGCAGCGACTGGCTGATAATTTCAATGGCTTTGAGGTGCAGCATGTCGGTCAGCGTCCATGCACCGCGCGTGATGTAGCCCTCAATCGCATGGGTTAACGCATCTATGCCGGTCGCGGCTTTCAGCGAAGCGGGCATACTCGCCATCATTTCCGCATCAATAATCGCTACTTTCGGAATGTCATGCGGATCGACACAGACAAACTTACGACGATTCTCTTCATCGGTAATGACGTAATTAATCGTCACTTCTGCGGCCGTGCCTGCGGTGGTCGGGATTGCGATGATAGGCACACACGGATGGCGGGTAGGCGTGACGCCTTCCAGACTGCGCACGTCTTCAAATTCAGGATTATTAATAATAATGCCGATTGCCTTGCTGGTATCCTGGGGTGAACCACCGCCAATCGCGATCAGGTAGTCGGCACCTGAGTCTCTGAACACCGCAACGCCCTGTTGCACAACCCGGATGGTGGGATTGGGCACCACTTCATCATAAACCGACCACTCAAGCTGGTGCTTATCCAGGAGATCGGTCACCTTCTTCAGCGCACCCGCAGCGACCAACGCTTTGTCAGTGACGATCAGCGCTTTTCGCATCCCACGACGCGCGACTTCTTCCGGTAAATGACGTAAAGCACCTGCGCCAAACCAGGCGGTTTCGTTGAGAATCATACGTTGGGTCATTAAAACATCCTCTGTTAACAAATGAATTTTTACCATGCGTGATTCCCGGTTCTGCTTCTGAGCAGAACCTCTCAGTTCCGGGTAAAGACAGTTGATATAAATCAATCAATTAGTAAAAAATAGTGTGCCTGGGTCAGCCACTTTTGTGCGTGATGTCTCACATCAGACGCATCGCCCTTTCGGGGGTTTCTCACTATCAGCCGAGGTATGTAACACTGATTCACCAGCAACCCCGCACCCCCATGAGGAATGAAGACATGACCCGATTCGTAATGAATAAAAAGGATGATCTCGTCAACAGCGCGCTGGATGGCATGATTTATGCCAGTCCGTGGCGCAATCTGGTACGGCTGAAGGTCGATCCGCACATTCGCATCGTGATGCGTAAGGACTGGAAAAAACAGCAGGTCGCGCTCATTTCCGGTGGGGGATCCGGCCATGAACCGGCGCATGTCGGCTTTATTGGCAAAGGGATGCTCACGGCAGCAGTCTGTGGGGATGTGTTTGCCTCTCCCAGTGTTGACGCGGTGTATAACGCTATCATCAACATTACCGGTGAGGCGGGATGTCTGCTGATTGTGAAAAACTACACCGGTGATCGCCTCAACTTTGGGCTGGCGGCTGAAAAGGCCCGTAAAGCGGGATTCAGCGTCAATATGGTGATTGTCGGTGACGATGTTGCGTTGCCCGATAATCCCCAGCCACGCGGCGTAGCAGGCACGTTGCTGGTGCATAAGGTGGCGGGTTTCGTCGCTGAACGCGGTGATGATCTTTCGACGGTGACCGGGGCGGCAGAGGCCGCCAGTCGTGCAGTCGCAACGATGGGCGTTGCACTCTCAAGCTGCCATCTGCCGGATGAACAGACCGGCCAGCGTATTCCTGACGGCAGCGTTGAAATGGGACTGGGGATCCACGGTGAGCCGGGTGTTGACGTGATGCAAACCCAGAACAGTCAGCAGATTGTGCAGCATCTGCTGGAGAAGGTGATGCCGGGCAACGACCAGCCACGTGCGCTGCTGGTGAATAATCTTGGCGGTATGTCCGCGCTGGAGATGAGTCTGGTTACACGGGACCTGATTGAGTCGCCACTCAGCCGCGGCAGCGATTATCTGATCGGCCCCGCTCCGCTGATGACCGCGCTTGATATGAAAGGCTTTTCCGTCACCTGCATGACACTCACGCCGCAGTTTGAAGAGGCGATCTGCGCGCCGGTTGAGGTTACCGGATGGGTTCCGGCGGTTAAGATAACGCCGTTGCAGCCAGTTGATGCGACAAAAGAGGCAACAGCGCATCCGCAGGAACCTTCCGATAACCCGACAGTCGCGGCGATTGTAAACCGCATTTGTGAAACGCTAATCGCCAGCGAAAGCGAGCTGAACAAACTGGATGCCCAGGTCGGTGATGGCGATACCGGCTCAACCTTTGCTGCTGGCGCGCGCCAGATCCAGCGAGAATGTGCAGACAATAAGCTACCGTTGAATGTTTTGCCCGATCTGCTCGCGGTGACGGGTGAGCGACTTGCGACAGTGATGGGCGGCTCCAGCGGCGTGCTGATGGCGATCTTTTTCACCGCTGCCGCGCAGCAACTGTCCGAAGGTGGGGCGCTTCCCGAAGCCCTGCAGCAGGGTCTGGAAAAGATGAAGCAGTATGGCGGGGCACAGCCCGGCGATCGTACGCTGATTGATGCGCTGCAACCCGCAATCGAGGCGCTGGTGGCGGGTAAACCGCTTGCTGATGCAGCTGATGCGGCGCAACAGGGCAGTGACGCGACCGCCAGCATGGGGAAAGCAAAGGCAGGACGATCATCTTATCTTAATAGTGCTAACCTCAACGGCGTGCCCGATCCAGGTGCCGTTGCGGTTGCCAGAGTCTTTGCGGCATTAAAACAGCGTTAAGCTTTCCGGCTCTCTCACGGTGTTAAACGCGCCTGCAGAAAGGCCAGCAACTGACGGTTTACCTCGCTACGCTGCCTGTGTTGCGGGTAAACCGCATTCAGGGCGAGGGGGGGCGGCTGGCAGCCGTCAAGTACGGTTACCAGCTCACCACGTTGCTGTGCGGTCTCAACGATAAAGGCGGGTAACAACACCAGTCCCAGGCCTGCCAGGGCCGCATCACGCAGCACTTCGCCGTTGTTACTCACCATCGGCCCCTGAACCGCCAGCCATTTTGCTTTGCCGTTAACCTGCAATTCCCAGCCATTCTGACCTTCACGTCCGTAGCGCAGACAGGCGTGTTGCAGTAACTCTTCTGGCTGCTGCGGGGTGCCAGCCCGTTTCAGGTAGTCGGGACTGCAGCAGATCACGCGTTTTAACTCGCCCAGCGGGCGGGCAATCAGGGTGGAGTCTGCCAGGGTGCCGATTCGAATCGCCATGTCCACCCCCTCACCAATCACATCGACATAACGGTCCGCCAGCTCAATCTGAAATTGCAGCGCCGGATGGTGCGTCAGGAATTCGGCGAACAGCGGCGACAGATGGCTCATACCAAAGGACATCGGCAGATTAATGCGGAAGGTGCCGCGCAGTGCCTGCTGCTGCTCCGACACTGCCAGTTCCGCTTCCTGAATCTCATCCAGGATACGCTGAGCATGCTGCGCAAACAGCAGTCCCGCATCGGTTACTGACAGCTTGCGTGTATTGCGGATTAGCAGGCGAACGCCTAATGACGCCTCCAGCGCGGCCATGCGGCGGCTGACATACTGTTTCGATAACATCAATTGTTCAGCCGCTGCAGTAAAGTTGCCAGCATGCATCACGGCGACGTAAATCCGGAGATCTTCAATCTGCATAATGTCCACTTATCGGTGACAGTGACGGGGATTCAGGCGAAATTTCAGCCGCAGGCGTTAACTTATATCGGGTAATGCGTCACAGGGCAACGCGTCCACTGCCCGTGTCTGCGCGACGGAGATCAAAGATTTGCCGTTCCGCTGGTACTAAACAGTCAGGCTGCCGGGTCAACTGCGCTAAAGCCGTTATAGTAAGCAGGCAGTGTCGTCGTACCTCTGGAAACTTTCCAGGATAATCTGATAAAAGGAGTGGCTGGTGAAAAAATTACTCTGCGCAACGGTGCTGGCCGTTTTGCCTGTGACCACGCTGGCGGCGTCGGTGTTTACGCTGCAATCCCAGGACTTCAGCGATAATGCGCTACTGGATAAAAAGTTCGCCGGTGCTAATAAAAGTAATCCTTCCTGCACTGGTGAGAATATCTCTCCCGAATTGAACTGGTCCGCGACGCCGACAGGCACCCGCAGTCTGGTGCTGCTGATGACCGATCCGGTTGGGGCGAAAGGGCTGGGTGTTACCCACATGGTGGCCTATAACATTGCGGCCAGCCGGAAGTCCTTTGCGCAGGGTGCGCTGACGCAGGGCAAAGAGTACACCGGCGGAAAAAATACGCCCGGCACGCAGCACTATTACGGGCCTTGCCCGCCAGCAGGCAGTGGTCTGCATCACTATAACTTTGTGCTGATTGCCACCGATTTACCGGTGGGGCAGCTGAAAGCCGGATTAACACAGGCAGAGCTGTTGGCGCAGCTTAAAGGCCATGCGCTGGGCGCGGCCAGCACGGTAGGCCGCTTCAGCAATGAGTAATCTGCATGTTTGCAGAGTGCAGGGGCCGAGGTTTCTGGCCGATCATCCTGCTCAATGCAAACCTGCATTAAAATGTCTGTTTGTGAGCGATGCAGACTCTGTTCCTCAGGAGCGGCTCTGACGTATAAAGCAGAGTGGGTATTATCGGAAAGGTGTTTCTGGCATGAATCCCTATGAGAGACATTACAGGCAACTCATGGCAAATGGCGCTCTCGCCTGGGCTGGTGAGGGTTATCCCAGAGCCAAAAAACAGCAGGAGGAAATATTCCGGTGGCTTTACACACACCAGTATTTACCACACCCTGGTACACCGATACTTGAGATGGGATGTGGGAATGGAGCAATGGCAGCGCAGTCGCTTGCTGAGCTGGGATATTCTGTCTGGGGAGTTGACTGGTCAGAAACGGCTATCAGATGGGCAGAAGATCGTTTTCAGCAAGCCGGACTTCCCGCAAGATTTATTGTTGGTGATGTGTGCAATATTCATCAATGCCAGGACGCAATGTTTGAGCTGATTATTGATGGCAGTTGTTTACATTGCCTTATAGATGACGCGCGCAACCTCTTCTTTGCAGAGGTAAGGAGACTGCTCCGATCCGGAGGGCGATTTGTCATCGGTTCCATGTGCGGAACTCCCCGTCAATTCGAAGATATTGAAGCGTATGATCCACTCAGGCATCATTTACTGAAAGAAGGCCGACCCTGGAGGACGCTGATTCCGCTTACGGGGGTTAATTGATGAAGCACAAAAAGCACATTTTAATGTGGAGGCGTTCAGAGTTAATAAAAATAAATGGTGGGATCATGCCACAATCGTCTGTTCGGTGAAGCAGTAACGTGCTGTGTCATCCGCAGAACGCTCCAGGTAGTGGTTTACATCTACTCGTTAAACTCACCGTACAAAGCAGAAATGCAGAGATCATCGAAGTTTTGGTGACGATGAGCTGCACTGATACCTGTGCCGTCATCATAGCGGCTAAAAACATCCCGACAACGTCCGAATATTCAGGGTCGGGTTGGCTGGCAATTCAGTGACTCAGCAGTGAGGTTGAGTTACATAGGTCCGTCCAAATACTCTTCCCGGGGACCTCTTATGAATATTTTGAATTCCTTTGTTTCAAAAGGTAGCCTTTTTCTCAGCGTATCGCTCTTTTTATATACATTCATTTTATATACATTCATTGTTATTACGGTTTATGTAAACATGAAGGCATGATTATGAAATCAGTTATTCAGGAGAAGGTGCTTACCTTGTTTTTGTGTGTCGTGATTACCGCTGTAATCGTTAAATTCATTTCGAAAAGTGCTTTCTATATTTCACATCCTTCTTTATCCCTATTGTTAATAGTTGCTGTAGCAGTAATTATCTCGAACGTGGTAGTAACAAAAATAGTTTCCAAAAGAGGATAAATGACATGCTTAGAGAACTGACTGAAAGTGAAATCAATAATGTCTCTGGCGGTAATGCTAACTCAGAATAGCTTCAGTGGCCCATTCACCTGCTTCATAGCAGGAAATGTCAACTTACCCTCACGATCCTCCCATTCTCTCAGTGATCCCCCGTCAGATTAATAGGCTCCCAGGCCAGTGGAAACAGGTGTAACAACAATTAACCATTGAGCTTCAGGTCATTCTTTTTCAAAAGATTAAGGGCCTTTTTATGTAAGCACTATTCCACAACGTGTTCGCGCAAATGAGCAGCGTAAGCCCATTTGAGCGGTAACTCAGCTCGTTCCATTCTTTCGCCTGAACGATGCATGAAGACTGCTCTGGAAAATGCATTCCGGTAACTATCTGTGATTCATTTATTTTCATCATTTGCAATATAAAAAATGAGGACAGTTATTATTTTCTATCTCGTGGTTTTGTCATCTTTATTTAGCCGCAAGAATATTGATTCCGACACCATCACTCCGCCGTTAGATATTGATGGCTCGTTGGTCATCGTCGGTCAGATTGGGCTGATGGAGGAAACGTTGACGATCCCTCTGGTCATGGGACGTCGCCGTGCTGCTGGTTCGCTGAACGAGGGCATTGCGAAAACCCTGGAAGTTCTGGATTTCTGTGCAACGCATAATGTCTATCCAGAATGCGGAATGATTAATATCGAGCAGATTAACGATGCTTTGGCCCGTCCCGAACAGGGGATAGGGCACACCGTTTCGTTATTGATAGGGCATCGCTCAGCGCAGAATAAGTGCATATCCTGAAGCGGTAGGATAGGTTTGCTACCGTTTATCCGACACAAAATGGCAGTGGTCACCGAAACAATTAATGAATTTTTTTCATTTTTCTATTCTGATAATCGCTATTAACAAGCTGTTTTATTCTGTTAAAAATAGCTGAAAACACTCTATGAGCGGGGCCTGGTCATGCTTATTTATTCTAAAACGCAATCGGTACTACCCGGCCTGCTCGGGGGGGTAGTGCTGGCCTTGATCACGATATTTCCGGCTGCGGCAGTTACACGTTATACACAGGAAAATCCGATGAAATTACGCATTATTTTCGACGAAAAAACGATTACCGCAACCCTGAATGACAGTCAGGCAAGCCTTGAGTTTGCAGCACTTTTACCGCTTACATTGAATCTGAAAGATTATGCCGGGGAGGAGAAAATAAGCGATTTACCCGGCCGTTTGTCTACTGCGGGTTCCCCGGCAGGCACGGCCGCGAAAAAAGGGGATATCGCGCTTTATGCTCCATGGGGAAATCTGGCTATTTTCTATAAACCACATGGCTATGCCAGCGGCTTAATTAAATTAGGCCAGTTAGATGAGCCGGACGCATTGCCCGTTCACCCTGACGTATATAGCGCCAGATTTGAACTGCTGACTGAGTAATCTTCACCCCCGCATACGCTTTTACCAGCATCGCCGTCGCTCTGTTCTGCCGGTTTTTATTTATCGGGTGACTACATTTTCTGTTCCAGTACTGAATCAGCCATTTCATTCACAAAAGGAGAATATGATGATCCGTTTCACCTATGTAGCCGCATCACTCTTGTTCTTCACAGGTATGTCCGCATACGGTGAAACCGCCACTTCAGCTCAAATGAAACTGTCGCAAACCGGCAGTCGTGCAACCATTGCCGAACCCGCCGATCACTTTACCGGACGTGCTTATATTGACCCGCTCTTTTCTCCGGTAGCACCACAAAGAGCAGGGGCGGCCAATGTCACCTTTGTACCCGGCGCGCGTTCTGACTGGCATACTCACCCGTCTGGACAGACACTGGTTATTACCTCCGGTACCGGTTGGGTCCAGGAGTGGGATGGAGAACGGAAAACCGTGCACGCAGGGGATGTCGTTCAATGCCCGCCAGGGGTTAAACACTGGCTTGGTGATGCCGTAAAGCACTTTAACCCTGAATTTGAACGTGGTTGTCTTGGCGTGAAAATTCATGATTGATCGTGTTATGTTCAGGCAAACAGAGCGGTGAGAGCAATAATGTCTAAGCATTCCATCCCCCATTAAACGCGTGGTGGGATGGAATGATAATTGTGGCGATTATGACTGCGCGGGTAATCAGGTCCGCCTGCGAAAGATCTTTATCTGATACAAAAATAACCTTACGTATAATATCTTCCGTTAGACGTAGCCCATGATAGCCGCCATACGCGTGACGCCTGACCACGGCAGCGTATTACCCAGCAGCAGGTAATCCAGAATAGCCGTGATGACCGGCATCAGCTAAAACAGGATAATTTCAGACCCATCCCGGCTCTGCTTTGAACATACAAGAACATGGATAGTCACGCGTTTCAGGGCGGCTGAATCAGCCAGCTAAAGTGATTGTCGGCAGATAAAAAAACACCCTGCAGAGCAGGGTGTCAGAACACTTATTTACCTGCTGTCGCGGCAGGCTTAGGCCGTTTACGCAGCTTATCAATCAGGCGATGCGCTTCCGCTTTAGTTGCCACCGCAGGTGATGAACCGGTCAGCGGTTGACGGGCCGTTTCACGTACTGTCAGAATAGTCAGCAGGCCAATCACGCCCGCGCCCATCATGTAGTAGGCCGGCATCATGTTGTTTTTAGTGGTATCCACCAGCCACGCGGTAATCAGCGGCGTCGTACCACCAAACAGCGAAACCGACAGGTTGAAGCCGATGGCCAGCGCACTGTAACGGATATCAGTTGTAAACAGCGCGGGCAGCGTCGAAGGCATAGTGCCGCTGAAGCAGGTGTGCAACACACCCAGAATCATCAGACCGCCAAATACCGCCCACATATTACCGGACCCGATCAGCATAAAGCTTGGGATAGCGAGGAGGATCAGACCCACTGCACCAAAGGCAATGACCGGACGACGACCGATACGGTCAGTCCAGCGACCCCACAGCAGCGTCAGCGGCATCATCACAAACATCGCCACCATTACCAGAAGCAGGCCACTTAACTCTGGCAGACCCAGTACACCGGTCAGGTAGCTCGGCATGTACGACGTCAGCATGTAGTTAGAAACGTTAAACAGCAGCACCAGACCGATACATTTCATCATCGGTGCGCGGTATTTGCTCAGCATCTGCATCAGCGTCAGACGCGGTTTGCTCTGCTCCAGCGCTTCCTGTTTTTCCATATGCTGCTGGAAGGCGGGTGTCTCTTCCAGTTTCAGTCGCACATAGAGACCAAACAGGCCCAGTGGCGCGGCGATAAAGAACGGCACGCGCCAGCCCCAGGACATCATGGCCTCATTAGACATCACGGTCGTCATCACCGTTACCAGACTGGCACCCATCAGATAACCCCCGATGGTGCCAAACTCCAGGAAGCTGCCCATAAAACCACGGCGCTTATCAGTGGAGTACTCCGCGATAAAGGTCGCGGCACCGCCATACTCACCACCGGTTGAGAAGCCCTGAATCAGACGTGCTACCAGCAGCAGAATCGGTGCCATGATCCCAATGGAAGAATATGCCGGGATCAGACCGATACAGAATGTCCCGATCGACATCATGATCATTGTCATCGCCAGCACTTTCTGTCGGCCGATGCGGTCACCCAGCGGCCCAAACACCAGGCCGCCAATAGGACGCACCAGGAAGGCCGCCGCGAACGTACCAAAGGTGGCAATCAGCTGAACCGCGTTGTTGGCATCCGGGAAAAAGACTTTGCCGATGATGACGGCGAGATAGCTGTACACACCAAAGTCGAACCATTCCATCGCATTACCTAACGCCGCTGCGCCTACCGCACGTTTCAGCATGTCGTTATCGATCACGGTAATGTCGTCGACAGTCAGCTCTTTAGGCTTCCTGTTCCAGAAATGTTTCTTTGGGTGTTCAGACGATGAGTTTCTGGTGTCCATATTCTCCTCAGGTGCATCAATGAAGGAGTCTTATAGCTTTCGCAGCCGCAAACAATGTTCAGGAGAAACCGTGGAAATGAAAGCTATAAGAAGCCGAAAAATTTTAAGTGAAGCGGCAAAAGCCGCAGCCGGTAAACCATAGACCACGATTGTAAGGTTTTGCAAGTTTTCAGCCGAAATAACTAACTTTAATGACAAATTCAGCATGGTGCTCTAACTCATGACTGCTTACTCTCACAAACATTTTGAAATATTACGTGTTAGCAGCTCTTTTTATGTGTGGATCTGTTTTTTGCTGTTTTCGCCATCATTACCGCCAAAAAAGAGGATCTACTGCGCAGAGTAATCTGTGGCTGGAAAAGCTAAGAACAGGTGAGATATTCCCATCTGCCGCATATACATAGCAGGATTAGTTGGTAGTTAACGCATAAATGAAGTGGCAGTGTAACGCTATTCGATGCCAACAGAGTGTTAATGATGAGTGCGTTAAGCCCCGCAGAATTACCGGTAATTGATTTCTCGTTATTGTCAGGTAATCAACAGCAGCAGCAACAAATCCTGGAAAAACTCAGCCAGGCCGCGCGTGATGTCGGTTTCTTCTATTTAATCAATCACGGCATTGACCGTGAATTATCAGATGAGGTTCAGGACGTCGCGCGGAAATTTTTTGCCCTGCCACAGGCGGAAAAATCCGCGGTAGCGATGGCTAACTCCCCGCATTTTCGTGGCTATAACCGGGCAGGTGTGGAAATAACCCGCAGCCAGCCCGACTATCGCGAGCAGTTTGATATTGGTGCAGAACGGGAAGCATTGCCCGTGACTGCCGATTCACCCACCTGGCAACGGATGCAGGGGCCGAATCAGTGGCCTGAAGCCCTGCCTGAACTACAGACCGTGGTCACCCGCTGGCAGCAGCAGATGACGGCGGTGGCGCTGGCGTTACTGCGTGCCTTTGCCGAAGCGCTAACGCTGCCGCGCAACGCGTTCGACAACCTCTATGGCGACTACCCCAACGAACATATCAAGCTGATTCGCTATCCGGGCCGCACCGAAGGCGAATCACGCCAGGGTGTTGGCGCGCATAAAGATTCGGGTTTCCTGACCATGTTATTGCAGGACGACCAGCCGGGCTTACAGGTTGAAGTGACACCGGACAACTGGATCGATGCATCGCCGCTGCCAGGCGCCTTTGTGGTGAACATTGGCGAACTACTGGAGCTGGCGACTAACGGCTATCTGCGCGCGACGGTGCATCGCGTGGTCTCGCCACCGCAGAGCAGTGAGCGCCTGTCCATCGCCTTTTTCCTGGGCGCCCAGCTGGACGCGGTAGTGCCAATCTATCAACTGCCTGCCCAACTGGCTCATCTGGCGCAGGGACCGAGCAGCGATCCGCTTAACCCGCTACTGCGTGAAGTCGGCTGGAATTACCTCAAGGGCCGGTTGCGTTCGCATCCGGAAGTCGCCCGGCGTTTCTACCCTGAACATAACACTCACTGATAACAACAAAAGAGAAATGATGATGATTAAAAAACGCTTTCTGGTTCTTGCCGGTCTTTCACTGCTGATTGCTCAAAGCCTGCAGGCCGCACCGCTTCGTGTGGCAGCCGATCCGTTGCCGCACGCGGAGATCCTGGAGTATGTCAAAACCCTGGATCCGAAACTGGATATCAAAATTGTTGAGCTGAGCGGCGGCGTGAATGCCAATGAGTTGCTGGCCGCCGGGGATGTGGATGCCAACTACTTTCAGCATCTGCCCTACTTAAAAGATCAGGAGAAGGCGCTGGGGAAATCCTTTGCGGTGGTCGCCAGCGTGCACATTGAGCCGCTGGGGATTTACTCGCGCAAGGTGAAATCGCTGTCAGGGCTGCCAGAGGGTGCCAGCATTGCGGTACCGAACAATACCACCAACCTGAGCCGTGCGCTGTGGCTGTTGCAGGACAAAGGGGTGATCAAACTTAATGCGAAGGGCGAAACGGGCTCAACGCTGGTGACGCCGAAAGATATCAGTGAGAACCCGAAAAAAATCAAGATTGTTGAGATTGAGTCGCCGCAGCTGCCGCGCTCGCTGGATGATGTGGATGCCGCCGTAATAAATGGTAACTACGCGCTTGAAGCCGGGCTGACGCCAGCGAAAGATGCGCTGGGTCTGGAGTCGGCGGTGCATAATCCTTACGCCAACCTGCTGGTGACCACGCCAGAACGGGCGAAAGATCCGCGCGTGTTGCAGCTGGCAAAAGATCTGCGCTCGCCGCAGGTGGCGGAATTTATTCGTAAAAACTATCAGGGCTCTGTGATTCCGGTCGCGGACCAGCAGCATGATTAAAATCAGCCATCTCAGCAAACATTACGCTGGCGCCTCTGCGCCAGCGTTAGACGACATCTCGCTCACCATTGAGGAGGGGACCATCTTTGGCATCCTCGGCCGGAGCGGGGCAGGCAAAAGCACGCTGCTGCGCTGCCTGAACCGGCTGGAAAATCCTTCCAGTGGGCGAATCGAGATTGATGGCCAGGATCTCGCCGCGATGAGTCTGGCGCAACTGCGCCAGCAGCGACAGCAGATGGGAATGATCTTTCAGCACTTCAATCTGCTGCATTCGCGCAACGTGCAGGACAACGTCGATCTGGCGCTGGAGATTGCTGGCGTCTCAAAACCTGAACGCCGCGTGCGGGTTGTGTCTCTGCTGAAGCTGGTGGGGCTGGAGTCCTTCGCAAAAGCCTGGCCATCGCAGCTCTCCGGTGGGCAGAAACAGCGCGTCGGCATTGCCCGTGCGCTGGCTGCCCGACCCCGTTATCTGTTGTGCGATGAGGCGACCAGCGCGCTGGACCCTGAAACCACCACCTCGATTCTCGATCTGCTGGCAGACATTCAGCAACAGCTCAATATCACCATTGTGCTGATCACGCATGAAATGGCGGTGGTAAAGCGCATTTGCGACGGCGCAGCGTTGCTTGAAAATGGCCAGCTGGTTGAGAGCGGCAGCCTGAGCCAGATCATGGGACGTGAAGAGGGACGCCTGTGCAAAATGCTGCTGAAAGATGGTGAAGCAGATCGGGCGTTTATCGAAAAATATCAGCGTGAGGCATTAACACGATGCGTAGCATGAGTCGTGATCGATTTCAGGAACTGCTGCTGAACGCCACGGGTGAAACCCTCTACATGGTGCTGCTGGCGGCTCTTTTTACGGTGGCGATAGGATTGCCGGTCGGCGTGCTGCTGTTTCTGACCCGGCCGACAGGTATTCTGCCTAATCGCGCGATTTCACTGTTGCTGAATACGCTGGTGAACACCGGACGCGCCTTGCCGTTTGTGGTGCTGCTGATTGCATTGATCCCCTTTACCCGTTTGCTGGTCGGCACCACGCTGGGGAGTACGGCGGCGATTGTGCCGATTACGCTGGGGGCGTTTCCTTTCTTTGCCCGCATCGTCCAGAACGCCCTGGATGAGGTCGATCGCGGCCGGATTGAAGCGGTAGTGTCGATGGGCGGCACGCTTTGGCATATCGTCAGCCGCGTGCTGCTGCCGGAAGCGCTGCCCACGCTGGTGGCGGGTGTTACCCTGACGATTGTCATGCTGATTGGTTTCTCGGCAATGGCAGGCGTGGTGGGCGGTGGCGGGCTGGGGGATCTGGCGATTCGCTACGGTTATCAGCGCTTCGATAATCAGATCATGGCGGCTACGATTGTGGTGCTGCTGGCGCTGGTGATGCTGATTCAGAAACTCGGTGATCGACTGGTACGCGTGCTGGCTTATCGTCGCTAGACGCAGGCCTTTCTGACGACAGGGACGTTTTAACAGCACTTGCGGTCAGCGAATAGACCTGACGTTGCCACTTGCTAACCTACCGATAGTAACTTACCTTTGGTAGCTTAATGGCTGAACAGGTAAGGTGACGACAATGCATGCATTAATAGTGACTTCCCATCCCAATCAGGATGCGCATACCCACCGCGTGGCAGATCGGCTGGTGCAGGGCATTATCTCGACAGGCGACCATACGGCTGAAAAAGCCGATCTGGCAGCAGAAGGGTTTGATCCCCGTTTTACGCTCAGCGATCACCAGCATTTCAACGGCCTGGCGGCCGTTTCGCAGGATGTGCTGGCCGAACAGCAGCGACTGGACCGCGCCGATGCGCTGGTGCTGGTCTATCCGGTCTACTGGTGGTCGTTTCCCGCCCAGCTTAAAGGCTGGATCGACCGCGTCTTCATTGCGGGCTGGGCCTTTGATGAGCAGGATGGCCGGATTGTTAAACGCCTGAGCCATCTTCCCGTTCATCTGGTGGCGATTGGCGCGGCGGACACCCGCACTTATCTGCGGCGCGGCTATTTCGCCAGCATGCGGAATCAGATCGATCAGGGCATCTTTGATTATTGTGGTGCGCCGGTGGTGACCAGTGAGTTGTTGCTCAGCGGCGATGAAGGTTATCCTGAGTCACACTATCTGCTGGCGCAGCAACTGGGCCAGCGTGTATTCGCGCATCAGGAATAACATGACCGTTGAAAAAACGCCCCGCAAGCGTCTGTCACGCGAGGCCCGACGCAGGCAATTGTCGGACGTCGCCTGGCAGATTATGCAGACCGAGGGCAGCGAGGCGCTGACCCTGGCGCGGGTCGGCGACGCGGCGGGGGTGAGTAAGCCGGTCGTTTATGATCACTTCACTACCCGTCATGGGTTGCTGGCGGCATTGTATGACGATTTTGATTGCCGCCAGACCGAACGGATGGAAGCGGCGATGAATGCTGCGCCGAGGGTGATGCAACAAAGAGCGGATGTGCTCGCGACCTGTTATGTCGACTGTGTGATGACAGAGGGGCGCGAGATTCCGGAATTGCTGTCAGCACTCAGCACCTCACCGGAACTGGCCGCCGTCAAACGCCACTATCAGCTCGACTTTATTGCCCGCTGCCAGCGCTGGTTTGCGCCGTTCACGGGCAGCAGCGGGATCCCTGAAGCAGGAATGTGGGGCTTACTGGGGGGCGCGGATTCCATCGCAGGCGCGGTGGCACGCGGCGATGTCAGCCAACCGGAAGGAGAGCAGGCGATATCGGCCATGGTCGTGGCGCTGGTGGCAGGCAGCCGTGCGTTGGAATCGGATTAGCATAAAAAAGGCGGCCCCCAGGCCGCCGAATCATTCAACCACAACAGGCGTTGTGTAAGCAGTGGCAACGTACAATGATGATCGTTTAGCCTTTCACCCCGCCCGCGGTTAACCCGCTTACCAGCCAGCGCTGAGCCAGCAGGAACACCAGAGTAATCGGAATCGCGGAGAGCACCGCCGCCGCGGCAAAATCTCCCCATAAATAGTTTTGCGGATTGAGATACTGCTGCATCCCGACTGCCAGGGTGTAGCTGTTGACGTCACGCAGCAACAGCGACGCAACCGGCACTTCAGTGACCGCGGCGATAAACGCCAGAATAAACACTACCGCCAGAATCGGCACCGACAGTGGCAGCAGCACCAGCCGGAACGCCTGCCACGGTGTTGCACCATCCAGCGCGGCGGCTTCTTCCAGGGATCCGTCAATCGTTTCGAAATAGCCTTTGATGGTCCAGACATGCAGCGCGATGCCGCCCATGTAGGCGAAGATCACCCCACCGTGAGTATTCAGCCCGATAAAAGGCAGATACTGGCCAAGACGATCAAACAGCGCATAGAGCGCCACCAGCGACAACACCGCCGGGAACATCTGGAAAATCAGCATCCCCTTCAGCAGGCTGGCGCGACCGGTAAAGCGCATGCGGGCAAACGCATAGGCGCAGGTGGTCGAGAGTGCCACAATCCCCAGCGCACTAATGGCTGCAATTTTGATCGAGTTCCATAACCACAGCAGCACCGGAAAAGGCGGCGGCGTGACCCGTCCATCCGCATGTTCCACGCTGAAACCCAGTGCCAGCCGCCAGTGCTCCCAGGAGATCTGCTCCGGGATCAGGCTGCCGGTGGCGAAGTTACCGGCACGCAGGGAACTCG
>Ga0308158_10002138_pt1 | contig 19179 bp, 15 predicted proteins | sample PhyBR2_FD_201038 | JGI IMG/M metagenome (GOLD analysis project Ga0308158, IMG submission 201038) | Phyllosphere microbial communities from UC Gill Tract Community Farm, Albany, California, United States - DLSLB.R2 | ecosystem: Host-associated > Plants > Phyllosphere > Unclassified | place: USA...
TGCTCCCACATCAACGCCTTCTGGGCTTCCGTATAGTAAATCCTTGCTCTCTGCTTCATCCGTAACACTCCTTCTGCTTATCCAGAGTTTAGTGTGTTGCGTCGATCGGTTGAATCCAAGGTCGAAACCGGCCTGACAGCGAACGGCCGATTTCGGCCAACAGCGGTCGTCGGTAATCGGCTAGCCTAGGGATAATTCATTCCACGGACATTTTTCAATGCGCACCCAAATTCCAGCACCAGTCATTGCCGCTGCTACAGAAATGCTTTCACAACGCACTACGCACGCGTCACTGGACAATTTATTCATGCATGCCGGTGCCCCAGGTGAACCGCCAGAAGGTAGCAAGTGGGTTAAGGCGCAGGAATGGCTCCGTCGGATCAATCGAGATGAAACAGTTCAGCCAACAGAAGTGCTGGGTCGATTGATAGAAACATATATGGAAGAGGAACCACCCGAACCCAGTCCATTTGACGAAGGTGCACCACGAACCGAGAAAGAAGATCAGGAAAAAATCCGCAAAGCGCTGGCTCGGTACGATCTTCAATACGTCCGTGGAGGCTTTATTTCGGGGACGCTCGGCACTCCGTCGAAAGCGCTAGAAGACTATATTCGCGACCGCGATCTCCCTGCAATCGACTATGAATTCAGCAGAGCGCTGGCCAATGTGGAGCAAAGCCCAAGAGAAGCGGTATCAGCCGCAAGCAATATTCTTGAGAGCGTTTGCAAGGTCTACATTGCGGATCGAGGTCTTGATGCGCCCCCAAAGCAAGACCTCAAGCCCGTTTGGTCAGTGGTTCGAAAGGACCTCGGATTTGATCCAAGTGTGGTCGAAGACCGAGACCTTCAAGTAATTCTAACCGGGCTCTTTGCTATTGTTGAAGGAATCGGCGCGCTACGCACCCACGCAAGTTCGGCTCATGGAGCAGGGAAAAAGCAATACAAGCTTCAGCCTAGACATGCCCGACTAGCAATCCACAGCGCCCATACAGCCGCCTTGTTCATCTTGGAATCCTGGCAACGCAAGGCCCCGTAAACCGATTGTATTTAATTGCCACAGATGCCGCTGCCGTTCCTAATAGTCTGTTTTGGGTCAAAAGCAGACGTTGGTTGCCCTCAGACTTGCATAATGGACTCGCGTTGCACTTCTTAAACGGCCCTTAGCAACTACGCATAAATTACGCAATCAATATATAACTCGTTGATTATAAATACGTTCTGATTCCGGCCGGATGCAACTCAGCGATATGCCAGGTAGCATGCCGTTGCAGTTCCGCAATGCTCACAAGCGGCAGTTGCTAAACATGCAACAGTAGCCTACACTGAACATCGCCGACTGTCCGGTATCGGCCAAAAGCGGTCCTTGTGCCAATAGTAGGCGCCCTTATAAAGCCGTCATGAGCCAACGTTAAAATAGCGAGCGCCTATTGAAGGTTTGTGGAGTGATGAACTTAGTTGCTCAAGCTAACGGTGAATAGTAATTGATAAATTAATGAATTTTCCTCATAAGCTTATGTAAATTTCTCGCATGAACGTAGCCTCATTGGCCATTACATTAGCTATAAAGCGGCAGAGGTTGCTTCTTTAACTATTTTAAGGAGGTCAAGTGAGTGGGCTCTGGAATCATGAGAACTGCGACGTCGGATACGCCGAGCAGGAATTGATCGTCAAGAATCGTCTATCTCTCCCTAGGAAGACCCTGCAAATCATGCAGCGTGCGGGCATTCTTTGCGCTGTTCTTGCGGTCGGCGGATGCAATGCAGCGAATGCAGTGAATACGTCCGACTCGCGCGAAACCGCCGGCAAGCGCAGCGTCCAACTGGAGAATCGTCACATGTGGATGACCATCGGCGAACGTCGTTTTGCCATCACTCTGGCCGATACAAAAGCATCTCGTTCTTTTGCCGCCATGCTGCCGCTGACTATTGACATGGCTGACCTCAACAAGAATGAAAAGCATGCTGCGCTACCCAAGCCGCTGCCCACCGACGCAGTTCGCCCGGGCACCATTCACGAAGGCGACATCATGCTGTACGGTCCGGACACCCTCGTTGTTTTCTATTTGACATTCAAATCGTCCCACGCGTATACACCCCTCGGACGTGTGGATGATGCTGTCAGCTTGGCCCGAGCCTTGGGAAGTGAAGGTGTACGCATCCACTTTTCCAAAAAATAAACGCAGGCCTTGGATAACTGCACTTAAACGGGCTCCGGCAAGCCAGCCGAAATCAATTCATGAATGCTTCTCATAAGGCTCAGCAATGAAATGACTACGTGACCCGCAGGTATCGCTTTACAGTCTTTGCATGAGAAACAACTTAAAGGTGATACTGCGATGAAATTTGAAACACCGACGGGTCGAAACCCGATTGATGCGCTCAATGTCGTTGGCAAACCCGTTGACCGCGTCGAGGGGCCGCTTAAGGTTACTGGCACGGCAACCTACGCCTATGAACAGCATGCTGCCGCACCAAATGCAGCCTATGGCTACGTGGTCGGAGCAGGCATAGCAAAAGGCCGTATCGCGTCGATCGACGTGACCAGGGCGCGCGCCGCGTCTGGGGTGCTGGCTGTCGTCACGGCTAGCAATTCGGGGAAACTCGACAAAGGTGCCTTCTACGCTGCACGTGTGTTGGCTGGACCGGATATCGACCACTATCATCAGGCAGTAGCGCTTGTCGTTGCCGAGACCTTTGAACAGGCACGCGCCGCTGCCAATATGGTCGAGATACGCTACCAGCGCTCTGCGGGCGCATTCGATCTGGAAGCAGCACGCGCAACGGCCCGGGCGCCCAAGCAGGCCCCCTACTCGCCGCCGCCGGAAACCTCGCGTGGCCAGTTCGCCGAAGCATATGCTGCTGCACCGGTACAACTTGACGCGACCTTTTCGACGCCCGATCAGGCGCACGCGATGATGGAGCCGCATGCCACGATTGCTGCGTGGGAAGGCGACAAGCTGACGTTGTGGACTTCTGTTCAACAGATCAACTGGGGCGTTCGCGACATTGCGAAAACGCTCGGTATCCCAAAGGAGAATGTGCGCGTCGTGTCGCCTTATATTGGTGGCGGTTTTGGCGGCAAAGGCACGATCCTGTCTGATGCCGTGCTGGCGTCCCTGGGCGCGCGTCATGCTCGACGTCCAGTCAAGGTCACGCTGCAGCGGGCACTCATCTTCAACAATGCGACCCATCGCCCGGCGACCATCCAGCGGCTTCGGATCGGCGCGTCGCGGGACGGCAAGATCATCGCCATCGGACATGAAAGCTGGTCCGGAAACATCGAGGGAGGGCGACCGGAAGCGGCTACGGCGCCAACTCGCGTTCTGTACGCCGGGCCGCATCGGATGACACGTCTGCGCTTGGCACACCTCGACCTCCCGGAGGGCAGTGCCATGCGTGCCCCGGGCGAAGCGCCAGGCATGATGGCCCTCGAAATCGCCATGGACGAGATGGCCGAAAAGCTTGGACTCGATCCTGTCGCATTCCGCATCGCCAACGATACCCAGGTCGACCCAGAAGACCCCCGCCGTCCGTTCTCCCTGCGTCAGTTCGTCGAGTGCATGCGCGAGGGCGCAAAGCGTTTTGGCTGGAACAAGCGTCCCGCCAGCCCGGCCAGCCGGCGCGAAGGGCGCTGGTTGGTCGGTATGGGCGTGGCAGCCGCAATCCGCGGCGCCCCGGTAACCAGGTCGGCTGCGAGGGTACGGCTGGATCGTCATGGTATGGTGACTGTAGAAACCGATATGACCGATATCGGTACCGGTAGCTACACGATCATTGCGCAAACGGCAGCGGAAATGATGGGCGTGGAGCTTGACTCGGTAACCGTTCGTCTCGGCGACTCGCAGTTTCCCGAGTCAGCCGGTTCGGGCGGCCAATGGGGAGCAGCATCGGCGACTGCCGGAGTCTACGCCGCCTGCGTTAAGCTGCGCGAGACTGTAGCGAGCAAGCTCGGCCTAGATCCGGCCGACGCGCATTTCGTCGCTGGCCAAGTGCGTCAAGGCGGACGCAGCATTCCGCTCGCGCAAGCGGCGCGCGATGCCGAGCTGGTGGAAGAAGACACTATGGAATACGGCGAACTTGCCAAACGGTATGCGCAGCAGACTTTCGGGGCCCAGTTCGTCGAAGTGGCAGTCGATGCCACGACAGGGGAAATCCGCCTGCGTCGCATGCTCGCAGTATGCGCGGCAGGCCGCATCCTGAATCCGAAAACGGCGCGCAGTCAGGTAATCGGCGGAATGACAATGGGGGCAGGCGCGGCATTGATGGAAGCACTCGTTGTCGACAAGCGACACGGTTTTTTTGTGAACCACGATCTGGCGGGATATGAAGTTCCCGTCCACGCGGACATGCCGCATCTGGACGTGGTGTTCCTCGACGAGACCGATCCAACGATCGCACCCTTGAAAGCAAAGGGCGTCGGCGAGCTGGGCATTAGCGGGGTCGCAGCGGCAATCGCCAATGCAATCTACAACGCGACCGGGGTGCGTGTGAGAGATTATCCGATCACGCTCGACAAGCTGATTGATCGGCTGCCCGCTTAATCCAACACCTCGGCACTTGCTTTGGTGCCGGGGTATCTGGATAGTTGAGTCAGCACCAGATGGCGCCGTTTACCTTGATGGTGGCAACGCCAACTGAATGGACTGTTCAGCGGTATGCCTGCGGCTTATCGCCGTCGGTGCCTGATTGGCTGATACCCAGATTTTCGTTGACGTAAAGAGCCGGGTTGTTTGCGACCTCTGCAACAAACTCGGCAATACTCGCTCGTGACGTTTCCGTTCCTTTGTACATCTCGCCCTTTGTCGTCAGCACAAATTGGGCAACTGGCGTGTCAGTCAGCCACACCGGACGCAAAACCGTATAGTCGAGCGATGATTGTTCGAGTGCTTCGGCCACTGCCAGGTTCACAGGGCGGGTGTACCCGACCATGTCGCGATCCCATTGGTTAAAAGGTTCCGGGAGTTCGTCGTAAATGCCGCCTGCACTGATAGCGATGATGCGCCGAACGCCGCACTCTTTCATGGCGGCGATGACAGCATGCGTTTTTTCATCGAGATCCATGCCACCGGCAGCGCTAAAGACAATGTCCTGACCGCGAACCGCGGCGCGCAGATCGTCTGGGTTGTTGATATCGCCTTCACACACATCAGCTCGACCGCTGCCCAGATTGCCGATTCGACCTTTATGGCGCAGAAACAGCGTCAGCTTCACGTCGTCCTGTTGTAGCAATCGTTCGATGACAACCCTTGCAGTAGCGCCGTTAGCGCCGAGGATCAAAATTTTTTTCATTTGAGTAATGGGCCGTAACGAGACTCACAACCTGAGTGAGTTCCTGAGTAAGTTCGTTGTATTGAACAAGAGAACCGTTCCTGGCCGGCACGCGCCTGGAACGGCTGGGAGCATTACCGGCTGTGTATCACGCGGTCTGCCCACCATCGACGACAAAGGCTCCACCGACGGCAAAGGCAGCACCTTCCGAGCACAGCCAGATCACGGTTGACGCAATTTCCTCGGGTTTCCCCATTCGGCCCACTGGCTCTTGAGCAATAACAGCCTCGCGTCCTTCGGGCGTGCCGCCAGAGAAGCGATCCATCATTGGCGTTTCAATGATCCCTGGACAAACTGCATTGATGCGAATCTTGGCGCTTGCATAGTCCAGTGCCGCGGTTTTGGTCAATCCGATGACGCCGTGCTTGGAAGCTGCATAGCCGCCAGATGCAGGAAATCCTTTCACGCCAGCCCCCGACGATGTATTCACGATCGCGCCGCCGCCCTGCTTGAGGATGTGCGGGATCTGATATTTCATACACAGGAACACCCCGCGCAGATTTACTGCAATCTGCTGGTCCCAGACATCGACAGGGAGATCTGCAAGCGGAATGCTGGGTTGCTCAATGCCGGCATTATTGAACGCAAAATCGAGGCCACCGAAGGCGTCGATTGTCTTGTCTATCGCGGCGATCACGTCCGCCTCTTGTGAGACATCGCATACCGTGGCCTGTGCTCGCCCCCCTTCGGCCTCAATCAATCGTACGGTTTCCTGAATCGTGCTTGCCGTATGGCCGGTTGCCATGACATTCGCACCTTCGCGGGCAAAGGCCAATGCCGTTGCTCGGCCAATACCGCTACCAGCGCCGGTGACGAAAGCGGTTTTTCCATCAAATTGTTTCGTAGTCATTAGTTACTCCATATTTGTGATTGATATCGATAGGAAGTTCATTAGCTATGCTGCCCATGCATCGCACTATCGTTGAAATTCTGGGCCAATTGCGGAGTCTGACAGTGCCATGCGCCAGGAGTTTTCAGCTCTCCTGGCTATTTCAGGCCTCTCCACCAAAACGTAAAATTCTGGAGCGGATCGGCTAGATACACCGGCTCGCCTATTCGGGGCGTGAGCAGGCGGTAACGTTTCCCCTCGCTGGCCGCCACAGCTCGCTCGAAAGGCTCATCCCAAGAGTGGCGTGCCAGTGTGAAGCGCCCTGCATGGCCGCTCAGCAGCGTCCGTGCATTCAGTATTTCGGCCGCGCGGGAAGCTTCTTCCGGATTCATGTGGATGTCAGCCCAGCGCACGTTGTACTGACCAGCATCGAGCGCGACGAAATCGAAGCTGTCGAAGCGTTTGCTAATGTTGGCGAAATGCGGCCCAAACCCCGTATCGCCGCTGAAATACAATTTGCGTTGTGGCGTCTGCAGTGCGTAGCTGGCCCACAGACTTTGGTTACGCTTCATGAAGCGGCCAGAATAGTGCTGCGCCGGCAGCACGTGCACCTGCAAGCCGGGCGCAAGCTCCACCGAGTTGTGCCAGTTCGTTTCCCGAATCTTTTCATCAGGGTAGCCCCAAAGTGACAGATGGGCCCCGTTGCCCAAGCCCGCAATCACCATCCGCGTCTTCGGTTCGAGGTTCTTCATGGTCCGGTAGTCAAGGTGATCGTAGTGGTCATGTGTGATCAGGACAGCGTCAATTTCCGGCAGGTCCTCGATGGCATAGGGAGTAGTGCCGTCGAAGGCCCGCACCATGCCGGGAATCGGTGCAGCGTAATTGCTGAAGACAGGATCAATCAGGATGCGCTTGCCCCCGATCTGGACGAAGTACGAGGAATGTCCCAGCCACACAACGATGTCCTGCTCGAGCGGCAGGCCGGTGAGGCTGGTCTTCACGGATGGCAGGGTGACGGATGGCGCCGGATTGTCACGCGGTTCGAAGCGCCCGCGGATCACAGCAGCGATGAAGCCGAAGCCGCTCGGCCTTGGTGGCGAGGCCACTTCGTTGCGGAATTCGCCGTCGCGGTATTGCGGCGACGCCTGCAAGGTCGCGGCATCGTGCAAGCGCCCTGTCGTGGGATAGATATATGCGCAGGCGCTCACGCCGGCGACGCACAGTAAAGCCAGGCTGAACTTCAAGAATCGTTTCACTTCGTCTCCAAAATATTCGACTGGCAGTGTGTCGGCGATCAGCGCGATTCTGCAGTCTTGCGAACACCATTCTTAATGGCCGTTATCTCTGCGACGATCGCCACTGCAATCTCGGGCGGTGTGTGGCTGCCGATCGGTAGTCCAACCGGGCCATGCAGGCGGTTAACCTGGTTCGCGTTAAGGTCGAAATGCGTCGCCAGCCGTTCCTTGCGCCGCTCGCTATTGATGCGCGATCCCAGCGCACCGACGTAGAACGCCGACGATTTCAAAGCCTCCAGCAATGCCAGGTCGTCCAGTTTGGGATCATGCGTGGTGGTGACGACAGCAGTATGCGGATCCAGCCCGAGCTCGATGGCGACGTCGTCGGGCATTCCTGCCAGGAGCGGGACGCCCGGAACGCACCATTCTGAAGAATATTCCGTACGCGGATCGCACACGAATACCGCATAGCCAAGGGCTTGCGCCATGGGCGCCAGGTAGGCCGCGATCTGGCCCGCGCCGATGATGAGCAGGCGCCAGCGCGGCCCGTGGATGGTCGCCAGGCGCTTGCCGTCGAAAGACAGGGCGTCCGTGCCTGCGGCGTGGTCCAGACCCGCGCCCGGCTCACCCACGATGACCGTGCGCCGCACCAGGCGGCCTTGTGCGATTGCGTCCTTCAGCATCACCAAGCTAGCGCGATCGGGGTTTGGCTCGACCATTAGCTCCATGATCCCTCCACAGGGAAGGCCATAGCGCCTTGCTTCATCCTGGGTCACGCCATAATCCAGCAGGAATGGTAGGCTCGAGCGCCACTTGTCGCTGCGAACCTTGGCAATTAGGTCGTCTTCGATGCATCCGCCCGAGACCGAACCGATCACCAAGCCATCTTCGCGCAGGGCCATCCACGACCCGGGAGGGCGCGGCGCAGAGCCCCAGGTGCGCACGACTGTAATCAGTGCAAACCGGTACCCCTCTCTGGCCCAGCGCCCTACACCATCCAGCACTTGCCGGTCCATATCGAACATGGTGATCCTTTGGTGCTCAAACGGATGCCGGCATCTTGGGCAAGAGTTTGTCCAGCGTGACAGGATAATCGCGGATGCGCACGCCGGTGGCGTTGTAGATCGCATTGGCCACCGCTGCGCCGACGCCGCACAATCCCAGTTCGCCGACGCCCTTAGCTTTCATCGGCGAGGACATCGGGTCGAGCTCGTCGATGAAAATGACTTCCTGGTGCGGGATGTCGGCATGCACCGGCACCTCATAACCGGCGAGGTCATGGTTGACGAAGTAGCCGATGCGCTTGTCGACAACGAGGTGTTCCATCATCGCGCCGCCCACGCCCATAGTCATCGCACCGATCAGCTGGCTGCGCGCCGATTTTGGGTTCAGGATACGGCCGGCCGCGCACACCGCGAGCATGCGCCGAATACGGATTTCAGCGGTGGCGATGTCGACGCCGACTTCGACGAAATGCGCACCGAAGGTCGACTGCTGGAACTGCTTTTCCAGATCGCCGTATTCCATCTTGTCTTCGGCCGTGATCTCACCTTGGGCGGCGATATCATTGAGCGTCACGGAGCGCCCGCCGGCGGCGACGGCTCCGTTGGCAAACTGCGCGCTCGCCGCATCGAGTCCTGCCTTCTGCGCGATCTGCTCGCGCAGCTTGACGCATGCGGCATACACGCCCGCGGTCGAGCTGTTGGCGCCGAACTGGCCGCCCGAGCCGGCCGAGACCGGAAAATTCGAGTCGCCCAAACGAACAACGATCCGCTCGATCGGCAGCCCGAGCATCTCCGCAGCGGTCTGGGCGATGATTGTATAGCTGCCCGTGCCGATATCGGTCATGTCCGTTTCTACAGTAACCTTGCCGTCACGTTCGAGCCGTACACGCGCCGCCGAGGCGATATTCATGTTGTTGCGGAAGGCTGCCGCCATGCCCATGCCGACCAGCCAGCGGCCATCCCTCACCTTGGCCGGCACGGCGTTGCGATTTTTCCATGCGAAGCGGTCGGCGCCGGTACGCAGGCACTGCACGAAGCGGCGTTGCGAGAACTTGCGTCCGGGTTTTTGCGGATCGACAGTCGTGTCGTTGATGATGCGGAAGGTTACCGGATCCATCTTCAGCTTCTCTGCCATCTCGTCCATCGCCACTTCCAGAGCCATCAAGCCTGGCGCTTCGCCCGGTGCGCGCATCGCATTGCCTTCCGGAAGGTCGAGCGTCGCCAGGCGCATGCGTGTCAGGCGGTTGGCTCCCGCATACAGCAGGCGCGTCTGGTTCACGGCCGTCTCCGGCCCGCCGCCGGGAAGATCTCCGGACCAGCTTTCGTGCGCGATGGCAGTAATGCGGCCTTCTCGCGTGGCGCCGATGCGCAGGCGCTGGATCGTGGCAGGACGATGCGTCGTGTTATTCATGATCAACGAGCGTTGCAGCGCGACTTTCACTGGGCGGCCTGCCGCGCGGGCGCCCAAGGCAGCCAGCACGGCTTCGGAGCGCAGGAATAACTTGCCGCCGAATCCACCACCGATATAAGGCGATACCATCCGAATATTCTGTGCGGGGATACCCAGGGTTTTGGCGAGATCTTGCCTGCCCCAGTCGATCATCTGGTTCGACGTATACACCGTGAGTTGATCACCCTCCCAGACGGCGACGGAGGCATACGGCTCCATCATCGCGTGACTCTGATCCGGCGTCGTATAAGTGGCGTCCAGCTTGACCGGCGCATTGGCAAATCCGCGCTCGAAGTTACCTGTCTTGCTATCCGCATTGTCATGTCCCGCCGGTTCGACTGCAGCTGCTTTCGCCTGGTCGAGGTCATATGCGCCTTGTTGCTTCGCGTAGGATGGCTTGACCAAGGACGCGGCGGCCCGCGCCTGCTCGAAGGACTCTGCAACGACAACGGCAACCGCTTGGTGATAGTGCTGGACCTCCGGCCCCGCCAGCAGCTGGGCAGTATTAAACTTTCCTTTGCCAAGCTTGCCGGCATTCTCATGGGTGACAATGGCGAGCACCCCAGGCGCCTTGCGGGCGGCGCTGGTATCGATCGAGGTGATACGGCCTTTCGCGATCGCCGTGCCAACGACGTAGCCGTACGCGGCGTTCGGTGCTTCCTGGTGGTGCTCGTGGGCGTAGCGTGCAGCGCCTGTCGTTTTCAGCGGGCCGTCGATCCGGTCGAGCGGTTGACCAATCACCTTCATCTGGTCAATCGGATTGGTGCCGGCGGGTTTGGTGAATTTCATGCTTGTCCTTTTCTGGCTTGCGCCAGCAGGGAATCAATCGTGCGCTGAACGAGCACAACCTTGAATGCGTTCTCTTCCGTCGTGCGGGCACCGGCCAGCAGCAGGGCCGAGAAAGCCTTGCCGCCTTGTGGCAGCGCCTGTTCCGCCCCCGGCACACGCCACGGGCGATGCGCAACCCCACCCACGGCGACGCGTCCGGTGCCGTCAGCCTGGACCACCGCCGCGACCGAGACCAGGGCAAATGCGTAGGAAGCGCGGTCACGAACCTTCTGATAGAAGTGCTGGCCGCCCAGCGGGCGCGGCAGCGTCACGGCCGTGATCAGTTCGCCCTGCCGCAGTGCGGTCTCGATGTGCGGGGTGTTGCCCGGCAGTCTGTAGAAGTCTGCGATCGGGATCGTGCGCCTGACGCCATCTGCAGCGACCGTCTCCACGCCCGCGTCGAGCAACTGCATGGCGACGGCCATGTCGCTCGGGTGGGTGGCAATGCAGGCAGTGCTCTGTCCAACGATTGCATGGCCACGCGTATAGCCGCCGATCGCCGAGCATCCGCTGCCAGGCAGGCGCTTGTTGCATGGCTGGTTCGTGTCGTAGAAGTACGGGCAGCGGGTTCGCTGCAGCAGGTTCCCCGCCGTGGTCGCCTTGTTGCGCAACTGGGCGGAGGCGCCTGCCAGCAAGGCACGCGACAGCACGCCGTAATCGCGGCGCACGCGCATGTCGGCGGCCAGATCGGTGTTGCGCACCAGTGCGCCGATGCGCAGGCCGCCATCACCGGTGGGTTCGACCTTGTCCAGACCTAGCCCATTTACGTCGATCAGGTGCGTTGGTGTCTCGATCTCGAGCTTCATCAGGTCCAGCAGGTTAGTCCCGCCGGCAATGAAACGGCTGCCGGGCCGCCGCAGCGCCGCCGCGGCAGCCTCTGCAGGCGACTGTACGCGTTCATAGGTAAATGCTCTCATGACCGGCCTCCTGCGACTTCGTTGATTGCATCCACGATATTGGAGTAGGCCCCGCACCGGCAGATATTGCCGCTCATGCGCTCGCGCAGCTCGTCGAGCGACAACATGGGTTGCGCGGTAAGGTCGCCGCTGACGTGGCTTGGAATGCCTCGCTTGACCTCATCGAGGGCGGCGACAGCTGAGCAGATCTGGCCCGGCGTGCAATAACCGCACTGGTAGCCATCGTGTTTGATGAATGCAGCCTGCATCGGATGAAGTTTACCCGGCTGCCCAAGACCTTCGATCGTGGTCACCTGCGCGCCTTCGTGCATGATCGCCAGACTCAGACAAGCGTTGATGCGGCGGCCGTCGACGATGACGGTACAAGCGCCGCACTGGCCCTGGTCACACCCCTTCTTGGTTCCGTTCAAATGCATATGTTCGCGCAGGAGGTCGAGCAGGGTAGTGCGGGTATCGACATCCTTCTCGAAACGGCTGCCGTTGACGGTGAGTGACACTTTGCCGGTCACGGGAGCCAGCGTGGCTTGCGTGGTGCTGGCGCCGGTTGATGGACTCTGGGCTGCGGCCAATGGCACGGCAGCGGCGCTGGCGGACAGCGCGCCGGTGATGAGTACGTTGCGCCGTGTGTGATCGATATCGCTGGAATCTTGCATGGAATCCTTCCGGTGGCTCGTGTGATTGCATGGTAAAGAGCGTTGGCAACCTGCCTGAGAGCGCTCAAATGTTGGAGTGATGGTATGTCAAGACTCATGCACGATTGATACCTCTGATGGATATGACCTTATGAAAAGGATTCATCAATCGGTCGCGCTTGGCAGCGTTGTGGCAGCGAACAGCCCTCTACATTTATTAACCGCGTTCATAAAGCCAAGTGAATAAGCTTGCACTTCTTTCATATATTTGCCATTACCATCTTCGATGGATATCCAAATACATTGAAGGAATGTCATGACCCCAAAAACCGAGGCACACGTACCACTGCAACATCTGGACGCTGGCCACCCGGGGCCGTCCGGTATCGCTGGGAGTAACGCAGGCAATAACCGCGCCGCCTGGGGCGGCGTTTTCGCTTTGTCGCTCTCCGCGTTCGTGCTTGTCGCTTCCGAGTTCATGCCGGTCAGCCTGCTGACCCAAGTCGCGACAGACCTGCGCGTGACTGAAGGCCAGGCCGGACAGTCGATTGCCGTATCGGGGGTGTTTGCCCTGATCACCAGCTTGTTGATCTCGTCAGTGGCAAGGAGCCTTGACCGCAAGAAGTTGCTTTTGGGTTTGACAATGCTGATGGTCGTTGCCGGTACCATCGCAGCGTTCGCCCCAAGCTATACGGTCTTCATGATCGGTCGTGCGTTTCTCGGGATTGCCATCGGCGGTTTCTGGTCGATGTCTGCCGCATTCGCGATACGTCTCGTGTCAATTGACCAGGTGCCAAAAGCACTCGCTGTCGTCAACGGCGGCAATGCGCTGGCCACCGTGGTGGCAGCGCCGCTGGGCAGCTTCTTGGGCGCCATCGTTGGATGGCGCGGGGCATTCTTTTCCCTGATTCCCATTGCGATCATCGCCTTGGCATGGAAGCTGATCAGTCTTCCAGCGATGCCTGCCGTGCCGGGTCATCAACCAAACAGTCTCTTCAGTTTATTGAAGCGCAAACCGGTCGTGCTCGGCATGGCGGCAGTGAGTGTGCTCTTCATGGGGCAATTCACCCTGTTTACTTATCTGCGCCCATTCCTCGAAGGTGTGACGCGCACCAGCGCGGCAATGACGTCGGCGATGCTTCTCATTATCGGTGTCGCTGGTTTCGTCGGAACGATCCTGATCGGTCGTGTATTGAAGGATCACTTGTACCGGACCGTGGTCGTGATCCCGTTGACGATGGCCTTGATCGCACTGGCGCTGATCGCGTTCGGCGAGTCCGTCGTGACGACTGGGGTGTTGCTCGGCCTGTGGGGCCTACTCGCGACCTCGGCGCCTGTCGGCTGGTGGACCTGGCTCGCTCGTACGCTGCCTGACGATGCCGAAGCCGGCGGCGGCTTGATGGTCGCTGTCGTGCAGCTCGCAATCGGCACCGGGGCCGCTGCCGGCGGCATCCTGTTCGATTGGCTGGGTTATCAGGCGACATTCGGGGCCAGCGCATCCATCCTGGTGGTCGCGGCGATTCTCGCTGTGTTGGCGGCGCGGGCCGCCGGCCGTTCTGTTTAGGTATTTACCACTTTCAATCACCACATCGGAGCAACTATGAACACAACTGTCATGACAGCGTCACTCCTGCTGCTGAGCGCCTCAGCAATTGCCCAAACCTCTGGCCCAACCGTTGCGCAGGGCAAGGCGACAGCGGCGGGAACCGGCGCAGCCGCGCAGGAAATGGTCATTGCACGAGCAGGAAGCCAAGCATCGTCCAAAGGGCCTGCACAGTATTTCACGGGGAGCGTCCGGGTCGATCCGCTGTTTGCCGCAAGGGCGCCGTCGACGGCGGCAGGGGTGGCTGTCACGTTCGAACCGGGCGCGCGTTCAGCTTGGCATACGCATCCCGCAGGCCAGGTGCTGATCGTCAGTGCAGGTGCCGGACGTGTACAGCAATGGGGCGGCGCCGTGCAAGAGATACGCCCTGGCGATGTCATCTGGACACCGCCGGGCGTCAAGCACTGGCACGGTGCGGCAGCAACCACTGGAATGACCCACATCGCCATTCAGGAATCGCTTGGTGGCAAAAACGTCGAATGGATGGAAAAGGTTAGCGATGAACAATATCGACAATAAACGGACAGCGTCCCGGATGATGCGTGTCACCACAGCCCTGCTGTGTTGCATACCCGGACTTGGACTGGCCGATCAGGCTGCCGCGCATGTGAAAAACCTGCCTGGTGCCGCGGCGCCATCGGGAATGAAGGCGGCCGCACCGGCGTTGGAACATTACACGCACGATCTGCTGCTGGGCGATGTCTGGCAGCGCCCTGGCCTTTCGCCGCGCGACCGCAGCATCGTCACCCTCACGGTGCTGATCGCACGCGACCAGTCGACCGAGCTGCCCTTCTATCTGCGCCGGGCGCTCGACAATGGTGTAAAACCAAGCGAAATTTCGGAAATTATCACGCACCTCGCGTTCTATGCAGGCTGGGCCAACGCGACCGCCGCGACGAACGCCGCTGCGACAGTGTTTGCCGAGCGGGGCATCGCCGCCGACCAGCTGCCTGCCGCGAAGGTCCGCCATCTTCCACTCGACAAGCAGTCCGAGGAGAAGCGCGCAGCGATGGTCGAGGAGAACTTCGGCAAGGTCGCGCCGGGCGTCGTCAAGTACACCACGGATGCGCTGTTTCGCGACTTGTGGCTGCGACCCGGCCTTGCACCGCGCGACCGCAGCATAGTGACCGTCAGCGCATTGGTGGCCGGCGGTCAGGTTGCCCAGATCAGCTTCCATCTCAATCGTGCGATGGACAGCGGATTGACCGAAAAAGAGGCGGGAGAGATGCTGACCCAACTAGCGTTCTACGCAGGCTGGCCAAATGTGTTTTCCGCCATGGCGGTGTTCAAAGAAGTATTTGCACAGCGACCGCCTGCGGTCTCTGCCCGATAGGCTATGGCTTAGCACCTGACGTCCTCGAATTGATGTTCCTTTCGTGGAGGTCGGGCCGTCGCCGCGCGCGCGAAGGCAAGAGCTTGTCGGAGAATACTGTCAAACCCCCGCATGCCTGATGGTGTCGATGATGAGACCAAGCGCACGTGAAGAATTCCTTCGGCTTGGATAATACGCGTGCAGGCCGGGAAACTTGGGACACCAATCCTGCATGACCGAAACAAGCCGCCCATCGGCCAGATAGGGCGCCGCGAGGTCTTCCGTAAGAAAAGCCAGGCCGCAGCCGCTGACGGCAGCATTTGCCATGTGGTAGCCATTGGTAAAAACGGCCTGCCCATGTACTCTGAGCTCGACAGGTTTGCCGTCTTTTTCCAGCTCCCAAGCATATATTCCGCCACTACTGGCAAGTCGCAAGGTAATGCAATTGTGTCTCAGAAGATCCTGAGTCGTTGTCGGCTTTGTATGCCATTCAAAGTAGCCTGGCGAACCGACAATCATTGTTTGCACGTCCGGTGTCAGCCTTACTGCAATCATGTCCTTTTCAACCTGATCGCCATAACGCACACCGATGTCGAAGCGGTCCGCCGCTATATCGAGCATCCGGTAGTCCGCATTGAATTCTACGTGCAGATCGGGATACTTCGGCAAAATCGGCGCCAAGCGCGGCCATAGAACCGTATCTATCACGCTGTCGATCGCCGTGATTCTGATGTTTCCCGCAGGGGTTTCACTCAAGTCGCTGATTGCGGCGAGTTCAGCCTCGATCTCCTCCAAGCGGGGTGCGACGTTCTGCAGCAGTCGCTCTCCAGCTTCGGTGGGAGAGACGCTGCGGGTTGTTCGGGTAAGCAAACGCACGCCCAGTCGCGCCTCCAGAGAACGAACTATGTGGCTGAGTGCAGACTGCGTCAAGCCGAGTTTCGCAGCCGCTCGTGTAAAGCTGCGTTCACGTGCAACTGCGATGAAAACGACGATATCGTTAATATTTTCACGAGCCACTAGGAGGATCCTTGGATTGACATATTTTGGGATGCAGGTGATGGTATGACTGCAAGATTGACTCAGCATATCAGGTACTTGTGCGAGTACAGGCAACACAACGGTGAGATAACTCTACAATTACCTTGCCGCGGTTATGAAGTTTGCTAGATCGGTTCAACACCGCTGTTGGAGGGCCAGCTCAAGCCTATCAAGAGAGAGACAGACAGGCCTCCTAAAAGGACGGATGCATCATGACGAAATTATATTCAGTGTCCGTTTAGCGAATATTTGATCAGATCAGCCCACCAGTAGCTTAGTAAAAGTTCTACATAACGTCATTTTCCGGAACATGATGAGGAGCACCTTGCTCCCATCAGACAGCTACTTTGAAGGGGGCGCTCCAGCCGTTCGCCGACGGCGGGCAACCCTTTTTCTTATCAGCGAATGGCATTTTGCTCTACAGCGTAGGGACTTTTGCTTCAGCGGACGTGCGCGCTGAACCGAACACTCTCCATAATAGCTGTCATGATGCCTACTTTCTTCGCAAACGCCCGTGCATTTCGCGCTTCGCTCGAAACACACGCTGACGGTGGTACCGAGGCGCTTGTTGGATTTCACAAAGTGAACGAGCCAGCCCTGTATGGGGTGGTCTAAGTCAGTCGATGAGGCGCTTTGCTTCGGCTGGATCGACTGTGGCCGCAAGCGCACTGGCGACGACCGTATTCGATCCGGTTTACGCCTCGCAAGCCATCCTCGATTTGGAGCGTCGTGAACATCGTCAAGATGGGTAAGGTACGCAACGAGGGCGAGATGCAACTAGTGGGAGAAGATGCTTTTGCGCTACGTCTTGAGGCGAAGTCCAGCGTACATGCACACGAGCGGAGCAACATACCGGAGCTGGATATTCCCCGATCGCGAGGATTTGAACGCAACGCTGCGGCTTGGGCTTAATTCCAAGTCACACCGCCTGCTATCATAAGACCATCCTGGATTGGATTACGAATGCGAAGCGGCAGGAGACACGTCGCAAGCGACTGAGCAGTTGATGCAGGCGTGCATAGCGGGCAAGCGATTAACTTGACCTCAGTCTCAATGCTCGAGGGCGCTCGTGAGGAGGTAGCAACGGCTGCTTTGGGTCGGGAGCTGCCTGTCGTGACACTCCGCGACTTTTTTCGCATTGGCAACCTGCTATGCTGGTTCGACGGGCCGCAGTCGGCCAGGAGCGGACATTCGCATGGTTCTTCTGTAAATAAATTCCACCAGAAATTCCACACCCCTCGTCGGCAACGTAACTATAATTTCGTTTTGCCAACTTTAAAGTTTAGGAATACGTATGTCACGCTGGACAACTTCATTCCAACAACATCCGTTCCAAGGAGTATGGAAGCATTTTCAAGAACTACTCGCAGAAGTAAAGATTGATGATATAACAATCAGCACTGCTGTTGAGGAGCTAAGCCGTTTAAAAGCTGTAACAGCGTATATCGAGGAAATATGTACATCGCTTGAGCCGGATTTCGTTCCTCTCGCGACATGGGGGAATTTTTACTCTCAAGTGCAGCCTGCATATGATCAGTTAGCCGCATATCAGTCAAATCGGAATGTTGCCCACTTGGCGATTGCAAACGATCATCTGGATAACATCTTATCCTATGTAAAGCCCTATTTAGTATTGCCTGAGAAAACTCTGCGGCCTTTGCGAAGCGTAATAAGGCAGTACAAAGCGGAAACTGCCGAACTTAACTCAAATCTGCGCTCAGAGGCGACAGAAATTCTAGTCGCTCTACGAAATGCCAAAGAGTTATTGGAAGGTTACTCTAGTAAGTCAGGTGAGATTCAGGTGCGTATAAACGCCTACGAAGAGGAGCTTTTTACTGGCAAGGACGGATATATGTCCACTAAAGAGGTGATCCAAAATGCGAAGAATAATTCGCAGAAATTAACCTCTGAAATCGAAAGTTTTCACGCGCGAACGATCTCTGATACTGACTCGCTCAAAGTACAACTTGAGGAATTCGAAGCACTATTATCTCGAAAGCAATCCGATTTCGACGAGACGCACCGTATAAATTCTGAAAAGTCTGAGAAGTTAGCTCAGTTTTATACAAAAATATTTGGCTCACCCACACTCGATGGAATGCACGATGGGAGTGGACTGGAACGGGAACTCGACGTTCGTTTAGAGCAGCTGATTATCGTTGAGGCAGAACAAAAGCCAAGATACGAGGCCATATTCCATAAAATTGAAGGGTTGCTTCCAGGTGCAAACAGTGCAGGACTGGCTAGTGCATACGGTAACTTAGCAGAAAAGTTCACAGGCCCTATTAAATCATATACAGGAACTTTCTACGTATCACTGGGACTTTTACTACTCATCGCCTTCCTAACATCAACGGAAAATATCGAAATTTGGCCAAAACTCTCTGTTGATTTTATCGAAGTAAATGATTGGAATATGGCGTTACGCGGGCTGTTGTACAAATTACCATTTATTGGCCCACTGATATGGCTCGCTATGTTTTCCTCTGCAAGACGCAGTCAATACGAGCGACTCCAACAAGAATACTCGCATAAGGAAGCACTCGCTCGATCGTATGAGAGCTATAAAAAAGAGTTGAAGGACATTGGTCAAGGTTCTGAAGAAATGCTTAAAGCACTCATTAGCCGAGCGATTGAAACGATTTCGTTTAATGCCTCAACCACACTCGACGGTAAGCACAACGAGCCCACTCCTGCTTCGAAGATTTTCGATAATCTTAAACGAGAAGATGCGGAGAAATTGCTTGAAAAGCTTAGCGAAATTATTGCTAAGGCAAAGAAAGACTGATGCGTTTGGAAAAGTGTGCTCTCGTCTCATCAGTTCCGTGAGTCGTTGGAGGGGGGCGCGAGCATCGAACCCAAATCTTAATCAAGTCCGCTTTGGGTCGATTCCAGACTGTCGCGGCCACCGCTGGCTTCTCAATCGAACAACCTGCTATGCTGGTTCGAACCACCGGGTTGGCCAAGAGCAGACGGAGGAAGGAACCATGCGTGAAGAATATTC
>Ga0308158_10002140_pt1 | contig 19173 bp, 16 predicted proteins | sample PhyBR2_FD_201038 | JGI IMG/M metagenome (GOLD analysis project Ga0308158, IMG submission 201038) | Phyllosphere microbial communities from UC Gill Tract Community Farm, Albany, California, United States - DLSLB.R2 | ecosystem: Host-associated > Plants > Phyllosphere > Unclassified | place: USA...
GCCTGATATTATCGTCCTGGATGAACCGACCTCCGCGCTGGATATTTCTGTTCAGGCGCAGATTCTGAATCTGCTGGTGGACCTGCAAAAACAGCAAAACCTCACCTACATCCTGATCTCGCATAACGTGTCGGTGGTGCGCCATATGAGCGATCGCGTCGCGGTCATGTATCTGGGGCAGATTGTGGAGCTGGGCGAAACACAGCGCGTTCTGGATGCGCCCCAGCATCCTTATACCCAGTTACTGATGGAGTCGGTACCGCGCATCGGCGCGGCGCTGGACGGCGCGCCGGTCAACACCGAGCTACCGGGTAACCGTCACCTGCCGACGGGATGCTATTTTCGCGATCGCTGCCCACAGGCAACACGCGGCTGCGAGGCGCCCCAGCCACTGTTATTACAGGAAAAAGGCAGTGCGGTGAGATGTTGGCAGGCGCAAATCCCCATCCAGGCCTAAGCCATACCGAACACAGACCGCGCGGACAATGCCAGCGCGGTTGAGCGATAACGCGTTCAGGATAAATATCAAGATGAAAATTATTGTACTCGGTAGTGGTGTCGTGGGCGTGACAACCGCCTGGTATCTGCAGCAGGCCGGGCATCAGGTGACCGTGATTGAAAAAGAAGCCGGTCCGGCATTAGGCACCAGCGCCGCCAATGCCGGGCAGATCTCCCCTGGCTACGCCGCGCCCTGGGCCGCGCCGGGTGTCCCCTTAAAGGCGGTGAAGTGGATGGTGCAACGCCACGCGCCCCTTTCCGTGCGTCCGGACGGCTCCCGCTTTCAGCTCGCCTGGATGATGCAAATGCTGAAAAACTGCAATCCGCAAAGCTATGCCGAAAATAAGGCCAGGATGGTCAGGCTGGCAGAGTACAGCCGCGACTGCATCAGAGCACTGCGGGCCAGCACGGGCATTGAATATGAAGGACGTCAGGGAGGTACGCTGCAGCTGTTTCGCACCGCTCAGCAGTTTGACAATGCGGCACGCGATATCGCCGTGCTGCAAGACGCCGGCGTTCCTTATCAACTGCTGGAAGCCTCACAACTGGCCGAGGTTGAACCGGCGCTGGCGGCGGTTAAGCATAAGCTGACCGGCGGGCTGCGACTACCTAATGACGAAACCGGAGATTGCCAGTTATTTACCCAGCAGCTTGCGGCGAGGGCGCGCGAGGCTGGCGTCGACTTCCGTTATCACACCAACGTCGATGCGCTGCTGACACAGGGAGACAGGATAAGCGGAATTGTCTGTGGCGCTGAAACGCTGACGGCGGACGGATACGTCATGGCTTTGGGCTCGTACTCCACGCAATTGCTCCGGCCGCTGCTGTCTGTTCCGGTTTACCCACTAAAAGGCTATTCACTGACGATTCCGATTGTCGATGCGTCCGGCGCACCGGTATCCACGGTGCTGGATGAAACCTATAAAATTGCCATTACGCGTTTTGATAATCGTATTCGCGTGGGCGGTATGGCGGAAATCGTGGGATACAGCAAAACCCTGCTGCCCGCCCGGCGGCAAACGCTGGAGATGGTCGTCAACGATCTCTTTCCAGATGGCGGACAGGTGAGTCAGGCAACCTTCTGGACCGGATTACGCCCAATGACGCCGGACGGCACGCCCATCGTTGGCCCGACGCATTTCACCAACCTGTGGCTGAATACCGGGCACGGCACGCTGGGCTGGACGATGGCCTGCGGCTCCGGCCAGCTGTTGAGTGATGTGATTTCAGGCAAACCGCCGGCGATTGCCCATGCGGACTATGCCGTGTCGCGCTATGCCTGAGCCGCGCGGTTTGTGGTGATGTTACAGAGCCTGGGCGCAAGCCCAGGCCGAACTCCAGGCCCACTGGAAATTGTATCCCCCCAGCCAGCCGGTCACATCGACCACCTCGCCGATGAAATAGAGCCCCGGTACGTCGCGCGCTTCCATGGTTTTGGATGAAAGCTGAGTTGTGTCAACGCCGCCGAGGGTGACTTCGGCGGTGCGGTAACCTTCCGTGCCGTTTGGCTGCACCTGCCAGCCGTGCAGCGTCTGCACCAGTTCTGTCTGCTGTTTGCTATTGAGTTGCTTCAGCGTGACATCCGGCACGACTTTCATTTCCTGCAAGACTTCGACCAGGCGCTTAGGCAGAATTTTGGCCAGGCTGTTTTTCAGGCTCAGATTCGGATGCGCCTCTCGCTGAATCGTCAAAAAATCATCCAGACGGGTGGCCGGAGAGAGATCCACCGTGAGGAACTCGCCGGGCTGCCAGTAGCTGGAAATCTGCAACACTGCCGGGCCGGACAGACCGCGATGGGTGAACAGCATCGCCTCTTTAAATAGCGTGCCGTCCTTTGCCGCAATGGTCGTATCCAGCGCGACGCCAGACAGCGTCTGCAGTTGGTCTAATAGCGGTTTGTGCAGGGTAAAAGGCACCAACGCCGCGCGCGTTGGCAACACACTAAGCCCAAACTGCTCAGCAATTTTATAGCCGAACGGCGATGCGCCCAGGCCCGGCATGGAAAGCCCGCCGCTGGCAATCACCAGTTTCTCTGCCTGCACCGCGCTGCCGTTGAGCTGCAGATGGTAGCCCGCGTCATCCCGGGATACGCTCAGAATGTCGCTGCGCAGGCGAACGGTGACGCCACCGTTGTCACACTCTGCGATTAATAAATCCACCATCTGCTGGGCAGAATCATCGCAGAACAGCTGTCCCAGGGTTTTCTCATGCCAGGCAATGCCGTGACGATTCACCAGATCGATAAAATCCCATTGGGTATAGCGCGCAAGGGCCGACTTACAAAAGTGGGGATTATTCGACAGATAGGCGGCGGGTTCAGTGTAGAGATTGGTGAAATTGCAGCGCCCGCCGCCGGACATCAAAATCTTGCGGCCCGGCTTCTTGCCGTTATCCAGCAGTAATACACGGCGACCACGCTGTCCTGCCTGCGCAGCACAAAAAAGCCCGGCAGCGCCTGCCCCAATTACGATAACGTCAAACTGTTCCACTGCAATTGCCCACCTGGTAAGAGAGGGGCAGATTGTAGTGATCTGCTCCTGTGGATGCCAGTGTCAAAATTTTGCCGTAAATATGTCACAATGTAACTGGTTAATTTATATAGACTTTGTACCTGTTAACCGGGTTAATTGACATTTTTAGTCCAAATCATGACTATATTTTCCTTTCCCAGACCGCATGTTGTCGCGGATAATGCGCCGCGTTCATGTCCTCCAAAATGGCGTAACGTCTATGCTACATCTGTTTGCTGGTCTAGATCTTAGCACCGGCCTGTTACTGATACTTGCTCTGCTGTTTGTATTGTTTTACGAAGCAATTAACGGCTTTCATGATACGGCCAACGCGGTTGCGACGGTCATCTACACCCGTGCCATGCGTGCTCAGCTTGCCGTTTTGATGGCGGGGGTTTTCAACTTCTTTGGTGTATTGCTCGGCGGATTAAGCGTGGCTTACGCTATCGTGCATATGCTGCCTACCGATCTGCTGCTGAATGTTGGCTCGGCTCATGGTCTCGCCATGGTGTTTTCCATGCTGCTGGCGGCGATTATCTGGAACCTGGGCACCTGGTATTTGGGGCTTCCGGCGTCCAGTTCCCACACGTTAATCGGCGCGATTATCGGCATCGGCCTGACCAATGCATTAATGAACGGCACCTCGGTCGTCGATGCGCTTAACATTCCTAAAGTGCTGAATATCTTCCTGTCTCTGATCCTTTCTCCCATCGTCGGCCTGGTGATTGCGGGCAGCTTAATCTTTCTTCTTCGCCGTTACTGGAGTAACACCAAGAAGCGTGCGCGTATTCATATGACGCCCGCAGACCGGGAGAAAATTGATGGCAAGAAAAAGCCGCCTTTCTGGACGCGTACCGCCCTGATTATCTCCGCCATTGGCGTCAGCTATTCACACGGTGCAAACGACGGGCAAAAGGGGATTGGCCTGATCATGCTGGTTCTGATTGGCGTTGCGCCAGCAGGCTTTGTGGTCAATATGAATTCATCGGGTTACGACATCACGCGCACGCGCGATGCGGTTAACCACCTTGAGCAATATTACCAACAGCATCAGGCGTCATTGACCCACATCATCCAGATGGCCCCGCCTAAACTGCCCACGCCAGAAGAAGTCGCCCCGGCAACGTCAACCGAGTTTCATTGCGACAGCGCGCGTGCGCTGCAGGCCGTGCAGCGTGCTCAGGTGTTGCTGAACAATCTGCAAAGCTATGGCGATCTGTCCGTCGATCAGCGTAGTCAGATGCGCCGCCTGTTGCTGTGTATTTCCGACACCGCCGATAAAGCGGCGAAGCTGCCGGAAACCTCCGCTGACGATAAACGCTTCCTTGGCAAGCTCAAAGGCGATCTACTGAACACCGTTGAGTACGCGCCGGTATGGATTATCATGGCGGTGGCGCTGGCTTTGGGCATCGGCACCATGATTGGCTGGCGTCGTGTTGCCACCACCATCGGTGAGAAAATTGGTAAGAAAGGCATGACCTATGCGCAGGGCATGTCCGCGCAGGTAACGGCCGCCGTATCGATAGGCATTGCCAGCTACACCGGCATGCCGGTCTCCACCACGCATATCCTGTCCTCTTCCGTTGCCGGTACAATGCTGGTAGACGGCGGTGGATTGCAGAGCAAAACCATCAAAAACATCGCCATGGCGTGGGTATTTACGCTGCCGGTCTGTATTTTGTTGTCGGGTTCGCTCTACTGGATCGCGCTCAAGCTCATCTGAGACAGCGGCAAATCAGGGCGACTTCGGTCGCCCTTTTTAATGCCAGATGGCCAGCGCAATCAGGCTGATCACCACTAATCCGCACAGCGAACTGGCCAACATAAACAAGCCTCTCACCCGCTCACACCGGCGAATAAATTCGTCATCATGATGATCAAGATAGCGTCTTGCCCAGATATAGCGCACCAGCCTGACCTGCTTGCCGGGCTGGCCATGGGCGGTGAAAAAACCTGCGCCGTCAACGTACTGATACAGCAACGGATCGCAGCCACGCAAAACCACCAACAGCGCACGCAACGAAGAGAAATAGCGCGCCATATTCACAATACATACCACACAGAGAGCCCAAAAAAGCGCGATAGTGCTGATCATCTACCCCTCCTTACCGGTACTGCAGAAAAGTGCTGAACGCGCACCCTGCTGAACAGTCCCTGCAGAATTAGCCAACAACCCCATTAAATGATTTGTAGTTTTATTTTTGAAATATCTGAACAGACGCAGCAATGTGACGAAGGCTGCTTTTTCAGTTTAGGAGCAATGTTCAATTTTTTACCAGCAAGGATTTTCGTTTTATACGAGTAAAAATCGTTCATCATTGATCTTATTCACAACCCAGACGGCTTCAGACGCATTTGTTAACACAGATGACTATACTTTCAGGTATAACAACATTATCGCCTGTGCTGTACGTTAACCATTTCGGTGGCGCGCATCGCCCGTTCGCGCAATGGATTTCGCAGCTATGACGCGTCTGGAAACCGCTGCCATTCTGAATCTCGTGGAAGGAGTTATATCATGGCTTACAAACATATCCTGATTGCAGTCGATCTTTCGCCAGAAAGCCAGTTGTTAGTCGATAAAGCTGTCTCGCTCGCGCGTCCTTATGACGCAAAAATTTCGTTGATTCATGTCGATGTAAATTACTCTGATCTCTATACCGGCCTGATTGATGTCAACCTGGGCGATATGCAAAAGCGGATTTCTGAAGAGACACATCAGGCGCTTAAAAGCCTGTCGGATGCCGCGGGCTATCCTATCACCGAAACCCTGAGCGGCAGTGGCGATCTCGGTCAGGTGCTGGTGGATGCGATTAAGAAATACGATATGGACATGGTGGTGTGCGGTCATCATCAGGACTTCTGGAGCAAACTGATGTCGTCTGCCCGCCAGTTGATCAATACGGTGCATATCGACATGCTGATTGTGCCGCTGCGCGACGAAGAGGAAGAATAATTCGCCTGCGTTAAGCCGGTGCGGCTGACGTGCCCACCGGCTTCACAAAATCCGCTACTCAGCCAGTGGCGGATAGATATCGAAGCGGTGGCTTTTGGTAAGCACCGCAGACTGCGTAACAACCCCTGCCAGCGGTGGCGCGTAATCCGGGCGTTTCACCACGATACGTTTCTTTGCCAGACGGCGAGCCGGTGCCAACAGAGCATCAGCGTCCTCATCCGCCCCAACCAGCGACTGAAAGACCCGCATCTCTTTTTTCACCATGGCGCTTTTTTGCCGATGGGGATACATCGGGTCGAGATAAACCACATCCGGCTGCGGGGTGATATCGGTTAAGGCCTGAACGCTGGAGGCATGAATCAGCGTCAGGCGCTCACGCAGCCAGTCGCCAATCTCTGCATCCTGATAACCGCGCGTCAGCCCATCATCCAGCAGTGCGGCGACCACCGGATGACGCTCCAGCATCCGTACCCGGCAACCGAGCGCGGCCAGCACAAAAGCATCCCGACCTAATCCGGCGGTGGCATCCACGACATCGGGCAGATAATCGCCTTTTATCCCGACCGCTTTGGCTACCGCTTCCCCACGACCGCCACCAAAACGGCGACGGTGCGCCATCGCGCCAGAGACAAAATCCACGAAGATACCGCCCAGCTTGGGCTCATCCCGTTTACGCAGTTCAAGATGTGTGGCGGTTTTGACCAGCGCCAGCGTCGCGTCTTCACAGTGTGTCAGTTGCCAGCGCCCGGCTAAAACAGTTAAGGCGCCGTCACCGGCGCCTGTCTCATCAAGTAAACAGATTTTCACGTACGGCTTATCCCTGAATACCGTAGTGTTCCAGCATGGCATCCAGCTGTGGTTCACGACCGCGGAAGCGTTTAAACAGTTCCATCGGCTCTTCTGAACCGCCGCGCGTCAGAATGTTGTCGAGGAAGGACTGCCCGGTTTCCCGGTTGAAAATCCCTTCTTCTTCAAAGCGCGAATAGGCATCCGCCGCCAGCACGTCGGCCCACAGGTAGCTGTAATAGCCTGCCGCATAACCTCCGGCAAAGATATGGCTGAAGGCATGAGGGAAGCGGCCCCATTCCGGGCTGGGCACGACGGCCACTTTGCTTTTCACCTCGCGCAGGGTTTCCAGAATCTGTGCACCTTTTTCCGGGTTGAACTCGGTATGCAGGCGGAAGTCGAACAGGCCGAACTCCAGCTGACGCAGAATAAACAGCGCCGCCTGGTAGTTTTTCGCCGCCAGCATTTTATCCAGCAGCGCTTTTGGCAGCGGCTCACCGGTTTCGTAGTGACCCGAAATAAACGCCAGCGCTTCTGGCTCCCAGCACCAGTTTTCCATGAACTGGCTTGGCAGCTCAACGGCATCCCAGGGCACACCGTTGATGCCGGAAACGCCTGCCGCTTCAATGCGCGTCAGCATATGGTGCAGGCCGTGACCGAACTCATGGAACAGCGTGATCACTTCGTCATGCGTAAACAGCGCAGGCTTACCACTTACCGGACGATTGAAGTTACAGGTGAGGTAAGCCACCGGTTTTTGCAGGCTGCCGTCCGCTTTACGCATTTGCCCAACGCAGTCGTCCATCCATGCACCGCCGCGTTTGTGCTCGCGAGCATAGAGGTCGAGGTAGAAACTGCCGCGCAGCTCGCCGCTTTCATCGAACAGATCAAAGAAGCGGACATCCGGATGGTAAACATCGACGTCAGTGCGCTCTTTGGCGGTAATACCGTAAATGCGCTTCACCACTTCAAACAGGCCGGACACTGCACGAGATTCGGGGAAGTAAGGGCGCAGCTGCTCATCGCTGATGGTATAAAGATGCTGCTTCTGCTTTTCGCCGTAGTAGCTGAGATCCCATGGGTTCATGGTTTCTACGCCAAACGCTTTTTGCGCAAAAGCGCGCAGCTGAGCCAGCTCTTTCTCGCCCTGTGGACGGGCGCGGTCGGCCAGATCGTTCAGAAAATCGATCACCTGTGCCGGGCTCTGTGCCATCTTGGTGGCCAGGGATTTATCCGCGAAGGAGTCGAAGCCCAGCAGTTGCGCCAGCTCGTGTCGCAGCGCCAGCTCTTCCGCCATAATCGGACCGTTATCCCATTTACCCGCGTTAGGGCCTTGATCGGAGGCGCGGGTCGAATAGGCGCGGTACATCTCTTCACGCAGAGCGGCATTATCGCAGTAGGTCATCACCGGCAGATAGCTCGGGATATCCAGCGTCAGCAACCAGCCTTCCTGCCCTTTGGCTTCCGCCTGGGCTTTGGCTGCGGCCAGCGCGCTTTCCGGCATGCCGGCCAGCTCGCTTTCGTCCGTAATCAGCTTGCTCCAACCCATTGTGGCATCAAGCACGTTGTTACTGTAGGCCGAACCCAGCTCGGAAAGGCGGGCCGCAATTTCGCCGTAGCGTTTCTGCTTGTCTTTTTCCAGACCAATACCGGAAAGCTCAAAATCACGCAGGGCGTTATCGACGGCTTTCTGCTTTGCCTGATCCAGCGAAGCATAGTGACTGCCTTCTTTCAGATTGCGGTAGGCCTGATAAAGACCTTCGTGCTGGCCAACCCAGGTGCTGTATTCAGAAAGCAGCGGCAACGTTTGTTCATAGGCTTCGCGCAGTTCCGGGCTGTTTTTGACCGAGTTCAGATGGCTGACCGGCGAAAAAATCCGGCTCAGGCGATCGTCGGTCTCCGCCAGCGGCTGTACCAGATTGTCCCAGGTGTAAGGTGCGCCTTGCGCCACTACTTTTTCCACCATTGCACGGCATTCATTCAAAACGTCGGTCACGGCGGGCACCACATGTTCAGGCTTAATCGCTGAAAACGGGGGAAGTGTGAACGAGGTGAGTAACGGATTGGTCATAGCGCAGTCCTTTAACAATGTGTGGGGCGCGATGAGTCGCGCAACGCAATTCAATTAACATGCGGTCGGATACCGCGAAAATCAATGGCGACTTGTCGTGATGTAAACAATGGCGCGGATTATGATCCTACAGACGATGAGATCAAGCATAGCTGAGGACAACGCAGGCTATCACTTTCCTGTCGCGGCATGGTTAACAGATGTTAACAGCCTGTGTCAGCCTCCTGATTAGCGTGTAAAGCGGACTGAACAGCGCAGGCAGGATGCGCGGGCCACGGCTGCGTGCGAAATGCCAGCAATTATTCCTGTCTGTCGTTATAATCGGGCCAACGTTATCATTTTTAGCTTCAACCGCGGACATCCCCTTTTTTATGCTGAGTTATCGCCACAGTTTTCACGCCGGCAACCATGCCGATGTGCTTAAGCACACCGTACAAAGCCTCATCATCACCGCCCTGAAAGAGAAAGAAAAACCCTTTCTCTATCTTGATACCCATGCCGGTGCAGGCCGTTATCAACTGAGCGGCGAGCATGCAGAGCGTACCGGCGAATATCTGGAAGGCATTGGCCGCGTCTGGCAGCAGCCGGATGCACCCGCATTGCTGCAACCTTATTTTGATGCCATTCATGCCCTGAACCGGAGCGGTACGCTGCGTTACTATCCGGGCTCGCCGCTGATCGCCCGTCATTTGCTGCGTCCAGAGGATAAGCTTCAGCTTACCGAACTGCACTCCAGTGATTACCCCCTGCTGCGAACCGAATTCAGTAAGGACAGCCGCGCGCGCGTTGAAAAGGCCGATGGTTATCAGCAGTTAAAGTCAAAGCTGCCGCCGTTGTCACGTCGTGGTCTGGTACTGATCGATCCCCCGTACGAAATGAAGAGCGATTATCAGGCGGTCGTCAAAGGCATTCAGGAAGGCCACAAGCGCTTTGGCACGGGCGTTTTTGCCCTGTGGTATCCGGTGGTTATGCGTCAGCAAATCAAACATATGCTGCGCGATCTGCAGGCAACCAACATTCGTAATATCCTGCAAATTGAGCTGGCCGTGCGTCCTGACAGCGATCAGCGCGGTATGACGGCTTCCGGGATGATTGTGATCAATCCACCGTGGAAACTGGCCGATCAGATGAATACATTGCTGCCGTGGTTGCACCAGAAACTGGTGCCAACCGGTACAGGCCATTTCAGCGTAAACCAGATCGTACCGGAATAACGCCCTTCTCAGATTAGCGCCGCCGCTTCTGGTGCAGCGGCGTTATACCTCAGGTCATTTTTATGTGGATCATCCTGGCAGGTGCACTGGCTGCCCTGCAACCGGCGAAACGCCTCTCACTGTTATTACTGGCACTGGCAACGGCGCTGGGGGTTTACCAGAACGTTCTCGACTGGCCTGTTACCCTCGTTTTTGCTGCTGTTGCCGCACTGGTCGCGTTTCGTATTTACGACCGTCGGAGCCAAGTGTGGCAGAGCATCAGCGAGGCGCTTCTGGTGTTGATTGCCCTCGCGCTAATGCTGCATCTTATTCCTGGCTTCAACAACCCACGCCAGATTGATGCCGTTCGGGCTGGCGCGCACAGCCTGCCCTTCTCTTTTTCATTTAATTTCGATAAAGCCCTGATTCCTTTCTTGCTGCTGGCCTGTATGCCAACGCTGTTTAAAGCCGAGGCGCACCCACCGCGCACGCCGGTGTTATGGCTGCTGCCCGTAGCGGCGATTCCACTGCTGTTAGTCAGCGCGGTATGGCTGGGTGGCCTGGCGTTTGAGCGACACGTTCCTGACTGGCTGGGGGCCTTTGCCCTGGCAAACCTGTTTTTTGTGTCGCTAACTGAAGAAGCATTTTTCCGCGGCTACCTGCAGCAGCGCCTGCGCCAGAAATGGGGCAGCACAGTTGCCCTGCTGGTCACCGCCTTGCTGTTTGGCCTGGCGCATGCGCCAGGCGGCGTGCTGCTGATGGTCTTTGCCGGGCTGGCCGGGCTGATTTATGGCCTGGTCTGGCACTGGAGCGGTCGCTTATGGCTGGCAACGGCGTGCCATTTTGCGCTCAATATGGTCCACCTGCTGTTTTTTACCTATCCGGCACTGGCGCACTGACCATCACAGCCTGAATACCGCCAGGTCCTGGGCCATCTCCGTTTCAGGGAAGATGGCCTGGCACTCGGCCAGTAAACGGGCCATATCTCTGGCAAGATAGCGCGAACTGAAATGGGTGGCGATCATCCGTTTTGCACCAGCCTGCTTTGCCACTTTTGCGGCCTGCACGGTGGTTGAGTGACCGCGTCCGTTGGCTTTTTCAGCCAGTGCATCCTCCAGCGTGGTTTCGTGTACCATCACATCCACATTCGCGGCCAGCTGTAACGCCACCTCGGTAGGTGCGGTATCGCCAAAAATCGCCAGCGTTTTGCCTTTGGTGGGCGGCCCCAAATACTCAGCACCATGAACCGTGCGACCATCCTCCAGCGTGATGCTGTCCCCCAGCTTTAGCTGTTGATACCACGGGCCACGCGGCACACCTTCTGCCTTCAGACGTGCGGCATCCAGAAAGCCGGGCTTGTCTCGCTGCTCAATACGATAGCCAAAGCAGGCAATGGTGTGATTCATCGGCCAGGCCGTAACACGAAACTCGCCATCATCCAGCACCTCGCCCGCCTCGATTTCAATTACCTCCAGCGGATAATCGGTGTACGAGCTGGACAGAGACAGAGCGTTATCGACAAAGGCTTTCAGGCCTTTGGGGCCATAAACCGTCATCGGCGTGGTAAGTCCCGCCATTGAACGGCTGGTAAGCAGACCGGGCAGACCAAAAATATGGTCACCGTGCAGATGCGTAATAAAGATTTTATCGAGCTTGCCGGGTTTAAGATCGGAGCGCATAAACTGAAGCTGTGTCCCTTCACCGCAGTCAAACAGCCAGGTGTCGCCACTGTCTGCATGGGTAAAGGCAATGGCAGTGACGTTACGCTGCAAGCTCGGCGCGCCACCGCCCGTGCCAAGAAAAGTCAGGTGCATGCTATGCTTCTCTGTAAGTAGTGGAAAACAATGGCCTGTTACAATCATAGGCGCAATTTTTGCGACACCCTGCCCTGCGGCGTTACACTCTATGTCAATTTCCATGTAACCGGATGATACTTCAATGACCCGACATTATGACTATCTCGCCATCGGCGGCGGCAGCGGCGGTATTGCCTCGATTAACCGTGCAGCAAGCTATGGCCAGAAATGTGCCCTGATAGAAGCCAAAGCACTGGGCGGAACCTGCGTCAACGTGGGCTGTGTGCCGAAAAAAGTCATGTGGCATGCCGCGCAAATCGCCGAGGCGATTCATCTTTACGGCCCCGATTATGGTTTTGACACCACGGTAAACCGCTTCGACTGGGGCACGCTGGTCAAAAACCGTAGCGCCTATATCGACCGTATTCACCAATCATACGACAATGTGCTGGGGAAAAATAAGGTCGATGTCATCCACGGCTTTGCCCGTTTTATCGATGCGCATACCGTTGAAGTCAATGGCGAAACCATTACGGCCGACCATATTTTGATCGCCACCGGCGGACGTCCAGGCCATCCCTCTGTCCCCGGTGCGGAATACGGAATTGATTCAGACGGTTTCTTTGAACTGGACGCGCTGCCAAAACGCACCGCGGTGATTGGCGCCGGTTATATCGCCGTCGAACTGGCGGGCGTGGTGAACGCACTCGGCTCCGAAACCCATTTATTCGTTCGTAAACATGCCCCGCTGCGCAGCTTTGATCCGTTGATCACCGAGACGCTGGTTGAAGTCATGAACGCGGAAGGCCCGACGCTGCACACTCAGGCGACGCCAAAAGCGGTGGTAAAAAACGCCGACGGCAGTCTGACGTTACAGCTGGAAGATGGCAGCGACTACACCGTCGATTGCCTGGTTTGGGCCATTGGTCGTGTGCCGGAAACCGACAGCCTGAATATCCAGGCGGCAGGCGTTGCGCTGGATGAGAAAGGCTATATCAATGTCGATAAATTCCAGAACACCAATGTGTCAGGCGTTTATGCCGTAGGCGATAACACCGGTGCCGTTGAGCTGACCCCGGTGGCCGTGGCAGCAGGCCGTCGCCTGTCTGAGCGGTTGTTTAATAACAAACCGGATGAGCATCTGGATTACAGTAACATTCCTACCGTGGTGTTCAGCCATCCGCCGATCGGCACCGTGGGCCTGACGGAACCACAGGCGCGCGAACAGTACGGTGATGATCAGGTTAAAGTCTACAAGTCGTCCTTTACCGCGATGTACACCGCAGTCACCCAACATCGCCAGCCGTGCCGCATGAAATTAGTCTGCGTCGGCCCAGAGGAGAAGATTGTCGGTATTCACGGCATTGGTGGTGGAATGGACGAGATGCTGCAGGGCTTTGCGGTGGCGTTGAAAATGGGCGCAACCAAAAAAGACTTCGATAATACCGTGGCGATTCACCCGACCGCAGCGGAAGAGTTTGTGACGATGCGTTAATACGACTTTGAATACAGGCTTCAAGAAAGCGGCTTTTATGAAAAGCCGCTTTATACTGTTTTGTGCTTCAGGTGCCTGAACTATTTGGTATTTAGAATCATCTCCGACTCAAGAATCCCGCCATAATTGATTGCCGCTGAGAAATCGTCCTGACGAACGTCATCCCCAGTCATTAAAGAGTTCAGCTCTTTTATCCTTTCATGAATAGGCTCTTCGTTGAAAGAAGTGCCCGTTAGCATGTCGATAAACTCCAGGTTTAGCCTTTGTTGTACTGTCACTTTTGAGATCCACCTACCCTCAACCAGGATTTCACGCGGTAATACAAATTCCTGCACCCGGTAACTAAAGTGATTATTGTTAGTTCGAAAGGCTGCCGCAAAATCCTTCAACTCTCTTATTGAGCTTCGCTCACGATCGCTTACCAGCTCTTGTCTTTTAACGTCAGCTGTTCTGGATTTAAAGGGTGTTACATCGGGCGTTATGCCTAAAGGGGCAGCAATTCTTTCCGCCGTAACTTCAAGGCCAGACAATCGTAATAGCTTAGATACCGTGCCGCGAATCATGGCATCCTGAGCATAAACGATATCCTTCTTTTCAATAGCAAAAGGTTCTTCAGGTTCAGGATCTACTATTTTGAGCAGGCTAGAGCTTTTCCCTTCAAGCCCGATGCTCAATCCACATGCCAGACGTTGACCGGTATAGCCGGGCGGGAAAGTGATTGATTTTTTTTGTATAACCCCACCGGTATTATTTTGACCATTAATACCCAGTTGATTATTCAGATATTTCAATCCAGATTGGGTGCCTTTACACTCAACAACATGCCAGACTCCATTATTGTCTACAGAAACAAAATCGGGCGTCTTATTTGGCCCACGCTTTCCTGTTTTAACGCCTTTGGCGTTGATTGAGGCCGCAACCTTCTGAATAAAGTAGTTCCCATCGACTGTTTTTTGAAACGAGAGTGCTTTTTTCAGCCATAGCATGGGAACACCCATACCAAAATCATCGCTGAGTATCGTTTTTTGATGGGCATCCAGGCTGGAAAAACTACTGGTAATTCTTATGTCCTGGTCTTGTGTAATTGCCGAAAGGTATCTGACCCAGGCCCAGAACTCACTTAATGAAACGCCAGTGGCTGATGTTGGTGTGGTTAAATAGCCAATTTCAAGTAACAGGGCTAGTATATTTATGTCTTGTGTTGTTGTTCCAGAATGAAAGGTTGGTGGGAAAACTGGAATAGGTGGATTTGAAGGCCATGAGGTTTGAACAATTTCGATATCAAGCGTCCGTTTCATTTAAATCATCCCGCCTTAATTTTCAATAAAAAATAATTATCAATATCAAATAAATCAATAAGTTATGCATTAAAGGCAGACTTACACTAAACAACATTCACAGCCACAGTTGGAGCCGGATAAATTATGATCAGCCAAGGTCTGACATGTGGAGTCGTATTAGAAAATCGTGCTCAATACAATTTAATTAAAGATAAAATTAAAAACAATGACTCATTACCCATCAAACTGGATTTTATGCGTCCGGCGTCAATTTAAAGTGGGCTGATCTCTTTGAGAATAGGTAAGCCAGTCTAAATTTACGTTAATTCAATTAAAATAGTTTTCCCGCAGCGGCGTTAACGCGGCACCCAGCGCCGAACTGTCCCCTTCGATCTCGCTCAGCAGGATATCCGGATATTCCGCAGAAATGTCCCAGCGTGTACCCGAACTCACCCGTGGCATGGCTAAAAACATCTCGCCCAGCTTACGGGGGATCTCTCCGCCTAATATAATGGCACCGGGATCGATCACCGCGTTTAGCGCATCCATCGCCCGATGCAGATTCGGAGTCACCTCTTCCACCCACTGCTGAGCGATCGGCCATGCCGGATCGAATTGATGATTGAGATCGCGAATATCTTTAATTTCAATGCCGCCGCTGCGTAGTCGATCGATCAAGATCCCCAATGCAGGACGCAGCTTGCCCTCTTCCGGCGTAAAAATACGGCTGATCTCCCCCGCATTACCAAAAGCCCCCTGAAACGGTTTACCGTTGATCACGATGCCGCCGCCAAAACCGTAATTAAAAGAGAGGTAGCCAAACGTATCGTATTTCAGCCCGGCACCTAAAAAAGCCTCAGCGTGTGCCGCCGTGGTGGCGTTATTTTCAATCCATACCGGGCGGTCAAATAACCCCGTAATTTCACGACGCAGATCGATGCCCATCCAGCTTTTTAATGGTTCAGGCGGATTAAAATATTTACGCGAGTCATAAAGAAAGCCCGCCATGCTGTATCCCACACCGCACACTTTTTCTGGCGAAATACCCTGTTGCTTTAAGGTATCCAGATAGTGGTGTTTGATATCCAGTAAGGTACGGGCAGGATCGCGGGGATGCGTATCCAGCACACTGTATTCAGTGATACCTCCACGAAAATTAATCAGGCTGGCGGCAACGCTGTCCGAATTAATTGAAATACCATAGCCGTAACGTGCGTCCGCATTAAGCGATAATGACGGGCTGGGCTTGCCTCTTCCCTGGGACGGCGATTCCCCCAGGCTGAGAAAGCCATTTTCGGTCAGCGTATCAACAATGCGGTGCACAGAAGACTGATTCAGAATCGTTTGTGAAACCAGAGAGGAGCGAGAAATCCCATCGTTACGGCGGACAAGTTCAAGAATAAGTTTTTCACTGCGATTAAGTTCTACTTCATGATGACCTGAATTTCCATGAACCACAGCATTGTCCTCACCGTATTTAATAATGGGTTCTGTTAACACCCTAGCATGCTTTTATACATCACGAATAGTAAAGGGAATGGCCTTTACGTTTTAATAAAATGTGCTGAATAGCGGCTGATTCTGACTGACATGCCTCAATCATAAAATCGTCATAATAGTGAAACATAACAGAGAGACACTCTAATATCATGCAGTAAGCATTATATTAAAGGCGATGCCTTATGTGGCGTATTTATACTCATGCTACATAAACGGATGGGTCGCACATCCCCTTCTTCTTTCTCTTTGCATCAGGTAAACAATGGATACGCGCTTAAAAGTTGCTGAACGCATCGCACAAGAAGCTGCACTACTGGCCCTGGATTATTTCAGGCAGCTGAGTGAATTAGCGATCTGCGAAAAAAGGCCACAGGATGTCTTCAGTGAGGCAGACCGGGAAGTGGAAAATCGTATACGCCAGCGTCTGGAACAGCATTTCCCCCAGGATCGTGTTATCGGTGAAGAACAGGGAGGCGAACTCAGCGCCAGCTACTGGTCAGTCGACCCTATTGACGGTACGAGCAATTTTTTACGCGGCTCGTCATTGTGGGGCATTTCTATTGGTTATGTGCACAACGGCGAGCCGCTAATCGGCGTCATCATCCATCCAGCATTAAATATCATGGTGAGCGGCGGTAAAGAGGCGGGCGTTTATCTGAATGGCGAGCCTTTTGAACGGCCCGTGATCGCTGAGGCGCTTAAAACCGTCGCCATTGGCGACAGTCCTTCATGGGATTTTACCCACCAGCTCTGCATTGAGAAAGCCTACCGGGATGATGGCTGGAATGTGGTGCGCTATCGTTGCGCCACGATCGGTTTAACCTTTAGCGTGCTCGGTTATGTGGACGGTTATCAGGAATGTTTTAGCAGCATGTGGGACGTTTCTGCGGGTTATGCGCTCTGTAAAGCGGCAGGCCTGGAAGCGCACCTTGCCGGAACACAGGAAAAAAGCATGACGCATGTCAGTGTCGGAACCGCAGAAATGAACCGCCTTTCTGCCCAGTTTATCCCCCATCCCCGCTTTACCCCCGCCTGAAAAACAGACTGCCCACGGCTTATCTCATCACTGCACGTTCAGGACAGCGTTTCGGCGCTGTCCTGCCCTCTTTTTTTAATTTTGCCGCTCAGCCACACCTCACTGCCTCTGCGCTCAATATTATCCACTACGCATTAAAATAGTTAGCACGTTAAATGTAAGAACTCAAAGCATTAACCTATCTTAATGTTAAATATGGGTTTTAAAAACTTAACGAATTCTTAACCTGCCTGAAATTGCTTAAATTAACATCTGACAATTATTATGCATATCGCATTAATTGCAAGGCACACATGCAGACTAAGACGGGGCAGCCATACGTGAACACACTCGAGATCCATAATGCCATGCTGACGTTCGACGATTTTGTCGCACTGAACGGCATTTCACTTCAGGCCAAAAAAGGGCAGTTTGTCTCCCTGCTTGGCCCATCTGGATGTGGCAAAACCACGCTGCTTAAAGTTATTGCCGGCTTTCACAGTCTTGATAGTGGCGAAGTGCTGATCCATCAACAGGACATGCATCATGTTAAGCCTGAACATCGCGACACGGCGATGTGCTTTCAGTCCTATGCGCTTTTCCCTCACCTTTCCGTTGCTGAAAACATCGGTTTTGGCCTGAAGCAGATGAAGATGGCAAAAACGGACATCCAGCAGCGCGTGGCGCAAACCGCCTCTCAGGTATCGCTCAATGCGCATTTGCCTAAGTTGCCTGCCCAGCTATCCGGCGGTCAGCAGCAGCGCGTTGCGCTGGCCAGAGCGCTGGCCGTGCGACCGGAAATCGTTCTGTTTGATGAGCCACTGTCGAACCTGGATGCCAAATTACGCGACAGCGTTCGGTTGGAGATCCGACAGCTACAGCGTTCACATGGCTTTACCGCTATCTATGTCACGCACGATCGTGCCGAAGCCCTGTCGATGTCTGACGTCGTGGTGGTCATGAATGCGGGAAAGATTGAGCAAACCGGCACCCCTGACGATATCTATTATTCGCCGGTGAACCGCTTTGTCGCGGGGTTTGTCGGTCAGGCTAACTTCATGAAAGCCCGCGTACTGGACGGGGACAGCCGCACGGGTATTTATCGTATTGCGTGTGTCATGGGCGAAATGGAAATACACAGTCACCAGCCGCCCGTCTCAGACTCTGTCTATACCTTCTGGCGTCCTGAGGATGCCCTGCTGAGCGAACACAGCACGGGGAAAAACACCCGCGCTTTCGAGATCGGTGCAGTGAGTTTTCTTGGCAATATTTCTGAACTCCAGGTCCATCCGATTGGGCATGAAGAAACGGAATATCAGTGGTGTATCCAGTTGGTCGGCAAAAACCACATACAGGAAGGTGACCGGGTTAACTTCTCCATTGCGCCTGACAGAATCCGTTTTTTACAGGAAAGCTGTTCATGAAAACACGCAACCGGAACAGGCTGTGTTGGCTGTTGGTTCTGCCTGCCGTCGCGCCGGTGGTGCTCACGCTGATGCTGATTGTCATCATGGCGTTGGCGCAGTCCGTTGGCCTGTTTAATTTTGGCGCTCCGGCCCACTTCACGCTTCAGTACTGGCAAACCATCCTGAACGACAGTCAGCTGTGGCGCGCGACAGGCTATTCACTCAAGATTGGCGTCATCAGTGCCGTTCTGTCCGTCGCGCTGGCGCTCCCGTTGGCGTTGTGGCTGAGAAAGCCCTTTCCCGGCTCAATGCTGATGGGCGGCTTGCTGAAAGCCCCGCTGATGGTGCACGGACTGGTCGCCGCGCTGCTGTTCATCAATCTGATCTCCTGGCAGGGCTTTATTAACCTGGGGTTACTTAAACTGGGGATCATCTCTCACCCCATCAGGATGCAGAATGACCGCTGGGGAATTGGCGTGATTATTTTGCAGGTCTGGAAACAGCTTCCCTATGCCTTGCTGATTATTACCGGCAGCCTGCGCGCCATTGGCGATGAACTCTTTGATGCCGCGCGAGATTTGGGTGCCGGCAACGCTGCCCGGCTGTTACAGATCATTCTGCCTTTATCCATTAAATCCGTTCAGGTGTCGCTGGTGCTGATTTTCAT
>Ga0308158_10002141_pt1 | contig 19167 bp, 22 predicted proteins | sample PhyBR2_FD_201038 | JGI IMG/M metagenome (GOLD analysis project Ga0308158, IMG submission 201038) | Phyllosphere microbial communities from UC Gill Tract Community Farm, Albany, California, United States - DLSLB.R2 | ecosystem: Host-associated > Plants > Phyllosphere > Unclassified | place: USA...
GACGTACGGTCGCAGTGCGAAGGAGACGCTCGAAGGCGCCTGACCCCGCGCCGCCATCCAGGGAACGAAGACGCCTTGCGCCCCTCGTCCATTCGCGGAAACAAAGATGCGACCTGCACCGTGCCCTCGTACGGTGAACACAAATGGGATTCATCTACTACGGCAACTCGCCCGATCCGATCGAGGTCGACGATCGCACGCTCGCGCACCTCAAGGTCGTGATCGCCCTCAAGCTGCGTCGGAACGAGAGCTTCACGCTGTCGTGGCGGCACCCGGATTCCTCGGGCCGGTCGACCCTGTGGCTGCACCCCTCCATTCCCCTGCGCTTCATCTTCGACGAGCCGATCGCCCCCGAACTGAGCCCGCAGTGGCTGAACGAGCTGTCGAACTCCGCCAACACGAGCGGCGGGATCCTGCTCACGGGAGAGCACATCGAACCGCTCGAATCGGCCTGACGTTCGCCGCCGCGCGAGTCCCGCGGCTACTGTGAACCCATGGACCTGCGCGTCGCCGCCTACGGCATCGTCACCGACGACGACGGCCGAGTTCTTCTGGCGCGGTGGGTCGAGGGGCGTCGAGTGGCCTGGACCCTGCCAGGAGGCGGCCTCGAACAGGGCGAGGATCCCGAGCTCGCCGTGCGTCGTGAGCTTCGCGAGGAGACGGGGTTCCAGATCGAGACGACAGCGCTTCTGGGCGTCCACTCCCGTGTGATCCCGGCGTCGCGGCGGGTGCGACGCGACCAGAACAGCGCGCCGCTGCACACCCTGCGGATCGTCTATCGCGCCGAGATCACGGGGGGAGAGCTGCGTTTCGAGAAGAACGGCTCGACCGACATGGCGGCGTGGTTCACGCTCGACGAGGTGGCAGCACTGCAACGGGTGAAGCTCGTCGACATCGGCCTGCGGATGGCGGGCCTGCTGCCTCGCTGAGGCTTCCGGATGCCCAGGGCCGGCCCTCTCGTCAGTCGCGCGGCTCTTCGGGCTGCGAGATGTCGGCGACCGTGGCGCCGTACGCGCGGATCAGATCATCGGCGTCGGTGAACAGGCTGAAGCCATGCGCGCCTGCCCCCATGGCGATGCGCCGCCCCACGATCGTCTGGTCGGCGTACACGGGCCAGTCGGTGGTGCTGCCGATGGGCACGATGGTTCCTCGTTCGTATCCCGTGGCGGCGAGTGCGAGCTCGGGCTCGGGAAGGCGCAGCTTGTTCACTCCGACGACGGCCCGCAGCTTCGGCCAGGAGATCGACCTGCCGCCGGGCACGAGGGCGAAGAGGTAGGTGTCGTCGGATCTCTTCACGACGAGCGTCTTGACGATGTCGGACGGCTGGAGGCCGAGCAGGGCGGCTGCCTCGGGCAGACTGCGTGCCTGCGGCCGCTCGCGGATCTCGATCTCGAGACCACGGGCGGCCGCAGCGGCGCGAACCCGCTGATGCGGGTCGGCCTCGGTCATGCGTTGGGGGGAGACAGCGGGTCGTCGGCGACCCAGAGCTCGTCATCCGCGCGCAGCGCCTGCCAGGCGGCGGCGACCACGCCGATCGCCGCAGCGGCGCCGAGCACGATCGCGATGATCGAGCCGACGCCCATGGTCTTCTTGGGGGGTGCGACGTGACGCGAGCCGAAGCCGAGGTCGTGGCGCTTCTTGTTCGCGACATCCCACGCCGTCAGAGCGGTGCCGACGACGCCGCCGACGATCGGCACGACGCGGTCGTCGACCACGTGCTTGCCGAACTTCACACCGCGGTCGACGGTCGGAGCCACGTGGCGCTCGTACGAGTCGTGCACGGTGGGCAGGACCTGCTCGCGGTTGAAGTTGCCGAGCTGGCGGCCGGCCTCACGGGCGATGTCGGCAGCGTTCCCGACGAGCACCTGCTGCGACTCCCAGAGTCGTCCGGCGTCCTGCTGAAGCTGACGCAGTTCCTTCTTGCGCTTGCGGCTGAGATTCACGTTGCTCTCCCGTCGGTCGGTTCACTGTCCGTTCCGCCACTCATCCAACCACAACAGACTGAATACGAGCAGAGTCTGGCGGCACGACCGTGGAAAGGAGACAATACGCCGCGCCCGCACAGGACCCCTCTGCGAGAATGGAGCCATGCCTCACGCATCTCACGTCGCAACCCTGCACACCAACCACGGTGACATCGTCATCAACCTGTTCGGCGACCACGCTCCGAACACGGTCGCCAACTTCGTCGGCCTCGCCGACGGCTCGAAGGAGTGGACGCATCCCGCCACCGGCAAGCCGGGCGAGGGTCCCCTCTACAAGGACGTCATCTTCCACCGCATCATCCCGAACTTCATGATCCAGGGCGGCGACCCGCTCGGTCAGGGCATCGGCGGACCCGGTTACAACTTCAACGACGAGATCCACCCCGAGCTGAACTTCAACGACCCCTACGTGCTCGCCATGGCGAACGCCGGTCTGCGTCGCAACGCCATCACCGGCCAGCCCGAGGGCACGAACGGCTCGCAGTTCTTCATCACCACCGACCCGACTCCGTGGCTGATGGGCAAGCACACCATCTTCGGCGCGGTCGCCGATGACGCCTCGAAGGCCGTCGTCGACGAGATCGCCGCGGTGCGCACCGGTGCGCAGGACCGTCCCATCGAGGACGTCGTGCTGCACTCGGTCGACGTCGTCCCCGCCTGATCGCGACAGCTCGAGCCGATCCGGATGACCTCTCCTGATTTCACGCGCAACCGCGAGAACTTCTGCTACCGGCATCCGGATCGGCAGAGCTTCGTGCTCTGCCAGCGCTGCACGCGCACCATCTGCGCCGACTGCCAGACGCAGGCGCCCGTCGGCGTCATCTGCCCCGAGTGCATGAAGGCCGACCGCAAGGGTCAGACGCCGGCGCAGCGCCGCGCGAACCGCGTCTGGCGCGCCGGGTCCGGCTCGTCGCAGCCGATCGCCACCTACGCGATCATCGGCATCACGGCCGTGGTCGGCGTGCTGCAGGTGCTTCTCGGCCCCCTCGTCGATCGGACGCTGCTGTTCGCGACGCCCTACCTCTTCCCCGACATGTTCGCGGGAGGATTCACCTTCCAGCCGTGGCGGCTGCTCACGGCCATGCTCGTGCACTCGGGCATCATGCACTTCGCGCTCAACATGCTCGCCCTGTGGATGATCGGCCGCAGCCTCGAGCCGCTCCTGGGCCGCTGGCGATTCGTCGCCCTCTATCTGATCGGCGGTCTCGGCGGATCGGTGGCCATGGCCGTGCTCGACCCTGGCGTGGCAACGGTCGGCGCCTCCGGCGGCGTGTTCGCCCTGATGGGCGCGCTGCTCGTGATCGGCCGGCACATCGGAGCCAACATCCGGGGCATCCTGGTGATCCTCGCGATCAACCTCGCGATCGGATTCATCCAGACCCTCAACATCGCCTGGCAGGCGCATATCGGCGGCGCCGCCGTCGGCGCGCTGATCGGGCTGATCTTCGCCCGCACGCGCAAGCACTCGCAGCGTGTGGTGCAGATCCTGCTGCTCGTCGGCCTCGTGGTCGCGCTCCTGGCGCTCGCCTTCCTGGTCGCTCCTGTGGTCATCCGCGGAACACTCTGACTCTCGTCGGCGAGTTCTGCACAACTCGTGCACAGGTCATGCACAGGGATCTGCACAGCATTTCCCCAAAGTTATCCACAGGGCTCTCCACATGTGGGGAGAATTACACGGGTGTTATTCACAGGTGGAGAGGGTTGTTAACAACCTTCTGGGGAAAGACGAACGCCCTCCCACCGAAGTGGAAGGGCGTTCGTTCTCGCGGGCGTGTCAGCGCCAGCGGGTGGTCATGAGGAAGCCGATCAGCGCGATGCCCAGACCGATGCCGAGGTTCCACGAGTCGAGGCCGGGGATCGGCAAGCGCGAGCCCGAGATGTAGTACACGAGGATCCACGCGAGACCGAGCAGCATGAAGCCCACCATGACGGGCTTGAACCACACGGCGTTCGGGGCGGCTTCGCCCTCGGGACGCTCGACGGTGGGCTCTTCGGGATCGCGGTCACGTGCCATGCGCATCATTCTAGCCGGGCGAATAGACTTCCCCACATGCATGCGGTCGCGACTCCCCCGGCGTCGCGGCAGCCGCCCGACAGGACCCGCCGATCGCGCGCGATCATCGGCAGCGTGCTCGGCGAGCTGCTGCTCACCGCGGGCGTGCTCGTGCTGCTGTTCGTCGCCTGGCAGATGTGGATCGGCGACCTCATCATCGGCGCCGAGAACAACGCCAAGGGCGCCGAGCTGTCGCAGCAGTGGGCCGAGCAACCAGCGCCGCAGCTGCCGCCGGCCGTGCAGCAGGGCGACGAGACCGTCTACGAGCCGCCGCTGCTGCCGCGCCCCGCCGACGCCGAGATCTTCGCGAACATGCGCATCCCCCGCTTCGGTGACGACTACAACGTGCACATCGCCGGGGGCACGACCCGAGAGCGCACCCTCGACCGCATCGGCATCGGCATGTACACCCAGTCGAAGATGCCCGGTCAGGTCGGCAACTTCTCGCTCGCCGGTCACCGCACCACCTGGGGCAAGCCGTTCAACCGCATCGACAAGCTGCGCCTGAACGACGCGATCGTCGTCGAGACCGAGCTCGGCTGGTACACCTATCGCTTCCGCAATCTGCAGTACGTGAAGCCGTCGGCCGGCGATGTGCTGCTCGACGTGCCTCAGATGCCGGACGCGCCCGCTCGCGATCGCTTCATCACGCTCACCGCGTGCTCGCCGCTGTACTCGCTCGCCGAGCGGATCGTCGCCTATGGCGTCTTCGAGAGCTTCCAGCCCCGCGCCGAAGGACCACCCGCCTCGCTGGCTCCGGTCGACGAGGCGACACCCTCAGCCGAAGGAGCCCGCTGATGTACGCCGCTCTCTGGCGCCTGCTGCCCGGCCCGTGGTGGGTGCGACTGCTGATCGTGCTCGCATTGGTGAGCGCCGTGCTGTACGCGCTGTTCTTCTACGTCTTCCCATGGATCAGTCCACTCATCACCCCAGGAGAGGTGGACCTGCAGTGAGTGTGCGCGTTCTCGTCGTCGACAACCACGACAGCTTCGTGCACACGCTGATCGGCTACCTGCGCGAACTCGGCGCCGAGGTGGTGATGGTCGAGGCGGACGCCGCGGGTGACGCTCCGGATGCTGCCGTGCGCCGTCACTGGCGCGCACTGCTGCGCGATTTCGACGCCGTGATGATCTCGCCAGGACCCGGTGCGCCGGCCGACGCGGGCGCATCTATCGCCGTGGTGCACCTGGCCGCCGAGACCGGGACGCCCCTTCTCGGCGTGTGCCTCGGTCACCAGGCGATCGGCGAGGCGTTCGGCGGCGTGGTCAGCGGGGCACCCGAGCTGATGCACGGCATGGTCTCGCAGGTGTCGCATGACTCGTCGACGCTGTTCGAGGGCATCCCGTCGCCGTTCGCCGCGGGGCGCTACCACTCGCTCGCGCTCGACGAAGGGGCTCTGCCCGCGGGCCTGCGGGTGACGGCCCGCGCCGAGCACGGCACCATCATGGCGGTCGAGCACGAGAGCCTGCCGATCGCCGGGGTGCAGTTCCATCCCGAGAGCGTGCTCACCGAGAGCGGCCACCGGATGCTCGCCAACTGGCTCGCGTCAGTGTCGCGACGTCACTCGGCCGGCTTCACGCAGTAGCGCAGCTCGACGGTCGAGTGGATCGCCACCTCGCCGGGAGACAGCGACATCGAGGCGACGACATCGGGGATCTGCCCGTCAGCGCACGCCCCGAGCTCGACCGGCTTGGCCTCGAGCCCCAGCTTCTCGAGCTGACCCGTAGCGGCCTCCATCGAGAAGCCGGTCATGTCCTCGAGGGTGACCAGGCCGTTCGCGACCACGAGATCGACCACGGTGCCCGGAGCCACCTGGGTACCCGCCGGCTCGCTGGCGCTGAGCACGGTTCCGGCCTGGGCATCCTTGTCGTTCTGGGGTCTGACCGTGCCGAGCTTGAGGTTCGCGTCGGCGAGCACCTGCTTGGCGGCGTCCTGCGAGAGGCCCTCGACGACGGGCATCTCGATGGTGTCGGCGCCGGTCGAGACGTACACGATCACCGAGGTGCCCTCGGTGAGCTTCGCGCCCGTGGTCGGCGAGGAGCGGATCACATGATCCTCCTCGAACTCCATGCTCGCCTCTTCGCGCATGTCGGGGACGAGCCCCTTCGCCTCCAGAGCCTCCTCGGCCTCGTCAGACGTGAGGTTCACGAGGTTCGGCACCGCGACCGAGGTCGTCGGCACCTCGTTCGGGCGCATGGTGAGGGTGATGACCCAGATGAGCACCGAGATCAGCAGCACTGCGAGCAGCGCCACCCCGGCCCAGATCCAGGCCACGGGCGGGCCCGACTGCGTGCGGGTCATGGTCGTGTCGGTGCTCAGCTGCCGCAGAGACCTGGCGGTCTCCTGCGCCTGCCGGGGGTTGGGCCCGTAGAGCTCGCTGGTGAGTGCGCCGATGTCCTTCTTGCTGGGGGTCTGACCCTGCGAGACGCCCTTGAGCGCGAGACGGAACGAACCGGCGTCGGGGAAGCGCTGGTAGGGGTCCTTCGCCATGGCGCGCAGCACGATGGCATCCAGCGACCGGGGCAGCTGATCATCGACCTCGGTCAGGGGCATCGGGGTCTCGCTGACGTGCTGATATGCGACCGCGACCGGGGAGTCGCCGCGGAACGGCTGGCGACCCGAGAGCATCTCGTACAGCACGACACCCGCCGAGTACAGGTCGGTGCGGGCGTCGACCGCCTCGCCCTTGGCCTGCTCCGGCGAGAAGTACGCGGCGGTGCCGATGATCTGCGTCGTCTCGGCGACCGTCGACGACGAGTCGGACACCGCACGGGCGATGCCGAAGTCCATGACCTTCACCGCGCCCTTGTCGGTGATCATGACGTTGCCCGGTTTGATGTCGCGATGCACGACGCCTGCACGATGGGAGTACTCGAGGGCCTCGAGGATGCCGTCGGCGTAGCGGATCGCGTCGGCGACGGGCAGCGGTCCCTTCGCGATGATGTCCTTCAGCAGGGTTCCCTGCACGAGCTCCATCACGATGTAGGGCTCGGAGTGCTCTGACCCCTCGGCTCCGGTCGATCCGGCGCGGCCTGCGCCGGTGGACGGGTCACCGGCGTCGAAGACGCGCACGATCGACGGATGCGCCATGCGCGATGCCGCCTGCGCCTCGAGACGGAAGCGCGTGCGGAACGCGGTGTCGCGAGCGAGTTCGGGGTCGAGGATCTTGATCGCGACCTCGCGCCCCAGCGTCAGGTCGTAGCCTCGGTGGACCTTGGCCATGCCGCCCTGCCCGATGACCTCATCGACGCGGTAGCGCCCGGCGATGATGCGCGGTTCAGGCGACACAGACGACCCCCCTCGGATCTCTTCGACAACGCCTTCCAGATTACTCGGTGGGGGCTGAGCCCTCGGTGCCCTCGCCATCGCCCTCGGGCACGGCGGGGGTCTCGAGGGCCTGGATCTGCTCCTCCATCTGCGGCGACCGCGGCGAACCGAGGTCGTTGCCGCAGAAGGCGACGTAGCTCGCGGTCACCGTGGCGCCGGGGGCGCCGGTGATCGTGATGGGAGCGCTCAGCGTGCCGCGCTCGAACGAGCGCTCCGTGCTGCCGTCATCGAACGTGGCGTTCGTGATCTTCACGTCGTACGAGCTCAGCGCGGGGACGCCGGACGGGCACTCGAAGTTGGTCCAGTTCAGGGTGACGGTTGCACCGGTGGTCGGCGTGCCGCTGATGGTCGGCGCCGACTTCGGCTGCGCGATGCTCACCGGAGCCTTGTAGGTCGTCAGCGTGATGGTCGTGCCCTCTTCGACGTTGCCCGAGGGGCTGACGCTCTGCACCCAGCCCTCGCGGTCGGCCGACGCGGCTTCGGTGTTGCCCTGCTCGCACACGCCCGTGAGGTTGTTGTCCTCGAGGATCTTCTGGGCGTCGGCGCACGGGCGCTCGGTCAGCTGCAGCGCGTCGACGTCGACCATGACCTTCTCGGGCTCGGTCGGCTGCGCACTGGTCTTCTCGGGCTTCGGCTTCTGAGGGGTCGAGCTCGAGGCCGCAGGCTTCGGCTCGTCCTGGTTGAGCATGGCGATCAGCGTGCCGCCGAGAACGAGCACGAGCAGCGCGATGAGCGCGATCAGCGGCCACGTCCACGGGCTGCGCTTGCGCTTCTTCTGCTCTTCCGGCTCGGTGGTCGTGGCGGAGGCGACGGCGGCTCCCGCGGGCAGCTGCGCGGTCGTCGGCAGGATGCGCGTGGCATCCTCTCCGCCCATACCGGTCAGGATGCGCGTCGCGTCGTCGGCATCCGCCACGCCGGCGCCGGCGATGGCCGGGACGGCGATCGCGGCCGAGTTCAGGTCTCCGCGACGCAGCGCCTGCGCAGCCCGAGACACCGTCGCGGCGGACGACGGCCGATCGGCCGGCTTCTTGGCGATCATCGCCATGACGAGGTTGCGCACGGGTACGGGCACCGAGTCGGGCAGCGGCGGGGGCTGCTCGTTGATCTGAGCCATCGCGATCGCGACCTGCGACTCGCCGGTGAACGGGCGCTTCCCTGCCAGGCACTCGTACGCGACGATGCCGAGCGAGTACACGTCGGTCGCGGGCGATGCAGCGTGGCCCGAAGCCTGCTCGGGCGACAGGTACTGCACAGTGCCCATGACCTGGCCGGTCGCGGTGAGCGGCACCTGATCGGCGATGCGGGCGATGCCGAAGTCGGTGATCTTCACGCGGCCGTCGGGCGTGATGAGCAGGTTGCCGGGCTTGATGTCTCGATGGACGAGACCGGCAGCGTGCGCGGCCTGCAGCGCCGATGCGGTCTGCGCGACGATGTCGAGTGTCTTGTCGGCGCTCAGCGCGCCGTCGCGCTCGAGGATCGTCGACAGCGCCTCACCGGGCACGAGCTCCATGACGAGGAAGGCCGAGCCGTTCTCCTCGCCGTAGTCGAACACGCTGGCGATGCCCTCGTGGTTGACGAGCGCGGCGTGACGGGCCTCGGCGCGGAAGCGCTCGAGGAACCCGGGATCGCCCATGTACTCGTCCTTGAGGATCTTGATGGCGACGGTGCGACCGATGACGTGATCGGTCGCCTCCCACACCTCGCCCATGCCGCCGATCGCAATCCGCGACAACAGCTCGTAGCGTCCTCCGAACGACACACCCTGCGTCGGCCTCATCTGCCCAGCACCGCCTCTATGACCTTCTTGGCAATCGGAGCGGCGATCGTGTTGCCGCTGCCCGATGTGCCTCTTCCACCGCCGTCTTCGACGACGACTGCCACCGCGATCTGCGGATCCTCCGCAGGCGCGAAACCTGTGAACCACAGCGAGTAGGGCTTTCCGCCGTTCTCGGCCGTGCCTGTCTTTCCGGCGACATCGACGCCGTCTATTCTTGCACCCGTCGCCGCTCCGGACGCGACGCCTTCGACCAGCACCTTGGTCAGTGCCTGGGCGGCATCGGGGTCGAGAGCCCTCTCGAACACCTCGTCGTCGAACTGCGTGTGCACGGCGAAGTCGTCGCCGATCACGCGGTCGACCATGCGCGGCTTCATCACGGTTCCCTCGTTGGCGACACCGGCTGCGACCATGGCGATCGTGAGAGGCGTCGAGGTGACCTTGCCCTGTCCGAAGCCCGACAGTGCGGTCTCGTCGTCGCTGAGCCCGCCGTCGCCGTCGCCCTCGGGGTAGACGGAGGGGGTGACGGCGAGGGGGATCTCGAGCTCGGTGTTGAAGCCGAACTTCTCGGCCATCTCGCGGATGCTCTTGTCGCCGAGCTCGACCGCGAGCTCGGCCATCGGGATGTTGCAGCTGAGCTTGAGTGCCTGCGCGAGCGTCGCCGTCTCACCGTCGCCGCACTTCCCGCCCCAGGCGTTCGACACCTGCTGGCTCGTTCCCGGCAGCGTGTAGCGGGCGGGGTTGGGGAAGGTGGAATCGAGGGTGAACTTGCCGGATGCCAGCGCGGCGGCCGCCACGACGACCTTGAACGTCGACCCGGGCGGGTTGAGGTTGCCGCCGATGGCGCGGTTGTACAGCGGCTTGCTGGGGTCGGCCGCGAGCCGGTCGTGCTCGGCGTTGACGGCCGAGGGGTCGTGCGCGGCGAGCGTGTTCGTGTCGAAGCCGGGCGTCGAGACCATCGCCAGCACGCGGCCGGTTGCCGGTTCGATCGCGACGACGGCGCCCTGCAGGCCCTTGAGCGCGTCGTACGCCGCGCGCTGCGCCTTCGGGTCCATCGTCAGCTCGACGCTGAGGCCCTGCTGAGGCTGACCGGAGAGGATCCGCTCGACCTCGCCGAAGAACGCGTTCGATCCCGTGCCGGACAGGTCGGAGTTGAGAGCCTTCTCGATGCCCGTGCGCGAGTCGAGCGCCGGGTTGTAGTAGCCGGTGATCGGCGCCCACAGCTCCGGGTCGGTGTAGACCCGCTGGTACTGGTACCGGTCGGCGGCGGCCTCGGACGTCGCGATCGCGGTGTTGTCGACGATGATCGATCCGCGCTGGATCTGGTAGCTGTCGAGGCGCGTCCGGGTGTTCGCCGGGTTCTGGGCCAGGTTGTCGGCGTCGACCACCTGGATCCAGCTGGTCGCGGCGAACAGCGAGATGAACATCGCGAGGATCACGAAGCTCAGGCGGCGCAGTTCTCTGGTCATGGTCTGATCACCATCCTCATCCGATGACCACCCTCGGCTGGCGGCGGACCGCGTCGCTGATGCGCAGCAGCAGGGCGACGATCAGCCAGTTGGCGACCAGTGACGATCCGCCGGCCGCGAGGAACGGGGTCGTGAGACCGGTGAGCGGGATCACCCGCGTGACGCCGCCGACCATGATGAACACCTGCAGCGCGATGGTGAACGACAGGCCAGTGGCCAGCAGCTTGCCGAAGTCGTCCTGCCCCGCCATGCCGATGCGCAGACCGCGGCTGACGAACACCATGTACAGGCAGAGGATGGCGAACAGCCCGACGATGCCCAGCTCTTCGCCGAGGCTCGGGATGATGTAGTCGCTGTGCGCGAGCGGAGTGATCTGCGGGCGTCCCTGACCCCATCCGGTGCCGATCAGGCCACCGTGCGCGAGTCCGAAGATGCCTTCGACGAGCTGGTAGCTGCCGCCGTCGCGGGTGATGATGTCGGGGTTGAACGCGTCGATCCAGTTCGTGAAGCGACGCTGCACGTAGGCGAGGATGCGGGTCGCGAGGAACGCGCCCGTGGCGACGCCGGCGAGTCCGATGAGCACCCAGCTGGTCTTGCCCGTGGCGACGTACAGCATCGCGATGAACATGCCGAAGATCAGCACGCCGGTGCCGAGGTCGCGCTGCGTCACGATGATCAGCAGCGAGATCAGCCAGACGACGAGCACGGGACCGAGCTCGCGCATGCGCGGCCAGGTGATGCCGAGGAACCTCTTGCCGACCGAGCTGAGGCTCTCGCGGGTGCGCACCAGGTAGCCCGCGAAGAAGATCGCCAGGCAGATCTTCGCCAGCTCACCCGGCTGGAACGAGAAGATGCCGCCGATCGACACCCATACGTCGGCGTTCGCGCCGCGGGCGCGCAGGCCGGGGATGAAGGGCAGGATCAGCAGCACGATGCCCGTGAGGCCGAAGATGTAGGTGAACCGGTAGAGCACGCGGTAATTGCGCAGGGCGATGACGATCGCGATCGCGCCGGCCAGCGAGATGGCCGTCCAGGCGAGCTGCTTGTTCGAGTACGCGGCCCACCCGGTGTACTCCTGGGCGATGTCGATGCGGTAGATCATCGCGATGCCGAGCCCTGAGAGCACGGTCGCGATCGGCAGCACGAACGGGTCGGAGTCGGATGCCACGACCCGCAGCACGACGTGAAGGGCGAAGACCAGCACGGCGAGCCCACCGCCGATCACGAGGATCATCGGGTCGATGCGGCCGAGCGCGCCCAGCTGCACGAGCGTCAGCGAGGCACCGGCGATGAGCAGCGCGAACAGCAGCAGCCAGAACTCCCGGTTGCGCTGCTTCTGCGGCATCCGGATCTTCTTCAGCGCCTTGATCACGCTGGTGTCGGCCGAGACGGCGGTCATGGCGTCGGCACCTCCGTCGTCGCTGATGCGGTGGGCGTGGGCAACGGCAGCACGGGCTCGATCGGCAGCACCATCTTCGCGAGACGATCGGTGATCGCCTCTGCATCGGCGAGCGAGCGGGCGTTGATCGTGCGCTCGACCGACGAGCGCTGGTACGACTGCAGGTCGGCGAGCAGAATGCCCGTGTCCTTCACCTCTGTCGAGAGCGAGAACGGCCCGATGCTCTGCTGCACGCCGCGGTAGATGACGACGCTGTCGTCATCGGCACCGACGAAGTACCTCGTCTGCGTCCAGTTGTAGGCGAAGAGGCCGGCTCCGACGAGAGCGAGCACCGCGAGGAACAGGGCGAAGAGCCAGGCGAATCTGCGGCGGCGCGCGCGACGGCGGTCTTCTTCGATGATCTCCTCGAAGTAGTCGTCGGAGTCGGGCTCGAAGTGGCTCGGTTCGTTGGCGGCCTGCAGCACCGGGTGCAGCCAGCCGGTGAGCGACGGGCGCGGTGCCGGCACGGGTAGGTCGGTCGGGTTCGAGGCGGCGCCGACGATGGTGGGAGTGCCGGAGGAGAGCGGATGAGCGCCGCCGACGTCGACGAGCACGATCGTGACGTTGTCGGGTGCGCCGCCGTCGAGGGCCTGCTTGAGGAGGTTGTCGGCCGTGCGGCCCGGTGCGAGGCCCAGACGCATCGCCTTGGCGATGTGCTCGTCGTCGACGACGCCCGACAGACCGTCGGAGCACAGCAGCCAGCGATCGCCGGGCTGCGTCGGCATTACGAACATGTCGAGGTCGGGGGCGATGTCCATGTCGCTGAGCACGCGCATGAGCACCGAGCGACGCGGGTGGTACCTGGCCTCTTCGACCGTGATGCGGCCCGAGTCGACGAGACGCTGCACGAAGGTGTGGTCGGTCGTGATCTGCGTGAGCGCGTCGTCACGGTACAGGTAGATGCGCGAGTCGCCGATGTGGCCGATCACCGCATGGTCGTCGACCATGACGATGGCGCACAGGGTGGTGCCGAGGCCGGCGAGCTCGGGGCGCTCCTTCGAGGCGCGCACCAGATCGGCTGCCGCGGTGGTGGCCGCCGCCTGCAGTTCGGCCTGCGCGTCGTCGGTCGACGAGTAGATGTGGTCGAGCGCCTCCATGCGCGAGACGGCCATGGTCGAGGCGACGTCTCCGCCGGCGTGCCCGCCCATGCCGTCGGCGACGACGAAGAGGTTGGCGCCGGAGTAGCCGGAGTCCTGGTTGTTGGAGCGGACCTTCCCGGTGTGGGAGATCGCGGCGCTCGAGCCCTCGAAGACCATCTCGGTGCGGGGCCTTACGATCGCAGCTCGAAGGTCGTGGCGCCCACCTTGATCGGGGTGCCGATCTCGACCTGCGTCGGCTTGTCGCCCAGGCGCCGGCCGGCCAGGTAGGTGCCGTTGGTGGAGTCGAGGTCCTGGATCGTCCAGATGTCGCCGCGCTTCGACAGGCGCGCGTGGTGGCTGGAGGTGTAGTCGTCGCGGATCACGAGGCCGGATTCGCTCGAGCGGCCGATAGAGAGCGAGTCCGCCGAGCCGAGGGGCACCTCGAGGCCGGTCTTGGGGCCGGAGGTGATGATGAGGTGCGTGGGGATGCTGCTGCCCGAGCGGTTCTTCGGGGGCCGCGGAGCGGGGGAGGCCGTCGGCACGGCCGCGGCCTCACCCGCGGGCATCTTCCGCACGCGCACCCCGAACAGATCTGCGCGCAGCGAGTAGACGACACCGAACACGAAGAACCACAGCAGCACCAGGAAGCCGATGCGCAGCAGCAGGAGGACCAGTTCGCTCATCGGGTGGTCCTCCTGTGGTCGGTGGGGCTCACCGGCACGACGCGGAAGGTCAGCTCGGTGCGGCCGATCGTGAATGACGTGTCGGGGGCGAGGGCGATCTCGCGGATCTTCTGCCCATCGACCTTCGTGCCGTTCGTCGAGCCGAGATCGCGCAGCATTCCTCGCTCGCCGTCCCAGAGGATCTCGGCGTGGCGACGGCTGGAGCCGGCGTCGGAGATGGTGATGTCGGCGTCGCTGCCGCGTCCGATCACGGTGCGAGCGCTGGTGAGCGGGTGGCGGCGGCCGTCGATCTCGACGACGCCCTGCCATTCGACGCTGCTCTCGACCGACGACGAGGTCACCCGCACGACACCCGTGGCGACGCGTTCGTCTGCCTCGATCGAGATGTGCAGCGGGCCGGCGAAGCTGTAGCCCTGCGTGCGGGCGTGGGTGGTCAGCAGAGCGAAGAGCTCGTCGTTGAGCGCACGGCCGAGAGCCCGCATCCGCTCATGGTCGTCGGGGCTGAGCCGCACGAGGTAGTCGCTGGGCGTGATGATGCGGTCGCGGCTGACCACAGCCGCGTTCGTGTCGGCCTCGCGACGCAGCGCCGAGGCGATCTCAACGGGCTGGATGCCGCTGCGGAAGGTCTTGGCGAACGCGCTGTTCACGGCGCGCTCAAGACCTTTCTCAAAGCTGTCAAGTAGTCCCACAAGGTTCCTCTGGCATGCCGACCGGTAGGCCCATCGTAGTCAGGCGCGCTGGATAACCGCTCGTTGAGGTCTCGCCGGTTCGAAGCACCCCTGGCATCGTGATAGCCTTTCTGGGTTGAGTTCTTCGGAACGAGACGATGCGCGAGTGGCGGAATAGGTAGACGCGCTGGCTTCAGGTGCCAGTGCTCGCAAGGGCGTGGGGGTTCAAGTCCCCCCTCGCGCACAGATGGTCCCGGATCACAGATCCGGGACCTTTTTGTTTCTGCGTCAGCGTCAGACGGCCTCAGCCGGCACGGGCAGGTACTCGTCGAGAACGAGCTCTCCGCTCGCGTTGAGCGCGGTCATGATCGCCGAGATGCGCTCCGGCTCGATCGGCGGCAGGGTGGACACGTCGAAGCCGAACTGCAGCGGGATCGCCGGATGCACCCAGATGGTGGTGCGCGCATCGACCGCATCGTCGGTGCGCAGCCAGGTCATCAGAAAGCTCTCGTTGCGTCGGAGCTTCGTCCCGATGATGATCTTCAGGTGCGCCAGCGTCGCATCATCGATCGTGATCGGCTCCGCAGTGCCGTCGTACCTCAGTCGTCCCATACTGGATGATAAGCCGCCCGCAGCCCCGGCGGGAGACAAGCGTCACCAGTCGCGGTACAGACCGCCCAGCGCCTGCGCGCCGCCCGAGTCGAACGCCCGCAGCTGACGCTCCGATCCGGTGCCTTCACTGCGGATGCGGCCGAGATGCTCGTCGACGAATGCGGCGTCGCCGAGCTGGTCGAGGGCGTCCCGGATGCCCTCGAGCATCCTCTCCGTCGCGGACCAGGCGCCTTCGATCTCACCGTCCGGGGTGAACAGCCGCGCATCCATGCCGTGGCGGGCTGCCAGCCACAGCGCCGCATCCAGCTCGGCCGGCGGAGGTGCGGCATCCGGAAGGTCGACCGAGACGACGATCGCCCGCATGAGCGAGGCGAGAAGCAGCGCGTCGTCGACGCGCAGCTGCGCATCGGCGACCCGCACCTCGACGGTGTCGAACCTCTCAGACAGGCGCACGGCCCATGACGTCGATCCGCGAGAGGGCAGCAGTCCGACCGTCACCAGCTGCTCGACGGTGCGGTGATACTCGTCGGCGTCGCAGAATGCGGGCGGAGCCCACGAGACGGGCAGTCGACGGATCAGCACGCTGCGCCAGCTGGCCAGCCCCGACGCCACCCCGTAGGTGAACGGGGAGTTGGCGCTCAGCGCGAGCAGCACGGGCAGCCAGGCGCGCACACGCCTCAGCGCCCGGACGCGCTCTTCATCGCCGAAGACCTCGACGTGCACATGCAGGCCGTTCACGGCGTGCTGCCTGGTGAGCTGCCCGAGCAGCGTCTGCACGTCGTCGTAGTGCTTCGACGGCGAGATCAGCGGCGCGCCCCACTGTGCGAGCGGGGCGCCCGTCGCAGCGACGATCGCGTTCTCGGGCGCGAGGCTCGCGAGCGTCCGGCGCATGTCGCCGAGCTGCTGGCCCGCTTCAGCGAGGGTGCGAACCGGGGCGGTGGCGCACTCGAACTGGCAGGTGAGGTACTCCGACGTGATCATGCCCCCGCCGGGAGCAGGTCCCTTCACCTTCTCGACGATGCCGCTGCCGGACAGCGGCACGAGCGCCGACTCGTCGAGAAGCAGGAACTCCTCCTCCATGCCGAACCGCGTGGTATCCATCGGCGCCTCCTCTTGTCTCCAGGCCGCGTCAGGCCGCTGATACGACAAGCGCCGCCGACCCGTGGGTCGACGGCGCGCTGTCGGGCACGATGGCCGCGAAGATTACTTGTCGAACGCGTCCTTGACGTCGTCGCCGATCTTCTTGGCGTCGGCCTTCACCTGGTCGCGCTTGCCTTCGGCTTCGAGGCGCTCGTTGTCGGTGGCATCTCCGATGCCCTCCTTGGCCTTGCCCACAGCCTTCTCGGTGTTGTGCTTGGCGTCGTCCATGATTCCCATGTCGTTTCCCTCCGTTCGGGGCGGCTGCACCGCCCTGTCTGACGTGGAGATACCAGCGTGTCATCCGTGCGCCGGTTCGTGCCAAGGGATTGACAGGCGCCGCGGCTCGCGTTAGCGGCCGATGCTGCGGGACCGATGCCCGATTCCGGATGCTATTGCCTGGCCATCCAGTCCTTCCACGCCTGCTCGCTGAAGCGCGGGTCGTCGACGATCTGAATGAGGTTCTCGTCGAGCGCGCGAGCGCCGGCAAGCGCGAGCTGCCACGGATCTCCGCCGTTCTCGGCCAGGAACAGGTAGTACGACCCTGCTGCGACATAAGACAGCCAGGCGTCCTCTTCAGAGAAGGTCTTGTCGTCGAGCGCCCCCGCCCCCTTCTCGGCCACGAGGTCCTGCACCTCCCAGTAGCCCAGCCAGTCGCGCTCGGTGAGCCCGGTGCGCAGCTCGATGTAGGTGGCGAAGCCCTCGTACACGGCGATGGGCGGCTCATCGGACGACGTGAGGGGAGCGGCCGCGTAGTGCAGTCCGTGCGCGAACTCGTGCGTGAACGTCGCCAGCCGGGTGTCGGCGCTGAGCGGGCCCATCACGACCTGCACGCCCGACGACGATCCGCCTACGGCGATGTCGGGCTCGAAGAGATCCGACCGGGCGGCGGGCCGCTCGGTGGCCTGGGCGTAGGCGGCGACCTCGAGTTCGTCAGCCTTCTCGTCGCCCCCGTACCAGCGGCTCATCCGGTCGGCCGACGCGGTGATCCCCGACACGAAGCCCTTCATGGGCACAGCGCCGCCGAGGTCGGCGACGGCGTCGATCGCCTTGACCGCGGCCTTCTCGGCCGTGTCGGCCGTGGCGTCCACGAGATCCTTCTCGTCCTCCATCCCGTACAGCACCACATGGTCGCGCTTGGCGACGTGGATCGGACCCTCGTCCCACGGCATCGACGTCCATGGTTCGAAAGACGAGATGCGCAGCTTCTCGCCCGAGCCGGTCGTGGTGATGTCGTAGCCGTAGCCCTGCGTGAGCCGGTAGCCGGCATCGGCATCGCCGCTGCCGCGCACCGGTCTGGCCGAGAACGCGAGCTCGGCGCCGACGAAAGCGCCCTCTCCCCCACTGCTGCCCAGGGCGGGCACGATGTACGCGGTCGTCCAGCCGATCTCGGTCGTGTTGTCCCACCACAGTGCGAGCTCGTCGCGCGCGTCGTCGGTCGCGTACGAGAGGAAGCGCTCGCGGTCCTTCGCGCGCAGCGCCTCGTTCATCGACACCCAGGCATGCGGCAGACGAACCGAATCGGGCACGTAGTCGGGCAGCCACGGTGACTGCGGATCGGGGTCGGCGAAGTCGGCCGCGGGTCCGGATGCCGGTGCCTCGGGCCACCGGCTTGCGGCCCACCCCGCGCTCGCCGCGACAACGATCGCGGTGGTCGCGGCGATCATCAGCCGGGTCCGGCGCCGGGGGTTCGCCGTTCTCCCCGTGGCGGGCGGTGCCGGGGCGGGGTCGGGAGCGAGAGCCGGGTCGTGTACCGGGGCCGGTTCCGGGGCCGCCGCCGGTTGTGGCACGCGCTGATCGGTCAACCGTCGCCCCGATCCTCGATGCGCACCAGGCGCGTCGCCGTCTCGTCGTCATCCGTGGTCACCGCGGCGAAGGTCACGACATAGCGGTCGGCGACCAGGTACTGCGTGAACGGAGGCCGCAGCGCGCGCATCGCATCGCCCTCGATCCTCGTGAGCTCCGCCGGGATCGTCGCAGGGTCGGCGGCGTCGACCGCGGGGAAATCGGCGACAAGGGCATCCGGATCCACGCCCTCGGCCAGCACCCCGGTCCCGTCTTCCGCTCCGAAGAAGCAGCTCGACGTCAGCGTCGCGTCGATGCGGGCGGCGTCGGCGAGCTGCGCGAGAGCGCTCGCCGGCGTCTCGCACGCGAAGTCGTCCGCCGAGCCCCGCGGGTCGGAGGCGAGGGTCGACGCGGCTCGCGCGGCGCGGTCGGCGGTGGCCGGCAGGGTGATGCCGGTGACCCGCCAGGGTCCGACAGCCGTCGGTGCCTTCTCGGCATCCGCGCGCTGAGGCTCGGTCGAGCCGTAATAGAAGGGCCTGGTGAGCCACACCCTCTGCGGGATCGAGGCCGTGCCGCGCTCGCCGCCGATGCGGTGGCGATAGCGGATGGTCACGAGCGCGCTCGCCGTATCGCTGCGCTCGAGAGTGGCGCCGTCGAACGCCAGGTCGCCTGCGGTGTACGAGGCGGTCAGGTGCAGGGCATCCGCCGTCTGCTCATCTCCGATGACCGGCGCACCGAGCGGCTCCGCCTCGGCCAGCATGGGACTCGCGGCGTCTCGCCAGCCCGGCTCGCCCCGCGTCGCGGCGTCGAGAAAGGTGTGCAGCGCCGCCTCTGCCTCGCGCTTCGTGCCGTCGCGCAGGTACCCGGGCAGCAGAGCGGCCGCAGTGATCGCGAGACCGGCGACCACCGTGCAGATGATCAGCAGCGCCATCGTGTCGCGCGTGCGGACGCGCGGACGCGGGTGATCGATGGGCATCGCACTCCTCGGCCGGACGGGTGAGGTCAGCGTACTTCGCCTGAGCGGCCGACGAGGAAACATGCCGACATGGTGCGGCTCGGAGAGGGTGTCCGCCTCGCTGTGCTGACGATCCTCTCCGAGCCTGCAATCCCCATGAGGTCCTTCAGGACGTATCCTGAAGGAGCGTGCGGTGGGACCA
>Ga0308158_10002142_pt1 | contig 19159 bp, 18 predicted proteins | sample PhyBR2_FD_201038 | JGI IMG/M metagenome (GOLD analysis project Ga0308158, IMG submission 201038) | Phyllosphere microbial communities from UC Gill Tract Community Farm, Albany, California, United States - DLSLB.R2 | ecosystem: Host-associated > Plants > Phyllosphere > Unclassified | place: USA...
CCGGCGCCGTTTCGTCCCACCAGTCCGATCTTGTCGCCCTTGTCGATGCGGAAGTTCACTTCGTCCATCAGCAAGCGGGCGCCGACGCGTAGCTCAAGGTTGGCTACGGAAATCATATGGTGTGGCCTTTCACGCGGTGCAGGGGGCTGAAACCCGAGAATGGGTAACTTAACTATCTTAGCCATGCCGGTGCCCCGACGAAACACAGTGTGTTTGAATCGACAGACCCCTAGTCCGCACCGATCGGGTGCTCTGGACCACTTATGACGCTACGCGGATAGTGGCCATCGGGTAGGGATCGGCTCGTCCCGTTGTGCCAATACATATCGCAACCACCCATGGGAAGGATCGGAATTGTGCGCCGGGTGCCAAAACATCGTTTCGATCAAGGGGACAGGGCCAAAAGGTACGGGCACTACCAGGGTGCCAGTCGCAGCTGCCATGCGCATTGCCAAGCGGCGTGGCAATACCGCGACCATGTCGGTGCCCGCAACAACCTGCGGCACAGACAAGAAGCTTGAGGTCGTCACGCGTGGTTCGCGGACCAGCCCCAGTTCTCGCATTCGCCGCTCGGGCGGGGTGAGATGGTTGGCCCCAAAGTCACACACCACGTAGGGCAATTGCGAAAACTCTTCCCAAGTCAGTTGCCCACTAGCCGCGTAGGGGTTGCCGGCATCAAGCAAACACACGTATTCATCGGTAAACAGCTCACACTGTTCCCCCTCAATACCAATCCCGGGCACACCAATCACCACGTCGTTGACCGTCATGGCATGATCACTGTCAGTGGGATTGGCGGGTAACGGCAATATCTCAACGCACATATTTACTCCGACACTGAGCATCTGGGCGATCCGAGGTTTGATCTCGATCATCGCGAAATCGCTCATCATCAGGCGATAGGTGCGAGCTGTCGTGCCAGGATCAAAAGCTTCCCCACTGCCCAGGGCATGTTCCACCAACGGCAGGGTGACCTGCAACTGCGGAAGCAGCAAACGCGCCAACGGGGTGAGCTCATAGTCTCGTCCCATACGCACCAACAGTTCATCGTCAAAACTGATGCGCAGTCGGGACAATGCCGAGCTCATGGTCGACTGACCCATCTTTAGCCGGTCGGCGGCACGCGTCACGTTGGCTTCCTCCAAGAGCGCACGCAGTGGCACCAACAGATTCAGATCCACCTCCGACAAGTCCATGCCCCGATTTCCTTCCTACCGATGCACCCGGCAATTGCAGCGCATCTAACCAAAAATGTGATCCAGATTGCATCCTACCTGAGAAGTCTCTCCCCCAAACGGCTCGCAGGCATTCATTCACCGATAGGTGGTATCGACACCGCGCTATTCCTGAACATGATCTGCGTCACGTAGTGTACTGCTCAATCCCTAGACCCGGTGCTCACGAGCACCCCAATCGCATAGGAGGCCTTCGATGGCCGAACGGAGAATTTCCCACCTGCGCTACCTAGCGCTGGCAGTGGAGAACTACGAAGAAGAACTGAACTTCCTCACAACCCACTGGGGCCTAAGCGTGGCGCACACCGATGAGGAACACCAGGTAACCTACCTCAGCGCAGAGGGTTCACCCGAACCTTTCTCCGTGCGAATGCGCCGAGGTACCAAACGCATCGATCTCATCGCCTACGGCGCACATACCACCCAGGACGTGGACCTGCTGCATGAACATCTCTCGGAGGCTGGAGTCCAAATCGTCTTCGCCCCGCGCCGCCTAGACTCCCCCGGCGGAGGCTATGGTTTTCGTTTCTATGACATCGACGGGCGAACCATAGAGATCTCGGCTGATGTCCATTTGAAGGTCAACCGAAAGATCAACCCACGTGAGCCTGTCCCGGTCAAGCTCTCACATGTTGTGGTGAATTCGACAGATATGCAGCGCACCGCTGACTTTTACATCGAACATCTGGGCTTCGCCATCAGCGACACATTGATGAGTCAGAGCATGGGTAACCTGATGCATTTCATGCGATGCAACAATGCTCACCACTCCTTCGCAGTAGCCCAAGGCCCTCACTTCTCCTTGCATCACGCGTCCTTTGAAATGCGCGGTGTGGAGGAATGGATGCGTGGAGCCGGCAAGATCCTCCGATCCGGGGCACGAATGGTCTGGGGGCCCGGGCGACACAACGCCGGTGACAACACCTTCGCCTATTTCCTGGACCCGGCCGGAAACACGTTGGAATACACCACGGAGCTGGCCACTATCGACGACGAAGACACTTGGCACCCCAGCCGCTTGGATGTCAATGACGTCACGACCCAGGACCAGTGGGGCACTGCAAATGAAATGAACGAACTGGTTGCCCGGGAGTCTTTCAACGACCCTGACAAGGGCTTGTTTGTCGCGCCTCCGCTTTAGCCCAAATATCGCAGTCTCAAAAGGAGTACTCAATGAACCGCATGCAGGACAAAGTGGTGCTGCTGACCGGCATCGGAAGCGGCATGGGCCGTGCTGCAGCGTTGCGCTTTGCCCGTGAAGGTGCGAAGGTCATCGGTTGCGATCTCTTCGATGAATCTTCTGACGAAACCATGAAACTGGCCCGCGACGAAGGGCTGGAAATCAAATCCCAGGGACAGGTTGACTTGTCTGATCCAGCGGCCGCCAAGCGGTGGGTCGACTGGGCGCTGAGCATTTATGGCCACGCAGATGTGCTGTACAACAACGCTTCCACGCCACGTTTTGGTGAGATCGACGAGCTGAGCATCGATGACTGGAATTTCACCATCAACAACGAGCTCAATCTCGTGTTTTACACCGTCAAGGCCATCTGGCCGTATTTCAAGGAACACGGCGGTGTCGTGCTGAACATCGGCTCGATTGCTGGGACTCGCGGGGTCGAATTCATGAGTCAGAATGCCCATGGGACCGCTAAGGGCGGCGTCATTTCGCTGACACAACAGCTGGCCGCAGAAGGTGGTAGGTACGGTATCCGCGCGGTCTGCATATCGCCCGGGTTCATCGTCACGCCGTCAACGGCCTGGCTGGTCGATTCCGGCCCGCAGCCCCTGCTCGACAATCTCGCACGTCTGCCACTGGGCCGCCCCGGCAGACCCGAAGACATCGTTAACGCCGCGCTGTTCCTCGCCTCAGAGGAAGCGCAATGGATCACCGGAGTCAACCTCGTGGTTGACGGAGGAGGAACAGTTCTAGGATGAACACTGCAAAACTGATCACCGGTGCGGATTTCACGGGTCAACTGATCTACCCGAGCGATCCCGCATTTGAAGAGGCCCGCGTTGGCCGCGTTTTCAACGGACGACGGCCCGACCGCATCCCGGCCGCGGTGCTGTTGGCCGCAACCGAAGATGATGTTGCCCTAGGCGTGCGATTGGCCGCTCAGGAAGGGTGGAGTGTGTCCGTACGCTCAGGCGGCCACTCTTGGGCCGTGTGGAGTGTTCGCAACGGCACGTTACTCATCGATCTGGGGCTCCTGCAGGAAATGGGCTATGACGAGGAAACCCAGATCGCGTGGGCCAATCCTGCAGTCCAGGGCGGTGCGGTGCTCTCCCCCTACCTGGAATCAAAGGGACGCTTTTTCTCCGGCGGGCACTGCCCTTCGGTGGGTATCGGCGGCTTCCTGCTTCAAGGCGGACAGGGCTGGTGCCAACGTGGGTGGGGATGGGCCGCGGAGGCAGTTGTCGCCATTGATATGGTCACCGCCGACGGTGAACTCATCCGGGCCGACGCCACTGAGAACGAAGATCTCTACTGGGCAGCTCGCGGTGCCGGACCAACGTTTCCCGGCATCGTCACGCGCTTCCATATCCAAACCAAACCTCTGTTCAAACACTTGGCGCGTACCATTCAGATTTACCGTCTCGAAGACTTCACGGATTTGATGACCTGGTTATACACGGTACATGCAGACATCTCGCCGAATGTAGAAATCGTGGTAGTCACCAAGACCATGGAGCCGGACGAAAACGGGCAGGTTCACCGTCGGCTGGTCCTCTCCGGGGTCGCCTTGACCGACAGTCCCGAAGAGGCGGCCAAGGCTCTTGAGCCTTTCAACCACAACCCGATCCTCGACCGCGCGCTCACGGTGGAACATGCCGCCGCGTCAACACTGCGCGAACAGCGTGCCGAACAAGAGGAACAAAACCCGGAACATGCCCGCTACCTGGTCGACAACATCTGGGTCGGCGGAGACCCTGCCGAGGTCATCGAACGGATCAAACCGTTGTTCGTTGACCTACCCAGTGAGCAAGCATTCACCATCTGGTTCAGCAACGGAATCATGCGTCCCCTGCCGGATATGGCCTTCTCCATGCAGTCCGAAGCATACGTAGCCAGTTACATGGTCTATGACGACGCGGCGAAGGATGAAGAATACCGGGCGTTGCTCGATCGCCACATGGAATACGCCCAACCGGTCACCGTGGGGCAGTACTTGGGCGACAGCGACCATAGCCACCGACAGGTGAAATTCATGGCGGATGAGAACTATGCCAGATTGCAGCAGATCATTTCGCGCCGCGATCCCAACGGTCGCTTCGTGCGTTATCTGGCCAATGACCCGGACACGCTGAACCAACACCACTGGGCAGCGAGGGTATCGGCATCATGAGAATCCATCTTGGCACCAATTATCAGGGCTGGAACCTGTCCATCAGGCTTCGGGACTGGTTGAGTGCAGATCATGAGGTGATCTGGCACGGGGCTGCGGCCTACGACCATGAGGATGATTATCCGCACTATGCCATTGCCATGGCCCAAGCCGTGGTTGCGGATGAAGACGCGGGAGTTCCCTGTTTAGGGGTGAGCTGCGGCAGTTCCGGAACAGCCGAGGTCATCGCCTGCAACAAGGTCAACGGAGCACGTGCCATCACCGCAACCGATACACGCGTGGTGATCGACGGGCGACAGCACGCGGATGCAAATATCCTCACCCTCGGCGCTGACATCCTCGACGAGCAGGAGGCCAAATCACTGATCGAGGCTCTGGTGAACACGCCGTTCTCCGGGTTGCTTGACGATGCTCGGCGCATCGTCAATACGGCCGAGTTCGAGACCAGCCACACCATCGAAGGATGGACACTCTCGTAGCAACAAGACGTCGAACAGCGCACGGAAGACGCAGCACCGTTGTCCGTGCGCTGTTTCGTCACGTCCACCAACCCGTGACCAGAACCATTGCATGAGCCGATACAAGACATCGTCGGGGCATGGTTCCGCGCATCGTTCACCCTTGGTTGACTTTTCGATAAGTGATGCGGCACACATGACCGTACACTTTCACCCCTCATACACCGGAACCGAAGGCCTGATCATGAAACGAACTCCACTCGCCTCCACCGCGGCCCTGCTGGCCGCTTCCGCACTAGCACTCAGCGGTTGCAGCAGCGATGACGGTGCCGCAGCCCAGACTCAGAACACCGACCTCAGCGCCGAGGCCCAGGCAGCCCTCGACGCGGCATTCACCGGCATTAGCGGTGACCTTCAGCTAGAGTCGGTCACCCCGAAGGAAGACGTCAACCTATACGTAGTCTCCTGCGGAGAACAGACTCCCGGTTGTTCTACACCCACGGCCAGCATTGTTCAGGCGGCCGAAGCCATCGGTTGGAACGCCAACATCAGCGACGGAAAACTCAATCCTGAGGGTTTCTCCACCGCCATCCGTCAGGCCATTGCAGCCGACGCGGATGTGATCATTCCTGTCGGTATCGGTTGCGGTGTCGCCCAGGCGGCCTTCCAGGAGGCCAAGGCTGCGGGCATCACCGTAATTGGTGGAGGCGGTGTCGACGATTGCGACCCACAGCTTTGGGACTCAGAACGCCTTTGGATCGAAGGGGAAACTCCCGAAAGCCAGTGGCGAAGTTTCGGCGAGATGCAGGCCGATTACCTGGCTGGGCAGTCCGATAACCAAGTCAAAGCGATCGTGCTGAACTTTACGGGCCAATCCTGGGGATCGTGGATCACCGAAGGCTTCAGCGACAAACTAGACGAACTGGGCGGCGGCGAAGTCGTGCAGACTGTGGACATCTCCGACCCGGAGCAGGCAGACGGTTCCTACATCCAGAAAGTCAGCACGGCGCTGTTGAACCATCCGGAAGCAAACGCCTTGGTCGTCCCCGTGGACGGTTGGCTCGCCACCGGCTTGGCTCAAAGCATCGTTCAGTCCGGCCGCGACGCCGAGCTGCTGGTAATCAGCCGCGGCGGCGATGAGGCGGTCTTGGACCTGATTCGCGAGGGCAACGCTGGCGTTGATGCCACAGTTGGCTTCGCTACACGATGGGGGTCATGGGGCTCCGTGGACACCGCGGCTCGCATCCTGGCCGGTCAGGACGTTGCCTGGATCGGCGAATCAATCCAAACCATCGACGCAGAGCACAACCTCCCGGACTCCGGCGACTACGATGGCTCCCTGGATTTCGAATCCGTCTTCCTCACCGCGTGGGGCAAGTGACATGACGGGTCTCAGCTCACCGACGCGGTCAGCGCCGGAGCAGGTGACACCTTCGCCCGTGGCCTTGTCGCTCACTGGGCTATCCAAGCGGTTCGGCGGTACTCAGGCCCTGGACGACGTTAGCCTGACGGTGCGACGCGGCACGATTCACGCGCTCCTCGGCGGAAACGGTTCAGGGAAGAGCACCACCATTAAGGTCCTAGCCGGTGTGCATGGCGCTGATGCGGGACGTTTGGAGGTCTTTGGTCAGCACTTCCCCCTCACCGGTTACACCTCTGACACCGCCCGCGGTGCTGGATTGCGGTTTGTGCATCAAAACCCTGCTCTGTTCCCGGAACTGTCCATTGCCGAAAACTTTGGACTGGCCAATACCTTCCCTGTTCACCATTGTGGGGCAATCTCCGGAAAGGCCTTGCGTAATTCGGTCACCTCAACGCTGAGAGGCTATGACCTGGACTTTGACCCGCGCACCAAGGTGGGAGATCTTCGGCCCGCGGACCGTACCATGATCGCCATTGCCCGGGTCATGGCGGATGACGACGGCAAGGACGCCGTACTGGTGCTCGATGAGCCCACCGCTTCGCTGGGGCAGGCCGAGTCAGACCATCTGATGGCTCGCCTGCGTCAACGCGCCGATGGCGGGCAGACCATCATCATCGTCAGCCACCGGCTCAAGGAGATACTCTCGGTCGCACATGATTACACGATTTTCCGGGATGGTCGGGTGGCCGCAACACTGCGAGATGCCCAACCTACAGAAGAAGAGATCGTCTCTCATATGGCCGGTGGCATGGTCAGCGCATTGCGCCCCGAGCAGTTTTCTTCACACGCCACCGACCAGGTAAGACTCGAAGTCACCGGGCTGCGCGGTGGAGCCCTTCAAGGTGCGGACCTTTCGGTTCGGGCCGGCGAAGTCGTCGGCATCGCCGGCTTGGTCGGGTCCGGCCGAACATCGCTGTTGCTCAATCTCTTCGGTCGACATCGATCCACCGCAGGCCAGATGCGTTTAGATGGACAGCACTATGCACCGACTTCCATCCAAGAGGCCATGGATTCAGGTGTGGCGCTGGTCCCGGAAGATCGCGGCGCCCAGGCAGCGTTTGCCGATCGGGACGTCAGCGACAACATCTCCGTGGCGGTACACAAGAACACCTGGACACGAAAGTGGATGCCGAGGGCTCGGGAACGACGCATTGCCCAAGATTTCATCGACAAACTGTCGATTCGCGTACGCTCGGCAGATGCCCGCTTCTCCTCCATGTCCGGCGGCAATCAGCAGAAAGTGGTGTTGGCCCGTTGGTTGCAGCGCAACCCGAAGTTGCTTCTCCTAGATGAACCCACTCAAGGCGTGGACATCATGAGCCGCGCCGAAATCTACTCGATTATCCGACAGGCCACGGCAACCGGTTGTTCGGTCATTTTGGCCTCATCCGACATGAGCGAGCTAGTGGCTTTGAGCGACAGAATCCTCATCCTGCGAGATGGCCGGTTGGTTGATTCTGTAGATGCCTCCACCGTAGACGTCGATGCACTAACCAAACTCGTGATGATCGACCCAAGGAATCGGAACCATGACCATGACTGAAACAAAGCGCGAAATCCCTGCCCCGCCGGCAACAGAGAATGTGCCGGTGGGGTCCGCAGCCACCGTGCGGGGTATCCGCCGCACCCAACGCGTGGGACACTTTCTGGAAAGCTATGCCCTGATAATCCTCACCGCGTTAGTGATTCTCTTCTTTTCGGTCAGCCCGGCCAGCTCCGGAGCCTTCCCCACGCTGAACAACCTCAACGTTATTCTGGGTAGTCAGTCAGTGACTGCGCTCATTGCCATCGCGGCACTCTTCGCCTTCATCCCGGGTCACTTTGACTTCTCGCTCGGTGCCGTGGCCGTCAGCACCCAGGTACTCAGCGCGGGATTGATGTCGTTCTATGCCGTTCCACTGTGGCTGGCGATCCTCATCTCCATGGCGGTTGCAGCCCTGATCGGCATCGTCAACGGCTACTTTGTGACCCAGCTAAAAATGAACCCGTTTGTCACCACGCTGGGCATGTCGATTCTGCTTACCGGTGGGGTCACTTGGTTTACCGGCGGCAAGACCATCCTCTCCGGTATTGATCCTGCGATCACCAAGTTCGGGACCACCCGCATCCTGGGCCTGCCGCTGGTGTTCTTTGTTGTCCTGCTGATCGCCGCAGTGAACTGGTACGTACTGACCCATACACCTTATGGTCGGTCCCTGTACGCGATCGGATCCAATCAAGAATCCGCCACACTGGTCGGCATCCGCGTGGAGCGTAACGTCTGGATCGGATTCATCATCGGATCGCTCATTGCCGGTCTGGCTGGAATCATCCAACTCTCCCGCATGGGCAGCGCCACCGCCTCCTCCGGCGGTGATCTGCTCTTCGCAGCACTAGCCGCGGTCTTCTTGGGGGCTACGGCCATCACGCCGGGGTTCTTCAACGTGATCGGCACCCTTGTCGGAGCGATCTTCGTGTCCATCTCCGTCAGCGGACTGACCCTGAGCGGGGCCAGCGGCTGGGCATCCTCAGTTTTCAACGGCACCGCGTTGCTGGTCGCCGTTGGGTTGTCGACCTATCTTGGTCGACGCAGAAGTCGGGGCTAACGCCTCGACGCCACCACCTCCCACATGCATTACCAACCTCTGAAAGGACCATGAACATGGCTTTTGTCTGCAGCGCAACCTGGATTGCCAACCCCGGAGAAGAAGAGACCGTGCGTTCTGCTCTCGAGCAGCTCTCGCCGGCCTCACGAACCGAACCAGGAAATATCTATTACCAAGCCCATCAGTCGACTGAAGAGCCGCAGGTATTCCGAATCTTCGAAGTGTATGTGGATGAAGAGGCATTCAAGGCCCACGGCACCTACGAACACTTCAAGACTTGGGCCCTTGGTAAGGCAATCCCGGCACTGGCCGAGCGTCGCCGTGACTTCAGCGAGACGCTGGACTTCTAAATGAAGCTCGCAACCTTTGAACATCACGGCTTCCAGCATCTGGGGGTCGTCCGCAAGGGTTGGGTGCACCTGTTGGACACCAGGCTCAGCGCCATTGAGGTGCTGAGCCTGAATCCAGCAGAACGCAACCTTCTGGACACCACCGCAGGCCGACGGTTTCGTGCTCCATTGGAGGACGTGAAGCTACTACCTCCCGTCCAGCCACGGGCGATGCGCGACTTTCTCGGCTTTGAAGCTCACATCTCCGGTATGAAGAAAGGCTTCGACGGTAACGGCTCGGTCCCCGAGCCATGGTACGAGGCGCCCGGCTTTCTATTCATGAATCCATGGTCACTGCTTGGATCAGGAAGTGAGATCCCTATGCCTCCGCACACGCAGGCCTTGGACTTCGAACTGGAGGTCGCTGCCATTGTCGGCCGCGAGGCCAGAGATGTCCCGGCCGAGCAGGCCGATGACTATATTGTCGGATACGCCATCTTGAACGACTGGTCCGCCCGCGACATCCAGCAACGTGAGATGCAGGTCGGGCTGGGACCCAACAAAGGCAAAGACTTCGCCAACACCCTGGGGCCGTGGATCACAACCACCGATGAACTAGAAGAGTACCGACAGGGTGACAGATTGGCTCTGGAAATGACGGTAAGCGTCAACGGGGTGGAGATGGGCCGTGACAATCTGGCAAATCTCTCCTGGTCCTTCGAGGAAATGCTCGCTCATGCCTCGCGCGACGCGATCGTGGGTCCCGGCGATGTCTTGGCGACCGGCACCTGCAAGTCCGGGGCGTTGAGCGAAATCTGGAGCCGTACCGGTGCCCGGGTGCCAGCGCCGTTGCAGGTGGGCGATACCGTCCAAATGAGTGTGACCGGTCTGGGAAGCATCAGTAACACCATTACCGAAACGCGCAGCCCGGGGCATCTTGTCCCTGCTGCCCGACGTACCTACAGCGAGGAGCAACTGTGAATACCGCGACAACCTTACGCATTCCCACGATCAACCCGGCCACCGGTCAACCGCTGGCGACATATCCGACACAAGATCGCAGTGAACTGGATGCCGTGATCGGTGCGAGCCATGCCGCGCAACGGAGTTGGGGCAAACTGTCGGTGGCCGAACGTGCCGCTACGGTACAGCGCATAGCCCAGTTACTCCGCGAGGACGTGGAAGAGCACGCCCAGCTGATCACCGACGAGATGGGCAAGCCCTTGGCCGAAGCTCGGGCGGAAGTGCTCAAGTGTGCCACTACCGTGGACTTCTATGCACATCATGCCGAAGAATTCCTGGCTTCGCGATCGGTTGCGACTGAAGCGAAAAGTTCAGTCGTTGCCTACGAACCGTTGGGCCTGATTTTCGCTATCATGCCGTGGAACTACCCCTATTGGCAGGTAATCCGCTTCGCCATCCCGGCACTGATCGCAGGCAATGGAGCCTTGCTTAAGCACGCGGCCAACGTGACTGGTTGCGCACTCGCACTACAACGAGTATTTGAGCGTGCCGAAGTGCCCCAAGGTCTTTTCGGAGTCTTAATTCCACCAAACCATAGCGCGGTGGCCGAAGTAATCGCCGACCCTCGCGTCGCGGCCGTCACCTTGACCGGTAGCGAGTCGGCAGGAAAGTCGGTTGGTGAAGCGGCAGGGCGCGCATTGAAGAAGTGCGTTTTGGAACTGGGCGGCTCTGATCCTTTTGTGGTGCTCGAGGACGTTCCTGATCTGGAACGAATCATCCCAATGGCGCTCAAGGCCCGATTCGGGAACACCGGGCAAAGCTGTCTGTGCGCCAAACGGTTTATCGTCGTTGAGGAACACTATGACCGTTTCGTCGAGCTGGTCACCGAAGCAGTCAATAAGCTGGTCCTCGCAAATCCCTCCGAGGAAGGGACCGATCTGGGACCCCTGGCCAAAGAACAGTTTGTGGATGAACTGGACGGCCTGGTTCGGGAATCCATGGCTCTCGGGGCGGTGTTGCACACGGGTGGCGCCCCCACACAGGGGCCCGGGTTTTTCTACCCACCCACGGTGCTGTCCGAAGTGACACCCGATATGCCTGTCTTCCGTCAGGAAACTTTCGGACCGGTCTTGCCCATCATCCGCGCCCGTGATGAGGCGCATGCCCTCGAACTGGCCAATGACACCGTGTATGGTCTGGGTGCCACCGTTTGGAGCGGGGACATGAATCGCGGGTTGGAGGTTGGCGCCCAGATCACCAGCGGCACCCTGTTCGTCAACGGCGTCGCTGCCTCAGATCCACGGCTTCCCTTCGGCGGCCTGAAGTACAGCGGTTACGGGCGCGAATTATCCGTGGAAGGACTGCGCGAGTTCACGAACGTGCGCACCATCTGGGCTACCGAGCTACCCGAGTAGAACGTAGGGCCATTCGTCTCGCGAACGGTGTCGACCGTCCAACCTATCCGATGGCTTCACCGTACGCGAGCCGGCAGGGATAATTGCCTGACCACCAACTGGTTCCAACCCCGGAGGACTTGACACCGATGACCGACCTTCGCAAGATCGACATCAACCTAATCGTCGTCGCCCAAGCGATCCTGCGCGAACGCAACTTGACCAAAGCCGGACAACGGCTCGGCATGAGTCAGCCGGCCGTCAGTGGGGCGTTGGCTCGATTACGTCAGCAGTATGATGACCCTTTACTCGTTCGACAGGGGCGCAATTTTGCGTTGACCGACCGCGCCGAATCCCTGCTACCGATGATCAATGAAGCGGTGCTGGCATTGAAGCAAACCGTGCAGTTACTGCCCGTCTTTGAGCCAGCAACGAGTCAACGAACGTTCTATCTCTCCGCTTCGGATTATGCAATGTCACAGTTGATCAGCCCCCTGACGGACCTGTTGAAATCCGAAGCCCCCGGGGTGCGCGTCGTCTGTGACTCCCTTCCGCTGGGTTCCCCGGTTAGCCCCGAAGATCTGCTCAAACGTGATGTGATCATCGGCGGAACCGGTCGTGGTCTGCCCGGCAAGAGACGTGCTTTGTTTAGTGACAAGTTTGTGTGCATTGCGGACGCAGCCAACCCGCGCGTTCGACACGGTGCACTCACCATGCAAGATCTAACCGAGCTGCGTCATGTGCGTGCCAGTTTCGGAGACAGCAATTCGACACACATTGACGACATGTTTGCTGAAGCTGGAGTCACCCCGGATCTGGCCATGGTGGTCCAGGGGTTCTTGCCGGTACCAGTCGCTGTCGCCGGCACGGACCTGATCGGCCATGTTCCACAGATGCTGGCAGAAAGGTATGCCTCAGCACTCGGGTTACAGATCGTAGACACCCCACTGCAGTCATTTCTCGTCGAGGCCGCGTATTGGCACCCTTCGAAAAAGTCAGACCCCGCGGTCAATTGGCTAGTGGACATGCTCTACCGAACCGCCGAACGCGTTGAGTTCGGTTCCGACAATTAACCGGACAATTAACCGGACGCACCGTGTCCCTGCAGCCTCACAGCTGCGGGGACTCTTGTGGTTAACCACGAAACCAGCAAGAAGCCTCGGCCATGGCTGACACCGATAGCAGGAATCAAGCCCAACCACTTCCGCGGACTGTCCCGTCAGCCATACCGTGATGGTAGTCACCATAAACCTTGACTACAGATTTGAAAGGACTACCGCGTTGAACGAAGTGAAGAACATTCTGGTTGTTGGCGGAGGAATCTCCGGTACGGTCGCCACGCTTGCCCTGCAGCAACAGGGAAAGAACGTCACACTCTTGGAGCGCTCGGAGCACTGGCATGGTGTAGGCCATGGGATCACTGTCCAGGGCAACGCGCTCAAGGCGCTTCGTGAAGTGGGAGCGCTGGAACGCATTCTGCCACGGACACATCCGTTCACCGAGCTACAGTTGCGTCATGCAGATGGCCGCATCATCACCACCGTCGACACGCCACGTACCGGTGGGCCTGAGCTGCCGCCTACCTTGGGCGCATTGCGCTCAGAGTTGCAATCGGTATTAGTGGACATGATCCAGGAGGCCGGAGTCGAAGTGCTTCTAGGAACCCGGCTGATTTCCTACCGCAACGAGCAGAACTCCGTAGTCGCACAACTATCGGACGGCACTAGCCGTCGTTTTGACCTGGTGATCGCCGCTGACGGCATCAACTCTGAGACCCGTAAGCTCGCCGGAATCACCCATGAAAAGAAACCAAGCGGTCTGGGAATCTGGCGAGTGGTCACCTGCCGAACCCCTGAAATGAACTGCGCTTCAGTATTCCATCATGGGCCGCAGTACAAGGCAGGCTATACGCCGATCTCCGCTGATCTGTGTTACGCCTACGTCTTGACCGACCCGGTTCGACCGGATAACGGCCTGAGCGACACCGAGGAACTGAAACGCCTGCTGGCTGGCTACCACGGCCCCTTCGATTTCATTCGTGAGAGCATCACCGAAGAAAACATGAAGAACTTCCAACCCATTGAATGGCTCTTCGTTGATGATGAATCGTGGCGAGACGGGCGAGTCATCCTCATCGGCGACGCCGTGCACGCATGCCCACCTCTGATTGCCCAAGGAGCGGCGCAATGCTGCGAAGATGCCGTGCTTCTGGCCGAATACCTCGCCCAAGATGGACCCGTCGAGGCACTATTGGACGAATTCATTCAGCGGCGCAAAAAGCGCGTCGCGGGAGTCGTTGAGGCTTCCTTGCAACTAGCGGACTGGGAACTGCATCCGGAACAGGAGGGCATCGACACCGCGGGGGTCATGGCCGGCGCCCTGCAGCAACTCACTCAGCCGGCCTAAACTCCGTGATCAACCATTCCAACATTCAAGGATGACTCCATGACACACGAACCACAAGGTAGAGTTCCACGACGGGTGGTCACCGGCCATGACGATTCGGGTACCTCGGTGGTACTCAGCGACGGCACCGTTCCGGTCCACCAGTACATGCCCCAGGACGGGGTAGGGTTCTACGAAATCTGGCAGACCGAGCACAGCCCGGCTGTCATCGCTCCCGCTGAACCCGATGAGCCAACACGCCGCACCCTGCGTGTCGCTCCGCCATCGGGTGGCACGAAGATCCGCATCAATGAGTTTTTCCCCGGTCATGTGAACGAGCGTGGACATCAGTCGCCGGTACACCGCACCGAAAGCATCGACTACGGTATTGTGCTGGAAGGTGAAATCTATCTGGTTCTGGATGATTCGGAGGTGCTCTTGCAGGCCGGAGACGTGGTCATCCAACGTGGCACCGACCACGCATGGGCCAACCGTTCAACCTCCGTGTGCAGATTCGCGTTCATCCTAATTGATGGTCTTTTTGAGGAGAAGTTGCTGGAACTGCTCCCCGGAAATGTCCGTGACGGCTTGCTCACGGGAGGACCCCATGACTAATCCCGAATCGTTATCACCCGCTCGGGTGGATCATGTCGGGCTGTCTGTTGCTGACTTAGATGGCATGCTGCGTTGGTACGCGGATGCCTTTGGGATGACGTGCTCCGACACTTTTGACGTACCGGCACTGCAACTACGCGGGGCCTTCCTCAACCATCCCAACGGACTGACCCTGGAATTGATCGAACGTGTGGGGTCGATTGGTCAGACGCCAGCCAATGATCAGGCCGAATCCTTGCTCCGGCGGGGATATGCCCACCTGTGTCTTGCCGTGGAGGACGTGGATCGCACCCATGGATGGCTCTTGACGTGCGGGGCCCAGGAAAAGATGGCCCCCTGTCCCTCCCCGGAGCCCGGAGTACGGATGAGTTTTCTCGCCGATCCCGAAGGCAATTTCATTGAACTGATTGATCGGAAGGAGCCTCGCTCATGAGCCCAGAGTTACTCCGAGCCCTACCCGGTCTTCAGCACCACACCATCGTGATAACGGGGGCCACCGGCGGCCAGGGTCAGGCCGCGGCATTGCTCTTGGCGTCATCCGGCGCGCATGTCATCGCCACCGACTTGGCCGAACACGCACAAGATCTGATTGATCAGACGAACTCCCTGGCCGGGACAGTGGAATACCTGAAGCTAAACGTGGCCAGCGAAGCGGATTGGGCGGCACTCGCGGCAATGTTGAACGATCGAGGCCTCACAGTTCATGGTCTGGTAAACAATGCCGGGGTGACCATGCGCTCGCGTTTAGGCGAGGTGAGCTTGGACGACTGGCAGCACACCCAGAACATAAACCTCGCCGGTCCCATGCTCGGTATTCAGGCCATGATGCCACTGATGACGCGAGGCAGTTCCATTGTGAATATCGGCTCTGCCGCCGCGCTCAACGCACATCACACGGTGGCCTACACCGCAAGCAAGTGGGGGCTGCGTGGGTTAACCCATGCGGCGGCCACGGAACTAGGACCACACGGGATCAGGGTCAACATTGTTCACCCCGGGTATATCGATACGCCGATGATGGCCGGTGCCGCCGCGCTGATGACCACGGCCCAGCTCATGTTGACCCCACTGGAACGGGTCGGCCAGCCCGAAGAGGTAGCACGAGTGGTTTGTTTCCTGCTCTCCGAAGCCGCCTCCTACGTCAGTGGTGCAGAAATTCCGGTGGATGGGGCATTTACGTCCTCCGCGGGAGTGAAGGTTATGTCCGACTTACTGGCCGGGCGAACCACCCCTACTACAGCCTGATTTCCCACGCCGAACACACGTCACACCAGACGTTTCGCTTCCCCTGCAGGTCAAGGGGAAATACACGACTATTTACGATAAAGCAGGAGCACAAACATGTTCATGTATTTTCCAACCAACTATGTATGGTCCATGTCCGTCGTCGCCACACTGAACAACGGTGGTTTCATCGACGAGGTCGACCGGGCCTGCCGCCCGGTACTTGAGGCAGCTACGCACGGTGATGATGCCGGAACCGAAGAACTTTATGCCGCGTGGTCAGCTGTAGCGGACCGCCTCATCGCGGCCGCCGGCTCCGATGAATCGCGTGGGCGCAGGCAGGGCGCGGCAGACAAGTATTACCGCTCAAGCTTGTATGTTTCGCAGGCCGAACGTCTTCAATCTCCCACGTGGTCCGGTCGCAATGCGGCCTATCAGAAGTCCATTGACCTGCTACTCAAGCATGCCGAATTGGGCGAGGTGCCGCTGGAAAAGGTTGAAATCCCCTTCGAAGGCACCTCATTGCCCGGTTACCTGTACCGAGCAACCTCAGCGACGGGCGAGCCCACCCCGCTCATCATCCAGTGGAACGGCTTGGACTCAACCAAAGAAATGATGTACTACTCCGGGTTCCCGGCCATGCTGGCCCGACGCGGGATCTCCACGCTCATGGTTGATACACCTGGTTCCGGCGAGGCCCTGCGACTACGCGGACTGCACGCCCGATATGACACCGAGGTCTGGGCCAGCGCCATCATTGACTACGCAGAGACTTTGCCGGACGTAGATTCGGAGCAGATCGGTCTGGTCGGGTGGTCCCTCGGCGGCTATTATGCACCGCGGGCAGCGGCCTTTGAAGATCGGATCAAGCTCGTCGTAGCCTGGGGAGCCAATCACAACTGGGCGGAGGTTCAGCACAAAAGGCTGGAACGTGAGGGGGAAAACCCCGTGCCGCACTATTGGGAGCACGTGCAGTGGGTGTGGGGTGCACAAAGTCTGGATGACTTCTTTTCTCGCACCCAGCAAATGCATCTGAACGGGGTCGCGGAGCAGATCCGAATTCCGTTCCTCATCACTCACGGGGTCAACGACCGGCAAATCTCGGTGGACTACGCGCGGCAAAGCTACGATCAAGCGGTGAACAGTCCATTGCGCGAACTCAGGCTGTTCGATGAGCCCGAGGGAGGAACCGAACACATCTCCATCGACAATATGCCATATGTCGCCGGATACATTGCCGACTGGATCGGGGAAACTTTCACCGCGTTGCGCCACGGCACCTTGGAGGATGCCACGACGACACCGGGGGTTGCCTGAGTCGAGGGCTAGTTCTCTGCGGCCGGGCCGTGTGAGGAACGATAGTCGTTCATCTGGATCAGCCGGCGGCGCAACGAGGCTTCGCGGCGCAAGTCTCCCCCGCTGGTCTTCTCGATGTGGTCCTTGCCGAAGCGCCAGAGCAGCACGTCGTCCAGCAGCCGGTCCGGGCCCGGCGAATAGCGGTGATCCAGCGCGGCACGCACGTCGGTGACAACATTCGCGTCCAGCAGCTGCGCCAGCTGCCAAGTCTGGCCGATGCCGTGGGCGCCGAGCAGCTCGGCGGCCCAGGACCAGTCGTCATCGCGCTTGCGGTCGACATGCGGCAGCAGCGTCTGCCAGATTTCGCCGATCTTCTCCCCGGTCAGCGGCTCCGATCCGGCGCCCTGCTGGTCGTGGTAGCCGTTGAGCCGGTGGTACAGCTCGTCGATGTCGGTGAAGTAGTCCTCAACCGTTTCCAGCATCGCCGCGGTGGCGGTGAAGTGGCGGTCGATCTGCGGATTCCAGGCGGCTTCGCCGGGATGCTTGAAGCGGATGTCATGTTCCATTTCGGACCAGGCATGCTGCAGCACGGTGCGGATCTGCACCTCGAAGACGAAGTTGCCGCTGGCAACCACCGGCTTGCCGAGGGCTTCCTGAAATTTGCGCACGACCGGCTCGCTGCGGGTCTTGAGCAGCAGGTGGCGCGAGGAGTAGCCGTAGGTGCCGGATTCCACCGAGCCGATGTCCTTCTCGCGGTCGCTGCGGCAGTCGAAGGAGTCCCGGTGCGACTTGATCAGGCTGGCTACCTGCTGGATCTCGTGGGGCAGCATCACGATGATGCGGATACCGACCATGTCGTGGATCTCGCGCAGCGGGTTGGGGAATTCGAGCACCGGGGCGGTCTCGGAGTTCTCCTGCAGGCGGCGCGAGGCCTTGGCCGCAAAGGATTGCGGCGATTTCACCCGGCCGGTGATGAACAGCGGCTGCACCTCGGAATTCGCGAAGAGCCGGCGGATCTTCGCCTTCATGGCAGACATGACGGTATTCAGCTCGCCGGTCACCGATTTGTACTGCTCAACGGCGGCCGCAATCTGCTCGGAGAACTCGTCGTGCCCCTGGCCTTGCGCCGGATCCATCATTGATGCCTCCTGGATGCTGCAGCTTCTGTGGAAATGCTGTCCTTCAGTTCGTGCTCACGCACCAACCGGGTGCGGCTGGGTCCCTATGGACGGGACAGGCGCTTGGCCATGTCGTCGAACAATGGAGCCTTGTCCTCGCCGTTCTTCTGCGCGGCGGCCTTGGTCTCCTTGGCTGGCTGCGCATTCTGCTTGATCGGGGTGACCTTCGAGTCCGATCGGCCTGCGGCGATGCCTTCGGCACGGGCACGAGCCAGGGCATCCTGGTGTTCCTGGGCCAAGGCAGCCATGCGCTCTTCTTCAGCGCTCTGGGCGTCGGTCAACGCGGCGTTGTAGCCATCGTCATAGGCCACGCCGTACTTCTGGGCATTTTCCTGCTCTTCGTCATAGGCAAGGTCTGCGTGGATTTTCGCGGCCCAGGACTTCTTCTGGTACATGTGCACGGTCAAGTGGGTAATGGCCAAAAGAACGATTGGCGGCATGGCTGCGACCAATGCTGAAACCAGCGCTGGCACGCCGTTTTCGATGGAATCCACGGTCAAGATGGCGTGCGTGGAGTTCGCTGCGGTCGAAACGATCGCACCGAAGAACAGTAGGGACCATGGGTAGATCATGGCCTTGCGGCTAAAGCCGTTCAGGGCAACAATGGCCACGGTGGCCGCCACGATCATGCCGTCGATGATGATGGGCCAGATCCACGCCAGGCGCGGGCTGATGCCCGAGCGTTCTGCCAAGTCGGTCAGTGCGGCGAAAGAGAGCACGAATG
>Ga0308158_10002143_pt1 | contig 19155 bp, 18 predicted proteins | sample PhyBR2_FD_201038 | JGI IMG/M metagenome (GOLD analysis project Ga0308158, IMG submission 201038) | Phyllosphere microbial communities from UC Gill Tract Community Farm, Albany, California, United States - DLSLB.R2 | ecosystem: Host-associated > Plants > Phyllosphere > Unclassified | place: USA...
AATCCCCGCAGACTAAAATCGTGCTCGCCGGCATGCAGATTCCGCCTAACATGGGTGCCGCCTACGCTGCCGATTTCAAAAAGCTCTACGCCGAAACGGCGACTAAGAACAAGCTGACGCTCATCCCGTTTCTGCTCGAAAACGTGGGCGGCATTGCCAAGCTCAACCAGCGCGATGGCATTCACCCCACGCCCGAGGGGCATAAATTGGTGGCGCGTACCGTGTGGCGCACGCTCCAACCCATTCTGTAAGTGACCATTCCCGTTCTCGAAACCGAGCGCCTGCGCCTGCGCGGCCATTATCCATCCGATTTGGTGGCCTCCCTAGCCATGTGGCAGGAGCCGAAGTTTTACCAGTACCTAGCCGGCAAGCCGTTGCCCGAGGAGGAAATCTGGACTAAAATGCTGCGCCACATGGGCGTGTGGTACTTATACGGCTATGGTTTCTGGGCTGTTGAAGAAAAAGCGACGGGCCACTACATCGGGGCCGTAGGTTTTGGCGAATGGCAGCGTGCCATTACGCCCTCGCTCAAAGGCTTTCCGGAAGTAGGCTGGGTGCTGGCCCCGCACACGCACGGCCGCGGCTATGCCACGGAGGCCGCGCGGGCAGCCCTGGCCTGGGGCGATGCCCACCTGCCCCAGGCCCGCACCGTGTGCCTCATCGACGTTGGCAATGAGTCTTCGCTACGCCTGGCCGCCAAGCTTGGCTACCAGGAAATTGCCCGCGTGCGCTACAAAGACATTCCGGTGGTACTGCTCGAACGGCTGGCGACTAGCCCCGCCGCCGGCTAAATCACCCGCAGGGCGTCCACCTCTACCTCGTCGCGCAGTAATTCCAGGTTGCGGTAGGTGAGGGGGCGGCCGGCGTCGGTGCTGAGGCTAGCGGGCGCACCGAGCAGGGCCACATCCAGCGTAAGCTGCGTAAACTTGCGCACGCCCAGGTACACGGCCACCGGTCGGCCCTGGTGCCGGGCCGCGTAGCTAGCCAGCGCCTGGTCTATCTCCCCTAAGATTACGCTCATAGCGACTTGACTGCTACTGCTAAACGACGGCGAAAAGTAGCTATAAACCCTGGTCCGTGCAAGCCTGGCTAGCCCCGCCCACTCGCGCAAGCGGCGCGGCGCCCCGACCTTTGCCGCTACCTATGACGACTTCTGCTCCTGACCCGGCCGCCCGGCCCATTGGTATTTTCGACTCCGGCATTGGCGGGCTCACCGTGGCCCGGGCCGTGGCCCAGCGCCTGCCCCACGAGCGGCTGGTGTACTTCGGCGACACCGCCCACCTGCCCTACGGCGAGAAAAGCACCGCCGCCATCCAGGCCTATTCCATCAAAATCTGCGATGTGCTGCTGCGCCAGCACTGCAAGCTCATCCTCATCGCCTGCAACTCGGCCTCGGCGGCCGCCTACGAGCTGGTGCGCGAGTACGTGGGCTCCAAAGCCTTGGTAGTGGGCATGATAGACCCCGTAGTGGCGCACGTGGGCCGGCACTACGCCGGGCGCCCGGTGGGCCTCATCGGCACTAAGCAAACGGTGGGCTCCAACATTTACCGCAAAAAAATCGACCAGCTTGACCTTGGCGTGGACTTGCATGCCCTAGCCACCCCGCTGCTGGTGCCCATGATAGAAGAAGGCTTTTTTGAGGGCCGCGTGTCGGAAGAAATCATCCGTGCCTATCTCGACCATCCGGCCCTGCAAGGCATTGAGGCGCTGCTGCTGGCCTGCACGCACTTTCCGCTCATCAAGCCCCAGATGGAGGCGCACTACCAGGGCCGCGTGGCCGTGGTGGACCCCTCCGACGTGGTAGCCGCCACCGTGGCCGAGGCCCTGGCCGGGCGCCAGCTGCTGGCTAGCCCCGCCCCGGGTGCCGGCCCCGCGCACCACTTCTACGTCAGCGATTTCACGCGCTCGTTTGAAGAAAGCACGCGCCTGTTTTTCGGGCAGGAAGTGCAATTGGAGCACTACCCGCTGTGGGAGTAAGGGCTAGGGCTACCAAGCCGGCGGGCCTGGGCTGGGGACTGATAAAGGGCGCCTTGTTGCTAGGGCTAGGCCTAGGGCCGCTGCCCGGCCGGGCTTCGGAGATAGACCATGTCATGGCCGGCGCCACGACCGTACTGGCCGGGCTGGTAGGGCTAGCCGCCGGCCTGGGCGCACTCATCGCGCTGGTAGTGGTGGTGTGTACCCCGGCCGGGCAGCGGCGCGCGGGGCTGGTCTGGCTGGTGGGGCTAGCCCTGCTCGGCGAGCTGAGCCTGAGCCGGGCCGGGGTCTTTAAAGGCATATCCCTGGGGAGGGCCCAATCCGAAGAAGCGGGACCACCTTTCGGGTTGGTGCCGGCCAACCGCCGGCCCGTGCTGTCGTCGGCCATCCTGGCTGAGCTGGCGCGGGCAAACTCGGCCGATACGACCCGGCCCGCCCAGTACTACACCTACGTGGAGGAGATGCCGCACCAGGCCGGGGGCGACAGTGCAGCGAGCCGGCTGGTGCGGCAACGACTGCAATACCCAGCTGCCGCGCGCCGGCGCGGAGTTAAAGGAACGGTGTACATCAGCTTTCTAGTGGGCACGCGGGGCGAGGTTCTTAACCCGCACGTAGTCAAGAGCATGGGCCACGGCTGCGACGAAGAAGCCTTGCGCATGCTTACGTCGCTACCGCCTTTCGTGCCCGGCAGGCAAAGTGGCCAGCCGGTGGTAGTGGAGCTGCTGTGGGTCTTTTCCTTCCGGCCGCCCGAGGCACTAGCCTAGCTCCCGGCAGCCGCCCAGCGAGCGGCTAGCCTGCCGCTGCCGGGCCCGGCAGCACTACCCGGAAGGTGGTGCCCACGCCCGGCTGGCTCTGCACGGTGATGGTGCCGCCCGCGTTTTCCACGATTTTCTTCACCATGTACAGCCCCACGCCCGAGCCCTCCACGTGGCTGTGCAGGCGCTGAAACATGCGAAACAGCTGCTGCTGCTGCCCCTCGTCGAGACCCAGGCCATTGTCCTGCACCTCCAGCACCACCTCGGGCTGGTGATAGTAGCACCGCAGCCGCACCACGGGTGGCCGGTCGGGGGCGCGATACTTGAGGCCGTTGCTGAGCAGGTTGTAGATGATGCTGCGCAGGTTTTTGGCCGAGAACGCGACCGTGGGGCAAGCAGCCACGTCAACCAGCAGGGTAGCGCCCTGGGCTAGCTCGGGCGCAAGGTCGAGGCGGATGTCCTCAACCAGCGCGGCCAGCCCAACCAGCTCGGTTGAGTGCAGGTGCGCCTGCTGCAGCTTGGAAATATCGGTGAGCTGGGCAATGGTTTTCTGAAAGCGCTCGACTGAGTTTTGCATCATGGCGAGCAGCGGGGCCACTTGCTCGGCCTGGCGCACTGCCGGGGGCAGCTGTTCGAGCAGGGCTTCCAACAGACCCTCGATGTTGGTGATGGGCGCCTTGAGGTCGTGCGAGGCGGTGTAAATGAAGTTGTCGAGGTCCACGTTGGTGCGCACCAGTTGCTGGTTGGCCTCGTCGAGCTCGGTGTTGATAGTCAGCAGTTGCTCATTGGTTTGGGCCACGTGCTGGCGGGCCGCCACCTGCTCGCTTACCTCGGTGGCCACAATGGCCACGCTGCCGATGCGCCCGGTTTCATCGCGCAGGGGCTGGTACACAAAGTTGAGGTACACCAGCCTCCGCTGCCCGTGCCGCTCTAGGTGTACAGCCACCTCCTGGGCCAGAAAAGCCTGGCCATCGGCAGTCACCTTAGCCAGGATTTCCGGAAACCCCTGGCTGCGGGCTTCGGGCAGGGCTTCGAATAGTGGCTGGCCTAGCAGGGGCTCCTGGGCGCGGCCCCAGATGCGGGCAATCAGTGGGTTGGCTACTTCGATAATGTAATCGGGACCCCGCACAATGGCGATGGCCACGGGCGCCTGTTCCAGCACGGCTTGCAGCTGGGCCTGGGCGGCGGCCCGCTGCTGGCGGGCCAGCACCTGCTCGGTAACCTCGGTGGCAAACACGGATATGCCCGCTACCGTATCATCATCATAATAAGCCTGATAAGTAAAATTGAGATACGCCGTGTGGGCGGGTTCCGCACCCTGCGCGGGTAACCACAGCGGTACCTCCACGCCAAAGTGCGTTTCGCCCGTTTCGTACACGCGGTCGAGTAGCTTGACAAAGCCCTGCGCCTCGGCTTCGGGCTGAATATCGATTACCGTGCTGCCCCGCACAACGCGCCCCCCCAGCAGCTGCTGATAGGCCACATTGTGGTAAACCACGCGGTGCTCGGGCCCACGCAGCAAGCCGATAACGGCGGGCGTGTGCTCAAAAACCCGGTAAAATGTTTCGCGCTCCTGCACCTGGCGCTGGGCGGCGGCCAGCACCTGGGCCTGCAGGGTTTCGGCCCGCTGCTGGGCTAGCACCTGCGCCGTAACATCGAGGGCAAAAACCAGCACCCCGTCGATGCGGCCCTGCTCATCGTAGCGAGCTTGCTGAATATAGTGAAAGTAGAAATTCTCCAGTGGCCCATCCTCGTACTTCGGCATGGGCGTGAGAATATCCCGTTCCTCGTTGGTGCGGCCCGTCGTATACACCTGGCGTAACATGTGCCACACCGGGTGGTCTGCCATGCCAGGCAGGGCTTCCAGCAGCGGGCGGCCCTGCAGCCGCCGGCCTGGGAAAAGGTTTTGATAGGCCGGGTTTACCAGCTCAAACACAAAGTCGGGCCCGTCGAACACGCAAATGGCGGCTGGCACCTGCATAAAGAATCGCTCCAGGCGCTGGCGTTGCGTGTCGGCATCGGCGCGGGCCTCCAGCAGGGCCTTGGTGCGGGCCAGCACCCGGGCTTCGAGTTGCTGGTTGAGCTGCTGCAACTGCGTTTGGGTGCGCGCCAGCTCGGCATTGCCGGCCAAAAATTCTTCGTTGGCGGCCATGAGCTCCTCGTTGGTAACGGCCAGCTCTTCGTAGAGATTCTGCACCTGCTGGCGAGCGCGGACCTGCTCCGTCACGTCGGTCGCAATATCGAGCACCCCTAGCAGCTCGCCCTGGCTACCGTAAAGCGGCTGGTACACAAAGTTGAAATAAGCCGTTTCCAGCCGGCCCTGCTGCACTAGCTGGGCGGCTACTTCGCGCCCGATAAATGGGACGCCCGTGCGCGCTACTTCGGCAATTTGCTCGGCAAAGCCCTGGTCTTGCAGTTCGGGCACGCTGTGCAGCAACGGCTGTCCCAGCACCTGGGCCGGCGTGCAGCCCCACATGGCACAAAGCAGCGCATTGGCCGCCACCACGCGCTGCTCGGGGCCCTGAAACAGCCCAATGGCTACCGGAGCCTCCCGCAGCACGGTATCCAGCAAGTTGCGCTCGCGCTCGGCGGCCAGGCGGGCAGCCTGCTCGCGGGCCTGGCTGGTGCGCAGGGCCTGCTCCACGGTGGCCGGCTGGTGGGCGGCGCTGTCGGTGAGGCTCACCACGAGCAACTCACCGCTGCGCTGAGCCGCCACCAAGTAAAAGCCCTCGTGGCCGTTGACTTGGTGCGTGAAATCGTAATGGCTGGCCTCGCCGGAGGTGTACACGCGCCGATAAAAATCGAGCAGCCCGTTGGCAACCACGTGCGGAAATAAGGTGCGCAGCGTGCCGGCTGGCCGCTCGGGCAGGTCGGCCATGCGCTGGGCGGCGGGGTTGAGGTATTCCAGCGCAAAATCGCTTATTTCCTCCCCAGGTTCCGACAGCGGGCGCAGCAGGTTGATAGCCGTTAGCGAAACGGCCAGCGTAGCCCGCAGCAGGTCATCGGCCGCCGAAAATGAAAGCGTGGAGGGCGCAAGAGCCATTAACAGAAGTAGGACAGCCGCTGCCCCAGCGAGCCGGCCAGGCTCGGCCAACGGGGCATTTCAGTGCGCAAGGTATAAAAAAAGGCCTTCGCGCAGAACGCGCAAAGGCCCTACGAATAGGAATGAGGCAGGGTTATGCAGGAGCTATACCGAAAAACTCTCGCCGCAGCCGCAAGAGCGTGAAGCGTTAGGGTTGTGAAACTGAAAACCTTTTCCGTTCAGGCCATCCGAAAAATCGAGCTCGGTGCCGGCCAAATATAGAAAGCTTTTCATGTCCACCACCACGCGCACGCCCTTATCCTCAAATTCCTGGTCCATGGGCCGGGTTTCATTGTCGAAGTCAAGCTTGTAGCTCAGGCCCGAGCAGCCACCGCCCGCCACCGAGGCGCGCAGCCGATAGGTGGCATCGAGCTGCGAGTCGCGCATCAGATGCTCCACTTTTTCCTTGGCTTTGTCCGAAACGGTAATCATAGTAAATAGGTCGCTAGGGGTCGTAGAAAGAATAGTAGCCGGCTAGGCCCGGTAGGCTAGCGGCACCTTCTCAACAAAGATACCACTAAGAAGGATTCTAAATAACGAGAAAAAGTGAAGATGCAACCAGTGAGGAGGTGATGGGGCCAGCAAACGGCTACCAGTCAGCTCTCCCACTCTGCCGTCCCAAGCTAAAAGGGTGATGAAGCAACGCGACAGCCGAGCGGCTACCTCATCACTTCATCACCCTTTTACTTCGTTACTGCTAGCTCTAGTGGTGCGACTTCTCCAGCTCGAGAGCCGGCAGGCCGTTTTTCACACGGTAGTCGTTGATAGCCATTTTGATAGCATCTTCGGCCAGTACCGAGCAGTGAATCTTAACGGGCGGCAAAGCCAGCTCTTCCACAATCTCCATGTTGTCGATGGCCAGAGCCTCGTCAACTGTTTTGCCCTTCAGCCACTCGGTGGCCAAGCTCGACGAAGCAATGGCCGAGCCGCAGCCAAAGGTCTTAAACTTGGCGTCCGTGATGGTATTGGTAGCTTCGTCCACCTCGATTTGCAGGCGCATTACGTCGCCGCACTCGGGGGCACCAACCAGGCCGGTGCCTACCGTTTTCTTGCTTTTGTCCAGCGTGCCCACGTTGCGGGGATTGCTGTAATGGTCGATTACCTTATCGGAGTAAGCCATGAGTTGTTGATGTAAAAATTAAAAATTATGAATTAGAAATTGAGGGGTTAAAGATGGTCTTAGCAACCATCTTTAATTTTTAATTCTCAATTTTTAATTAAACGCTAGTGTTCCGCCCACTCGATGGTGCTGAGGTCAACGCCTTCCTTGTGCATTTCCCAGAGCGGCGACATTTCGCGGAGCTTGGTTACGGCTTCTTTTACGTGGTTGATGGCGTAGGCGATTTGCTCGTCGGTGGTGAAGCGCGAGAGGCCGAAACGCAGGCTGCTGTGGGCCAGGTCGTCGCTCAGGCCCAGGGCCTTGAGTACGTAGCTAGGCTCTAGCGAGGCCGAGGTGCAAGCCGAACCCGACGATACGGCGAGGTCTTTCACGCCCATCATTAAGCCTTCGCCTTCTACGTATTTGAAGCTGATGTTAGTCACGTGCGGCAGGCGGTGCTCGCGCGAGCCATTCACGTAGCTTTCTTCCAGAGTCAGCAGCTCAGCTTCGAGCTGGTCGCGCAGCTTGCTGAGACGCTCGGCATCGGCGGCCATTTCCAGGCGGGCTAGCTCGCAAGCTTTACCAAAGCCCACGATACCCGGCACGTTGAGGGTGCCCGAACGCATGCCGCGCTCGTGGCCGCCACCGTCCATTTGGGCGGTTACTTTCACGCGCGGGTTTTTGCGGCGCACGTAGAGCGCGCCCACGCCTTTGGGGCCATACATTTTGTGAGCCGTAAAGGCCATGATGTCAATGCCATCGGCCTGCACGTCAACCGGAATCTTGCCAACTGCCTGGGTGCCGTCGCTCATGAACAGGGCGCCGTGCTTGTGGGCAATCGCAGCAATTTCGCGGATGGGCTGGATGGTGCCCGTCTCGTTGTTGCCGTACATGATGGTTATCAGGATGGTCTGGGGCGTCATGGCCGCCTCCAGCTCTTCCAGGCTGATGAGGCCCTGCTCGTTTACGGGCAGATAAGTTACCTTGCCGCCGAGCTTTTCGATGTGCTTGCAGGTGTCGAGCACGGCCTTGTGCTCGGTGGTAGTAGTGATGACGTGGTTGCCGCGCTGGCTATACATCTCATACACTCCCTTGATACCCAGATTGTCGCCCTCAGTGGCGCCGCTGGTGAAGATAATCTCCTTCGGGTCGCAGTTGATAAGCTGGGCAATCTGGTTGCGGGCGTAGTCAACGCCTTCTTCCGCTGCCCAACCAAACGGGTGGTTACGCGAGGCGGCGTTGCCGAATACGTCGGTGAGGTAGGGCATCATGGCCTCCAGTACGCGCGGGTCGAGCGGCGTAGTGGCATTGTTGTCCAGGTAGATAGGTAGCTTAAGCATGGCGCTGGGCTGTAATGACTGGTAGAGGCTAAAATTAGGCGGTGTACTGCGGATGAAACAGAATTTTGGCCTAAACAGTTTTTTCGAATCCACAAAAATAGCTGGAATCTGTCTAAAAACGTGCACCTGCCCCCGAGCGGGCCCCGGCAGCCGGTAGCTTTGCGCAGCTGGGCTAGCCAGCTATCCTACTGTTATGCTTACCAACCTCGAACACTTGGGCCTAGCCGTGCGCGACCTGGCCGCCGCCACCGACCTCTACACCCGCCTGCTGGGCCAGCCGCCCTATAAAACCGAGCACGTGCCTAGCGAGGCCGTAGACACGGTTTTTTTTCAGGTTGGCGGCTCCAAAATTGAGCTGCTGGCCGGTACCAGCCCCGACAGTGCCATTACCAAGTTTCTGGAAAAAAAGCCCGAAGGCATTCACCACGTAGCCTTTGAGGTCGATGACATCGAGGCCGAAATGGCGCGCCTGCGTGCCGAGGGCTTCACCTTATTAAATGACAAGCCCAAGCGCGGCGCCGATAATAAGCTGGTATGCTTCGTGCATCCTAAAAGCGCGGGCGGCGTGCTCGTTGAACTCTGCCAGACCGCAGATTTAACGGATTAAACGGATTGCGCGGATACGCCCGCGGCGCGGGCTGGCTAGGCTAGCGTAGTAAAGCAGCTTCGCTGACTCCTGTGCCTAATCTTGTTTCTAAATAGTCAATAGTATTGTTGTTGAATAATGTGGTGTTGTTGAATAATAATGTTACGGCTGTTCGGTTTTTCAAGCAAGGCAGCCGCCAGGAAGGCTAGCCAAGGGCAGCCAGGGCGCTAGCCTAGCCAGCCCGCGCCGCGGGCGTATCCGCGCAATCCGTTTAATCCGTTAAATCTGCGGTCCTGGGGGTAGTGCGGCTACGATGGCAGCGGGTGCCTCGCGGGGTACGTAGTGGCCCACGCCGGGCAGCACACGGCGCTCATAGGGGCCGCTGAAGTACTGCGCTTTGCCCTCGGAAGACGCGACGAGCGCGGCTCCATCCTGCTCGCCGTGGAGCACGGTGGTGGGCACGCTGATGGTGGGCTGGGGCTGAAGCCTGGCTTCCAGGGCGGCGTAGCGCGGGTCGGGCGCGGCAGCGCCCCAGCAGAAGCGGTAGGAGTGGAGCACTACTTCCACCCAATCGGGGTGGTCCCAGCTGGCGGCGGTGCGGGCGAAAGTGGCGTCGTCGAACTGCCAGGCGGGCGACCATAGGTGCCAGATATAGCGGCAAAACTCACGGCGATTGTCTTGTAGCATCTCGCGGCCCCGCTCGGAGTGAAAAAACCACTGGTACCAGTAGGCGTGTACTTGCTCGATGGGCAACTGGTCGCCCGGCTTGCTACCCGTTTCGTAGCCCACCGATACCGCCACCATCCGCTCGATGCGCGCGGGCCAGAGGGCAGCCAGCACGTAGGCAGCGCGGGCGCCCCAGTCGTGGCCCACTAGCACCACTTTGTCGATGCCGAGGTGGTCGAGCAAGTCGATAGCATCCTGAGCCAGCGCCGTGATTTGGCCGCTGCGCGGGGTGCCAGGGTTTAAAAAAACGGTGTCGCCGCAGCCCCGCATGGAGGGCGCCAGGGTCTGGTAGCCGGCGGCCACAAGCTGCTCGGCCACGGCATCCCAGGTGCGCAGGTCGTCGGGGAAGCCGTGCAGAAGCAGCGCTACGGGCGCGGTAGCGGGGCCGCGCCGCTCGTAGGTGATGCGGAGCGTGGGCGAATCGAAGGTGTGGGCCGTGGGGTGGGCAGGGGACATGCGGGAAACCCGCATCTTTGCGGGCGTTTAATTGAACGGCCCGGGCGCCGCGCAGTTGCACGCCGGGGGCTAGCCCCGTATAAGGAGCCTGGGGATAGCTGCCACCTATTTTTGCTTTCCGTCTTATGTCGTCCATGAATTTTTTTCGCCAGGAAGTAGATAGCGCCGTCGATGTGCTGCTGGCTCAGCAGGTTATTTTGTATCCCACCGACACGGTGTGGGGCCTGGGCTGCGATGCCGAAGTGCCCCGCGCCGTAGAGAAACTCTATAAGCTAAAAGGCCGCGCCGAGGGCACGCCCAGTATTGTGCTGGTGGCCGACCTGGAAATGCTGCGCCGCTACGCCGCCGAGGTGCCCGCCGAGCTCGAAGCCGCCCTGGCCGCCCAACCCCGGCCCACCACCTACATCGTGCCCGCCAGCCGCGCCGTAGCGCCCAACCTGGTAGCCCCCGATGGCACCGTGGGCCTGCGCGTGGCGCAGGATGAGTTTTGCCACAAGGTGGCGCGCCGCTTGGGCCACGGCCTAGTGAGCACCTCGGCCAATAAAACCGGCGAGCCCACGCCCACCGTGTTCAGCGAGGTTAGCCCGGCCATCGAGCGCGGGGCCGACTACGTGGTGACCTGGCGGCAGGACGACCAGACGCGCGTGGCGCCCTCGCGCATTGTGCGGCTAGGCCCTGGCGGCGCGCTGGCGGTAGTGCGCGAGTAAGTAGCACAGCCGTTGCGAGGCCGCGCGCAGAAACGCCAGCCTGATGAAACTACTCGCGGGCCCGCAGGGTCCACGCTGCAACCGGGCGTAATTTTGCGCCCATGACGACGCCCACGCTGCCCGACCTACCCATTTTTCGCACCATCGCCGATGCGGCCCACGAGCTGGGTCAGCCGGCCTACGTTATCGGCGGCTACGTGCGCGATTTGGCTTTACAAAGAGCTAGCAAAGACATTGATGTGGTGACGGTGGGCGACGGCATCCGGCTGGCCCAGGCCGTGGGCAAGCGCCTGCCGGGACGCGGGCGCGTCACGGTGTTCAAGAACTTTGGCACCGCCATGCTGCCCACCGAGGAGGCCGGCGAAATCGAGTTTGTGGGCGCCCGCCGGGAAAGCTACCGCGCCGAAAGCCGCAAGCCCGAGGTAGAGGCCGGCACGCTGGACGACGACCTGGCCCGCCGCGACTTTACCATCAACGCGCTGGGGCTGAGCTTGAACGCCGAAGACTTTGGCACGCTCGTGGACCGCTACGACGGCATAAAAGACCTGGCGGCTAAAATCATTCGCACGCCACTCGGGCCCGACATTACCTTCTCGGACGACCCGCTGCGAATGCTGCGCGCCATTCGCTTCGCGAGCCAACTCAATTTTGATATTGAGCCCGATACCTACGACGCCATCACCCGCAATAAGGCGCGCATCAAAATCGTGTCGCAGGAGCGTATCACCATTGAGCTCAATAAGATAGTAGAGTCGCCGGTGCCGAGCTACGGCTTCAAGCTGCTGTTTCAAACGGGCTTGCTACACCTCATTTTCCCCAAAATGGCGCTGCTGTACGGCGTGGAAAAAGTGGGTACCCACGCGCACAAAGACAATTTTTACCACACCCTGCAAGTGCTCGACAACGTGGCCGCCGCCGGCGGCGACCTGTGGCTGCGTTGGGCCGCCATTCTGCACGACATCGCCAAGCCCGCCACCAAGCGCTACGACCAGCGCGTGGGCTGGACCTTCCACGGCCACGAGGACAAGGGCGCGCGCTGGGTGCCCGGTATTTTCACTGACCTCAAGCTGCCGCTAGGGGAGGAGATGCGCATGGTGCAGAAGCTGGTGCGCCTGCACCTGCGCCCCATTGTGCTGAGTAAGGAAATCGTAACCGACTCGGCCGTAAGGCGTTTGCTGTTCGAGGCCGGCGACGATATCGACCGCCTCATGGTGCTGTGCCGGGCCGATATTACCAGCAAGGACCACCAGCGCAAGGCGCGCTACCTCCAGAATTTTGACGTGGTGGAGGAAAAGCTGCGCGAAATCGAAGCCAAGGACCACCTGCGCAATTTCAAGCCCGTCATCACCGGCGAGGTTATCATGGAAACCTTCGGCCTCAAGCCCTCGCGCCAGGTCGGCGAGCTTAAAGAAGTCGTGCTCGAAGCCATCCTGGATGGCGAAGTGCCCAACGAGTGGGAGCCCGCCTACGCCCTGCTGCTGCGCCGCGGCGCGGCGCTGGGGCTAGCCCCGGCCGCTCAGGGGCAGCCGCCCGCGCTGCCCGTGGGGTAGTGGCTGCATTTAGGTATTCGCAGTAGGCTGATTGCGAGTTGTTTGGGTAAGAACGCTGGGTTGAGCCACCCACCGGGCGGCCCGCTAGCCGTAAGAGGTGGCGCTACTTTCTCCTGCTTATGCTCCCTACTACTACGCCGGCCGCGCCGCTGGGCCGCCCCCGCCTGGGTGGGCGCCGCGAGGTGCTACTAGCCCTGCTGCCCACCCTCACGGTGCTGGGGCTGCTGTGGCTGCTTAAAGCCCTTAGCAACCAGCAGCTGCTATTTGCCTCGCTGGCCAGCAGCTGCTTTTTGATATACCTCGACCCTAGCCACCCGGCCAATAGTGCGCGCACGCTCGTTATCAGCCAGCTAAGTGCTGCGGGGCTGGGTTTTGCGTTTCATACCTGGCTGGGGCCGGGCTACGGCAGCGCGGCGCTGGCGCTGGTGGGCATTATTGGGGTGATGATTGCGACCAATACCATGCACCCGCCGGCCGTGGCTACGGCGCTCAACTTCGCGTTTCGGGCCGGCACGGGCGAGGGCAACCTGGCGCTTTTTGGGCTAGCTGTGGGGCTGGTGGTGGTGCTGTTGGCCGTGCAGCACGGTTCTGCGTATCTGGTGCGGCGGTTCACGGCCGCCACTTAACGCTCCTGCCTTATGCTACCTCGGGTCGAAAATCCGATTACGTTGTTTGCCCGCACCGAAACGGGCGTAGTAACCGGCGTGCAGTGGCTGAAGCTGGGCGTAGAAGTGGTGGGCGCGCTCATCATCGCGCTGGGTATTCTCACGGCGGGCGGCTTGCTGGTGAGGGCGCTGCTGGCCCGGCGCACGGCCGATTTTACGGCCATCCGCCTCACGCTGGCCCGCTACCTGGCCCTGGCCCTGGAGTTTCAGCTCGGGGCCGATATTCTGAGCACGGCCATTGCCCCAAGCTGGGAGCAGATTGGCAAGCTCGGCGCCATCGCCGTTATCCGCACGGCGCTCAACTTCTTTCTCTCCAAGGAAATGGAAGCCGAGCGCGAGCAAACCCACCACGAAAAGCGCGTAGTAGCCCGCTCGAACGGCACGCCCGCCCCGCCCGACGATTCGGCCCGCTAGCCGCTAGCCCACCCCAGCCGCTGGCGCGCCCGCACCACGTCCTCGGGCGTGTCGATGCCGAAGGCATCCAGCTCGGTAACAACGGTGTGAATGGGAAAGCCGGCCTCCAGCCAGCGCAGCTGCTCCAGGCTCTCGGCCAGCTCCAAGGGCGAGGGTGGCAGCTGGGTTAGCCGCCCTAGCGTGTCGGGGGCGTAGGCATACAGGCCCAGGTGGCGGTAGTATGGGTGGTGGGCCAGCCAGGCGTGGCTAGGGTGCTGGCGCTGGTAAGGCAGCGGATGGCGGCTGAAATACAGGGCCCGGCCCTCAGCATTGACGACTACCTTGGGCAGGTGCGGGCTAAACAGCTCTTCCTCAGTAAGCACCGGCTTGATGAGCGTGGCAATGGCCGGCGCCGGGCTTTGGGCGAATAAATCGACCAGCGCGTTTATCTGGCTAGGGTCGATAAACGGCTCATCGCCCTGAATATTAACGATGCAGCTCACCGCGGGCTGGCCCAATTGCTGGTAAGCCTCCCACACGCGGTCGGTGCCGCTGGGGTGGTCGGGGCGCGTGCGCACCGCCTCGCCGCCGAAACCGCGCACGTGGTCGAGGATGCGCTCATCGTCGGTGGCCACCACCACGCGGGCCAGGTTGGCCTGCTGCGCCTGCCGCACCACGCGCTCAATCATGGACTGGCCCCCCAGGTCTACGAGCGGCTTGCCGGGCAGGCGGGTAGAAGCGTAGCGAGCCGGAATAATGCCGAGAGCAGCCATAAGGAGTGCGCAGTGAAGAGGGAGTATTGAGCCCGAAGGGCCGGGTGCGGTGGGCACTAAGCAGCGCCCGCCCCCCGTTATGAAAGCCCGAAATTACGGTCACCCGGCCGCTAGGTAGTTACTTTGCCTACCGCTGGCCCTGGGCCAGGGCTGGCCGCCGGCCGGTTTTGGTACATTTTTAGCCTTGCTTCTGCGCATGAGTCTGCTTGCTTCTTTGCTGATACTTAATTCCCTGCACGGCCCCCTGGCCCCGCTGCCCCCTAGCCACCGCCTGCCCGCCGACTCCATCGGCCAGGAGGTGCGCGGCGGCCAGCGCTTCGTGCGCCACCGCGTGGCCCAGGGCGAAACCATGTTTGCCCTCAGCCGCCGCTATAAAGTGACGGTTGACCAGCTTACCACCGCCAACCCGCAGCTTAAGGCGGGCCTCGGCATTGGCGAAGTGGTGCTTATCCCGCGCCCCAGCGCGGGCGGCGCCCGGGCGGCGGCACCCGTCGCTAGCCCCGCCCGGCTGCCCACGGCCGGCGCCGCTACCGCTGTGCCCGACCGCTACACCGTGGCCAAGGGCGAAACGCTCTTCGGCATTGCTCGCCGCTTCAACCTGGCCCCGGCCGACCTGATTCTCTACAACCACCTGCCTAGCGGCGCCGTGCGCGTGGGCCAGGAGCTGCTGCTGCGCCCCGCCGATGGCAGCGCCCCGGCCACCGCCGCTAGCCCGGCGCCCGCCGAGGCCCCGGCCGCCGCGCCTAAAATCAACCCCGCCGCCCCCGCCCAGGTGGCTACCGTGACGCCCGCCACCCCTGCCGAGCGCCGCGAGGAAGCCGCCGAAAGCAAAGGGCCCAGCCGCGCCAGCGAGCTGGTAAGCCGCAAGACCGACGTGGGCATCGCCACGGTTATCGCCAACAACGGCACCGACAAGTACCTGGCCCTGCACAAAACTGCCCCCGTAGGCACCATCATGCAGATTAAGAACCAGATGAATGGACAGTCGGTGTACGTGCGTGTTATCGGCGTGCTGCCCGACACCGGCGAAAACGACAACATTCTGGTGCGCCTCTCGCCCCGCGCCGTGCAGAAGCTGGGCACCTCCGATGCCAAGTTCCGGGTTGAAACGAGCTACGTGCCGTAGGCGGCCGGACGAATAGTTTTCGACAATCAGCACGTCGTGCTGAACGCAGTGAAGCATCTCGCTCGCGCCGCTAGGGTAGCAATCCCAGCGAAGCGGGTGAGATGCTTCACTGCGTTCAGCACGACGTTTTTTCTTTAAAATCTGTTAGCCAGTAATGCCCCACTTAGACCTAGCCGCGCTGCGCGCCCTGCTCGACGCGCGCGCCGACCAGTACAACCAACCCGGGTTTCTGCTCAAGGACCCCGTCAGTATCCCGCACCGCTTTTCGCGCTTGCAGGATGTCGAAATCAGCGGCCTTTTCGCCGCGCTGCTCGCCTGGGGCCAGCGCCCCACCATCCTCAAGAAAACGGCCGAGCTGATGACGCGCATGGACGACGCGCCCTACCAGTTCGTGACCCAGCACCAGGACGAGGACCTGAAAAAACTGCTCAAGTTCTGCCACCGCACCTTCTGCGATACCGACCTGCTCTACTTCGTGCACTGGCTGCGCTGGTTCTACGGCGCGCACGCGTCGCTGGAAGACGCCTTTTTACCCGGCGCCACCATGCGCGAGCGCCTGATAAACTTCCACAACCTATTTTTCAGCCTGCCCGAGGCGCCCGCCCGCACCCGCAAGCACGTGGCCACGCCCGCCCGCAACTCGGCCTGCAAGCGCCTCAACATGTACCTGCGCTGGCTAGTACGGCGCGACGACCGCGGCGTCGATTTTGGCCTCTGGACGCGCATCAGCCCTAGCGAGCTCATCTGCCCCATCGACGTGCACGTCGAGCGTCAGGCTCGCCTGCTAGGGTTGCTTCAGCGCGATAAGGTAGACTGGCAAGCCGCCGAGGAACTGACGGCTAATTTGCGTTTGCTCGACCCGCATGACCCGGTGAAGTACGATTTTGCGCTCTTTGGCGAAGGTGTGGGCTAGCCGGCTCTGCATGTGCGCCGTAGAAGCGCTTATGCTCAAAAACTCGAAAGGTCCCGAATTGCCGCCGTGGGTATTCTTGGCCCTGCGTTTGGGCGCGTTGGTAGCCGTGGCCATAGCCGCTACGCTGATAGCGCGGTGTAATCCTTAAACCCATTGGTTTTCCTGATAAAACTAGGGCGCTAGCGTTAGGCAAAACCCGGCGGGCGTCGAATCTTCCGCCCCCGTTTGCTGTTTTACCTTCGCGGCTAGTTAGTCAGATTCCCCGCTCGTATTCGATTTGTTAGTACCCCAGAATTTTGAAGCCAAAATCGGCTTCGCCACCCTGCGCGAGCTGCTGGAGCAGCTCTGCCTTTCGGCGCTAGGCCGGCAGCACGTGGCCAACATGCAGTTCACCACCGACCACGAGCAGCTGAGCAAGCTGCTGGCCCAGGCCGACGAGTTTCGGCAGCTGCTGAGTGGCGGCAGCGAGTTTCCGGGCGCGTTTTACTTCGACGTGACGGTGCACCTCAAGCGCGCCTCGCTGCCCGGCGCCTACCTCGACGCGGTGGCGTTCTACGAAATCAAGATGAGTTTGCGCACCATCCGGGCCGCGCTCACCTTCTTCACCCACGCCCCCGAAGGGCTCTACCCCAACCTGCGCCTGCTGGGCATTGGTATTCAGGCCGACCGCAACCTGCTGGCTAGCCTCGACAAAGTGGTGGACGACGAGGGCCAGGTGCGCGACGACGCCTCGCCGCTGCTGCGCCAGATTCGGCAGGAGCTTATTCAGCGCCAGGGCCAGCTGCGCAAGCAGATTGCCAGCGTGCTGCGCCACGCCAAAAGCGAGGGCTGGATTGCCGGCGACCTGGAGCCTACCATCCGCGGTGGCCGCCTGGTGCTGCCCGTAATCGCCGAGCACAAGCGCCGCGTGCGCGGCCTCATCCACGATGAGTCGGCTTCGGGCCAGACAGTATTTATCGAGCCGTCCGAAGTATTTGAGCTCAACAACGACATCAAGGACCTCGAAAACGCCTACCAGCGCGAGCTGATTCGCATTCTCACGGCCCTCACCGACCAGCTGCGCCCGCACCTGCCCGACCTGCGCAAGGCCTACGGCTACCTCGGCCTGCTCGATTTCATTCGGGCCAAAGCCCGGCTGGCCCGCGAGCTCAACGCCCAACTGCCCGAGCTCAGCAGCAAGCCGCTTATCAAGTGGCGCGGCGTGCGGCACCCGGTGCTGGCGCTCACGTTTAAGGAGCAAAACAAGGCCGCTGGCAAAGACGGCGAGAAGCGCGAAGTGGTGCCGCTCGACATTGAGTTGACGCCCGAGCAGCGCATCCTCGTCATTTCGGGGCCCAACGCGGGCGGCAAGTCGGTGTCCTTGAAAACGGTGGGCCTGGTGCAGTACATGCTGCAATGCGGCCTGCTCATTCCGTGCGACGACTACTCGGAGGCCGGTATGTTCGAGGATATTCTGCTCGATATCGGCGACGAGCAAAGCCTCGAAAACGACCTTTCGACCTATTCCTCGCACCTGCTGGCCATGAAGCAGTTCGTGACCGTAGCCAATAAAAAGAGCCTGGTGCTGATTGACGAGTTTGGCACCGGCACCGAGCCTAGCCTGGGTGGCGCCATTGCCGAGGCCGTGCTGGAGCAGCTCAACCAGGCGCGGGCCTTCGGGGTGATAACCACGCACTATACCAACCTCAAGAACTTCGCCGAGAAAACCGAAGGGCTCGTAAATGGCGCCATGCGCTACGACCCCGAGCGCTTGCAGCCGCTTTATCGCCTCGAAATCGGTAAGCCGGGCTCGTCGTTCGCCATCGAGATTGCCCGCAAAATTGGCCTGCCCCGGCAGCTTGTGGAGCGCGCGACCCAACTCGTGGGCAAGGATAAGATTCGCTACGACCGCCTGCTCGAAGGCCTGGAGCGCGACAAAACCGAGCTCGAAACCAAGCTGCGCGACACCGAGAAGCTGCAAAACGGCTTGCGCAAGTTCACTCAGGAGTACCTCGACCTTAAGAAGCACCTCGAAGACACCCGCCTCGAACGCCTGCGCGACGCCAAGCACCAGGCCCAGAAGCTGCTTAAGGATACCAACCAGCAAATCGAGGCCACCATTGCTGAAATCCGCCTCTCGCAGGCCGATAAGGAAACCACCAAGCAGGCCCGCGAAAAGCTCGACACCTTCGTGCGCGAAAAGCTGCAAGTGGAGCCGCCCAAGGCCCGCCCCACCCGCGAGCTGGCCGACCCCAACAGCCTGCACCCCGGCGACCGCGTGGCCATTCTGGGCCAGGAGGGCCACGGCGAGGTGGTGAGTGTGAAGGGCAAAACTGCCGAGGTGCTCTTCGGCGGCATGAAGACCCTAGTAAAGGTCAACCTGCTCGAAAAGCTGAGCCGGGCTGAGGTGCGCGAGCGCGAAGCCACCGCCCGTAAAGTAGCCGCTGCTAACAGCGGCGGAGCCAGCCTCGACCTTACCGGCCGCATGGCCCACTTCAGCCCCACGCTTGACCTGCGCGGCGAGCGCGCCGAGGATGCCCTTACCAAGCTCATGAGCTTCGTGGACGACGCGGTGATGTTCGGCATTCCGGAAATCAAGATTTTGCACGGGCGTGGCAACGGCGTGCTGCGCCAGATAGCCCGCGACTACCTGCGCCGCAACCGCACCATTGCCAGCGTGGGCGACGAGCACGCCGACCGCGGCGGCGATGGCGTGACCCTGGCCGTGCTCAAATAAGCTGGGCTGGCTAGCCCTCTCTCTGCTAAAACGCCCGCCGTAGCTTTATGCTGCGGCGGGCGTTTTAGCAGAGGGAGGCCACTCGAATAAAAACCGAAATCAGCTGTTAGGCATGCAGCGGAGGCTCTTACTTTTGCAGCTTATGTCGCCTGCCGGTTCTTCAGTTCTAGTACTCAACAGCAATGCCGGTCAGGTCTCCGCCGACCCGGCGGGCTTTGTGCGCATTCACTGGAGCGGCCAGTCGCGCACGTTTGCCGAAACCCGCGCCATGCTCACGGCGGCAACCACCACGCT
>Ga0308158_10002144_pt1 | contig 19153 bp, 14 predicted proteins | sample PhyBR2_FD_201038 | JGI IMG/M metagenome (GOLD analysis project Ga0308158, IMG submission 201038) | Phyllosphere microbial communities from UC Gill Tract Community Farm, Albany, California, United States - DLSLB.R2 | ecosystem: Host-associated > Plants > Phyllosphere > Unclassified | place: USA...
CCAGCATTTCCCCCGCCCGCTCCCTGTTTGCCTTCCCTAGAGTCCCGGCCCCAGGTTGGTGGGTCCATCCACGGGCCGGCCATTGAGCACCTGCGTTTGCTGGCGAATGCTTTCGATGTGAATAAGCTTGTAGAGCTCGCCCACAAACTTCTCGTCGATGTTGAGCTTGCGGCCCCACTCGGGGCGGGTTTTGAAGATTTCCTGCCAGCGCTCCAGCTGCAAAATCTTCACGTTGTTTTCCTTCTTATACTCGGCCAGCTCCTGAATGAGGGCCATGCGCCGGGCCAGCATCTCGAGGATTTCGTGGTCGGCGGTGTCCATTTTCTGGCGCAGCTCCTCGGCCTTGTTGCGGTAGTCGGCGTTGTCCGACGAACGGTAGCGGTATTTCAACTCGCTCAGTATCTCCTGCAAGCGCGCGGGCGTCACCTGCTGGGCGGCGTCGCTCAGCGCGTGGTCGGGGTCGGGGTGCGTTTCGATGATGAGGCCATCGTAATCGAGGTCCAGCGCCTTCTGGGCGATGGGCAGCAGCAAATCGCGCGCGCCGCCGATGTGGCTAGGGTCGTTGATAAGCGGCAGCTGCGGATAGCGCGTTTTTAGCTCAATCGGGATAGCCCAGGTGGGCGCGTTGCGGTAGCGCGAGGGCGCAAACGTGCTGAATCCCCGGTGAATAGCCGCCAGGTCGGTAATGCCCGCGCGCTCCAGTCGCTCCAGGGCGCCGGCCCACAGCGCAAGGTCGGGGTTCACGGGGTTTTTCACCATTACCGGCACGCTGGTACCGGCTAGGGCATCGGCCAGTTCCTGCACCGCGAAGGGGTTAACGGTGGTGCGCGCCCCCACCCACAGCACGTCGATGCCGTGTTTCAGGGCCTCTTCTACGTGCTTGGGCGTGGCCACTTCAATGGCCATTGGCAGACCAGTTTCGGCCTTGGCGGCTTGCAGCCAGGGCAGCGCGGCGGTGCCCATGCCCTCAAAGCCACCGGGCTTGGTGCGCGGCTTCCAGATGCCGGCGCGGTACATATCGGCCTGGCCAGCCGCCTTGAGGGCGCGGGCCACGGCCAGCACCTGGGCTTCCGATTCGGCCGAGCAGGGGCCGGCAATAATAAGGGGCTGGCCCTTAGCGGCCAGCTTGCGGGTAAAAAACGTGTCGGGGGCAGCTAGACTATTTTCCATTGGGAAAGAATGGCGCAAACTCAGCGAGCTTGCGCAGCGAAACAACTTATAGCATGCGCGGACTCGCAGAGTCCGCGCTGCATTTAAAAGGTTAAAAGTAACCGCCGGCTGCCGAACAGGGTTTTGGCCAGGGGCCGTACCTTCGTGTGCCCGCGCTAGCCCTCCCCGCCCGTCTCACCCGTTTTGCCTCTGTTTATGTCTACCAACCCTGCCGTACCCGCCCCGCCCACCGCCCCTATCTCATTTGAAGACACGCGCATTGCCTTCGAAGCCAAGACCGATGGCGAGCTGCGCAAGATGTACGCCCTGTTTGCGGCCATGAACAACGGTGGCCTGGTAAAAATGGGCAGCGGCCTGATGCAGTCGGCCTTGAAAATCAGCTTTCCAGGCACCAAGTTTCTTATCAAGAACTCCATTTTCAAGCAGTTTTGCGGCGGCGAAACTATTGAGGAGTGCAAGCCGGTAATTGCTGAGCTAGGTAGGTATCACATCGGCACCATCCTCGACTACTCGGTGGAAGGCACCGGCAACGACCGCAGCTTCGACCGCACCCGCGACGAGATTCTGGCTACCATTGCCCTGGCCGCTACCACACCCAATATTCCGTTCTCCGTTTTCAAGGTGACGGGCCTGATGCCTACAGTTTTACTTGAAAAAACGCAGGCCGGCACCGCCCTTACCCCCGACGAGCAGGCTAGCTTTGAGCGGGGCCGCCAGCGCCTCGATGCGCTGTGCGCCAGCGCCCACCAGCACGGCGTGCGCCTGTTTGTAGATGCCGAGGAAAGCTGGTTTCAGCAAACCATCGACGATTTGGCCGAGGACATGATGCGCCGCTACAACGACGAGCGGGCCATCGTCTGGAACACGTACCAGCTCTACCGCCACGACCGGCTGGAAGCTCTGCAAGCCGCCCACGACCGCGCCGCCCAGGGCAACTATTACTTCGGCGTGAAGCTGGTGCGCGGCGCCTATATGGAAAAGGAAGCCCGCGTAGCGCAGCAGCGTGGTCACCGCAACCCCATCAACCCCAGCAAGCAGCACACCGACGACCTCTATAATGAGAGCCTACGCTACTGCGTGCAGCACATCGACCGCATCAGCCTGTGCGCAGGCACGCACAACGAAGCCAGCTCGCTGCTACTCACGCAGTTGATGCACGAAGCAGGGCTAGCCCCCGGCGATGAGCGCGTGTGGTTTGCCCAGCTCTACGGCATGAGCGACAACCTGAGCTACAACCTGGCCCACGCCGGCTACCACACCGCTAAGTACGTGCCCTACGGCCCCGTAGAGGCCGTGATGCCTTACCTACTGCGCCGCGCCAACGAGAACACGGCCATTGCTGGCCAAAGCAGCCGCGAGTTCCTACTCATCCAGAAAGAGCTGCGCCGCCGCCAGGGCCGCTAGTTTGGGCAATAGCAGCCAGCAGGGCAAATAGTGGATTTTTAAGAGTCAAGGGGCGTTTCTTATAACGCGGGCCTGATTTTTGGTATCTACCCCTAGCCCGTTTGGCAGCCCGGCGAAAGCAGTGCCTGCCAGGCAGTTGCTGCGGGCTATTCCGTTCTTCTTCCCACCTTTTTGCAGAGCTCAGGCCTGGCTGGTTAGCGCCAGTTGCTGGGGCCACCCGTTTTTTTCGCATGATTAATCGCCTCCGTCACTACCTTATCCGCTACGCCCGGCAACAGGCCGGCACGGTCAGCTACCTCACGCTGGTGCAGGAATCTGAACTGGGTTTGAACTTGGACATCTCGCACGAAAAATCGCGCCTCAATGAGATGCTGACCGAGATATCTACCGAAGAATTTATGGCTGGCCGGCCCATTCTCAGCAGCCTGGTACGCGTGCAAGGCTCTAAGGGACAAGGTGATAACTTCTACAAAATGTGCGAGCGCCTGGGCATGGGCGAGTGGCGCAGCCTAAAGCAGGACGAGTTTTTTTTGAAAAATCTCATCAAAGAGTGCCGCGACTTCTGGCAGCAGGAAGCCAACTACACCACCCATGCGCTGAAGGAGGCCTAAGCCGCTCAGCACTTACTTCTTATTCAAAAAGAAAGCCTCAGCTAGCGTTGGGGCTTTTTTTGGGTTTGGCCGGCCGGTTTCGCCCCTTTGTTACAGGGCCACCGCAACCCCGCTTCCGCTAGCCCCGTTTAGGTATCCGAAGCCGGACAATTGTCCAGGCGGCTATTCACTCACACCCCTTTTCCGATGAACACCAACGATGCAAACAACCCGATGAACACTGGCACCGGCGCCGGCGCTAACTATGGCACCAGCAACACTGGCACCGGCCTCGGCAACAGCGGCGTTACCAGCAACGAAAGCACTAGCTACAGCGCTGGCACCGGGTATAGCAGCGCCACTGGCGGCAGCACCTCTTCGGATGCCGACGAACTTGACTCGACCAATCCCAAACCCCTTTCTACCACTTCACCCACCATGCCGACCAACTCCACCGACCCGAACGCTCGCCCCGGCGATGACTACTCTGCTACCCAAAAAGGTGGCGAAATTGCCGGCGCAGCCGGTGCTGCCGTAGGCCGCGGCGTTGATGCCGTACAGAACACGACCGACCGCGCGGCTCACGCAGTAAAAGATGCCGTGACCGGCGAGAACGATAGCTACGACCGCGAGTACCGCGAGGGCAGCCACACCAGCGGCATCTTCCGCGACCGCAGCAGTGCTGAGAAGGCTTACCAGTCGATGCATGAGCGCGGCTACAGCAAAGATGATGTGCACTTGATGATGTCGGACGACACGCGCAAGACGCATTTCGGCGACGACTCGGTTCACACCGAACTAGGTGATAAGGCTATGGAAGGCGCGGGCGTGGGCTCGGCCATCGGTGGCACGGCCGGCGCAATTATCGGCGCCATCGCTGCCATTGGCACGTCGGTAGCCCTGCCGGGCCTGGGTCTGATTATTGCCGGCCCGCTGGCCGCTGCGCTGGCCGGTGCCGGTGCTGGTGGCCTCACGGGTGGCCTAGTAGGCGCACTGGTAGGCTCGGGCATCCCCGAGGAGCACGCTGCCGAGTATGAAGAAGGTATCAAAAACGGTGGCATTGTAATGGGCGTGAAGCCTCGCAACGCCGAAGATGCCAAGTATTTCGAGGACCAGTTCAAGAGCAACAACGCCGACAAGGTGTACCGCTACTAGCTAGCCCCGCTTCCCAATCAAACGCCTCTCCCGCCAGGGAGAGGCGTTTTTGCGTTAGCCAGCGCCACTTACTAGCCCGCAGCGCAGCATCCGGCAATGCTGGCGCCGGGTGGTCATTGGTGCTAGGCTAGCGGCGAGGCAGGCTGTATGTTTGCATTATCCTCCTTTCCAACCTCCAGCCTCCTTTGCTTTATGGCAGCGCGCAACATCATTTCCTGGGTTTTACAAGTGGTTATTGGCCTGTTTATGATTTACTCAGGCATCAATAAATTCCTGCACCTAAACGACACTGTAGCGATGTTTGACAAGTTGGGCCTACCAGCGACCATCACCTACCTGGTAGCGGGCGGCGAAGTGCTGGGGGGCATCGGGCTGCTGGTGCCGCGCTTTGTGCGGCCGGCGGCGCTAGGGCTCCTTATTATTATGGCGGGCGCGGCGTTTATGCACGCTACCAAAATACCGGGCGGGCTACTGCCCAATGGGTTTCCGGCGCTGGGCGTGCTGGTGGGGCTAGTGGTTATCTTACTGCTGCGGCGGCCCGAAGCTGCGCGGCTGGCCTAACCAGCGCAACATCTGGCGCGGTTGGCGCTTTAGCTAAATAGTATCGCCGGGTTTGTAGCCCGGCGCTTTTTTTATGCAATTACTCTACTCCTACCTGCGGCGCTACTGGCCCCTGCTGGTACTGGCCCTGGTGCTGGCGGCCGTCAACCAGGTTTTTTCGCTGCTCGACCCGTACTACTTCCGTAAGCTGGTCGACAATTTCACGGCTAAGTACCCCGATATTCAGGGCATGCGCCGGGTGGCGTTCTGGCCCTTCTTCTGGGAGGCTATTCCGTTGGTAGCCATCATGCTGGGCGTAGCGATGGTGAGCCGCATCGCCAAGAACTTTCAGGATTACTACGTCAACGTTATCACTCAGCGGCTAGGGGCGCGCATGTACTCCGACGGCCTGCGCCACTCGCTTGACCTGCCCTACCAGGTATTTGAGGACCAGCGCTCGGGCGAAACCCTGGGCAAGCTCCAGAAGGTGCGCATCGACGTCGAGAAGCTTATTCAAAGCTTTGTCAACGTGTTGTTTACGGCCGTGGTAGGCATCATTTTCGTGATGTGGTACGCCATTACCGTGTACTGGCCCATTGCGCTGGGCTACTTCCTCACTATTCCGCTGCTGGGTATTCTGAGCTTTGCGCTGAGCAAGAAAATCAAGGTTATCCAGAAGACTATTGTGAGCGAAACCACCGCGCTAGCCGGCTCCACTACCGAAAGCCTGCGCAACATTGAGCTCATCAAAAGCCTGGGGCTAGCCCAGCAGGAAACCGAGCGCCTGAACGGCATCACCAGCAAAATTCTGAAGCTGGAGTTGCGCAAGGTGCGCTACCTGCGCTCGCTGAGCTTCGTGCAGGGCACGTTTGTGAACTTGCTGCGCAATATCATCATCTTGATGCTCTTGTACTTGCGCGTACAAAACCACATTAGCCTGGGCGAGTTCTTCTCGTTCTTTATTTACTCGTTCTCCATCTTCGGGCCGTTGCAGGAGCTGGGTACCATCATCGGCACCTACCGCGAAACCCAGATTTCGCTGGGCAATTTCCAGACTATCCTCGACACCCCGCGCGATGTGAAGCCCGCCCACCCGCAGGCCGTGGGCCGCATCGAGCGGCTGGCCTTCGAGCACGTCACGTTCAAGCACCTCACCGCGCCCGCGCCGGCGCTTTCTGATATTTCTTTCGAGGTGAAAGTGGGCGAAACCATTGCCTTTGTAGGCCCTAGCGGCTCGGGCAAAACCACGCTGGTAAAGCTGCTGGTGGGGCTATACCCGCCCCTGGCGGGCGAGATTCGCTACAACGGCATTCCCAGCAAAGATGTGGAGCTTGACCAGCTACGCGAGCAAATCGGCTTCGTGACCCAGGATACCCAGCTTTTTGCTGGCACCATCCGCGAAAACCTGCGCTTCGTGGCGCCCGACGCCACCGATGCCGAGTGCCTGCACGCCCTGCACCAGGCCGCGGCCGATGGCCTGCTGGCCCGCGCGCCCAAGGGCCTCGACACGGTGCTCGGCGAGGGCGGCGTGAAGGTGAGCGGCGGCGAAAAGCAGCGCCTCAGCATCGCCAGGGCCCTGCTGCGCCACCCTACTCTCCTAGTGTTCGATGAGGCTACCTCAGCCTTGGACTCGCTTACGGAGGAAGAAATTGGCCGCACGGTGCGCGAGCTCTCGGGCTCGCGCCAGCACATCACGGTGCTCATTGCGCACCGGCTGAGCACGGTTTTGCACGCCGACCGCATTTTTGTGCTTGAGCGCGGGCAGGTGGCCGAGGCCGGCCGCCACGCCGAGTTGCTAGCCCAGAAAGGGTTGTACTACGCCATGTGGCGCCAGCAGATTGGCGAGCGCAAGGAAGTGGCCGTGAGCTAGGGCAGCTTATGCGCCGATAGGCATGTATTTGCTATTCGCGCCAGCTCTATTTTTGAGCGCTTATAAGTGTGCAGTACAAATACTTGAGAACGAATTTGCTAGCCAGCATCGGTGCCTTGCTGCTGGTTAGTTGTGCAGAAACACCCGCTTCCCGGCCAGTAATAGCTAGCCGGGAAGCGGCGCCGGATAGTACGTACTTTCAGCACGTTAAACACACCTTTTACCGTAACAAGGCAGGTAGTCTTTTCGAACAAAAACGGTACCTAGCGCAGGAAGAAGGCGCGAAGCTTGACATTTGGTACGATGGCACAGTGATACAACGAAAGGACAGTGTTCTTTTTGAGCTACCGTTATCAACCATCATAGATTTGGCTACCTATCAGGAATTGGGCAACTCGCTGTTTTCCAAAGACAAGAATCGGGTTTATTACTTCTACGCCAACAGTGGCGGCGGCTTTCGAATCATTGTCAACGGGGCCGACCCGGCTACCTTCCGAGCCTCGCCCGACTATCAATATGGCTTTGATGCGCAACGCGGTTTTTATGGCGCCCACGAGCTGCGTGGGCTATGCTCCAGCCGGCGGCAGTTGCTGTACAGCGATACAATAGCCCATTTTATTGCTTACGTGAAGGACGACCAGCACGTGTTTTACCAGGATACTCCCGTACCAGGGGCCGACGCCCGCACCTTTCACTTGGTCCAAGACCGAGCGTGGGAAGCCGAAGACAAAAACCATCGCTACAAGTGTTGCGGCCAGCGATTGGATAAAATAGACGCGCACGCGCTAGCTAAAGTAAGCTGGTGGCCGGGCCAGCTGGCTTTTACTCGCTGACTGCTAGGCAGACAATCCTCCGGGGGTAGCCGCGGCGCAACTTTTAGCCGGTTTCGCCCGAAAGGGAGCCATGCATTTTACCGTAATTACCCCTACTCACCAGCGGCGTGCGCTGCTGCCCGAAACCATTGCCAGCGTACGGGCCAGCATTTCGGCCCCGCTAGATTTCTCCTTTGAGCACCTGCTGTACCAGAATGGCCCCGACGATGGCACTGCCGCCGTGCTTGCCGAAGCCGCCGCCCAGCCCTACCCGCCTCTGCGCCACTGGCAGCACCCCGACCCCAAGCGCCCCGGCTTTGCCCGCAACGAGCTAAGCCAGCACACGCCCGCCGACGCCTGGGTAGTGCCCCTCGACGACGACGACCTACTGCTGCAACGCACCCTCTACCACTACGCCGCCGCCATTGCGGCCAACCCCGACCGGCCCTGGCTGGTGGCCGATTTTTTGCGCGTGGATGAGCAGGCCCGCTACCTGCCCAACGAGGATTACTACGCCTGGAAATTCGACTCGCCTACGGCCATGCTCAACGCTATTTTTCGGGCCGAGCATTTCATTCAGGGTAACGTGTGCTACAGCAAGGCCTTGCTCGATGAAGTAGGCGGCTACGACCCCGAGCTGGCCATGGCCGAGGACCTGGACCTCTACGTGCGCTTTCTGCTGGCCGGGCACCTGCCCGTGGTGTGCCCGCACTATAGCCACCTGCACCGCTTCCACTCGGCCAATGTGAGCCAGGGCGTGGATGCGGCCAAGCACAACGCTGACCTGCGCGTTATCTATGACAAGTATGCCGGGCCGCTGCGGGCACTGGGTATTGCCGCGCCGGGGGCCTAGCGGGCTGTCGGCCGACAGCGTGTTTTACCGTGTTCATCCGGCGCTGGAATTAGTCCAACGAGTAAGGCGCCGGGGCAAATTCGAGGTAAGGATTTTTGCGAACTTATGCGCCAGAACCCTTTCGCTAACTGCCTAGCCGTTTCCAATTTTGCTGCCGCCATCCCTGGCGGGCCCGACGCGCGCGCCTGGGCCTACAGCCTGGATATTACCTGCCCGCTAACTCGGCTGCGCGACTTTATGGAGGATGCGCAGCAGTGGTTGCCCTGGGCCATGCCCCGCCTGCAATCGGTGCAGCCGCTGCCGTTTGGCCAGTGGCTGCTCAGAACACCACGCTCGGTACTCAAGCTGCGCCTTTGCCCCACCATGGCCCAGGATGAGCTGCTTTACGAAGTAGTAGTGCCGGGGCTAGGCGTCTGCCAGACGCTGCTGCGCATAAGTGCCACCCCCACGGGCTGCCAGCTAACCATTATGCCCCACAAGCACGAGCGGCTGCCACTGCGCCTGTTTAAAAGGAGCATGCAGCACGCGCTGAGGGGGCTGCGCACGCTCAAGCTGGTGCTGGAGCAAGACTAGGAGCGCCACCACCGGGTGCGCAATTGCCTTTCACAAGCATTCGCTTATCAAACGAAAAGGCTCCCGGATATACCCAGGAGCCTTTTTTGCGTAAGCGCCGCATTACCCCTTCGTCTATGCGGATACCTTTTCTTTCTCTACTGGCCGTTTGCTGGCTAGCCCTTACTACTGCGGCTCAGCCTACTGCCCCACCGGCGCACACCGTTTTTCTGCTGGGTAATACCGCGCAGGGCGAGTTGCCCACTGCCCGCTTGCAACAGCTGCGCCAAGTACTGGAGCAGCAAAAAACGTCCTTCACGGTGGTGCACCTCGGCGATATTGTGGGCAATGAGGGGCTAGCCTCGAAAAAAGATACGGTCCTGTCGCAGCAGGAAAAAACCCGCGCCGATGCGTTTATCAACCTGGTAAAAGGCCTGCCGCTGGGCAAAATCTACTTTGTGCCCGGCGATAAGGACTGGGCCAACTCGGGCCGCCACGGCCTGAAAGCCGTGCGCCGCCTGGAGAAGTATATCGAGCAGCAGCTACCCGGCCAGAATGCCTTCGTGCCCACCAATGGTTGCCCCGGCCCCGAGGTGGTAGACGTGGCCCCGCTCGTGCGCTTGGTGGCTCTGAACACACCCTGGTTTACGCACCCCTACGACCGCCCCGAGGCCCCCGACACCGATTGCAAAACCCTGACCAAAGAGGAGTTTCGTGAGCAACTCCAAGATATTATCGACGACACCAAGGGCAAAAACCTGCTGCTGCTGGGCCACCACCCCGTAGTAACCAACGGCGTGTACGGCGGCCACGAGCCCCTGAGCCGCCACCTGGTCCCGCCGGTGCTCGGCACCATCTACGCCGCCTACCGCCAAAACGTGGGCTCGCCCCGCGACCTGGCTAGCCCCGGCTACCAGGACCTGCGCAAAGAGCTACTTAACAACACCTTGCGCACCAACCCCGGCGTGGTGTACGCGGCCGCGCACGACTACTCGCTGCAACTCACTCCCTTCCAGGGCAGCTACCACCTCGTGGCGGGCAGCTTTGCCCAAAGCCAGCACGTGGGCGTCAGCAATACGGCGCTCTACAATGAGAAGGCCGATGGCTACGCCACCCTCGACTACTACGCCGACGGAACGGTGAAAAGCCGCTTCTTCACCTTTGGGGAGGCTAGCCAGCCGGCCAAAGAGGCCTACGCGGGCACGCTGTTTCGCTCGGCTTGCGCCAGCGGCACCGGTGCGCAGGTGCCCGTTAATTCCTTCATCACCGAGTGCCCCGGCGCCGTAAAAACGCCGGCCGAGCAGAAGCCCGACGCCCCTTACCAGGCTTCAACCACGGTGGTGCCAGGGCCAGAATACGCGGCCGGCAAAAGCAAGCGCTTCTTTATTGGGCCGCTCTACCGCACCTCGTGGCTAGCCCCGGTAAAAGTCAAAACCCTGGACTTGAACGTCGAAAAGGGCGGCCTGAAGCCCTTCGGCCGCGGCGGCGGGCGCCAGACGACCTCGCTCAAGCTCATTGCGGCCGACAGCTCGGAGTATGTGTTTCGCTCGGTTGATAAGGACGTGACGGGCATCCTGCCGCCCGAGTTGCAGCAGTCGTTCGTGTCAGACATCCTTAAGGACATCACGGCCACGGCTAACCCCTATTCGGGCCTGCCCATCAGCGCGCTGCTCGACCACACCGACATTCTGCACGCCCGGCCGCGCCTATTTCGCCTGCCCGATAACAATCAGCTAGGCCCCTATCGCCAGGATTACGCCGGCCTGCTCGGCACCCTGGAAGACCGGCCCAAAGACCCTAAGCCCAACTTGGCGGGCTTTGGCAAATCGGATGAGGTAACGCGCTCGTACAGCTTTTTCCGCAAGCTCTATAAAGACCACGACAACCGCGTGGATGCCCCCGCGCTGGCCCGCGCCCGCGCCTTTGATATGCTGGTGGCCGACTTTGGCAAGCACGAAGACAACTGGAAGTGGGCCGGCTACGACCAGGGCAAGGGCAAAGGCAGCGTGTATCGGCCCATTCCGCGCGACCGCGACCAGTCGTTTACCAAGTGGAACGGCCTGCTTACGTACCTGGCCAACCGCCAGTGGGCCGTGCCCAGCATTGAGGATTTCGGCAGCGAGTTTCACGACATGAAGAGCCTGAACTGGCCAGCTCGCCACCTCGACCGCTTTTTGCTGCAAAGCCTGACGCGCCAGGACTGGCAGGATGCCGCCAAATACCTGCAAACCCAACTCACGCCCGCCGTTATCGACGAGGCCACCGCTACGCTACCGGCCGAGGTGCAGCCGCTCTCGGGCCAGGAAATCAACCGCAAGCTCAAGGCGCGCCTTCAGGCATTGCCACGGGCCATCGACCGCTATTACCTGCTGCTAGCCAGCCGGGTAGATGTGGTGGGCTCCAACAAGGCGGAGATTTTCAGGGTGGAGCGCCTGGCCGGTGGCCGGGTGCGCGTGCAGGAGTTCGACCGCAAGGGCAACACCCAGGAACCTAATGGCGCGGCAATTTTTGACCGCACCTTTGAGCCTGGCGAAACCCAGGAGGTTGACCTCTACGGCCTCGATGGTCAGGATATTTTTCAGGTGACCGGCGACGGTGGCGCGGGCAGCATTCTGGTGCGCGTGATTGGCGGCGAGGGCAAGGACAAGATAACCGACGACTCGCGCGCCGTGGGCCTGCGCACGCTCACCAAAGTGTACGACTCGCCCACGACCGACCTCACCGCCGGCCCCGAAACCGATGACCACCGCAGCCGCAGCCGCACTGTTAATCTGTATGACCGTGAGGCGTTTGAGTTCAATAGCTACGCGCCGCGCGCCGGCCTCTTCTACAATCGCAACGATGGCATCGGCTTCAACGTGGGCGTGGGCTTTGTGCGCCAGGGCTTCCGCAAGCCGGGCTACAAGAACCGCTACGACTTTGATTTGCAGGCCTCAACCGGCGGGCAATTGCAGATTACGGCCGCTAGCCGCCACCGCTACGCCATCGGCAAGGTTGACATTGGGGCGGAGGCTAGCTACGGCAACTTCTTCCCATTCTACAACTATTTTGGTATCGGCAACGACACGCAGATAAACCAGGATTCGTACGATTCGAAATACTACCGCGCCCGCTACCGTGGCTTCACGGTGAAGGCGTTTGGCGAGCGCGTGTTTTGGCAGCGCAGCGTGTTCCGCTTCGGGCCCAGCTACGAGCATTATAACACCGACTATACCGCCAACAGCGAGCTGGGCCGGGAGTTGCAGGTTGTTGACAACAGCATCAACCGGCCCAACGCCGCCGACCAGCGCCTCATTGGCCTGAACGCGCTGCTTGACATTGACCTGCGCAACCGCAAGGTATTTGCCCAGCGCGGCGTGCGCCTGCTCGTGCGCCACGACTCGTACCAGCAGCTCGCGGGTGACCAGCGCCGCTTCGGCCTCACCCAGGCCTCGGCCGAGTACCTGGGCACGGCCCGGCTAGGCATCCCTATTACGCTGGCCCTGAAGGGCGGCGGCGCCAAAAACTACGGCCCCGACTCGGCCATTCCGTTCTACAAGCTCACCAGCCTGGGGCTAGCCGAGAACCTGCGCGGCTACTACCGCAACCGCTTCACGGGCGACGCCAGCCTGTACCTGAACTCGGAGCTGCGCTTTGCGCTGGGCCAGAGCAAAAACCACTTTCTGCCTTTTTATTACGGGGTTTTTGGCTTCTACGACCAAGGCCGGGTGTACTACAACGGCGCCTCGCCGGGCGGTTGGCACGCGGGCTACGGCGGCGGTTTCTACATCGCACCGGTAGTCGAAACGCTGGCCTTCTCCATCTCCTACCAGGTGTCGGAGGAGAACAGCCTGGTGCAATTCGGCCTGGGCTTCCGCATCGACAAATAGACCGCAGATTTAACGGATTTCGCGGATACGCCCACCTGCGGTGGGCTGGCTAAGTAAGCACGGCCTTACTATGGATACGCCCACCTGCGGTGGGCTAGCTAAGTAGGCACGGCCCTACTATGGATATGCCCACTTGCGGTGGGCTGGCTATTTGGGGCGTGTTTTTGGGGCGGCCAGCTGCTGGTAGCCGGGTGGCTCGCTGGCAGGTGGCCGCGTAAATGACCAACATAAGCCACCTTTGCAGCTTATATCACCAGGATTAGCGTAGCCAGCCCGCGCAGCGGGCGTATCCGCGAAATCCGTTTAATCAGTTAAATCTGCGGTCTATGGAGTATCAGTTGACCAAGCTCGCCGCCATCGATATTGGCTCCAACGCCGTTCGCTGCCAGATTTCGGCAGTCTTATTTTTTCAGGGCCGCTACCGCCTCAAGCGCGTTGAGTACGTGCGCTACCCGCTGCGGCTGGGCGAAGACGTATTTGCCACCGGCGAAATTCCGCCGCGCAAGGCGGACAAGTTTGTTAAGTTTCTGCACTCGCTCAAGCTCTTGATGGAGGTGCACGAGGTGTCGCACCACCTCATTTGCGCCACTTCGGCCATGCGCACGGCCGCCAATGGCACCGCCGTGGCCCAACGCGTGCAAGACGAGCTAGGCCTCAACATTCAAGTAATTGACGGCCAAGCCGAAGCTTCGTACATCAACCGTGTAATCGAGCACGTGCTCGAAGACAACCGCCACTACCTGCACATCGACGTGGGCGGCGGCAGCACCGAGTTCAACATCTACCACGACCGCCGCAAGGTGGCCGCGCAGTCGTTTGAAATCGGCTCCATCCGCCGGATGCAGCAGGAGGAAAGTGGCCGCACGGTGGAAGAAATGAACGGCCTCTGGCAGCGCATGGAAGCCTGGGTGCGCGAAAACGCCCGGCGCTACCACGTCACGCGCGCCATCGGCACGGGCGGCAACATCAACAAGATTTACAGCATGTCGCCGGCCGCACCCAACAAGCCCGTCACCAAGCGCAGTGTGCAGGCCATTCTCGACCGCCTCAGCGGCCTCAGCATGAGCGAGCGCGTGAACGTGGCCATGCTCAACCCCGACCGCGCCGACGTGATTGTGCCCGCCGGCCACATTTACCTTTCGGCCATGGACTGGGCGGGCGTCAGCAGCATGATAGTGCCCGATATCGGCCTGAAAGACGGTATGTTGCAGGCGCTGTTCGAGCAGTATTTCGATGAAATCAGCCCCAACGTGCACCCCAGTATCTTACCCGTAGCCGACGTAGAAAACGGGCCGCTGGTATAGACCGCAGAGTTAACGGATTAAACGGATTGCGCGGATACGCCCGCCTGCGGCGGGCTGACTAGGCTAGCGAATTCCTAAAGCCAAAAAAGACTACCTGCAAGGGTAGTCTTTTTTGGTGAATATTGGATTGAGTAGTTAGCCTAGTCAGCCCGCGCTAGCGGGCGTACCCGCCCAATCCGTTTAATCCGTTAGCTCTGCGGCAATGTCGGCTTCCTGCTCTACTTCGATTTCCATCAGGGCTTCGCCCTGGCCAAAGTCGTCGGCGCCTTCTTCCACGGCTAGGGCCGGCGCAACGGCCGCCGCCGCTTCGACCTCAGCGGCGGCCAGCTGGCGGCGCTTGGCCGTTTGGTCGTGCAGCAGGGCTAGCAGGCCCTCGGGCGTGGCCTGGGCTAGCTGGGCCTCGTCGGGGCGGCGGTAGAAATCGCGGTGAATATTGACGGCCGGGTCGCCGGCCGCGGGGCGCTGGCAGATGTAGGCGCCATCCTCGCGCATGAGGTAGCTGTTCTGGGTATCGAGCAGGTTGAGCTGTAGGATGTGGATAGCCTCGCGGCGCAGCTGCGGGTTGGCAATGAGAAACAGCGCCTCGATGCGGCGGTCAAACGAGCGCACCATCGCATCGGCCGAACCGGCGTAGAGGCGCGCCTCCCCGTTGTGGTGAAAGTAAAACAAGCGCGCGTGCTCCAGGTACTCACCCACAATGCTCTTTACCTCAATGTTTTCGCTCAGCCCGGTGCGGCCCGGCCGCAGGCAGCAAATGCCGCGCACGATGAAGCGAATGGGCACGCCGGCCTTGCTGGCCTTGTAAAACTCGTCAATCAGCTCACGGTCTTCCAGCGAGTTCATCTTCATTACGATGCCGCTGGGCAAGCCTTTTTTAGCATTTTTAGCCTCCTCGCGCACCAGATGAATAAGCTGCTGGCGCATATCGCGCGGAGCCGTGATGAGGTATTCGTAGTCGTCGGGCTGCGAGTGACCCGTGATTACGTTGAAGAATTCCGACACGTCGTGGCCATACGTATCGTTGGTCGTCAGCATGCTCAGGTCGGTGTAGAGGCGCGAGGTTTGCTCGTTGTAGTTGCCCGAGCCGATGTGCACGTAGCGCGTTACCTTCTCGCCTTCCTTCCTGATAATCATCAGCATCTTGGTGTGGGTCTTGTACTTACCCACGCCGTAGATGACGAAGCAACCCGCTTTTTCGAGCCGCGCGCCTTCCCGGATGTTACGCTCCTCGTCGAAGCGCGCCTTCACCTCAAACAGCACCGATACGTGCTTGCCATTCTCGGCGGCTTTGAGCAGCGCGGCGGTCACGCGCGAATCCTCGGCTAGCCGGTAAATCGTTTGCTTGATGCCCAGCACGTGCGGGTCTTCGGCGGCTCGCTCCAGCAGGCGCACCACCGTCTCGATTGAATTATACGGGTGGTGCAGCAGCACATCGTGGTGCTTAAGGTACTCAAACATGTTGTCCTCGGCGCCTTCGGGTAGGCTCAGCGGCAGCACCGGCGACGGCAGCTTGGCGCCTTTCCCCTTAAAGCTGGGGTAGCGCAAAATCTGATTCAACCCCTTCATATCCAGCAACACCGGAATGACGAAAATATTGCCATTGTCGATGTTCCAGCGCTCGCGCAGCACGTTCATGAGGTAGGGCGAGGCGTCGGGCTCGACCTCCACGCGCACTACCCGGCCGCGCTTGCGGGTTTTGAGGCCAGTTTGGATTTCCTTGATAAAGTCGCTGTCGATGTCCTCCGATTCTTCCAGCGTAAAATCGCCGTTGCGGGTGATGCGCAGTAGGTCGGCCGACACGATTTCGACGTTGCGAAACAGCTTGGGCAGGTTGGCCCGCACAATTTCCTCGATGGGCACGAACACCACCCGGTCCTTGCGCGTGATTTCGAAAAAGCGCGTCAGGTTCTGCGGAATCTGCACGAAGGTGAGGCGCTCCTGGCCTTTCTCCACGTCGGGCACCAGCGACACGGGCGCGGTGCCTTCACTAGCCCCGATTTCGCGCGTCACCACGCCGAAAGTCAGCACCTGGTTGATAATGAGCGGAAAGCCGTGGTACGAGTCGTACACCATCGGCGTGAGCAGCGGAAAAACCGTATTCTTGAAGTAGCCCTCCACCTTTTTCAACTCCACCTCGGTCAGCTCCGTCATGCGCCGGATGCTGAAGCCGTTTTTCTCAAACTGCGGCTTCAGCTCGTTCAGGTACGTGAGCGACTGGTCGTTCACGAAGCGATGGGCAAAGTCGAGCAGCTTGCGACGAAACGGCAGTTCACGCAGCCCCGAATAGTCGACGCGCTCCTTGCCATAATCTAAATAATTGTACAGCGAGCCCACCCGAATCATAAAAAACTCGTCGAGGTTGGAGCTGGTAATGCTCAAAAACCGCAGCTTATCAAACAGCGACCGGCTAGGGTCCTTGGCTTGGTCGAGCACCCGGTAATTAAAGCGCAACCAGCTAAGGTCGCGGCTGATATACTTGCTTTTGCGGATAAGGTCGGCGGATTTAAATAGCTTCATGAGTCACGGCTTTATCGGATTTAAACGGATTTCGCAGAGTAAGGAGGCGGCAAATTCGTGAATTCTACTCCTGGCAGCAAAATAACGGCATGGGCTGCCGCAGCCCACCTACCGGCGGGCCCTAAACTTGCGTGCTTAGCCGAAAAATATCGCCGCGCTTGGCAATAGCCTGGCTACCAGCCTCGGCTTAGCATTACCCTTACGTTATCTTTTGCTAGCCCGGCCTACTTAAAATAGTGGGCGTACTGCGCCGGCAGGGCCGCCAGCGGCCGAATCATGATGTCTTTGTAAAACACCTCGGCGGCCTCGCTTTGCAGCTGAATTTTGCCGTGCGTGAGGGGCTGGCGCTGGCCATTAGCCATGTAGCCCGAGTTGGCCACGGCCAGCACCACTTTGCCGTTGACGATGTGCAGGCTCTGGCCATTCACGTTGATTAGCTCCAGCTCGGTCCAGCCGTTGCCGGGCGTTTCCTGGCTGCCGCTAGCCTGGCACCAGTAGGGGCCGCCATTGCCCAGGTGCACGGGGGTAGCGCTAGGGCTGAATTTGAGCGTATCCTGCTGGCGCACGGCCCGAATGTCAGCCACCGAGCTGGCTATGCACCAGTAGTCGCCCATTGCATTGCCGCGCTGCTGCTCCGACACCTGAAACTCCTGGGCCAGCATCCAGCTGTGCCAATAATCGACACCCGCCTCGCCCTGGCTGTTGTAGAGCACGCCGCTATCGCGGGGCTCCTGCAGACGGGGGTTCCACTTTTTGGCGCCCCACTTCACTTTCAATTTGAGGTCGTAGTTGGCGTAGTCTTGCTTGGTAAATACACAGCCGTAGACCTCGCCGCTGATGCGCAGCACTGGCACGCCTTCCTGCATTACCACTGAAAAGACGTTGGCCTCGTTTTTATCGTAGCCGATGGGCGCTATGGTTTTGCCCTGGGCATCGGTGGGCACCTGGCCCTTGTAGCCGGGCTGATGCCGGTAGCTCTGATAAATGCGCCAGTGGCTCAGCGTTTTATCGAGCAGGGGCGTCCAGCCGGTGGGCGGCTTGGGCGGCAACGTAGCGGCTAGCAGCAGCGGGGCACTCAGGAGCAGGGGCAGTAGTTTTTTCATTGGGCTAGGTCAGGGCGAGGTGGGAAGTCAGCGAGCCGGCAAGCTACGAAACTCCTCCCAACCCAGCGGCCCGGGCCCTACGCCACTTGCTCGAACACATCGGCCCACTCCAGCTGCAGCTCGGGCAGGGTGTGGGTGGGCACCCGGCCGGGCTCGTAGTAGTCGCCTCTTGGCTGATACTCCTCCCCTTCCAGCACGTAAACGGCAATAGTTTGCTCGCCCGGAAACACTATCCAGTACTCGCCCACGCCGTTCTCGGCGTAGAGGTCAAACTTCGTTTTGGTGTCGTGCGTGGCCGTGCCGGGCGACACAATCTCGATAATCCAGTCGGGGGCGCCCAGGCAGCCGCGCTTGTCTACTTTGCTAGGGTCGCAAATTACGCACAGGTCGGGCTGCACCACGGTTTGCACCTGGGCGTCGCCATTTCCGGTGCTGCGCAACAGGCGCACATCAAACGGTGCGGCAAAGACGCGGCAAGGTTTACGCTTCAGAAATTGCCCTATCTCAACCATAAGATTGGTCACAGTCTGCTGATGCGCCGAAGTTGGGGCCGACATCTTGCGCAGCACGCGGCCCCGTATCAGCTCGACAAACTCGGTGAATTTCCAAGTCAGATAATCCGCGTAGGAGTACGTTTGGCTAGGGTCGAGCTGCGAGATATCGGTAATAACGGGGGCGGCCGAGGTCATCATACCGGAAATTTACGCAGAAAACGCCGGGGTGGCTTACTCACGCCGCGCCCGCTGCGGCATGGTGAGCAGCAGCAGCAGAAACAGGCTGGCGCCCAGGCTATACCACGTAATAACGGGCAGCCCCCGGAAATACGGCATCTCGGCCGGGTAGTGCCCGAGCAAACTCAGGCCCGCAAATAAAATGCTGGCCAGTAGCAGCAAGGCCAGAATGGTGCGGCCCACCAGCTGGTCGGCCTTGCGCAGCAGGCTGGTGTAGCCGCTCAGCTCCACCTTCACGCGCAGGTCGCCCTTGCTGATTTTGCGCATTATCTGGCGCAGGTCGATGGGCAGCGTTTGCAGCAGGGCTAGCAGCTGGGTGCCGGTGTACTCGGCTTCGCTCAAGATATTCTCGGGCGAGTACTGCTCTTTCAGAATGCGGGCGCCGTAGGGACGCACAAACTCGAAGGTGTTGAAGCGCGGGTGCAGCACCTTGCCAATGCCTTCGAGAATAACCAGCGCCCGCAGGATGAGAAACACCGCGCCCGGCACCTGCAATTTGTAGTGATAGATGATGCCCTGTAGCGAATCGGCCAAATCGCTCATGCTCATATCCTTAACATCCAGCACGGCGAAGTCCTCGATGAGTATACTTAAGTCGGCCTCGAAGGCGCGCATATCCGGAATATCGCTGCTCAGCGACAGCCGCCGGAAGTTGAGGGCCATGCTGCGCGCATCCTGCCTAG
>Ga0308158_10002146_pt1 | contig 19148 bp, 14 predicted proteins | sample PhyBR2_FD_201038 | JGI IMG/M metagenome (GOLD analysis project Ga0308158, IMG submission 201038) | Phyllosphere microbial communities from UC Gill Tract Community Farm, Albany, California, United States - DLSLB.R2 | ecosystem: Host-associated > Plants > Phyllosphere > Unclassified | place: USA...
AGGCCGCCCGCAGTTCCGCGGGAGCCTCCTGATTCTGACGACCCATGACGCAGCCCACCCGCCGCCAGTTGGCGAACGCCATCCGTTTCCTTGCCGCTGATGCGGTAGAAACCGCCAAGTCCGGTCATCCCGGCATGCCGATGGGCATGGCCGATATCGCCGAAGTGCTCTGGAACGACTATCTCCGCCATAACCCGAACAACCCGAAGTGGTTCAACCGCGACCGTTTCGTGCTGTCCAATGGTCATGGCTCGATGCTGCACTACGCGCTGCTGCACCTGAGCGGCTACGACCTGCCGATCGAAGAACTGAAGGCCTTCCGCCAGCTGGGCAGCCGCACCGCCGGCCACCCGGAACGCCACGAAACCCCGGGCGTGGAGACCACCACCGGTCCGCTGGGTCAGGGTTTTGCCAATGCGGTGGGCTTCGCGCTGGCTGAAAAGCTGCTGTCGCAGCGCTACAACCGCCCGGAATTCGAAGTCGTCGACCACCGCACCTGGGTGTTCATGGGCGATGGCTGCCTGATGGAAGGCATCTCCCACGAAGCCGCCTCGCTGGCCGGCACCTGGGGCCTGAGCAAGCTGGTCTGCTTCTGGGACGACAACAACATCTCCATCGATGGTGAAGTGGAAGGCTGGTTCACCGACGACACCCCGGCACGCTTCGAGTCCTACGGCTGGAACGTGGTGCGCGGCGTCGACGGCCACGATCCGGAAAGCATCAAGGCCGGCATCGAGCAGGCGCTGTCGCAGTTCGACAAGCCGACCCTGATCTGCTGCAAGACCACCATTGGTTTTGGTTCGCCGAACAAGGCCGGCCAGGAATCCAGCCACGGCGCACCGCTGGGCAAGGACGAGCTGGAAGCCACCCGCAAGGCGCTGAACTGGCCGTACGGGCCGTTCGAGATTCCGGAAGAAATCTACGCTGGCTGGCGCGCTGGCGGCACCGGCACCCTGCGTCAGGCCGAGTGGGAGCAGCTGTTCGACAAGTACGCTGCACAGTTCCCGGCCGACGCCGACGAACTGACCCGCCGTTCGCACGGCGAACTGCCGGCTGACTTCATTGCCCAGGCCGATGCCTACATCGCCCAGGTGCAGGCCGAAGCGCCGAACATCGCCTCGCGCAAGGCCTCGCAGAACGCCATCCAGGCCTTCGCACCGCTGCTGCCGGAAATCATCGGCGGCTCGGCTGACCTGGCCGGTTCCAACCTGACCCTGTGGAAGGGTGCGCAGACCGTGGTCGGCGAAGACCCGCACGCCAACTACGTGCACTACGGCGTGCGTGAGTTCGGCATGAGCGCGATTGCCAACGGCCTCGCCCTGCACGGCGGCTTCCTGCCGTTCGACGCCACCTTCCTGGTGTTCAGCGACTACGCCCGCAACGCGCTGCGCATGAGCGCGCTGATCCCGGCGCACGTTATCCACGTGTTCACCCATGACTCGATCGGCCTGGGCGAAGACGGCCCGACCCACCAGCCGGTGGAGCACGTGTCCTCGCTGCGCTACATCCCCAACAACGATGTGTGGCGCCCCTGCGATGCGGCCGAATCGGCGGTCAGCTGGAAGGCGGCCATCGTTCGCAAGGATGGCCCGAGCTGCCTGATCTTCAGCCGCCAGAACCTGGCCCCGCAGCCCCGTACGGCCGAGCAGGTGCAGCAGATCGAACGCGGTGGCTACGTGTTGGCTGACGCAGCCGGTACCCCGGACGTGATCCTGATCGGCACCGGTTCGGAAGTGGGTCTGGCCGTGGCCGCCAAGGCCGAGCTGGACGCTGCCGGCATCAAGACCCGCGTGGTGTCGATGCCGTGCACCGACGTGTTCGATCGCCAGGACGCCGCTTACCGCGAGTCCGTGCTCCCGAATGCCGTGCGCAAGCGTGTTGCCGTCGAAGCCGGCGTCACCGGTTTCTGGCGCCAGTACGTGGGCCTGGACGGCGCGGTTGTTGGTCTGGACACCTTCGGCGCATCGGCCCCGGCCGACAAGCTGTACAAGCATTTCGGCATCACCACCGAAGCGGTTGTGGCAGCAGCCAAGGCGCAGGTCGCAGGCTGATAGCCTTCCGTCGAGCGTCTTGAACAAAGGCCGGGGAAACCCGGCCTTTGTTTTGGCTCAGCCCCAACTGTAGTGCCGAGCCATGCTCGGCAGGGGCTTTCCCAGCGAAGGGCTAACCCCTCCCCAACCCTCCCCTTCGCTGCGCGAAAGGGAGGGAGCAGATATGTAGTGCCGAGCCATGCTCGGCAGGGGCTTTCCCAGCAAAAAGCCACCCCTCCCCAATCCTCCCCTTCGCTGCGCGAAAGGGAGGGAGCAGATCTGTAGTGCCGAGCCATGCTCGGCAGGGGCTTTCCCAGCAAAAAGCCCCCCCTCCCCAACCCTCCCCTTCGCTGCGCGAAAGGGAGGGAGCAGCTATGTAGTGCCGAGCCATGCTCGGCAGGAGCCTCCCCGGTACTTCGACCAATGTAGGAGCGGCGTAAGCCGCGAAGCTGAGAACCTTTGGCTACCGATGCCAATATCGATTGTCAGCTTCGCGGCTTACGCCGCTTCCACTAAATCAGCCTTCTCTGTGCGCGATCAGATTGCGATGCACACCATCAAGCTTTCCCGACACTCCGCGCCAGACCAACCCGCAACAGCCCAGCATTGAGCCGCTCGCCAAAATTGGCCGGTCGCTCCAGTCCCATCCGCTGCATGTACATCGCATCGTTCTCGGCGGGCGGTTGGCGCAAGGCTGCGACGACGGTACGCAGCTTGCCCATCGACGTCGCAGTCGCCGATTTCAGCCAGCCCAAGGCGCGTACCAGATCCTGTTCAACGGCATCGAAATCACTACCCAGCGGGTAGTCCGGCAGACTGCCATCGGCACGGAATGGGGCAAGTTTCGCGCGCAGCACCTCGGCGTGGTTCTGTTGCCACTGTGCTGGCGCGCTGAAGCTGGCGGCGAGTTTCTTCGAGGCCTTGGCTTGGTCCAGTAACGCCGTCTGGAATGCAGCGTCGGTGATGCTGCTCATCGCGACCACGCAATCCTCGTCGGTGAGGTTGCGCAGGTCGGCGATGCCGTATTCGTTGACGAAGACATCGCGCAGATGACGCGGAATGGTGGTGTGGCCGTAGTTCCAGCGCACATTGGATTGCGGCTTGCCGCCATCGTCGCGCGTCGCCCGGAACATCAGCACGCTGCGTGCATCGGGCAGTGCATGCGCCATCGCCACGAAGTTGTACTGGCCACCGACGCCGGACACCACGCGACCATCTTCCAGTGCATCCGATGCCGCTGCGCCAAGCGCGCTGGCGATCATGCAGGAATTGAAGAAGCGTGCATCGCGGCGTTGCAGGCGTTCCAATGCCTCGTTGCCGCCGTAGAGCTGGTTGATCTCACTGATGCGGCGCATGCCGATGGCGGCGCGTTCGGCATCGGGGAGATTGCGCAGCCACTCGTAGAACTCGGTTGAGCCCAGATAGAAGGCACCGTGCAGGTACTCGCCTTCGCGTGCAAGTCGGCCGCGGTCACCATTGCTGGCAGTGCCGTCGGCCAAACGCTGCATCAGGCCAAGATCGTCATGCACCTTGCGCCAGATAACGCCGGTCTGCACCAGCTTGCGGAAGCCTTCGTTGAGCATCTCGCTGCAGCCGTACAGGCCGATTTCGAACGGCCCCAGCCCACCTGCTTCATGCACCAGCGGGTGCTCGGCGATCTGCGGATCCAGCGCGTGCAGGATCTGCCGGTAGCGTGCGTTGTCGGTGTGCCGCAACACCAGCGCATGGCTGAGCGCGTCGGCCAGCGTGCCGATGCCGATCTGCAAGGTGCCGCCATCGCGCACCAGGGTGCTGGCGTACAGGCCGATGGCGTAGTCGGCATCGCTGACCGGCTGCCGCGGCAGGCCAAACAGCCGGGGGTAGGGACCGGGGGGGGTGATAACCAGATCGAAGAAGTCCGGATCAACGGCGGCGGTGCCGCCCAGCCACGGCAGTTGCGGATCAATCTCGGCAATCAACAAGGGCTTGGGCAGGCCGCGCTTGGCGATGGCATCCAAGGTGTCCTGGGTGATGTCGTTGTTGCACGACAACGACAGCTGATGGCTGCCTTCGCGGTAGGCCACTTTCTGCACGATGGCATTTGGCGCGCGCTGCGCTACCGCATCGGCGGCATGCGTGTAGTTGAGGCTGGTGTAGTAGCGCTGTGCCTGCGTCGACCGCAGCAGCGCGCCGGATTGCATGTAGAACTCTTCCACCTGCACATGTGCAGGCAACGCATCGCGGGCGATGGCATCGGAGTAGGCAAGGCGCGGGAAGTCTGCGCCGAAGTGGCGCTCGACGAACGGGCGCATGAAGCGCGCTTCCAAACCATCGCCTTTGGCCTGCGGCGGGTTCAGTGACAGCGCGGTATACAACTGCAGCGGCCGCGCCGGGTCGTGTTCGAGACGCGCGTACAGGGCATTGAGCAAACGGTGCGGTTTGCCCAGCGCCAGTGGGGCGCCGATGCGCAGTGGGCCTTGGATGTTGCTCAGCAGCCAGTCCACGGCGGCGTCGAGGTCGGTCACGTGGTGGGGCATGGTGTCCGGTATCTGCGGGGGTGAAGGCATTACAGCATGTCCCCCCTGAATCACTTGGTGAGGACTTGACAGGGCTTTTGTTTACTCGTGTAATCGTAAAAAATTACAGGCGTAAACGATGATCCGTATCAGCGAGGCCGAGGCCGTTGTCATGGAAGTCCTCTGGGGGCAGCACCCGCTGTCTGCCGACGAGGTCATCGCGCGACTGCCCGGCGGCAATGACTGGGCCGAGGCCACGGTCAAGACCCTGCTCAACCGCCTGCTCAACAAGGCGGCCATCAGTGCAACCAAGGAAGGACGGCGTTTTCTGTACACGCCGCTGGTGCAGCGCGATGCCTGGTTGCTGGAGGAGAGCAGCAGCCTGATCGAGCGCCTTTTTGATGGCCGTGTTGCGCCGCTGGTCGCCCATTTCAGCCAGCACCAGCGGCTCAGCCGCGAGGACGTGGCCGAGCTGCGCAAACTGCTGGAGGGGCTCGACGATGACCAGCACTGAGATCTTGGCGCTGCTGCTGAATACCACCTTGGCCAGCAGTGCGGCGGTTGCGCTGGCACTGATCCTGCGCCGGCCGCTGCGGCGCTGGCTCGGGGCAAGTGCAGCCTATCTGCTGTGGCTGCTGCTGCCGGCGACGCTGCTGGCGGTGCTGTTGCCGGCACCGCGGGTGGCGCCCGTGCCGATGCGGGTGAGTGAAGTAGCTGTGCAGGTTGGGCAGGCGGTGGTCGCTGGTCCCGCCGTGATAGCGCATTGGCCGCTGTGGCTGTGCTGTGCGTGGCTCGCCGGGGTGTTGCTGATGGCGTTGCGCCTGTATCGCCAGCAGCGGAAATTCCAGCAGGGGTTGGGGCGGCTCAGCCAACGCGATGACGGCTTGTGGCAGGCACAAGCCGTGGCGGGCTTGCCTGCGGCGATGGGCTTGTTGCGGCCGCGGATCGTGCTGCCGGCTGGCTTCGAACAACGCTATCTGCCGATCGAGCAGCAACTGGTGCTGCTGCATGAGCGCGTGCATCTGCAACGCGGCGACATCGCGATCAATGCACTGCTGGCGTTGTTGCAGTGCCTGTACTGGTTCAACCCGCTGTTGTTGTTCGCCCTGCGTTGCTGCCGCGAAGACCAGGAATTGTCCTGCGATGAACGTGTGATTGCCCGGGTGTCGGGCGCACGCCGCAGTTATGGCGAGGCCATGCTCAAAACCGGGCTGGCCGCGTCCCCGTTGCCGGTGGGGTGTCACTGGCAGAACCATCATCCATTGAAGGAGCGTATTGCCATGTTGAAGCGTCCCGTACCGGGCAGGAAGCAGTGGTGTGCCATGTTGATGTTGTCGTTGGGCTTATCGTCCGCTTTCGGCTATACCGCCTGGGCTGCGCAGCCGGGCAAGGTGGTGTCCACATCTTCGTCGACGTCCACATCGTCTTCTTCATCGACCTCGACGACGACCGGCAAGGGCACGGTGTATGCCACCTTCGTGGAGGCGACACTGGAAGGCACCAAGCAGCGCTTCGAGCTGCAGCAGTCAGCAGGCACGCCGTTCTCCTTCAGCGCCAGCTCGGACAAGGGTGTGCAGTGGGCAGCGGAGTTCACCCTGCAGCCCGCAGCTGACGGGATGCTCACGCTGAAAGGCACGCTGAAGGCGAATGGGGATCTGATCTCGTCGCCGACCTTGCTGATCAAGCCCGATGTGGCCGCAGGCATCGAAGTGTCCACCGCCGACGGGCGCTCGACCTGGGTGCTGGAGCTGCGATCGGTTGCGTTGGCAGCAGGAGACCCGGCCATCGCATCGGCAGCTTCCGGCAAGGCCGAGCAGGTCGGTTTGCCGAATGCCGGACGGATGCCGCCACCCAGCTATCCGCGTGCTGCGATCAACAGTGGCACCAGTGGCAAGGTGGTGCTGCGTATCGCGGTGGATGCCGAAGGCCGGGCGACCGACGTGGTCGTTGCCGAGGCGCATCCCAAGGGGGTGTTCGAGGAAGTGTCGATTGCTGCTGCAAGGCAGTGGCGTTTCACGCCGGCGATGAAGGATGGCAAGCCGGTCGCCGGCACCATCCGGGTGCCGATCTCGTTTGATATGGACGAAGAAGAAATGCACTACACCGAAACCCAGAGCAGGAGTTGAGGTGCGCGGGCATGCGGTGATGCTGCTGGTGCTGATGCTTGCAGGTTGTGCGACGCGGCCGGCGAAGGAGCAGGTGAGCAGCAGTTTCAACCTCAACCAGCACCGGCAGATGCTGACGCCCGAGTCGTCCGGCGGTGCAGGCGAAATACAGCCCTATCAGTTGGCCGCCACGGAAAGCTTCCGCATGCCGGTTGCAGTGACTGCCGATGATCCCGTGCTGCCGTCGGAGTACGCCAAGCGTTCACTGGATGCCACTACGGTATGCGTGAATGTCATCCTCGATGCGCAGGGGCGGGTGGAACGCAGTGCGCCGCTGCTGGCGCATTCGGCCTGCGGTGCGGGAAGTGATGCGGCCAACGCAGGCCTGCTGCAGGCGGCGCTGGCCGCCACATCCGGGTGGTTGTTCGAGCCGGCTGCGGTTTGTCATTACGCTGCCGGTGTACGGGCGCCGTCGAACGGGGACTGCAGCAGTGCCTCACGCATCGAGGCGGTGCCGGTAACCCTGGCTTATGCCTTCACCTTTGAAGTGGTGGAGGGCAGGCCGCAGGTCCGGCGGCAGGACGGCCTGCACTGAGTGCAGGCCTGCTTCGCTACAGCCGTGTTTCTCTCAAGGAGTATCGAGCAACTGGTTCAGCAGCGCGGCCAGTTGCTCACCTCCCAGGCGGAGTTGGGCCTCGGCAACCGGCTCCCACACAGCGGTATAGCGCTCGTCGATCTTGTGGCCGCTTGGATACAGGCCTTTGCGTGTGGCGATGCGGCAGGTCTGTTCGGCCCACAGCGCGGGGTCGCGCTGCAGATCCGGCGCGCGCCGGGCGGCCGGTGCCGGTAACGCCAACAGCCGCTGCAGGAATTGATCATCGTTGAGCTGCAGCGTGTAGAACATGCCACTGTCCCAGACCGAATGCAGGTTGGTACCGCGGCCGTTGAACTGCAGCTGATAGGTATTGCCGCCGCGATCGTGGCCATAACCGGCATGCAGCGGCTGGTGCAGATCGCCGACCAGGTGCACGACGAATTTGAGCGCCTGCAGGCGTTCGCGATCATTGAGTTGGCGATTGGCCAGCAGCGCGCTCTGTTGCTTCAGGGCCCCCACCACACAGTCGTCATTGCGGCAGTGGGTAGGCGGAGAGAAGATGCAGTCTTCTTCTGCCATGTTCACGTAGTGCCAACCCGCCGACTTCTTGCCCAGATCGGGGTCGTTGGCACGCAGCTGGTCGGCCCATGGGGCGATATTGCTGAGGGTCGCACCCGGCTCACTGGCCAGCAGGCGATCAATTTCGACCCTGGCCTGCGGTTCCAGGCGGATTTCGGCAATGCGCGCGACCAGGCGGTGGCCCTGCGCGCCCCACGCCAATGCCTGGCCGGGGAGGGTTGCGATGACGGTGGTGGCGATGCCCAAGGCTGGCATCAATAGACGGTGGAGCTTGTTCATGCCGCCATTCTAACGGCTGCAGTGCCCGCCGCTGCGTGCGCCAGATGGCGAAACACGCCCCCGGCGGTGGCCGGGGACGTGCTCGTTGGGGGAGGGTAATGCTCAGCTACCCATCGACAATGGCCAGACTCAGAACTTGAAGACGTACGCCACGCCATACACCAGCGGATCGATCTTGGCGGTACCCAGCTTGTTGCCGTTGACCTTCACCTTGGTGTCGATGTCGGCCCAGCGCATGTCAACGCGCAGTGCGCCCTTGTCGCTGACGGCGAAGTCCAGGCCGGCGTGGGCAGCCAGGCCCCACGAGTCTTCCAGCTTCAGCTTGGTGCCGGCCAGCGCGCCCTTGCTGTCGGTGCTGAAGAACTTGGTGTAGTTCACGCCCAGGCCGACGAACGGGGTGACCTTGCTGCTGTTGGCGAAGTGGTACTGCAGCGAAACCACCGGCGGCAGCTGCTTGGTTTCGCCGACCTTGCCGACGCCGTCGATGCTGACGTCGTGCTTGAACGGCAGTGCGCCCAGGACCTCGATGCCGACGTTGTCAGCGACGAAGTATTCAAAGGTGATGGTCGGCTTGACGTCGCTGTCGACCTTGGTGGACAGCTTGCCCAGACCCAGCGCGGCGCCATTCAGATCGCCCGCATCGGACTTCGGGTCAACCGCGTGGACGCCGACGCCCAGGGTCCAATCGCCCTTGGACTGGGCCATGGCGGGGGCGGCGGCAGCCAGGGACACGGCGGCGGCCATGGCGGAGAGCAGCAGGGCGGAGGTCTTGCGCATGTGTAATTCCGTTGCTTGGTGGAGGTGGCGCCAGTGTCCGGTCCGCGCCCGGGTACCGCTTTGATCCTGATCAAACAGGTGTTTGCGCTCAGCTGGCGCTCAGCTGGGGAGGTTCGGCGGACGGCCACGGGGTGGGCAACTGTCCTGCTAGAATGGCGTCCCCTTTCCACCCCCGCCGCAACGGGTTTGCGGCTGCAGGAGCTTGTGAACATGGCAATCAAGGTCGGCATCAACGGTTTCGGTCGCATCGGACGCAATGTGCTGCGTTCGGCAGTGTTGAACTTCGGCAACGACATCGAGATCGTGGCCATCAATGATCTGCTGGAGCCGGATTACCTGGCCTACATGCTCAAGTACGACTCCGTGCATGGCCGTTTCAAGGCCGACGTGGAAGTGTCGGGCAGCGACCTGCTGGTCAACGGCAAGAAGATCCGCCTGACCCAGGAGCGCGATCCGGCCAACCTGAAGTGGGACGAAGTGGGCGTGGACGTGGTGATCGAATCCACCGGCCTGTTCCTGACCAAGGAAACCGCGCAGAAGCACCTGGACGCCGGCGCCAAGAAGGTGATCCTGTCGGCCCCGTCCAAGGACGACACGCCGATGTTCGTGTTCGGCGTGAACCACAAGACCTACGCTGGCCAGAGCATCGTCTCCAACGCCTCGTGCACCACCAACTGCCTGGCCCCGCTGGCCAAGGTCATCAACGACAAGTGGGGCATCAAGCGCGGCCTGATGACCACCGTGCACGCCGCTACCGCTACCCAGAAGACCGTTGACGGCCCGTCCAACAAGGATTGGCGCGGCGGCCGCGGCATCCTGGAAAACATCATTCCGTCCTCCACCGGTGCGGCCAAGGCCGTCGGCGTGGTGATCCCGGAACTGAACAAGAAGCTGACCGGCATGAGCTTCCGCGTGCCGACCTCGGACGTGTCGGTTGTTGACCTGACCGTCGAGCTGGAGAAGGAAGCCACCTACGCTGAAATCTGCGCCGAAGTGAAGGCACAGAGCGAAGGCGCGCTGAAGGGTATCCTCGGTTACACCGAAGACAAGGTGGTTGCCACCGACTTCCGTGGCGAGACCCACACCTCCGTGTTCGACGCCGAAGCCGGTATCGCCCTGGACGGCACCTTCGTCAAGCTGGTCAGCTGGTACGACAACGAGTGGGGCTATTCCAACAAGTGCCTGGAGATGGTGCGCGTCGTCGCCGCCTGAGCCACGCAATAGCTGCAAACAGAACGGGCGCCGAAAGGCGCCCGTTCTGCTTTTGTAGAGCCCTCCCTTTCGCCGCAGGCGAAGGGGAGGGTTGGGAGGGGTGCTTTGCTCTGGCCCTGGCCTGCGCTCCAGATCCGTAGCTCCGTAGCCCGGGTAAGCGCAGCGCACCCGGGATTGGAGAGGGTTGAAAAGCCTGCGGCAATGATCTGCACGGGAGGATGCCCCGGGTGCGCTGCGTTTACCCGGGCTACATGGCGTTGCAGACCGCACAATCGCTGCTCGGGCTTACTTCACCGGCGGCAACTCAATCGCATCCTTGCCCGGATGCTTGGCAAACCGCCCTTGACCAGCCGGATGCACGGGGCCATGGCTGGACCACGGCCAGCCACCAAACTGGGTACGCCCGTAATCCCGCCGCGCCTGCTCGATCTCCTCGGCGGTATTCATCACGAAGGGGCCATAGGCCACCACCGGCGCACCGATCGGTACGCCCTGCAGCAGCAGGATCTGCACCACGTCTTCGCCGCCGTTGTGCAGCGGCAACGCGCTGCCGGCAACCACTTCCAGCAAGCGCGGGCCGCTGATCGCATCACCCGCCACCTGCAGCTGCTTGCCGTCGTGGAAGTACAGCGTGCGGCGCGTGCCTAGCGCGTTCGCCGGCGGCAGGATCACCGAGGCACCGGGTTGCAGGGTGATCTGCCAGACCGCGACATCGGCTTGCGGATTGGCCGCCCAGGAACTGCGCCCAGGTGCCAGCGGCAACAGTTCGGCATGGCCCGGCTCCTGCGGTTCATAGCGCCCGGCAATCACTTTTACCTCGACGCCGTCGATGCGGTATCTGGGAATGTTCTCGTTCCACAGCATCACGAACTCCGGCTCGGCCATCTTGCTCTGCGGCGGCAGGTTCAGCCAGATCTGGTACAGGTCCAGCGGATTGCCATGTTCGCGCGAACGCAGCGGGAACATTTCCGAATGCTGGGTGCCGCCACCGGCAGTAAGCCACTGCACGTCGCCATCGCCGTAGCGCGCGGTGGCGCCCAGCGAGTCGGCGTGGTCCACCAGCCCCTGCGGCACGATGGTGATGGTTTCAAAGCCGCGGTGCGGGTGGGCGGGGAAGCCCGGCACGGTGACGCCGTGGTACATGCTGAAGCCGTCCTTGCCACTGAAGTCGTGGCCAAGTTCACGCCCACCCAGCTGACGCATGTCCACGCCCTGTTCGGCGGTGGCCTGCGGATACTGATCCAGGTGATGGGCGCAGAACAGGAACGGATCGGTGCCTGGCCACGGGCGGCCCAGCGGTTCGTTGCGAAGGATCAGGGCGGACATCGGGGACTCCTTTGGGCGTGTGGGGAACGCGCCGGGCTGGCGCCGGGCTGCGTGGTCATGCTCTATTGATGGGTGCGCGGTTCCAGGCTACAAGGAGGCACGTCGATGGCAGCAAGTCCCACCGGTGATACTGGACCAGCAGCGGGTGAAGACGCCGCGTATTGCCAGCAGATGCGTCTGCTGCTCGACCGCGTCGGCGAAAAATGGAGTCTGTTGGCGGTCATCGCACTGCGCGGACAAGCGCGCCGCTTCAATCAACTGCGGCGTGAACTGAGCGGTGTATCGCCACGCATGTTGGCGCGCACGCTGCGTGGCCTGGAGCGGGATGGGCTGGTCAGCCGGCGTGTTTATCCGACGGTGCCGCCACAGGTGGACTATGCACTGACCGCGCTGGGGCAATCGCTGCTGCAGCCGGTGGATGCCTTGCTGCAATGGGCTTGGGCGCATCAGCCACAGATGGATCAGGCGCGCGCTGAATTCGATGATCGCCAGCGTGATGCTGGGGAAGTCTCGCTGCAAGGCTGATGCTGCCCACTCGACTACCAAGCAGATGCCAGGGTTGCGGGGGATTGTTCGGTGTGGGAGCGGCGTAAGCCGCGAAGCTGGGGACGCTGAAGCCCTTGGTATCCATGCCATCTGATGACGTGCCGGCTTCGCGGCTTACGCCGCTCCCACAAAAGTACGGTCTGGGGCTCAACGTGGCTCATACGCTTGGGCCAGCGGCATTGCACTGCCGGAGCGGGCGGAAGCTGACTGGGCGCATCTTGCGTTTTCAGGTGGCCCCGATAAGGTGATGCTGCACGTTCAGGTGCACAAGGATGATCAATGGACGAGGGTTGGGTGTTGTTGATAGTGCTGCTGGTACTGGCCGCACTGGCGATGCCGGTGTTGCTGGTGGCTGCCCTGGTATCGGTGTCCTCGCTCAAGCGCCGCGTGGCAGCGCTGGAAGAGCGACTGGATGCTGGCGAGACCGAAGCCGCACCTCGCAGGCAGCGCGCCGAAGCGATACGGCCCTACGCCTGGGCGGAGCCCGAGCCTGAGGTCGATTCAGATCACTCCGCTGTCGAACCGGTGGCGGTTGCATCTCCATCGCATGCAGCCGAGCCCGTTGCTGCCTCGCCAGCGCCACCGCCGCTGCCGCCCAGGCCAGATCCGCTCGATCCACTGGCAGCCGAGCCGCGTCGCGAGCCGTCGCCGGAGCGGACCTGGACGCCTGCCGAGCCGGTGGAGCCATCCGAACCCAACTTCATCGAGCGTGCGCTTGCCTACGCCAAGCAATGGCTGACCAGCGGCAACGTGCCGGTCAAGGTCGGCATGCTGGTGCTGCTGGCGGGCGTCGCCGCTTTGCTGAAGTATGCAAGCGACCAAGGTTGGTTCGTGGTGCCGCCGAGCCTGCGTTTGGCGGGCATCAGTGCCGCAGCCCTGGCGGGTCTGGTGTTCGCCTGGCGCAAGCGCGAGAGCCACCGCACCTTCGCCCTGGCGATGCAGGGCGGCATGATCGGCATCCTGTTGCTGGTGGTGTTTTCCGCCTGCAAGAACTACGGGATGATCGGAACTGGCGCTGCATTTGCATTGAGCGTGGTGCTGATTGCCGGACTGTCGGTGATGGCGGTGCTGCAGGAGAGCAGGACGCTGGCCATCCTCGGCGTTCTGGCCGGTTTCATGGCGCCGATCTGGTTGTCGGATGGCAGCGGCAACCATGTCGCCCTGTTCTCATACTACGCACTACTCAACGCCGGCATCTTCGCCATCGCCTGGGTGCGGCCATGGCGCATCCTCAACCTGCTGGGGTTTGTCTTCACCTGGGGCATTGGCACGGCCTGGGGCGTGTTGAAGTACACCCCGGCCAATTTCAACAGCACCGAGCCGTTCCTGGTGCTGTTCTTCGTGTTCTATCTGTTGCTGCCATTGCTGTATGCCCGCAAGGCCAGTAGCGCCGGCAGTGCGCGTATCGATGGCTGCCTGCTGTTTGGTACGCCGCTGGTCGCATTCTCGTTGCAGGCGGCGTTGCTGCATGGTGATCGCATGCCCCTGGCGTTCTGTGCGTTGGGTGTGGCGGCGTTGTACGCAGTATTGGCACGCGCCTTGATCAACAACGCGCGCATGAATGTACTGGCGCGCGGCTACGCCATTCTCGCGGTCGGATTCGCCACCTTGGCGGTGCCTTTGGCCTTGTCGGCCAAGGCAACTGCATCGGTATTCGCGTTGGAAGGCGCGGGGCTGGTCTGGTTGGGCTTGACCCAGGACCGTCGACTGGCCCGTTGGACCGGTATTGGTCTGCAACTGGCTGCAGCCGCGGCCCTGGCGATTGGCGTGTCGGGCAGTCATCTCGGCGCGACGATTGCCATCGCCAACGCCGCCTTCATGGGCGCCTTGCTGATCGCCGTCGCCGGCTTCGCCACGGCATGGTGGTACCGAAGTGCAGGCAATCTGCAGGTCGCAACCGTTGCCTACCTGTGGGCGTTGGCCTGGTGGTTGGGCAATGTGATCCTGGAGATCGGCGATTTTGTCGAGGTCGACAGTCGCCTGCATGCGGTGTTGCTGCTGCTCGGCGTGACCGGCTGGCTGGCGGCGGAAGTGCAGCGGCGTGCACCGGCGTTGGCGCTGTCCCTGACCACGCTGGGTGGTCTGTTGATGGCCTTCCCGATCGCCTTCCTGCAGGTGTCCGAGTACGGGCAGCCGTTCGCGGGCTATGGAGCGATTGCCTGGGCGATCTTTGCCGCCCTGGGTGTGCGCAGCCTGATGTGCCTGCGCGCTGGCAGTGGGGTGGTCGCTGGGTTGGCGCAGCTGGCCTGGTGGCTGCTGTGGCCGACGGTACTGTCGCTGCTGGCCTGGCATATCGGCGAACGATTCACGCTGGCCGAAGGCTGGGTAGGCATGTTGCTGGCGCTGCCCTGGCTGTTGTTGGCCGTGCTGTCGATGTATCGCTGGACGTGGTTGTCGCAGCCGCTGGGTGCGGCCTTCGATCGCTATCGTGCGGCCTTGCAGGTGGCGGTGTTTGCTGCGCTGGGGCTGTGGTGGATGGGTTCACTGGCCAGCGCCGGGTCGGCTGCGCCGCTACCTTGGATTGTCGTACTCAACCCGCTGGAACTGGCCGAGATCGCGCTGCTTGTGCTGCTGGCGATGCGCCTGCGGCAGAACGGCAGCGGGTCGGTATTGCCGATGCAATTGGTGGGCACGGCAGTCGCCGCGCTGGTGCTGGTGACGGTGATGACGCTGCGCGCCGTGCATCACTGGGGTGATGTGCCGTGGAGCGACAGTCTGCTTGGCACCAAATTGGCGCAGACCAGCCTGACCGTGGTCTGGAGCCTGCTGGGTGTGATTGGCTGGATCAGCGGCTCGCGGCGCGGCCAATGGGGTCTGTGGTTGGCGGGTGCGATCCTGATGAGTGTGGTGCTGGCAAAACTGCTGCTGATCGATCGCGGCAATCTTGGCGATCTGCTGGGTATCGGTGCCTTCATCGCCTACGGTCTGCTGTGCACCCTGGTCGGCTGGCTGGCGCCAGCGCCGCCACGACGCTCAGGTGCTGAAACAAACAATGAGGAAACAACCGTATGATCAAGCGCCTGCTGGTACTGGCGTTGCTGCCTTTCAGTGCTGTCGCAGCCGATGACTTTGCCCGGCAATGGCCGCTGCAGCTGTCGCAGCCGGATGCTGGCGCCTACCGGGTGCCGTTGGATGCATCCGTGTATTCGGCTGTGCACTGGCGCGACCTGCGCGATGTGCGGGTGATCGATGCCGATGGCAAGCCGGTGGCCAGTGTGGTGTACGCCGCCGCAGTGCCACTCGGCGGCCCAGTGCGTATCGCCCCGTTGCAATGGTTTGCATTGCCTGCGGCCAGCGTCGGCGGTGATGACGACCTGAGCGTCGTGGTGGAACGCGATACCGCTGGCAAAGTGGTGTCGATCCGCAATTCCGTTGGCGCGGCGCCTGTGGCTGGTAGCGCTGATCCGGTATGGCTGATCGATCTTGGTGGCGAGGCAGGCAAGCTGCACAAACTGCTGGTGGATTGGAGTGACGCCGCAGCGACGCTGGATCTTGGCTATCGCCTCGAAGGCAGCGACGACCTGCGCGGCTGGCAGGTGCTGGATCCGCAGGTGCGGCTGGTGCAATTGCGCAACCAGGGCAACGAGCTGCGCAGCAACGGCATCAAGGTTGAATCGGGCCTCCGCTATCTGCGTCTGGTCCCTCTGCAGCGCAGCGGCGCGCCGCAGCTGCAGGGTCTGCGGGGTGAATTCGCCGATGCGGTCGAGGTCGGCGACTGGCAGTGGCAGGAATTGCAGGCGGCAGCCGGTGGCAATGGCCAGGATGGCTATCTGTACCGCCTGCAGGGTCGATTCCCGGTGCAGCGCCTGGATGTGGTGATGCCGCCGAACAGCGCGGTGAGCTGGACGGTATCCAGTCGCGATGAGGACCGCACGCGCGCTGACAACGGTGAACCGGTCTGGCAGACGCTGACCAGTGGCTGGAATGCGTGGAATCTGAGTCAGGCAGGAAAGCAGCAGCGTTCACCGCCGCTGGAAACCTCCGGCATCGTGGATGACAGACAATGGCGTCTGCAGGCCGAGCCCGGCGCGGTGCCTGCTGCCGCGCCAAGCTTGCGTCTGGGCTATCGCCCCGGCAGCGTGGTGTTTCTTGCACAGGGGCGTGCGCCTTACCTGCTGGTTGCAGGCAGCGCGGATGAAGGCAAGGCGCAGGCAGCGTTGGACCCGATGTTGGCGGCCTTGCGCGCACACAACGGCCCGCAATGGCAGCCTGCCGCAGCGACGCTGGGGGCCGGAGTGCAGCGTGCCGGTGATGCTGCCTATCAGCAGGCCGAGGCACCGCGTGATTGGAAGAACATCGTGCTGTGGGTGGTATTGGTACTGGGTGCGTTGGCGGTCGCGGGCTTTGCGTTCAGCCTGATTCGCAGCAGCCGCGCAGAAAAGAAAGAGACCTGAGGTAGTGCCGAGCCATGCTCGGCAGAGGCTTTCCCGGTACGCCCGACCGACTTGGCTCCCTCCTTTTCGCACCGCGAAGGGGAGGGCCGGGGAGGGGGTGGTCTTTTGCTCTATTGGTTTATCTGCTTCGCGGCTGACGTCGCTCCTGCAGTCGGGATGTGTGGGTAATGCCCCTGCCGAGATGGCTCGGCACTACAGGTGTCGTCGGCAATGCAAAGGATCGGTTGGCTTATGCGTTTGAAGTCATTTGCGGTTGCAGTTCTGCTTGGTTTTTCGACCGCCGCCGCTGCCAAGCAGCCGTTGCCTGATGCCGATGCCGAGCAGGTCTTCAATTTGTGGCTTGCTGCATATAACAGCGGTGAGCGCGATGCGCTGCAGACGTTTCTGGTCGACTACAAGGTTGGCCAGGAGGCGCAGCGCTTTCTGGATATCCGCCAATCACTGGGGACGTTCAGGCTGTTGGGCGTCAAATCCAGCACGGCGGACAGTGCGCAGCTGATATTGCTGTCGGAGATGACTGACCGCGGGGTGCTGGCGACGCTGGATCTGGATCCAGCGGATCGGTTTGATGTCACCAAGCTGCAGTTGGAAGGGACAGACTTGCCGGATGAGTTCAAGCCGCAGCGGATGCCCCTGAATCAGGTGCTGGCCGCAGGCAAGGCAAGACTGGATGCAGCGCGTGCAGCCGACAGCTTGTCCGGTGCACTGCTGGTGGCGAAGAACGGCAAGGTTCTGTTGGCCTGGCATGGCGGCGCAGCAGACCGGGAGCGCGCTGTTGGAGTCGATGAAACAACCCGATTCCGGCTGGCCTCCTTGAACAAGATGTTCACCGCCGTGGCCATCCTGCAGCTGCGGGAGGCGGGCAAGCTGTCGCTGGATGACACGATCGCCGCGCATCTGCATAACTATCCGAACCCACAAGTGGCCAGGGCAATCAGCATCCGCCAGCTGCTCAATCACACCAGCGGCCTCGGAGATGTATTCGGCGAGGAATTCGAGAAGCGCTCGCAATCCTTGCGCACCTTGAACGACTACTGGGGTATGGCCAGCGCGGAGCCGCCGAGCTCTACTCCGGGCAGTGAGGATGGCTATTCGAATTACGGCTATATCCTGCTCGGCTCGATCATCGAGGCGGTGAGCGGACAGTCGTATTACGACTATGTGGATCAGCACATCTTTCGTGTTGCCGGAATGAGTGCAACCGGCTCGGTGCCGGAATCCGTGGCCGTGGCGGGGCGGGCGGTCGCCTATGCCAAGCGTGACGGCAAGTGGGTGCAGGAGTCCAAAACGCTGCCATGGAGGGGCACGTCTGCTGGTGGCGGTTACAGCACGGTTGGGGACATGCTGAAGTTTGCCGAAGCACTGCGCGCAGGTCGGCTGATATCGCCTGAATCACTGGGGTTGGCCACAGCACCGCAGAACAACAAGGGGTGGTACGGCTATGGCTTCATGGTCAGCGGGCAGGGCGCGGAGCGGCAGTATGGCCACGAAGGTGGTGCGCCAGGCGCGAATACATCGCTGGTGATCCTGCCGGAATCGGGCTACGTGGTGATCGGTTTGAGCAATGTTGATCCGGGCGCTATGGAAAACGTGGTGAACTTCATCGTCCATCGCCTGCCGCTGTGAGCGCCCAATGTAGTGCCGAGCCATGCTCGGCAGGGGCTTTCTCGATGCACTTGTGGGAGCGGCGTAAGTCGCGAAGCTGGTGCAAAGAAGACTGGAAGGATTGCTGCAATTGCCGCCATATCAGGCAGCTTCCGTATTGCCAGCTTCGCGGCTCAAGCCGCTCCTGCAAGGGGAGTGCACCGGTAGCACCCCAGCCGAGCATGGCTCGGCGCTACCGTTTGAAGTCCTGGCGCAGCAGGCCGTAGATGGCGCTGTCGCAGAGTTCACCGTTTACATGCCAGCGTTCGCGGAGCAGGCCTTCGCGGACGAAACCGAGTCTTTCGACGAGGCGACAGGAGGGCAGGTTGCGTGGGTCGATGTCGGCCTCGATGCGGCGTAGCCCCAAGTTGTTGAACACGTAGCCCAACACGAGTTGCAGCGCTTCGCTGGCCAGGCCGCGGCCCTGCCAGTCGGGATGCAGGCTGTAGCCGATCTCGGCGCGGCCTTGTTCCAGGTTCAGGTAGAACACCGCGCTACTGCCAATCAAAAGATCACTGGTGGCATCCGCGATCGCCCATATCAGGATGTCCTCCTCTCGGCGCTGGCGCTGGATGTCGGCGATCTTCTGTTCGGCCTGTGCCAGTTCGGTCCAGGCTGGGTAGCTCCAGTAGCGCATCACCTGCGGGTGGCTGTGGATGGCGAACAGTGCTGGCGCGTCGTTGGCACGGACCTCGCGCAGGCGCAGGCGGGGGCTGGACAGCTCGGGTTGCGGCAGGCGTGGCGACATCCGGTGCACCTTGGGTTTGCCCCTGCAGGCAGGGCGGGCGAGAATTGCGGTTTCCCCACACTCTGCGGAGCTGATCCTGCCATGTCCATCGTTCGCATGACCGACCTCGACCTTTCCGGCAAGCGCGTACTGATCCGCCAGGATCTGAACGTGCCGATCGACGAGAACGGCCGGATCACCTCCGAGCAGCGCATCACTGCCTCGCTGCCGACCCTGAAGCTGGCACTGGAGAAGGGCGCCGCTGTACTGGTGACCTCGCACCTGGGCCGTCCCAAGGAAGGCGTGTGGAGTGAAGCCGACTCGCTGGCGCCGGTGGCCAAGCGCCTGTCCGAATTGCTGGGCGTGGATGTTCCGCTGGTCAAGGACTGGGTGGACGGCGTGGACGTGGCCCCGGGCCAGATCGTGCTGCTGGAAAACT
>Ga0308158_10002147_pt1 | contig 19145 bp, 20 predicted proteins | sample PhyBR2_FD_201038 | JGI IMG/M metagenome (GOLD analysis project Ga0308158, IMG submission 201038) | Phyllosphere microbial communities from UC Gill Tract Community Farm, Albany, California, United States - DLSLB.R2 | ecosystem: Host-associated > Plants > Phyllosphere > Unclassified | place: USA...
CACGCTGGCGGGGTCTTTTGAGAGTTGATTACGGGAAAAACTAGGGAACGAGCAATTGCCAAAGAGGAACGTTAACTAGCTTGGCTAAGATTGCCATGTTGTCAATGTTGATTGAACTCTGGCCAGTTTCGACCTCGCTTATCCAAGACTGAGCAAAGCCAGTCTTATCGTTGACCGCACGTTGGGTAAGGTTGGCGGCTTTACGTGCCTTACGGAAATTACGAGCGAAAATAAGCCGTTCTTCAGATGCGGGTCGATTGTCGGCGTCATGGGTGAACATCGCCATGGCACCTCCTTTTGGTGTAATTACTTGATGTGTTTTTGTCATTGCAATGGTGATTTTTTCTGCAAACGCTGCTGTGGACATTGGCAGCCAGCAAAAATGGTGCCTCATAAGTGGTACTTTTGTCCATGAAAATGGCACGTATCCTTGAAAATTAGGAGATTTACATGAACGGCCCTAAATCAGTCGGCGGGATTTTGAGCGAAGACTTGTTCGCTAAACTTAACAAAAGACAACAAGAACACCGTGAGAAGATGCAAGCGCAAGCGTTGGACGGCGAAACTGTGCGCGATGTAGAGAACCGTATTCAAGCCACAAAAGAAGCGGAGAGAGTGAAGCGCTTAGGGCACTATGCAACGCAAGACGTACAGACAACAGCACAAAAGAAGACCGCCATGCGACGCCCGCCTGAGTGCGACCGGCAACCTGATTTTTTGGTGCCTGGGCTGTACGACGTTGCAACGAAGGATAACCGTGGCTTCATGGACGTGGCATTGTTCCGCTTATCCAAACGAGACCAGCAAGCCGGAAAAATGATCCGGTATGAACTGCGCGACGGATACGTAGAAGTCAAAGCAGGCCCGGACGGCATGGCATCTATATGGGACTACGACATTGTACTGATGATGATCTCGCACCTTACTGAGTCGATGAACCTTTTCAACGCTGGTAGAGGAAGAATGCCCGGCCGCAAGTTTTTGCCACATGTTGCCGAAATAACCAAGTTTTGCCGTAGAGGCAGGGGAGGAAGACAAGCTGACGAGATTGAGGCTGTGTTAGATAGGCTTCAAGGAACGATCATCAAGAGCGTTCGCGTAGCTCGCTCACGCAATGGCAAAGGAATGGAACGGGCGGTGGAAGCCGAAGGCTTGATTGGCCCCTACAAGGTTGTATCAAGAACCGAGACAGGTAAAGTGGCAAGCATTGAAATCGAAGCACCGAAGTGGATTTATGACGAAATCACATCAGGAACAACACCCGACGTATTGACAGTCCATCCAGACTATTTCTTGATCGATTTAGGACTGGGTCGCTTCGTCTACCGTCTTGCACGCAGAGCGGCAGGAAAGACAAGCGCCAAATGGGCGTTTAAGACGATATACGAACGCAGCGGAAGCTTAGGCCAAGCCAAAGAATTTAATCGAATGCTACGCAGTCTTATCGAAGCAAACGACCTACCTGAATATACTCTCCAAGAAATAGCCGGAAAAAGTGGTCCGCAATTGTTAATGAGAAATAGGGACGCGCCACGACAAACAGAAGATGAGGAAGGCGACGAAGAAGCAGATAACAACTAAATCGGTGTGTAATCGACACACGAGGCACGACCGCAGCGGCCAGGGTGTGTAATCGACACAGCAAAACAATAAAACGATGTATAAAAACCAATTTTTATAGTGAGTAAACTATAAATCATGAGACCTGTGAATAACTAGCTGTTTCTATGTGTCGATTACACACCGTTGCACGTCCTTTACACACCCGAATGTGTCGATTACACACCCGAATGTGTCGATTACACACCCGAATGTGTCGATTACACACCCGGCATGGTCTGCATGTTATTGATTTTAAAGGGAAAGGATTAGTTATGCACAGCGTAAATCTTCTGAATCTTTATAAAACAAATAAAACAACGCAGTGACTAGTCAAGAACGCACGACATACACTTCCAGGTGAACATCAAGAACATACCTAAAGTAATCGTAAAAAACGGTTGAACCCAGCACCAAAGGAAACAAATGGCAGCATCGCCTTTGCTAAGCCTTTAGAGACAAGCAATACCGAAAGGACAACTACGATGCCAAACATGTGTTTGTCGCTCACGCGTCTGTCTGACGCCTTCCGTGGGTGCTTCAAGCAGAATGCCCTAAGCAAGTCTCCTTCAACTTGAAGCTAGCCGAAAAAAAACCCGCTTGAGGCGGGTTTTCATAGTTGAGTATTGACGTTAGGTTCTAAGCAAGACAACGATCAAAGCAACAACGGCAATCAACGCAGCAACACCAGCAGCAGCAGCGGCAATCAATGCAGTGTTCTTTGCTGTCTGCGCCTCACGACCTTTCAACGCAGCATCACGACTGGCAGACTTTGCGCTAGAAATATGCCGCCTAATTTCCTCGCCTGCTTCGCTTGCCGCTTGCGCCGATGCCTGCCGGATTTGTTCACTCACATAATTGGCAGCATCAGTAATAATCTTAGAGGCTGTTTCTTTCGACTGTTCTATCTGTTGTTGTGTAGTTACTGCGAGTGTCCGCGAAACGTCTTCGTAGTGTTCTGATACCAGATCGAGATACCGCTCTAAAACCAATTCATTAATGGTTACTGTGACAAGGATAGGATCATCCTTGCCAAGTAAAACACTATGTCTTATCGCGACCTCTTTCCGAATTTCATCGAAATTAAGAATGGCCATGGTTTTATTACCTTAGAGGACGGCCGCTAACTGCTGGAAAATTGCAGTTTTTACTTTTTCCAAACGCGACTTTGACATAAGTTTAAATTCAATGGAATTTTTAACTTCATCAAAAGTAATTTTGCGATCCAGCATGAGTTTTACGTCTTCGCCGAAAGTGCTCCCCGTTTGCCGAGCAATACGAACAATGCCGTGAATACGGTCTTTGTTATTCAAATAAACCTTCATTTCCTCGAATTCTTTTCCATCGGCTTCAATTTCTCCGAAGAATTCATTCAACCAAACAATCAAGCGTACATTGCTTGGCATTTGTTCGAGAATAGTCGCCAAACCGCCAAGAGTATCGCGCATTGCTTGGCCACCAGTAACGACGGTGTGAATAACAACTTGTTTGTTGTTATCGCTGATAATGCTGAAAACGTCATTCTCAGCGATGTAGTATGAGAGGGGGATAAAGGAGGAGGCTCCGTTGTCAATAACGAAGTTGCCTGGTTGTTCCACCACTTGCTCTATCAGGGCGTCAAAGTTGCGCTCTACAAGCGAACCGCCGTCCATTAACTCAAGGCGTTGAGTGTTGAAAGCTTTGTAACCAGCGAGCGTGGCGTTTACTGGATCGGTATCGACCGCAGTAACATCACGCTCGATGCTGCGCAGATATTGGACCAACAGCGACGAGATAAAAGATTTTCCGACGCCGCCCTTGCCCTGCAATGTGATGTGAACGTGATCCATTGAATTATTTCCTTTTAAGTTAGATGAGGTCGTCGCGGTTGTTGCCGCTACTTGGGTCGTGCTGGAATACGACTGGTTTTTTTCGTGCTTTTGCGATTCCTGCGCCACTGGTGACGTTGGCAGGATTTGGCTTTGTTTGCTCTCCGGAGCCAGTTGCTGGATTTGTGGCAACGGGTGGCTGTTGCCTTTGGTTAAGATTTTCTTTTTGGTGTCCATCGTTTTTTGCTTTCTTTATGTATCTGCCGACGTACTTTGTAAATTGCGGGTACCCAATTCCAAGTTTTTCGCTATGGCTGTCATAGATTGACCTTAGCGGGTGTCCCTCATCTAGTAGTTTTCGGAAGACATCAAGATGTGCAAAGAACGCCACCCGGCCATGGCCTCGTGGTGTTTTGCTTGATGTGTCCGTCATTTCATTTCCCCAATGTATCTGCTGCTGCTGGTGGTTGCCTACTTAAGCTCGCGTACAAGGCAACATAAGGCAATTATAGGCAATTCTAGGAAACTGTGCAAGCTTTTTAGGCAATTCAAGGAAATTTAAGGCAACTATAGGCAATTCATACGGTTTTGCCGTTGGATTATCGCCTTCAGGCGATAATTATGGCCAATCACACCACAGTTGCGTAAAATTGCAGTTCGGTAGACGGCAAGATGTGTGTTGTAGGCCTACGCTGCTACGCAGCTAGGGCCTACAACACCTGCCTTATTCGCCTTCGGCTCAACGGACAATCTTGCTCTGCGAGGCAAACAGTCGCTACCGCGACTAAAACAAAGAGGAAAGAGCATGGAACCAGAACAAAAGCCACGGCCTCGCCGTGAGCTACCACCTATCAAGGTCTGGGTGTCTACGGAAGAACGCACGGTTATAGAGCAACGAGCAAATGAAGCTGGACTTTCCCTGTCGGCATTTCTCCTGGCTGTTGGCATGAACACGCCCATACGTTCAACCGCTGACCTCAGCGCTGTACGCGACCTGGCAAAAGTGAATGGCGATCTTGGGAGAGTTGCCGGATTGTTGAAATTGTGGCTTGCAGAAAAACGAGGGCAAGGAGCGAGCGCGCATGATGTTGAAAAAATGATGAACGATTTTAGAAAACTTCAAAATGAAGTTCTAGCCGTTATGTCAAGAGTGGTTAAATGATTGCAAAACGTATTCCGCGAGAAAAAGGAACATCAAGCGTTTCCCGTTTGGTTCGTTATATGGTCGCGGCTGTCGGTGATATTGACCCTAATACTTGGTCTAGGACTTCTGATTATATCTTAGATACCAAAGACAAAACGATTAAGGGCGAGAAAGTTGCAAGTTACCGTGTCACTAATTGCGAAACTGACGATCCCGCCGCAGCGGCTATATTAATCGAAGCTACACAAGCCGCGAATACTCGCTCAAAAACAGATAAAACATATCACTTAGTATTCTCTTTTCCACCGGGTGAAAATCCGAGCATAGAAGTTTTGCATGCTATTGAGGACGAGCTTTGTGCTGCCATCGGTTATTCCGATCACCATCGAATTTCTGCTGTCCATAATGACACCGATCATTTGCATGTTCACGTTGCAATTAATAAAGTGCATCCGACAGGACTTCAAAATATTGAGCCATATTTTGATAAAAAACGGCTTATGGAAACTTGTTCAAAGCTCGAAGTTAAATACGATTTGGAGCGTACAAACCACGGGCTTAGCAAGGATAAAGAAAGCGAAATTTCAAATGGCGTTAGTCTTGGTTCAGAACAGCGGCCCGAGCAACGGCTTAGCCTGTTCAGGAAATATTTAAGCGAAGCCTATAACTTAGAGGTAACAGAGCTACCCGAGGCAAAGACAAAGGGAGAGCTACGCAAGTTATCCGACTATGATTCATCTAGCAAAAAAACCCTAAACGAACATGAAATAAAGGATAGTGAAAATGACCGACTTGATAGTGTCCGACTCGAACCCGGACAACGACCAGAACAGCGCTCCAGCGGCCTTCGAGAATATCTACGAAAGTCCTACGATATCGCGCTTACAGAGCCACCAGAGGCCAAAACCCTCAACAGTTTGCGAAAGCTGTCCGGCGGCCGTCTGGATGACGCCGAAGGGACAGCTCCAATGTTATTGCCGGGTGATTCACACGATGATTTACAGCAAGGAGGAAAAAACCTCGCTGACAGCGTGCGACGGGCGGGAAATGGCCATCGAGCAGATGATGGCCAAAATGGGCGGCCCCGAGGAATAGCCGCAGATATTGAAGCGGAAAGCGGCATCGAGACATTGACGGGCTATGTCGCCCGCGAAGTTGCCCCAAGTATGCGCAAGGCGTCGAGCTGGCAGGAGGTACACGCAGCTGCTGCCGAACATGGGTTAGAAGTTCGCGCACGAGGGGCCGGGCTGGTCATTGGTGATGCCGGGTTGCCTCTTTGGACGAAGGCTAGTAGTTGCGGCCGTGACCTATCTTTAAAGGCGCTGACGGACCGTCTAGGCCCCTTTGAGAAGAACACTCAGCAGCAGGCCCGCAAGGATGGAAAAGGGTACGCCCCTAAGCCGCGACAGGCCGCGCCATCGAGCGCGGCGCTGTTCACACAGTATCAGCGCGAGCGGCAAGCAAACATCGTCAAGCGGCGCGCTGGTCTAGAACAGATTAGGCGGGAAAGCTCCACGTTTGGCGGACAAGTTAAAAGCTGGGCCAAAACGCAGCGCGTGATCTTGAAGGCAGCTTCAAAAGGAACCACACGCGCCATCATGGGCCAGACGATCAAACAGCAGGCCGACGCATCGAGAGCGGCTAACCGGGTGGCCAGTAGCAAAAACCGTCAAAAGCTCTTTGAGGAAACCAGCACGCCGGCATGGGCCGATTGGCTTGCAAAGCAAGCCGAGAAGGGCAACGCCGAGGCGTTAGAGGTACTACGAAGCCAGGAGCAGCGCGCCCGACGCTGGCAAGGCGATTTGTTGACCGCAGCCAAAGCAGACAAGGCTAAAGCAGTGGTATTGGATCGCCTCAATCCAAAAGCGCGTAAAGACGGGACGATGGCATATAGCACTGTTGACGGCGGGATGGTGATCGACCGTAACACGCATGTTCATGCTCAAAAAGCTACTACAGGCGCGGCTTTGGTTGCGCTTGAAATCTCATCCAAGCGCTTCGAGGGGCAACCGCTCATTGTTGAGGGCACCGCTGCATTCCGCGATGAAGTCGCCCGTCTGGCCGGATTCCACAAGCTCGCCGTTACTTTTGCCGATCCAGCGATGGAAGAAATGCGGCAGCAAATGGCTGGCCAGCGCACCGAAGATGACCGCAACAAAGTCGGCATGTTTGACACCCTGGTTGAGCATGGAGCTGCGCCGTATGAACACAAAAATGGCGCTAGGCCGAGTTACTTTGTCACCCTAGTCGGCGACACCGGCGAAGAAAAAACGATTTGGGGGGTTGACCTTAAACGTGCAGTGACGGCCAGCGGCGCCAAAGTGGGCGACCTCGTATCTGTTGAACATGTAGACGCTCAGCCAGTGACGTTACCAACTGGTGAAAGCGTCTTGCGAAACGGATGGAACGTCACCAAGGCACCAGAAGATCAGGCCGAGAGCGATCACAGACCAGCTTCTGGCAGCAGCCCTGCCGACGCCGCGACGCCCGAAGTTCTCGCAAAACCGAAGGCAAAGCAGCCAACCGAGCAACCAAAACCGAAACCGGCAGCAGAGCAAAAACCACAGCCCTTGCCCCCAGCCGACCAGCCATCAGAGGCGGTGGCGAACTGGATCGACAAGCGCAACGAACAGCGAGACAAAATATCGTCTATAGACTATCATCGTATATGGGATGCTAGCGATGCCGGTAAGGCCATATATCAAGGCCGTCGAAAAATGGAAGACGACAGCGAAGTGCTGTTGCTGAAAAAAGGCGACGAGCTGTTAGTCAAACCAGCCGGGCCTCGTGTGGTAGCCAAAGCAAGTAAATGGAAGTTGGGACAAATCGTTCAACTAGATTCACGCGGACGATTTAAAGAGCAAAACAATGGGGTAGAACTATAGACACTCTAGGCACCAAAGGAGGACTAGGTAAAATTCGATAGCAAGATTTAAAAAATATTCAACATGAGGATGAAGTACCATGAAACAGAAAAAAGATGCAAACGTTTCGATTGGAAGGCTCCGAATACTTGGCGGCATTTATCTATTGCTGTTCATTGTAGGGGTCAACAGTGTTTGTACGCAGTTTATCGCCTCGCGGCTAAAGTATCATCCGGCGCTAGGCCCGACGATGTTCGGTCAACTATACAATCCGTTTGAATGGTGGTCTTGGCTTGTCCGTTTTTACGACGCCGCACCGACCACCTACAACTATGCTTTTGTCATTTTTGCCGGTGGAATTCTGGTAGGACTTGTTACCTACGTTCTGGTGGTTGGATTCAAGTCGCGCAGCTCACGGCAGCATGACGACATTCACGGGACCGCGCATTTCGCCACGGCAGAAGAAATTAAGCAAACCGGCCTGCTTCCTCCCGATGGTCAGCCAGGTGCCGGTGTTTTTTGCGGTGCATTTGACGACGAAGAAAACGAACGCACAACCTACCTGCGCCACGATGGGCCAGAACACGTCCTAGCCCTAGCACCAACCCGTGCAGGTAAGGGCGTAAGCCTTGTCACGCCGACGTGCCTTAGTTGGCCTGCCAGCTTGTTTGTACTGGACCGGAAAGGCGAGGTGTACGCCATGACGGCCGGATGGCGCAAGAAGCACGCTAACAATGTCGTATTGCGCTTTGATCCGGCCCAACCCGGCAAAGGTTGTTCGTGGAACCCTATCGCAGAGATTCGCTTCCAAACGAGGTTCCAAGTGAGCGACGCACAACAATTGGCGTTGATGGTTGTTGACAGCGATGGTAAGGGCATCGAGGGCAACCACTTCCGTTCTGCTGCATTCGAGCTGTTAGTCGGTCTGATCTTGCATGCGCTCTACAAGGGGGTGAACGCGGAGCTTGGCATCTTGCGCACTCCATGCCTGCAAGATTGCGCGCACATGCTTACGGGCGTCGGCGACTTTGCGGCACCGGACACGGAAAACGATCTTGATGCAGATGAGGAAGGCGATCCGAAGGCGCTTTCAAGTCTGTTCGAGGAAATGAAAGACGTTACCTTCGACATAACCGACCCGGCCGACCGCGAATCGCGGCTTGTCATTAGTGGCGTCGGGCGTCGTATGCTAGGCACGCCGTCGCGTGAACTTGGCAGCATCATATCCACAGCTAACAATGCGCTGTCGCTGTACCGCGATCCTATTGTTGGTGAAAACACGTCGCGCAGTGACTTCAAAATTGCCGATCTTATGGATCATGACCGGCCGGTGTCGCTGTACTTCATCACCAGTATGCGAAACACCGAACGTCTTCGCCCGCTTGCGCGCCTGCTGCTGACGCAAATTGTCCTGTCGCTTGCAGATGAAATGGAATACGACAAAGGCCGCGCAAAGACAGCTCACAAACACCGCCTGTTGCTGATGCTTGACGAATTTCCGTCGCTTGGAAAAATCGAAGTTTTTGAAACCGCGTTGGCACAGATTGCAGGTTATGGCATCAAGGCTTACATCATTACCCAGGACGTGCAGCAGCTTTACAAGGCGTATACCAACTACGAAAGCATCATTTCAAATTGCCACGTTCGGGTGGCATTCGCGCCGAACAACCTAAGCACGGCAAAGTGGATGTCTGAAATGACCGGACAAACGACAGTCGTTTCGGAGAACATTTCAACGTCCGGCAAACGGTTTGGAATGATGCTCGAATCGGTCACGCGCAGCTATCAGCAGAACCAGCGACCGCTGATGACACCGGATGAAGTTATGCGCCTGCCCGGCCCTACCAAAATCAGCATCAAGCAGGAAGACGGCACCACAAAAGACCAGATCACCGAACCCGGTGAAATGTTGATTTTTGTAGCTGGTCAACCAGTCATCAAAGGCCGCCAAATCCTGTATTTCAAAGACCCGGTGTTCTCGAAACGCTCGCTCATCCCGCCGCCGCCAACCGACCGTGTACGGGTAGACGTGCCTCTGTCGCCGGGCCTCAAAACATCAACCAGTAACGGGGGCTTTGTCGTCCAATGAAACCACGCTACGTTGGGATCGCGGCGCTAAGCCTTACCGCATTTATTGGTGCCGGTTTGTTGCTTGGCAAAGCCGCTGGCCTGCGCTTGAACACCACCGATTCCGCGCCGCATGGTCTTTGGCTTGTGCAGACAACGGGATCGAAAGTTCTCGAGCGCGGCGAGCTTGTCGAGATTTGCCCGCCCTTGTCGCCAGTCGTCAGGATCATGGCCAGCCGCGGCTACTTGCCAGCGGGCGAATGTGCGGGCGTGTCTGTCGCGCCGTTGCTCAAGCCATTGTCTGCGATTGCTGGCGATACGATCCGATTGCGGCAGGGCGAACCTGTGATGGTCAACGGCGTGGCATTGCCAAACACCGTTGCCATGCCTTCGATCCCAGCGTGGCCGGACGGTATCTACAAGGTCCAACCCGGCCAAGCATGGCTTTTTTCCAGCTACAGCGCCGGTAGTTTTGACAGTCGATACTTTGGACCCGTCGAACTGGCGGCCGTGCGCGGAATCGCGTCGGCCGTCGCTGTCGATGGCGACACCGCTGCAATCACCACAGGAGTACATCACCAATGATTGGCCTCGAAATGATGGTGGCGTGCGCTCCGACTGTTGCCCCGCCCACCATGCAGCGCATCATTGCAGTCGAAAGCAGGGGAAACCCACTTGCTCTAAACGTCAATGTGAAATGGGTGCCTGTTCTGGACAAGGACGGCAAGCCGGTGCTGATCGTCACAAAGGACGGTACGAGCAAGCCAGAGCGGCGCAAGGTGATATTCAGAGCGCCGATCCCCATCAAAACGATACAAGACGCCGTAACGGTTGCCTACATGGCGATTCAAGCGGGGCACTCGGTTGACCTCAGTTACATGCAGGTCAACAGCAAAAATTTGAAGTCGTTGGGCTACACGGTTGAGGACATGTTTGACCCGTGTAAAAACCTCGCAGCAGGCGGCCGCGTACTGACCGCTTTTTATTCCGCAGCATTGCCTAAGTACGGGAGCGCACAGGCCGCCTTACGAGCTGCGCTGTCGGCCTACAACACAGGCGATTTTGAAGCAGGCAACGCCAACGGGTATTTGGCTCGATACAGTTTGAATGTCCCAGGAAACCAGCAAGTGAACATTCCTAACATCGACCCATACACGGCAGGCACGGCCATTTCGTTTAAAAAATTACAGAAAAAGGAAGAAGCGATGAACATCACCAAAGAGGAAATGCAACAGCCCTTGACCCAGCGCGTTGAACCGATGATAAGCAAGTCGGAGCGCGACGTGCAGACGCCCGGCGTGCAGGTAGAGCATACCGCCGACGAGGCCGAAGCTAACGGCGCTTTCAAGGAAATGGCGTTGAGTGAAGCCGATGCGTGGGAATCAAACACGGACCTCAGACCAGACGACGGCGGCACGGCGATTCCATTCCCACGTCGTCAGGCGAAGCAGACCGACAGCAGCAAATTGAAAGGGGATAAATAATATGGCTTATAAACCCGACAGTGAAAAAAAATCGTACAGCGAGACGGTTGCAGACAAGATCATCGAGCAACTAGAGCAGGGCACCGCGCCGTGGCAAAAGCCGTGGCAGCCGGGCGAACTTGAGTTGCCGCACAACCCTACAACCGGCAAAGAATACAAGGGCATCAACGCCCTTTGGCTGCACATGCAAGGCCGCGACGATCCTCGCTGGATGACATACAACCAAGCTGGGAACGAGGGCGCGCAAGTCCGAAAAGGCGAGAAGGGGAGCCAGATCGTCTACTGGAAATTCAGCGACGAGAAAAAAGAAACCGACGAACAAGGCAAGCCGATCATTGACCCGGAAACCGGGAAGCAAAAAACAATCACGGTTCAGCTAGAACGTCCCCGGTCCTTCACCGCCGTGGTGTTCAATGCCGAGCAGATCGACGGCTTACCACCGCGTGAGCCGAAGGTGATGCGTAGCGAGCCAGAGCGTCACGCACGCGCCGAGGCCGTTCTTACCAACTCCGGCGCTGACATTCGACACGAAGAAGGAAACCGGGCATTTTATCGGCCATCGACCGACAGCATTACATTGCCCGAACGCAGCCAGTTTCCAACGTCCGACAATTACTACGCCACCGCATTGCATGAAGTTGGTCATTGGACAGGGCACCCGTCACGGCTTGATCGTGACCTGTCCAATCCGTTCGGATCAGAAGGCTATGCGCGGGAAGAACTGCGCGCTGAAATCGCGTCGCTGATGATTGGCGAACGCCTTGATATTGGTCACGATCCGGGCCAGCACGCCGCATACGTAGGTTCGTGGATCAAGGCATTGAAGGAAGACCCCCGCGAGATTTTCCGGGCCGCAGCGGATGCAGAACGCATTAGCGCATTCGTCATGGGCTTCGAGCATGAGAAGGCGCAGGATCAAGCTCTTGACCGTCAGCCTGCGCAGGCAGCTATTGCACCTCGCGCCGTTCTTCACGAACAACCGGAGAAAGCCATGGAAACACGGACCTATCTTGCAGTGCCGTATGCGGAGAAAAACGAAGCCAAGGCAGAAGGCGCGAAGTGGGATAAAGAGGCAAAAGCATGGTACGCAGAAGCAGGCGTTGACGTGGCAACTTCCGGCCTTGCGCGGTGGAGTCTCGACAAACCCGGCGTTGTAAAAGCTGCGGAACCGGATACGCCGGAAAAGCAGTTCATGCAGGCGCTTAAGGATGCAGGATTAGACACGCAAGCAGCGTCAGACAAAAAAGATCACCCTGTCGCAGATGGCAAAATTCATCGTGTGCCGACGACTGGCGAGAAGGGCGGTACAAGCGGGGCATACGCTTTCCACAAAGACCCGCAAACAGACGGGACCTTTGTTGTTGGCGGGTTTATCCAGAACTATAAAACTGGTGAAGTGGTGCATTGGAAGCCGGAAGGCAAGAGCGAACAACTGACCGCAGAGCAGCGCGCCGAACAAGCGACGCAAGCAGCCAATGCCCGGCTGATGCGAGAGGACGCACGTAACACCGAGAACGACGCCACCGCGAAAGCCGCGAAAGCCTTGTGGGATGAATCGCCCCCAGCAACCGCCGATAACGCCTACTGCAAAACCAAAGGCATCACGGACCCTAAAGGCGTGCGGGAAGTGCCAGCAACCGTTTCACCAGAAGCGGCAGCGCTGGGGATCAAGATCGCCAAGACCGCCAAGCAAGCCAAGGAGTTGCGCGAGGCAGACCCGAATAACCGCGTGTTTAAACAAGGGGATTTGCTGATTCCAGGATTGGATAGTTCAGGCAAATTGCACACGCTCCAAAGCGTCAACCCGTACTTTAAATCGCTGATGAAGGGTGGCCGCAAGGCTGGATTGTTTTCGGTCGCCGGAGCTGATGACCCGATGAAAGCGATTGCGGAGCAAGACCCTAAAAATCCACTGGTAATTGCCGAAGGCTACGCGACGGCTGACACCGTGTCGCGCTTGAAAGGCGGCGGCCCCGTCGTCGTTGCCTTTGATAGCGGCAACCTCTCAGCCGTGGCCGATGAACTACGCGGACGCTTCCCAAATCGTGGCTTGCTATTCGCGGCTGACAACGACCACAACGCCGAAAAACAAACCGGGTTTGATGGCAAGCCGAAAATTAACGTCGGTTTGGTCAAGGCCAAAGAGGCGGCCGAGAAGCACGGCGGGGGCGTGATCGTTCCAAAGTTCAAAGACGGCGACAAAGGGTCAGACTGGAACGACGTTGCAACCGCCAGCGGCGACGAAGCGGCTCGCCGAATGTTTGGTGAAGAAATGGCCGTGGCCAAGCGCGACGCCGCTATTAGCGCCGAGCGACTAACGAGCCTCGCACGCACGCGGGATATGGAAGCTCGCAACGACCCAACCACCAGTGCCGATGATGCCAAAGTGGCCACCGAGCGCGGGCATGCTTCGGAAGTTTTGGCCGGTGCGCAATCACAGCTTACCGAAGTGCGCAGCATGGCCGCTGATGGCCTCACAGGGAATGCAAAAGGCAACGTCAAGGGTGCGGCCGCATCGGCTGCTGTCAAGGCCGGGATCAGCCGCAAAACGGAAGCCATGCACGATAAAGCCAACGAAGAACGGGAGCAGGTGCTTAATCATCCCCAGGGCGCGGACGGTGCCGCCGTATCGTGGAAAAAACTCCCCGAGCAGGCTAAGCAAACCATGATCGAGGCGGTTAAGGCAGGCAAGGAGGTGACCTTACCGAAAGATGCACCGGCACAGCTCAAGAAGATGGCAGGCCAAGAACCGGCACCACGCAGCCGTAGCCGTGGCTTAGGCATCGAAATGTAATGCGGGCAGCGGCCGGGTCAACCGGCCGCAAACCTCTGCCCGGCAGTGGATGAACTTCAAGACAGAAATATAGTCTATGGGCTATCATCACAGTCGGAATTTCGATAACCCAACTGACAAAAGGACGCACCAAAATGAATACATTGGTAATCGTAGAATCGCCCACTAAAGCCAAGAAAATTACCGCGCTGCTAGGCGACGGCTACACAGTGAAAGCCAGCGTTGGCCACGTTCGTGACTTGCCGCAAAAAGAACTTGGCTTGATGCCTCCGACGTATCAGCTCACCTATGAAGCAACCGAGAGGGGGCAAAAGGTATTGCATGAGTTGGCCGCCGCTGTCAGCAAGGCCGACTCTGTGATACTGGCCACTGACCCGGATCGGGAAGGGGAGGCTATCGCATGGCACTTGGCCGATGCGTTGGGACTTACAAACCCCAAGCGTGTTGTCTATACCGCCATCACCAAAGAAAAGGTATTGGCCGCCCTTGCCGCGCCGCGTGCGATTGATATGCAGCGCGTGCACGCGCAGGAAGCCCGTAGGGCGCTTGATCGCATGATTGGATACCGAGTAAGCCCGGCGCTGTCGGATCGCGCTCAAGAGACGCTAGGGGCCGGGCGTGTCCAGTCCGTGGCAGTGCGTCTGGTGGTGGACCGCGAGCGTGCCATTGCCGCGTTCAAAAAGACTTCCCACTTTGGTGTCAGTCTGCTTTTCAAGAATCAAGATGCAACCATTTGGAAAGCGCAGTGGGACACAAAACCACATTTAGCCGAAGGCGAAAAATACTTGCTCGATTCCGAGCTGGCCAAGCGGGTTTCCAATGTTCGCAACGTCGTTGTTTCCGAATTTGAGAACACGGAAAAAGGACGCGAACCGGACGCGCCATTTACCACGTCGGCCATGCAGCAGGCAGCAGGTAAACGCCTAAAATTCAAACCCAAACAAACGATGGACGTAGCGCAACGGTTGTTTGAGCAAGGCGCGATTACCTATCACCGCACCGACTCGCCCAACATGGACGACGAGGGGGCCGCAGACATTGCCGCGTACGCACAAAGCGCAGGGTTGAAATTGTCCGCTAAACGTCGGACGTGGAAAGCGAAAGAGGGCGCACAGGAAGGCCACGAGGCCATACGGCCGTCGCACGTCGCTGACCTCGTGATGGGCGAAACTGATGAAGAAAGGGCGCTGTATAAGCTGATTTGGCAACGTGCAGTTGCTTCTCAGTTGGAAGACGCGAACTATGCAGTTCGTACCACGAAGTTGACTGGCGAGGCCGAAGGCACGGCTGTTGTATTCAAGGCCAGCGGCAGAACCCTTTTGTCACCGGGTTGGCTCGCGGTATACGCAGAAGATGCAACCGATGACGATGACGAGCCTGACGAAACCGCCAGCAACCCGATTCCGGCACTCTCAGTTACCGATCCGCTTACCGCTGACAGTAGCCGTTTGCTGTCCAAAGAAACCGCGCCGCCCCGGCGGTTCAAAGCCGACACGCTCATCGCAGAAATGGAGCGTTTGGGTATCGGCCGCCCAAGTACCTATGCGGCAATTTTCGACAACATCACGACCCGCGAATACATCGTTGAGGACAAGAAGAACTATTACACGCCGTCAGCACGCGGCATCACCGTCCGAGACAATCTAGTTGGTACATTCGCTTTCATGGAAACCGATTACACCCGTGGCCTTGAGGACGAGCTGGACCAGATCGCGGAAGGTACGAATGATTATCTGTCTGTTGTCTCCGGTGCGTGGGCTGCATTAGACACAGAGTTGTCCGGCTTGGCCGCTGCCGAGCTGGCGGCCGGTCATGCCTGTCCAACGTGCGCAAAGATTTTGCGACGTAGGAAAGGGGAACACTCGTTTTTTTGGGCTTGTTCAGACCGGGAGTGTTCGCAACAGACTTTGCCAGACGCAGACGGGAAACCCGGCGAGCGCAAAGCTCCACCTGCACCCACCGGTATTATCTGCCCTGTATGCAAGGAGAAAGAGCTTGCCCGTCGTAAGGGAATGAGCAAACCCAAAAAACTTGGTTGGAAACCGCAGCCATACGATTTTTATAGTTGTACCGGATTCCCTAGTTGCCCTGGTAAGTTCAACACCGGACCAGATGGATTGCCGGTATTGGAAACTACCAAGAAAGCATAAGGTCAAATATCGGTTGATTACGGTGATGATTACGGCCAGAAGGCGCTCGAATTTTTCACCACCGAAGTTAACGGAAATTGATTAGGAAAACAAGATATGAGCGGAACAAAAGAAGAATGGAACTCCCTAACCGCCCAAGAGCAAAGTGCAGAATGGGACTCATTTCACGAAGCAAATGCGATTGGTAATGCCGACGATCTTTATTTTTACGATATTTTGATGGCCTGCTATTTGATTGATTACGTTGGACATTAAATATCGAATACACAACCCGAAATAGGAGAAATTATGCACGATGAACAAAAGCGCGATCAAGTGATTGAGCTGACCCAGCAGGCTATGCAGAATCTTGCAACTGCCCTTACCGCATCGGCCGCCGTTCAACTGGCCGCAGAGTTCTACACCAAAGAAGAACGTGTCGAGCTGATCGCTCAATACCAGAATTTGCGTTTGGCGGTCCAAACCGCTAGAGAGGTTCACAATTCAAGTATAGAAGCTGGGGCCGATTCCGAAATAAAACAAGCTAACTTCAAAGCGCTTGCGCAGGCTGACGCGATCAAAGACGAATTCGCGCAACGCCATGGACTAATAGCGGCTTTGTGCCGTGCTAAAACATCATTTGAAACACCACGAAAGGGATAGTATGAGAAACACAGACCAAATTACTGACCTTCAATTCCAGAAGGCCAATTTAGAGGCGATGGTGGCCAACCTTTCGCGCAAAGTGCAGGCTGGCTCTGAGGGCAATCATGCGCAATCACTTGCTGAACATAGCCAGGAGCTGCAAAAGGTCAACGACGCACTGAAAAAAGCGTTGTCCGAGAACCCAAGCGACTGACCACGGAAGAATGCCATTAGTACCCACGCCAGCCACGAGCTGGCGTTGTCAATGAGAGGGTTCGGCGCTGTGCCAGCCTGTTGACGAAAGACGACAATGTTTGATGCACTCATGGCGAAATTTGGCTTTATCCGAAAAGCTGACGTTATCAGCAGACTCCAGTTCGCAAGATCGATTGGCAAGCGATTGGATGAGCATCGGGAAGTAGTCGAAGCTATCGAGGCTAAGACAACCTTGTTTAACAAGGAAGTAGGACATTGGCACGCGTGGCACATGGCTACACAGGATGATTACCTGATACGTTTGTATTACATGGTTCACGGATGCTGGCCCGACGACACAGTTCGCCGTCAAGTAACTGGCGAAGTCGTCCGGCCCCGTCCCACGGTATTAGGTCAATGCCGTTTGCCAGAACACCCAACCCAGCAGCAGCAGAAAAAACATGATGTCGAGCGTCAACCCTCCTAACATTCAATATTTATATATAACGCCAATCTCTACGCCATACCCCGGCTATGCCGTCGTTTTGCCTCATCCTGATATTATTGGGAAATATATACGGAAGAACTTCTTTGGCGTGAAACTTGGATTGGACGAATATCTAATAAAAGCGATAGATTGGAGAAACAAAAGATATTTCGAGCTTTATGGGGCCGAGGTGCCAGAAAGAATTTTTCATCGAAAGCAGTCAAACTCTAATACAGGCGTCCCCGGCGTCAACGAGGTCATAAAAAAAGTAAAAAAGAAGAGCAAAACCGGGCCAGATAAGATTTACGAAATACCGTGCATTATAGCAAGTATCGCAACGGTGCCAGGCAATGATTATCAACCCGCCAGCGGTACACGTACCAAAGTTCTATCAATCGCAAAGTATGGCCGAGGCGAAGCGATTAGATTAGCTACTGAATGGCGCAAAGAAATGGAATTGAAACTACTTACTGATACAGACTGTTTTAAGAAAGAATAAGTCAAAAAGGAAAAATGGTAAACCTTAGATCAATCGAAAATATAGGATATAAGCTATATCTAGGCAAGTTTTTTCTGTCCTTAAAACGCCCGTTTAACGGACACATCAAAAACTGTCCGCTAAACCCCCTTTCAGACGTTTGACGGACGGGTTATAATTACGGACAGAAAGCGGACAACTAAGGAGAATCCCGTGACAGCAAAAACCAACACCATCGACATGACCCCTACATGGGGCGAGATTGGCTACTTTTATGCGCGGCTGGCAGCGTCGAACGAGCAGAAAGCCATGGAACCCATGAGGTCCGAGGTTGCCCGCGCATTTGCGGCCGCCGAGGCGTTGAAACAGATTGAAAAGCTCTTGCCTGCCGAGCTGCGCGAGACCGTTTCTAAGGTCATGGCAGTGGAGCTGGCTAAGCAGGGCTTTTGACCACAACAACCCCACTCGGAGAAATTATGTCACTTAAGAACGAAATCATCGAAGTTGACGGTAAGCAGTGGATGGTGCGCGAAGCCGTATCTCGTAAAGTTGCACTTAGCGAGATTGCTATGGCTCGCGTCACCGGTAGCATCGGCGGTAAGTCAACGTTGACACGGGAAGGCGTCACGGTCATTCAGGCCGATGTAGTGCGCCTCAATTCGGACGGCACTGAAACCCAGCCATATTCCGGCTACTAACCGCAAGAGAGATTGGGTCCGAGATAAATTCTCAGACCCATTCAACGTACTTCACCAAAGGACAATAGGAGCGTTTTGTGCTCGATCCACATGACAACCGGACGATGGTATTAGAAATGCCGACGTTCATCGGCTACGCCCGAGTATCAACGGCCGATCAAAATCTCGAAATGCAAGTGGAAGCCCTGAAAGCTGCCGGGTGTCATACCGTGTTCACGGACGTGGCCAGCGGCGCTAAGGCCGACCGGCCGGGGCTGGACGACGCGCTTAAGTACCTGCGCAAAGGCGATACGCTGATGGTCTGGAAGCTCGACCGGCTAGGCCGGACGCTTGCCCATTTGGTGCAAACCGTCGACGAGCTGCGCGATCGGGGCGTGTCGTTCCGATCGTTGACCGACGCCGGCATTGACACGGCCACCGGCACCGGGAAACTCATGCTCAATCTGTTCGCTTCTTTGGCCGAGTTTGAGCGCGACCTGATTCGTGAGCGGACCAAGGCAGGACTAAAATATGCGGCAAGCCAAGGGCGACAAGGAGGGCGTAGGCCGGTGATAACGCCAGCCAAGCTGGAAATGGCACAGCAGTTGATAGCAAAGGGCCGCACGGTACGCGAGGCGGCAGCCGCAATCAAGGTTGGCAAGACGCCGTTGTATGAGGCGCTGCGCGCTTTGCCGGGCGAGGCGAAGGGGTAGGGCAGGGCGCAGGGCTTTGATGGCCTCTCAGATCGTTTTGCGCTCTTTGGCCGGTATTCAT
>Ga0308158_10002149_pt1 | contig 19132 bp, 15 predicted proteins | sample PhyBR2_FD_201038 | JGI IMG/M metagenome (GOLD analysis project Ga0308158, IMG submission 201038) | Phyllosphere microbial communities from UC Gill Tract Community Farm, Albany, California, United States - DLSLB.R2 | ecosystem: Host-associated > Plants > Phyllosphere > Unclassified | place: USA...
TCGAGTGTCGTGAAGGCTTTCGGACACTTCGCACCCGGAGCCAATGCTGCAGGGCCGAGACAGGGTGCGCTCTGAACCGTCGCCGGAGGGCGATCCGCATCCGCGCGCACCGCGTGCGCGATGATCAGGGAGCCGGCCAGCGCACCGACGACGACCATCCCCAGCGCCATGAACACGAGGGATCGACGGGCTGAATCGCCCCACCCCGACCAGCGCTGCGCGGGCAGCTCGATGAACCGCCGAGAAAGCCCGGCTGCCACCAGGGCGGCAAGGAAAACCAAGCATCGGGTGAGGAAGGAGAGCTCGGCGTCGAGCACGAACGGGGCGACCACGAGGAGCGGCCAGTGCCACAGGTAGAGCGAGTAGGAGACGTCCCCGAGCCATTGCACGGGTCGGGACGCCGTCACGGGATCGTGCCATTGCCGGCCCGCTCCGGTTCCCGCCATGATCACCGCAGCCGTTCCGAGCGCCGGGAGCAGGGCTGCCCACCCGGGGAACGCGGTCGTGCTGTTGAACGTGCCGGCGGCGAGGACGACGCACACGAAGCCAGCGATCCCGACGATGATCCGCAGCGCCGGCTTCCAGTGGACACGACTGCCGAGGAGCGCAACCGCACCCCCCGCGGCGAATTCCCACGCCCTCGTGAACGTCACGAAGTAGGCCTGGTTGGACGCCTCCGCGGTGTACCACACGCTCGCAGCGAAGGACAGCAGGCCGACCGCTGCCAGTGCCACCAGCGCGCCCCTGGCGCCGGCACCCGCGTCCCGGCCACGCATCGTGCGCGACGCGACAGAGGCGCTCAGCAGCAAGAGCCACGGCCACACCAGATAGAACTGCTCCTCGACGGAGAGAGACCAGAAGTGCTGCGCCGCACTGGCCGCGTCGTTCAACGCCGAGTAATTGACCGACATGGCCGAGAGGAACCAGTTCTCGACGTAGGTCGCGCTCGCGAGGATCTCCCAGCCGTTGCGCTCCCAGCGCGGGTAGGGCAGGAATACGAAGACCAGCACGGCGGCGCCGGCGAGTGCGGCGAAGGCCGCCGGCAGCAGTCGGCGGATCCTTCGTGCATAGAACCTCGCCAGACGCACCTTTCCCGTGCGAGCGATCTCGGATGTCAGGTGGCCGGTGATCAGGAACCCTGAGATCACGAAGAAGACGTCCACACCGACGTAGCCGCCGGTGAGACGCGTCGGCCACACATGGTTCACGACGACGAGGAGGATGGCCAGCGCACGCAGCGCCTGGATATCCGTGCGGAATACTGCACGTCTCGCCGACGTCGCTGCCACGGCCGTGACCTGGGTCGAGCTCATCCCTGCAGGTAGGCGAGCAGGGCGGTGGTCTGCTCGGTCGGCCGGAAGCCGGTCGCCTCGATCCGGGCGAGGTCGAGCACGCTCCATGCAGGGCGGGGAGCCACCGGCTGCGACGCAGACGCGAAGTACTCCGCCGTGCTCACCCCGGTGATGCGGTCGGGGTCGTGTCCGGTCGTGGCGAAAACGGTGCGGGCGATGTCAGCCCACGTCGCGGGTTCGCCAGAGCTCGTGACGTTGTAGATGCCATAGGGCGCTTCCGCGGCAATCAGCTGGGTGATCGCCCGTGCGATGTCGTGAGTGAACGTCAGCCGGCCGACCTGGTCGTCCACGACCTTCGGATCGATGCCGCGCCCGGCCAGTGCAGCCATCGTCCGCACGAAGTTCTTGCCCTCGCCGATGACCCACGACGTACGCAGGATGTAGTGGCGGGGGGCGGTCGCGACCGCGATGTCTCCTGCGGCTTTGGTCTGTCCGTAGACGCCGAGCGGTGCCAGGGCATCGTCCTCGCGGTAGGGGCGGTCGGCGGTGCCGTCGAAGACGTAGTCGCTGGACACGTGCACGAGGATGATGCCGTTCTCGGCCGCGATGCGTGCGAGGCGGGCGGGGCCTTCGGCGTTCGCGATCCAGGCGTCGCGGCGACCGTCGGGGGTTTCCGCGAGATCGACGGCGGTGTAGGCGGCCGCGTTGATGATCGTGCCGTAGTCGCGCCAGCGGCGAGCCGCGGCGAGACCCGGTGAGGCGAGATCCAGGTCGGACCGGGTGGCGTACTCGATGTGGGGGGCTTCGCCGAGCTCGGCACGCAGGGCGAGTCCGAGCTGCCCGTTCGCGCCGAGGACGAGGGTCTTGCGCGGGGCGATCGGGGTGACGTCCGCGAGACGGGGGTGGTTCTTGTCCTTCTCGGAGATCTCCACATCGGCGAGCGGGATCGGCCAGTCGATCGCGGCGGTCTCGTCGGCCAGGTTGAGGAACGAGTAGCTCGCGTCGGGCGACCAGTGGTCGTTCACGAGGTAGGTGTACGCCGTGTCCGGTGCGAGAGTCTGGTACGAGTTGCCGACACCGCGAGGCACGAAGATCGCCCGGGAGGCATCCAGTTCGGTCGTGAAGACCGTGCCGAAGCTCTCTCCCTCGCGCAGGTCCACCCAGGCACCGAAGATGCGTCCGGTGGCGACCGAGACCCACTTGTCCCACGGCTCGGCGTGGATGCCCCGCGTGGTGCCGACGGCGTCGTTGAAGGAGATGTTGTTCTGCACCGGACCGAAGTCCGCGAGTCCCAGCGCGGTCATCTTCTCGCGCTGCCAGTTCTCTTTGAACCAGCCTCGGGCGTCGCCGTGCACCGGCAGCTCGAGGACGATCATCCCCGGGATCGGAGTCTCGACGACGGTGAGCTGCTTGCCGAACTCGACCGCCATCGCGTCGTCGCCCATCTTCACTGGCCCTTGGTGGCGTAGAACGCCTCGGTCGCGTCCTTCGACGGGGCCCACCATGCCTCGTTCGCCCGGTACCAGTCGATCGTGGCCTGCAGGCCGGATTCGAAGTCGGCGTACTGCGGAGTCCAGCCGAGCTCGGTGCGGAGCTTGGTGGAGTCGATCGCGTAGCGCAGGTCGTGGCCGGCCCGGTCGGTGACATGGTCGTAGGCGTCGCGGGGCTGGCCCATCTGCTCGAGGATGAGCTCGACGACGTCCTTGTTGTTGCGTTCCCCGTCGGCGCCGATCAGATAGGTGTCACCGATCCGGCCCTTGTCCAGGATCGTCAGGACGGCGGAGGAGTGGTCGTTGGCGTGGATCCAGTCGCGCACGTTCTCGCCTGCGCCGTAGAGCTTCGGACGGATCCCGCGGATCACGTTGGTGATCTGACGGGGGATGAACTTCTCCACGTGCTGGTACGGCCCGTAGTTGTTCGAGCAGTTCGAGATCGTGGCCTGCACGCCGAAGGAGCGCACCCAGGCGCGCACGAGCAGGTCGGATCCGGCCTTGGTCGAAGAATAGGGCGAGGACGGGTTGTACGGGGTGTTCTCGGTGAACCGTTCCGGGTCGTCGAGCTCGAGGTCGCCGTAAACCTCGTCGGTGGAGATGTGGTGGAAGCGGCGGTCGTGCTTGCGCGCGGCTTCGAGCAGCGTGTACGTGCCGACGATGTTCGTGTCCAGGAACGGACGGGGGCTGTGCAGCGAGTTGTCGTTGTGCGACTCCGCGGCGTAGTGCACCACGGCGTCAGCGTCGGCGAACAGCGAGTCGACCAGCTCGGCGTCGGTGATGTCACCGTGCACGAACGTCACCCGCTCCGCGGGGAGACCATCGAGCGAGGCGCGGTTGCCGGCATAGGTGAGGGCGTCCAGCACGGTGACGTGGTGATCCGTGTTCTCCACGACGTGGTGCACGAAGTTCGAACCGATGAAGCCGGCCCCACCGGTGACGAGCAGACGAGCCATCAACGGCCCCTTTCCAGGATCTCGAGCAAGTAGGTGCCGTAACCGGACTTCACGAGCTTCCCCGCCCGCTCGCGCAGCTCGTCATCGGACAGGAATCCCTGACGCCACGCGACCTCTTCGGGGACACCGATCCGCATGCCCGTGCGGCGCTCCATCGTGCGCACGTAATCACCGGCATCCGTCATCTGGTCGAAGGTACCCGTGTCGAGCCACGCCGTGCCTCGCGGCAGCACCTCGACCTGCAGCTTGCCACGCTCGAGATAGGCCCGGTTCACATCGGTGATCTCATACTCGCCCCGCGCGCTGGGTGCCAGATTCCGGGCGATCTCGACCACGTCGTTGTCGAAGAAGTAAAGCCCGGGGACCGCGTAGTTGCTCTTCGGCGACACGGGCTTCTCCTCCAGGGAGACCGCGGTGCCCTCCGCGTCGAACTCCACGACGCCGTACGCACTCGGCTCCGCCACCCAGTAGGCGAACACCGCGCCGCCGTCGACATCGGCATAGCGTTTGAGCTGCGTGCCGAGCCCAGGACCGTAGAGCAGGTTGTCGCCGAGCACCAGGGCGACCTTGTCGTCGCCGATGAAATCAGCGCCGATCGTGAACGCCTGAGCCAGCCCGTCCGGGGACGGCTGCTGTGCGAATGTGATCGATACCCCGAGCTGGGAGCCGTCGCCGAGCAGTCGCTCGAAGTGCTCCGCATCATGCGGAGTCGTGATGATCAGGATCTCCCGGACCCCGGCCAGCATCAACGTCGACAACGGGTAATAGACCATCGGCTTGTCGTACACCGGGATCAGCTGCTTGGACACGCCCAGCGTGATGGGATGCAACCGAGTACCCGAACCGCCCGCGAGAATGATGCCTTTCACGCGTCAATCGTGCCACACAGCACCTGACAGGGCACATCGAGGGGCCTGGACGGCCTGTCGCGCGCGGCGAAACCTGAAAATATACCGAGATCTGGGCAGAATGGCATGGTGCGCCCCACACGAACCCTGGCCTCACGTTGCCTCGCCGCGCTCGCCGCGCTGCTCGCGGCGGCGAGCCTGATCGCTCTGCCCCCCTCGCTCGCCTCGGCCGCGCAACCGGCCCAGTCCATGGGCGGCACGGTCGACACGCAAGTCAGGCCCGCAGCGGACCTGTCGCGGTTCCGGCCCGGGAACATCATCTCGGATGCGGTGTTCACGAATTCGTCGACCATGTCCGCCGGCCAGGTCCAGTCCTTCCTGCAGAGCAAGGTGAGCTCATGCCGTTCGGGCTACACCTGCCTCAAAGACTTCCGGCAGAACACCCCCGACAAGGGCGCCGACCGCTACTGCAACGGCTATGCCGGCGCGGGCAACGAGCCCGCCTCGACGATCATCGTCAAGGTCGCGCAGTCGTGCGGCATCAATCCCCAGGTGCTCGTCGTGATGCTCCAGAAGGAGCAGGGCCTCGTCACGGACACCTGGCCGGTCGGCGGCCAGTACGCGGCGGCCATGGGACAGGCCTGCCCGGACACTGCGCCCTGCGATCCGAGCTTCGCGGGCTTCTTCGCCCAGGTCTACGGCGGCGCGCGGCAGATGAAGATCTATCTTGAAGGCGTCTACTTCACCTGGTATGCGCCCGGACGCACCTGGAACATCCTCTACAACCCGGATACGGGCTGCGGCTCCTCCCCGGTCTACGTCGAGAACGCGGCGACGTCAGCTCTCTATTACTACACGCCGTACCAGCCCAATGCGGCGGCGCTCGCCGCCGGCTACGGCACCGGCAACAGTTGCTCCGCCTACGGCAACCGCAACTTCTACAACTACTTCACGGACTGGTTCGGCAGCACTCAAGGCATCGGCGCATCGCTGGTCGTCGCCTCGGGCCGCGGCGACGTGTTCCTCGTCATCGGAAACATGAAGTACCACGTGGTGAGTTCGCTCGACCTCGCGGCCTTCACGGCCCGACTGGGATCGTTCCAGTGGGTCGCCCCGTCATACGTGGATGGCATGGCCACCGGAACGGATGTCCGACGCTACATGCATGACCCGAGGACGGGCACCCTCTACCTGCTCGACCCCGACGGCACCAAGCATCGGCTGCAGGATGCGGCGACGATCGCCGCCTACGGCTACTCGTTCGGGTCGTACGTGAACATGCCTGCTCCCCTTGCGGATGCATATCCGACGGGCGCCGACGTGACCGATATCTTCAGCGCCTACCAGAGCGGCGACGTCTATCGCCTGTCCGGCACGACGAAGCGCCACATCTGGGACATGTACGCCCTGAATTACGCTTTCGCCGGCCGTCCGCGCTACATCGCCACGATGGAGCCCGCGACGGCGGACCGGCTGACGGAGGGCGCGACCTACTTCGAGCCGAACTCGCTGGTGCGCGGCACTACGTCGCCCGACGTCTTCCTCACCACGCCCACGGCCACGATCGTGCACGTCCCGAGCTTCGGGCTCGCCGGAGACTTCGGCGCGACGCGCTCCGCGATCGTGAGCGATGACGCGCTCGCGCGGAGCGCGCCGACACCGACCCAGCTGACGCCGATCATCTCCTGCGCAGGAGCACTGCGCATTCTCGACGGGACGAGCCTCCGGCCGCTCAGCGGGACCGACACCGGTGGCGTCATACCGACGTCCCTGCAGAAGGGCGACTGCGACAGCCTGCCTGCGGTCTCCGCGGGGCCTGCGGTCTCGGCGCCTCTGTTCGTGCAGTCCCCCGCCGGCGATGTATACGTCTTGGACGGAGGCGCTGCACGTCATGTGCTGCGCACAGCAGACCTGGTCTCGCTGAACGGCAACCGGTCGTTGCAGATCGTGAACTGGTCCGCCTCCGCCCTTCAGGCGGTGGGCATCGGCTCACCGTCGGTTGCGGACGGCTCCTTCGTCTCTTTCCAGGGCAAGCCGGAGGTGTACCGCTTCAGCGGCGGTTCGCTCCATCACGTGCGGGCGTACAGCACGCTGCTCGCACTCGGCAACGGACGCGAGCCGGTCATCCAGACGTTTGCAGCGAGCAGTCTTACGGAGTTCTCCATCGGCGCACCCCTGCTGACCGACGCCGTCGATTTCGTTCAGTTCACCGGCACGCCCGAGGTCTATCAGTATCAGGGCGGGTCGCTCCACCACGTGCAGTCCTATCAGACACTGGTGTCGCTCGGAGGAGGACGCGTCCCGCCGATTCTGTCGCTCGACGCCGGCTTCCTGTCCTTCTACACGATGGGCCAGCCGGTTCCATAGACGCGGACCGGCTAGGATTGGGGAACTATGACCTCTGCGCCGGGCCGTGTCCTCATCATCGTCCCTGCGTGGAACGAGGAGCGCAACGTCGCCACCACGATCAGCGAGATCCGGGCCGCCAACAGTGCTTACGACGTGATCGTGGTCGATGACGGATCCGAGGACCGGACCGCGCAGGTGGCGCGAGACGCCGGCGCGATCGTCCTCTCGCTGCCCTTCAACCTCGGTGTGGGCGGTGCCATGCGCACCGGCTTCACCTACGCCCAGCGCAACGGCTATACGAGAGCCATCCAGGTGGACGCCGACGGTCAGCACAATCCGGCTGACATCGCACGCGTACTGGAGGGTCTCGAGCACGCCGACATCTCGATCGGCGCGCGCTTCGCCGATGTCGGCGCATACAAGGTGCGCGGCCCGCGGCACTGGGCGATGGTCTTCCTCGCTCGAACCGTGTCACGCGTCGCGAAGACGAGGCTCACGGACGTCACCAGCGGATTCCGAGCGGCTGGACCGCGGGCGATCGCACAGTACGTGCGCTACTACCCGGCCGAGTATCTCGGTGACACGATCGACTCCCTGGTCGCGGCCTGCCACGCGGGTCTCGTCGTCACGCAGGTGCCGGTCGCGATGCGTCCCCGCGCCCACGGGGCTCCCAGCCAGGGCCCGATCGGTTCGTCCGTCTACCTGCTCCGTTCCCTCTTCGCGCTGGGGCTCTCGATGCTGCGAGGTCCACGGAGTGCACCCTCCGACGCCGCACAGGAGGTCGCCGCATGATCATCGTCGTCGGTATCAGCATTGCGATCGCGATCCTCGCGCTCGTCGGCTGGATGCTCATCACCCGTCGCCTCCGTGAGAAGTACGCAGTCATGTGGCTACTCATCGCCCTGGCGCTTCTCGTGCTCGGCGTGTTCCCTGGTCTGCTGCTATGGGCCACCGAACTGTTCGGGGTGCAGGTGCCCGCGAACATGCTGTTCGCGGTCGCGATCGTCCTCCTGCTCGGCGTCGCGCTCCACCTCTCCTGGGAGCTGTCCCAGGCCGAGGACGAGATCCGAAGGACCGCAGAGGAAGCTGCGATCTCCCGTACGGAGCTCGAAGTCCTCGAGCTGCGGCTTCGTTCACTCGAGGAGCAGATCCGCCCAGGCGCGAGCGACACCGAGGTTCGATGACAGCGCTCGCGACCTGGGGCGTGATGACCTGCTTCCGCCCTTCCGACGACGTTCTCCGTACCGCCCGCGCCGCGTTCGACCAGCTGGACGGCCTCATCGTCGTCGACGACGGCTCGGGCCCGGCCGCCGCCCCCGTGCTGACGGCGCTCGAATCACTCGGCGCGGTCGTCCTGACACAGGAGCGGAACGCCGGCATCGGCGCGGCCCTGAACCGCGGGATCACGCGTGCCTTCGAGACCCACGCCGCCCAGTTCGTCGTGACGCTCGACCAGGACTCCTCGCTTCCCGACGAAGCCGTGCGGCGTCTCCTGGACGCCCATGCCCATGCCGCTCCCGTGGTCGCGATCGGCGCGGTGGTCCCGGAGTTCTTCGCAGACGTGCGCCAGGCGCGGACCGAGATCGCACCGGGAGTGTGGAGCACGGCGAACGTCATCCAATCGGGCATGCTCATCGCTCGTGAGGTCTGGGAATCCCTCGGCGGATTCCGCGAGGACTTCTTCATCGACCTCGTAGACACCGAGTACGAGTTCCGCCTGACTCGCGCGGGACGACCGATCATCGCCGCCGCAGGCCTCAGGATGGGGCACCGCCTTGGGACGGCCCTCGAACGACGCCTGTTCGGCCGCCGGGTCGGCATTCCAGGGCTCCTTCCGGACGAGGTCACGGTGAGCACCCCCTTCCGCTATTACTATCGGCGCCGGAACCGGGTCGTGCTCAACCGCGAGTATGCCGGATCGTTCCGATCGCGCATCCTTCGCGATACGGCGCTCGACCATCTGCATTTCCTGAACGTACTGATGCTCGCGAAGCCGCGGGCCGCGCTCCGGCGTCTGCTGCGCGAGGGCCGGAGGGCGGGCCGGCGCGGGATCATGGGGCGCATGCCGGAGCATCTCCTCGACCTCGCGTCAGGCATCACCTGGTCAGCGCCCCGGGTGCCCGAGCATCTCCCGCCGCAGGCGGAGAAGCCATGACCGAACCACCGAGGACTCCCGCATCGACGACGGCCTCACCGGGCCTGATCCGACGGCTGCTGGGATTCTCCATGCTGCCGTTCCTCTCCTCCGTGCTCCCTCTGATCGCACTGCCGATCATGGCGCGCGCAGCGTCGGCCGCAGACTGGGCCGCGCTCGGCGTCGGCATGGGCGTCGGCGCGTTCGCTGCGGCCGTCGCTCTGGTGGGCTGGAATCTGCTGGGCACTCCGCTGGTCATCGCCGCGAGGTCTGCCGCAGAGCGCGATGCGATGTACAGCCGTTCCTTCTACGTCCGAGGCATCGCCAGCGTGGGCGTGGCCATCGTGGGCGGCATCGTGGCCGCGGTGATCTCACCCGATGCGATAGCCACGTCGGCCGCCTTCGCCGTCGCCACCGCGCTGAATGCCATGACCCTGAGTTGGTATGCGGTGGCCGTGGCGGCGCCGGGCATGGTGTTCTGGTACGAGGTCGTGCCGCGCGCGTTCGCCACGGCACTGGCGATCGGGGTCGTCCTCCTCACCGGGATGGTGTTCTGGTACGGGGTGCTCCTGACGCTGTCGATCGTGGCGGGCCTCATCGCCTTCCATCTGCGTCGATTCCGCCGTGTGCTGCCAGAGTGGCCGGGATCGCAACAGCTCCGAGAAAGCGTTGCGGACATGCGTGCGGCCTGGGGCGTGGAGACGATGACGAGCCTGTCGACGAACGCGCCGGTGCCGATCGCCGGCGTCGTGCTCAGCGCGGCCGCCACCGCGCAGTTCTCGTCGAGCGACCGCATCTACCGATACGGACTGATGGCCATCATCGCCGCGGGGAACGCTTTGCAGGGCTGGGTTCTCGAATCCCACGCGGAGACGAGACGAACCCGCAACCTGGTCGCTTTCCTCGTGATGGGGGTCGTCGCACTCGTCGGCTGGATCATACTGGCGCTGCTCGGTCCGTTGGTGAGCGGGCTTCTCTTCGGGGCAGACAAGGCCGGTGACCCGCTCGCCTTCCACTTCTACGCGATCGCCTTCGTCGGCCTCGCCCTGGCGACACCCCTCATCCGCAATATCCTGGTGCCCGCACGGCGCGATCGTCAGGTTCTGCTGGCGAGCATCGCGGCCGCGGTGACGGCTTTCTCCGCCATGGTGGTCTTCGGGGTGCTGCTCGGCGGCGCAGGCGTCGCCCTCGGCTTCGCCCTCGGCGAGATCCTGAATCTGGTGCTCTGCATCGTCTTGACCCTGCGGCTGCGCGGCCACGGCGCGCGATCAGCACCGCAGACGAGAGGAGCAGCATGACGACCGCGAGTGTGTGCATGGCGACGTACAACGGTGCGAAGTATCTCCGTCCGCAACTCGACTCGATCCTCGCCGAACTCCGCGATGGCGATGAACTCGTCATCGTGGACGACGCAAGCAGCGACGACACCACGGCGATCCTCGCCGGATATGCCGATCCGCGGATCCGAGTCGTGCACAACGAGCAGAACCTCGGATACGTGCGCGCTTTCGAACGGGCGATGCACCTGTCGACAGGCGACGTCGTGCTGCTCAGCGATCAGGACGACGTCTGGATCCCCGGACGGCGCGACGCGCTCGTGACCGCCGCGGCGGCCACCGGCATCGCCGCCTCCAATCTGCTGCTTCTCGGATCCGAAGAGCCGCTCCGCTCCCCCGTCACCGGCCGCCCCTGGCTGCTTCGAGCGATGGATGGTCCGCGTGCCTTGCGCAACGAACTCCGGATGCTGGCCGGAGATGTGCCGTACTTCGGCTGCGCGATGGCCGTGCGCCGCGATCTGCTCGCCCAGGTTCTGCCGTTCCCCCAGATCCTCGTCGAGTCGCACGACCTGTGGATCGCGACCGTCGCGAACGCATCCCGCCGGATGACTCACGTGGAACAGCCGACGATCCTGCGGCGCATGCACGCGGACAACACGTCCGCACCGCGGCCGCGAGGACTGCTCCCCGCCCTGAGGTCGCGTCTGATGCTGGTGCGATTGTGGCGCATCGCCCGTCGCCGCGCGCGGACGATGTCCTTCTGATCCAGCCGGACCGAGCGGAGAGGCCCCTGCTCCTCAGATCGCGAAGATGTGCGCCAGCGCAGCTCGCAAGGCAGCGCGGTTTCCTCTCCGGAGCACGAGCGGGAGCACCGTCACCGCGTGCAAACGGGACATGAGGCGTGCTCGCGCGACGCGCGCCGTCCTCCTCCAGCCGCGGTCGAGAGCGATGTCGCGCGCCATCCGGTAATAGCCGCGCTCGTCGGTGAACCGGCGCCCGTCGAGCAAGGTGGTCTGCGATGCACTCGAGCTGTGCCGGCGGTAGGAGAACGCGATCTCCGGGGTGTATGCGAGCGAGCCTCCGCCGAAGGCGATGTCCATGAGAAGAGCGAGATCCTGGATGACGGCCAGCCCCTCACGGAAGTCAACCCTTCGCAGCGTCTCTGTGCGGAACACAAGGGAGGGCCAATACAACCAATCGCCGCGGATCAGGCTCGTCGCCATCTCCTCCGCCGTGAGCACGACGGTCCTGCCATCGGTCCTGGGAGCGAGCACCACGTGCTTCACCCGATCGACGAGCGGCGACGAGGCCGCACCGTGCTCATCGATCACGGCAACGCCCGGCTGGATCACATCCGCTTCCGGATTCTCACGGATCATCCGCCGCATGAGCCCGACATAGTTGGGCTGCAGCCGATCGTCGCAACCCATGATGGCGATGTGATCGGTGGTCGCCCGACGCACCGATTCGCGGAAGTTCTCCGTGATGCCGACATTGATCTCGTTGCGCACGTACAGGATTCGATCGTCGTCCAGCGCGGCAAGTCTTCCTGCCACGCTCTCATCCGGGTAGCAGTCGTCGATGACGATGAGCCGCCAATGCGGATCGTTCTGTTCGCGCACCGATTCGACCGCCTCGAAGAGCAGCGCCGGATCGCCCCAGAACGGGCAGAAGATCTCCAGAGTCATCGCAGTCCGCACGAGGTGATCTTGTACAGATGCGCATCCTTCTGCGAGGCGACGAGTTCGGCGTACGGCGACCCGCGCAACCCCTCGACGCCCTCGAAACGACCGTCATTCGGCATGAACGCCGGCCCATCGAAGTCGAGGACGTACGTGACCCCCGTGCGCTTCAGAGCCTCGCACATCTGCGGCGAATCCCCCTGGGTCGCGAAATGCTCATTGATCAGCTTGGCGTCCTGAGACTCGTACATCAGCAGATGCGGCATGAGCACTCGGCGGTCGCTGATCGCATACGCGAAGGAGACGCCCCGCCAGGGGTCTCCAGCGATCACGGCGTCCGATGGCACGAACTTCGCCACCTCGTCCAGCAGTTCGTACTCGCCCGCCGACAGGATCGGGCCGTCCGTGCCTTCACCTGCGCCGTATACGAAGTGAACGTCGGCCGCGGCCTGCTTCAGCGCTCCGCCCTGGGCTCCGAGCACCAGCACCACGCCGAACAACGCGAGCAGGGCGACTCCGAAGCGACCTGCTGAAGAACGCGGCGTCGCCGGTGCGAACAACCGACGCCCCCCACGCAGGACGAGACGCGCGACGAAGCCGGCCCCGAGCCCAGCGAGCGGGATCACGGAGATCGCCCAGATGCTTGCCAGGCGCGGCGTGTTGTTGTACCACGGGCCGGTCAGCCAGAGGCGCAAGGACTGGGACGGCGATCCGGCGACGACCACGTACAGGAGCGCTCCGACAAAGGCCATGCCCACGGCGATCCAGCGCGTGTACGTCGGGCGCTTGAGCGCCACGTACACGCCCAGCGCGATAAGGATGGCGAGCAAGGGCGCGATCGGATAGTTGTACACCGACGCGGTCACGATCTCGCCCACGGACTTGGCGAGGTTACCCGTGACGGGCCAGTAGATCTGCGACGCCGGGGGGCGCACGACCTTCAGTATCCCTACCCCCGCGACGACGAGGAGGACTGCTCCGCCGACGATCCCCCAGCGCTGGCGTCGTGCCGGGAATCGCTGCCAGAGCCACAGCGCGAGCAGGACCACTGCCGGCAGGCCGAGCGCGAGCACGGCCATCGTCGCGCCGGGGTGCGCAATGGAGATGCCCGGCATGAGCAGAACGAACAGCAGAACGAGATCCTGGCGTCGTGGCTGGCGCTGCGGCCGAAGCAGCAGCATGAGGGCGGCGACGGCTACCGGAGCGAGTACCAGTCCGAGGAACAGCGGGTACAGCGGCCCATAATGCAAGGGCAGGTAAGGGAAGGCCGGGGACGCGCTGCAGAGCGCGCCGGTCGCCAAGGTCACCAGTCGGCTGCGGCCGAACAGCGTCCGGGCGAGCAGGATCGCGGACAGCGGCCAGATGAATGCCGCACCGGCGAGGACCAGAGCATTGCTGGCGATCGGCGCACCGGATCCGCTGAGCTGTGCGATGAGGGAGGCGACGGCGTGCCATCCCGAAGGGTAGATCAGACCGGGAGTGGCCATGGATCCCACCCAGAACGGCGACGCGTTGCCCGTGTCCAGCACGAACTGGATCGCGTTGATGTGGAAGAAGTTGTCGTAGCGCTGGGCGATGAGAGCGGGGTCGCCCATACCGCGGCAGACGATGTAGGCGATCGGCACGACCGCGACGACGATGGCGATCCCCGTCGTCCAGGCGTCACCTCGCCGACGGTGTACTCGAGGCCGGCTCGGAGCCGGCGCGCCGACCCAGCGTTTCCAGGCCCAAGCGGCCACCACCGCCACAATGGTGAGCCCCAGAACCGGGAGCACGCTCCAGCGGATTCCGACGGCACCCGCGAGCACCGACGCGACGGTGATGAGCGAGACCGACAGCGGCGCTGCGGCGGCTGCCAGCCACCATCCCCGCAGACGGAGCATCGCACCGAGCGCGAATCCGGGGAGCGCCAGCAGCAGGACCGCGACCAGCACGGGGAGCACGAAGGGACTCCACGTCCCCATCAGGTTCATCATCTACCCCGTCTCAGGACGCGTCCACGTGCGTGATACGCGGATTGAAGGTGATCCCGCGCAGCCACCGCCCCATGAGCTTCAGTCTCAGATCGAGCGGCACCCGGCCCCGATGCAGACTCACGAACAGACGCGCACCGAACTCGAGGAAATAGAGCACACCCCGGTGATGCAGCTGCCACGACGCCTCGTTGCGGACGCCATAGGAGAACTTCCACAGGCTCTTGCGGTCGACCATCGAGAAGTTCACACCCCGGTTGTCACCCATGTCGTGGACGACGGTGCTGTCCAGCACCTGCACGCCGGGGCAGCGCGCCGTGACCCGTAGCGTGTATTCGCGGTCGTCGAACCAGATGAAGTACTCCGAGTAGGGCAGTCCGTATTCGGCGATGGCCCAGCGTGGGATCAACACCGAGACGAAAGAGCACGCCGTCACCATGACGTTCTGCTGACCCCTGACCAGGAGCCGACCCCAGTCCCAGGTCGGCACCGGGTTGTTCATCTCGCAGATCTCCCCATCGGTGAATTTCACGACGGAGCAGGAGAAGGGAACCTCGGGGCCGAGCTCTGCGACCGCGTCGTCCAAGCCCCGGACGAGCGCCTGCAACGCGGTGGGCTCCGGATAGCAGTCGTCGTCCATGATCCAGACGTGGTCCGCGCCGGACGCGTATCCCCGGCGCATCCCCTCGGCGAACCCACCGGCGCCGCCCAGGTTCTCCGGCATCGTGACGACGGAAAGGGGCACCGTCGTCTCCAGACCCGTGAGGTACTCCCCGGTCGCATCGGTCGACGCGTTGTCGATCACGAAAAGGGTCGACACGGGCAGCGTCTGCTTCTCGATGGATGCGATGACGTTCTTCAGCTTCTCCAGGCGGTTGAAGGTCACCACCACCGCCGCGACGTTCACCACGTCGCGACCTCGTTCCGGAACCAGTCCGTGGCCGTCTTGTTCGCCAGCAACTTCTTCTCGGCCTTCCGTTCGCGGCGCCAGAGATCCTCCCGCGCCGATTCGTCCTGCGCGAGTCCACGCAAGACGGTCGCCAATCCCCTCACCGCACGGTGCACATTCCGCGGCACGAGCGCCGACGCGGGGATGATGTCCGCCTGCGCGCCGACGTCGGTGGATACCACCGGCACGCCCTTGGCGATCGCTTCGAGCGTGGTGAGGGTCAGTCCTTCGTTGTGCGACGGGATGACCAGCACGTGCGCCTCGTCGAGCGTATCCTCGACCGATACGGCCGAGGTGCGACGTGCGATGACGCCTCCGAGCCCATCTGCCTCGATGATGTCATCGATCCAACCGGACTGCTCTCCGTCACCGTGCATCACGAACCGCATGTCCTCCCCGGAACGGTGCAGTTCCCGTACGAGCGACACGAACACCTCAGGAGCCTTCTGCCTCGCGAGACGGCCGATGAACGCCACGGTGAGCGGTTCGCCGGCGCTGCGAGGGCGGAAAGTCGCGTCCTTGGGCTTGATCGTGAGCCCTCCGAGGGGCGCCATGACGACCTTCTCCGCGGGAATGCGCTGGACCTCGAGCATCCAGTTCCTCAACTGCGGCGAGATCACATGGTGTGTGCTGATCGAATCGCTCACGATGGCGCTGCTGCGCGGATATCCCCCGCCTCGGTATTCGACGATGTGCGTCGAGTCCACCACGGGGATGCCAGGTCGGGACAGGCGGATCCACGCGAGCCGGTCGTACAGCCACTGGTTGTGATGCACCACCACGCCACGGATATCGAACATGCGCAGCAGAGTGCGAAGGACCGGTTCGACTCCTGGTGTCTGGGATATGTCGGTGGGGACTGAGAAGGGAAGCAACAGCGCCCCGTCGAGCTCCGGCCGGCCGATCCATGCGTGATGCGATTCCCGGTCGGTCAGCACGATGGGCAGCAGTCCCGCCTCGCGAGCGAGCCGTACGGTCTCGAAGGCCCACCGCTCCGCGCCGCCCAGCTCGAACCAGTGCATGCCGATGACCACGGCCCTGGTCGCGCCCCGCGGGGCCTCGGCCGCAGGCACGATGAGGAAGTCCTCGTCGACGCCGCCGACGTCGAACTGCTTTTCGTACGACTGTCGCCGTGCGGCCGAGGTCAGCATGCGGCGGTGGCGCAGCAGCGTGAGATCGCGTGCCTCGTCGTACCAGAGCGGCGCGACGGCCTTGACCCGGCGGGCGACGCGACCGATCAGGTCGGTGCGCGGTGGACGCTCCGGGTCCTGCGCGACGATCACGTCGGAGGAGATGTGCAGGTGGCGTTCGTGATGCGCGGACAGCGCCAGAGACGGCTCCTCGGCCGCCGCGGGCTCTCGTCCATCCATCGTGACCAGGCTGCGCATGCGCACCGTGCGGAGCCGGTGCCGGAACTGACGCGACCCGCCGTCGAACGTGGCATCGTCGGTCAGGCGAGGGAGAGCGGTCACGTCCCCGTCGTAGAGGTGCACGTCGAGCTCCCGCTCCGGAGCCATGATCGCGTGGAAGTTCAGTGCGCCGATCAGCAACCGGATCTCGCGCTCGGAGAGCCCGTCCAGCACCATGTCGTCGATCTCGAAGAGCGCCGGCAGATCATGGATTCGATGATCGGTCACGTCAGAAGACTCCTGGAGGCACGAAATGCGGGCAGACAACGACCGTCATCCTAGCCGTCCGCCCTCGACGGATCCTGAGCGCACGGCCCACGACGAGCCCGGCGACGTCCCGCCCGCCGCGCGGAGGATTCCCTGCTCCGGCCTTCTATGATGGCTAAGCGCCTGCGAACCCGCGCAGGCAGATGGAGGTGGTCGCGCGGTGTCCGATACCCGCACAGGCGGTGCTGCGCGCCTCACGCGGCCGGGAGCCAACGGAGGCCTTCTCGAGGTCTTCCGGCATCGCTACCTGTTGTCGCTGATCGTGCGCAAAGAGGTTCAGATCCGCTACCGCGGATCTGTGCTGGGCTGGCTCTGGTCCTACGTCAAGCCGCTCGTGCAGTTCGCCGTCTTCTATTTCGCCATCGGCGTCTTCCTCGGTCAGAACGGCCGCGTGCCGTACTTCCCCATCTACCTGCTGTCGGGGATCACCGCCGTCACGTTCTTCAACGAGGCGTTCGCGAACGGAACGCGTTCCCTCATCGACAACGCGGCGCTCATCAAGAAGATCTACGTCCCTCGAGAGATGTTCCCCGTGGCGAGCATGCTCATCGCCGGGGTCAACATCCTTCCGCAGATCCTCGTGGTCGTCGTGATCGCCCTGTTCTTCGGCTGGACCCCGAGCTTCCTCGCCGTCGGCGCGATCCTGCTCGCCCTCCTCATCGTCGCCGTACTGGCAAGCGGGCTGGGTCTGCTGTTCGGTTCTGTGAATGTGACCTTCCGTGATGCGCAGAGCTTCGTGGAGATCATCGTGATGGTCGCCGTGTGGGCCTCTCCCGTCATGTACGAGTGGCATGCCGTCGCAGCCGTCGTCCCGGAATGGCTCTCGGTGCTGTACCGGTGCAACCCTGTGACAGCAGCGGTCGAGCTCTTCCACTACGGCATCTGGTATCAGCTCCACCCAGCGGACGTGCAGCTCGCGCCTCACCTCTGGCTCTTCTCGGGGATCGGGCTCGCGATCTCCCTCGTTCTGCTGGCGATCGGCCAGATCGTGTTCCGTCGTCTGGAGGGCCGCTTTGCCCAGGATCTCTGAGCCTCTCCCCCGCGTCGTCGTGGACGACGTCCGCAAGGAGTTCCGTCTCCGGCACACCCATTCGATCAAGGAGACCGCGCTCGCGGCCGTCCGCAGGAAGCCGCTCAGCACGGCCTTCCGCGCGCTCGACGGCGTCTCCTTCTCGATCGGCGAGGGTGAGTCCGTCGCGTTGCTCGGCTTCAACGGGTCGGGCAAGTCCACGCTGCTGAAGATGGTGTCCGGAGTTCTCAATCCGGACTCCGGGGAGGTGCTCACCCGCGGCCGCGTGGCCGGCCTCATCGAGGTCGGCGCCGGCTTCCACCCCGATCTCTCCGGCCGCGAGAACATCTTCCTGAACGCTGCGATCCTCGGGATGAACAAGAAGGAGATCGAGGAGCGCTTCGACGACATCGTCGCGTTCAGCGAGATCGAGCAGTTCATCGATACCGAGGTCAAGCACTACTCCTCGGGCATGTTCCTCCGGCTCGCGTTCTCGGTCGCCATTCACACCGAGGTCGACGTCCTGCTGATCGATGAGATCCTCTCCGTCGGTGACGAGCCCTTCCAGAGGAAGTGCATCGCGCGCGTGCGCGAACTGCATGATCAAGGCAAGACGCTGGTCGTCGTCAGCCATGACCTGAACATGGTCTCCGACCTGTGCGAGCGCGGGATCCTGCTGCGCGACGGCAAGGTGCGATTCGACGGGCCCAGCAAAGAGGCCGTCGAGATCATGCGCGCCTGAGCACCTGGGCGCGTCGGGCTCTACAGCTCCGCGTGCAGGGCCCAGACCCGCTCGGCGGAGCCGTTCCAGGAATAGGCCCGTGAGCGGTCCGTGGCGAGCACCGACAACCGGCGTGCGCCTTCGCCCGCGGCGTCGCGCAGCGCGTCCGTGAAGGCGTCCGGCGCCACGAGCAGCCCGCCCTCGGCGAGCACGTCGCGGTGCACGCCGCTCTCTGCGGCGATCGTGGGGACGCCAAGCGCGAGCGCTTCGAGCAGTCGCCATGGCCAGACGAGAGCGGGGTCGGCCGCGACGGACGCGAGAGCACCCGCGAGCAGCGCGGCCCGGTCCTGCGCGTCCAGCCGTCCCAGCACGTGCACGCGCGGGGCAGGCAGCCCTTCGGCTGCGGCCGCCTCTGCGATCGCGGCCGCGGATCCCTCGGGCGCATCCAGCACGAAGGCGTCGGCATCCCGGTCGACCGCTGCGGCGAACACCGGAGAGAGCGTCTCCACAGCGCCCGTGACCACGAGGTACCGACCCGGAGCGCCGAGCGCGGTGCGGCGCTGGGCCGCGTCCAGCGGGATCGCGAAGCCCTCCGGCGCCGCGCCGGGGATCACGCGGATGCGATCTCCGAAGCGGCCCAGGGTGGCGAGCTCCTCGGCCATCGCGTGCGTGGGCACGACCACGGCGTCGGCGTGCTTGACGGCGCGCTTGAGCATGCTGCGCTGCCACAGCACGCCTGCGCGCGACAACTGCGCGGGCGCGGTCCACGCGCGCAG
>Ga0308158_10002152_pt1 | contig 19124 bp, 16 predicted proteins | sample PhyBR2_FD_201038 | JGI IMG/M metagenome (GOLD analysis project Ga0308158, IMG submission 201038) | Phyllosphere microbial communities from UC Gill Tract Community Farm, Albany, California, United States - DLSLB.R2 | ecosystem: Host-associated > Plants > Phyllosphere > Unclassified | place: USA...
GCCGGTGCTTGAAGCCCTGTCGAAACAGTATGGCTTTGAACTGGTAAAAATCCCGGTGGCGCCCCCAGGCAGCGAGCAGCAGTCGCAATGGCTGCAGATCCGCCAGGCCAAACCGGACCATGTGATTCTCTGGGGCTGGGGCGTGATGAATTCAGTGGCCATCAAGACGGCGCAGCGTAACGGTTTTCCGCGTGAAAAAATGCTCGGCGTCTGGTGGGCCGGTTCGGAAGAAGACACCATCCCGTCCGGCGACGCGGCCAAGGGCTATACGGCAATGAGTTTCAATACGCCTGGCAATTACCCGGTACTGGACGATATCCGCAAAAAACTCTATGCCAGCGGCAAGGGCAATCTGTCCGACCAGTCGCGCATCGGTTCGGTCTACCACATGCGCGGCGTGACGGCTGCCATCCTGTGGGTCGAAGCGATCCGCGTGGCACAGGAAAAATACGGCAAGGGCAAACCGGTCACGGGCGAACAGATGCGCTGGGGCCTGGAAAACCTCAACGTCGACGAGGCGCGCCAGAAAGCCGTCGGCGCACTGGGCATGTTCCCGACCGTGAAAACCAGCTGCGACGACCATGAAGGCTCTGGCGCCGTCAAAGTACAGCAGTGGGATGGCAAGAAATGGAACGCCATCACGCCGAAATGGATCATCGGCGACAAGGCGCTGGTACGCCAGCTGGTCGAGGAATCGTCAGCCAGATATGCGGCCGAGAAAAAGATTACGCCGGCTTGCATGAATTGAGCATGAACCTGCATGTCGGATTACGCGCTTTGCGCTAATCCGACCTACGCAAATGTGTAGAACCCGTAGGTCGGATTAGCCGGCACGGCGTAATCCGACAAGCACCACCGCCGCAGACCGTAGGTCGGATTAGCGGCGCCGCCGAGGCCGAAGGCGTAATCCGACAAGCCAGCCACCACCATGAAAACGAAGCAGCCATGACACCCACCGCCACTGAAACGCCACCACCGTACCTGTCGGTCAACAATATCGAAGTCATTTACGACCATGTGATCCTGGTCCTGAAAGGCGTGTCGCTGCAGGTCCCGCAGGGCAAGATCGTGGCGCTGCTGGGCGCTAACGGCGCCGGCAAGTCGACCACGCTCAAAACCATCTCCACGCTGCTGCGCGGCGAACGGGGCGACGTGACCAAGGGCGAAGTGCAGTTCAAGGGCGAACGCGTCGACCAGCTGACGCCCAATGAACTGGTCAAGCGCGGCCTGTCGCAGGTGATGGAAGGGCGCCACTGCTTCGGCCACTTGACCATCGAGGAAAACCTGCTGACCGGCGCCTATACGCGCAGCCTGTCGCGCAGCGAACAGAAAGACGCGCTGGAAAAGGTCTACCACTATTTTCCGCGCCTGAAAACGCGCCGCACCAGCCAGGCCGGCTATACCTCGGGCGGCGAGCAGCAGATGTGCGCGATCGGCCGCGCGCTGATGGCCAAGCCGTCGATGATACTGCTCGATGAACCGTCGATGGGCATTGCGCCGCAGATCGTCGAAGAGATCTTCGGCATCGTCAAGGACCTGAACCACAAGGAAAACGTGTCGTTTTTGCTGGCCGAGCAGAACACCAACGTGGCGCTGCGCTATGCCGACTTCGGCTACATCCTGGAAAACGGCCGCGTGGTGATGGAGGGCCAGGCGCAGGAGCTGGCCAGCAACGAAGACGTCAAGGAATTCTATCTGGGCGTGTCCGGCGCCGGGCGCAAGAGTTTCCGCGACATGAAGTTCTACCGCCGCCGCAAACGCTGGCTGGCCTGAGTTCGTTCACCTCGTTGTCCACGCCGCCGGCAAGCCTGCCGGCTGGCCAAACACTGCCGTTGATATTGGAGAAGCTGCACCATGAGCGATACCCTCGATAGTCTGGAATCGCGCGCGCCGGAGCTGCGCGAACGCGAGCTGATGGCCGAGCTGCCCGACCTGATCGCGCGCGCACAGGGTGCGCCGGGCTGGGCGCGCATCCTCGAAGGCGTCGACGCCGCAGCCATCAACAGCCGCGCCGCACTGGCACAGCTGCCGGTCACGCGCAAGTCCGACCTGAAGCAGTTGCAGCACGGTGCGCTGCCCTTTGGCGGACTCAATGCCACACCGGTCCATGCGCTGTCGCGCGTGTTTGTCTCGCCCGGGCCGATCTTCGACCCGGAAGGGCGCGGCACGGACTGGTGGCGCTTTGCACGGCCCATGTACGCTGCAGGCGTGCGCGCCGGCGGCCTGCTGCAGAACTGCTTTTCCTACCACTTTACGCCGGCCGCCTTCATGGTCGAAGGGGGCGCTGCGCGCATCGGCTGCACGGTGATCCCGGCTGGCAGCGGCCAGACCGAAATGCAGGTGCAGGCCATGGCCGACCTCAGGCCCGACACCTACATCGGCACGCCCTCGTTCCTCAGGCTGATCATTGAAAAAGCACGCGAAATGGGCGCCGACATCAGCAGCGTACAGCGCGCCGTGATGGGCGCCGAAGCGCTGCCCGAGTCCCTGCGCAGCTGGTTCGCTGCCAATGGCGTGCCGAAGGTGTTCCAGACCTATGCGTCGGCCGATATCGGCAGCATCGCCTACGAGACGGCCAGCGGTGACAGGCTCGATCCCGGCATGGTGATCGACGAGAACGTGCTGCTCGAAATTGTCCATCCCGGCAGCGGCACGCCGGTAGCGCCGGGCGAAGTGGGCGAAGTGGTGGTGACGGTGTTCAATGCCGATTATCCGCTGATCCGCTTTGCCACCGGCGACCTGTCGGCCGTGCTGACGGACACGCCGGCAACCACCAGCGGGCGCACCAATACGCGCATCAAAGGCTGGCTGGGCCGCGCCGACCAGACCACCAAGGTGCGCGCCATGTTCGTCCATCCGTCGCAGGTGCATGAGATCGCAAAACGCCATCCGGAAATCAAAAAGGCGCGGCTGGTGGTGTCGGGCCGCATGGCCAACGACGAGATGACGTTGCACTGCGAAGTAGCCGATCCGGCCAACGACAGCGGCGTGGAAGCGATCGTCGCCAGCATCCGCGAGCTGACCAAACTGCGCGGCAGCGTGCAGCTGGTGCCGCTGGGATCGCTGGCGCAGGACGGCAAAATCATAGCCGATATGCGCGATTACAGCTGACATGGCGGCACTATGTGCGCCAGTTAGCTGTGGTGCGACTGCACGCTGATGGAAAATTGCGGGATAATATCGCCATTAACCATCAGCACAGATCATCGCCATGCAAGAGTCCCTGCAAGAATTTCATCATAACCGTGCCCGTGAATTGTTCCAGAACGCGGAGCTGCTGTTCGACCGTGACGCCGTGCAGGCGTCAATCACGCGCATGGCCGATGTGCTCAATGCGCGCTTCAATGCCAAGGACTCGAAAGAGTTCCCGCTGGTGCTGGGCGTGATGGGCGGCGCCGTGGTCTTTACCGGCAACCTGCTGCCGCAACTGAGCTTCCCGCTTGAGTTCGACTACATCCATGTCAGCCGCTATGGCGACGACGACAAGGGTGGCGAAGTGGTCTGGAAAGTCATCCCGCGCTCGAACGTGGCAGGCCGTACCGTGATCGTGCTGGACGATATCCTCGACGAAGGCGAAACGCTGGCGCACGTCAAGCAGCGCCTGCTCGACATGGGCGCCGCCGAAGTCATCCTGGCCGTGTTTGCGGACAAGGCCATCGGCAAAGCCAAGCCGGTCGCCGCCGACATCGTCGGCCTGGTCATCCCGAACCGCTTCGTGGTCGGTTTCGGCATGGATGCCTATGGCTACTGGCGCAACCTGCCGGGGCTGTGGGCGATCAAGCCCGAGGATCTGAAGCAGGAGTGATGGCCGGGGATGTTGTCGGATTAGCGGGTAAGCGCGTAATCCGACACCACCACCACCGCCACAAAAATTACAACTTCAACCGCGCCCGCGCCGCATCATATTCGGCTTTGAGGCGCGCCACCATCTCGGCCACCGTCGGCACGTCATCCATCAGGCCCACGCCCTGGCCTGCGCCCCAGATATCGCGCCAGGCCTTGGCGCTGCCCGAACCGAAGTTCATGGCCGTCTTGTCGGCCACCGGCAGTGCGTCGGGATCGAGGCCGGCGGCCACGATCGATTTTTTCAGGTAGTTGCCATGCACGCCGGTAAACAGATTGGTGTAGATGACGTCGGCCGCGCTCGAGTCGACAATCGCCTCGCGGTAGCCATCGCTGACGTTTGATTCTTTCGTCGCCAGCCAGCGCGAACCGATATACGCAAAGTCGGCGCCCATGGCCTGCGCAGCCAGTACCGCGTCGCCGGTGGCAATCGAGCCTGACAGCGCAATCGGACCCTGGAAGAACTTGCGCACTTCACCCACCAGCGCGAATGGCGACAGGGTGCCCGCATGGCCGCCGGCGCCGGCTGCCACCAGGATCAGGCCATCGACGCCCGCTTCCAGCGCCTTTTGCGCGTGGCGGATTGAAATCACGTCATGCAACACGATGCCGCCATAGCTGTGGATGGCGTCGAGCATTTCCTTCGGCGGCGCGCGCAGCGAGGAAATAATGATGGGCACGCGGTGCTTGACGCACACTTCCACATCATGCGCGAGGCGGTCGTTCGACTGGTGCACAATCTGGTTGACGGCAATCGGGCCGACCTTTTTATCGGGGTTGGCGCGCTGGAAGTCGGCCAGTTCGGCCTGCAGGTCGGTCAGCCAGGTGTCGAGCAGTTCGGCCGGCCGCGCGTTCAGCGCCGGAAACGAGCCGACGATGCCGGCCTTGCACTGCGCCGCCACCAGCGCAGGGCCGCTGGCGATAAACATCGGGGACGCAATCACGGGAAGGGACAGGTTTTGCAACGCAGCAGGCAATGCCATGGCGGGCTCGCTCCAGGTTAGTTGTTGGGGAAAACGTCGAACGATTATAAGACGAAAAAAGTACGAGCGTGCGTAATTTTAAGCACGCTAGAGGCCATGCTCAGTTGATCAGTTGACTACGAATTGAGCAATACATCACCATCGATACGCGCCGCCCCGGCCCTGACCAGCTGCGCCACCGCCCACTGCGCCAGCGCGTCCATCGGCTGGCGCAGGTAGCGCCGGTTCGATTCCTGCAGCACCGGCATGGCTCCCAGCATGGAAGGTATGTCAGCCAGGTCCAGCCGCTGGCGCTCGAGCAGCAGGAACTTGAGCAGCACCTTGAGCGCGTTCTGCGCATTGCGCAGCGGGTCTGACTGCAGATAATCGAGCCGCGAAAAAGCCCGTTTAAGAGCGCCGGCAGCATCCGCAAACGGCGCACCATGGCCGGGGATTACCAGCGCGACGTCGAGCGTGGCGATCAGTTCCAGCGTGGCGCGCGCTTCCAGGAAGCCCGATTGGCCTTCCAGTTCAGGGAAAATCACGCCAAAGCCGTTTTCCCACAGCGCGTCGGCTGAAATCAGGATGCGCTCTGACGGGCAGTAAAAGATCAGCGCATGCGCATGGTGGCCAGGTGCGCCCAGCACCTGCCATTCCAGGCCGCCCAGCGTCAGGACATCGCCAGGCGCCATGGTGGCGTCAAAGCCGAAGCGCTCGCACTGCTGCCCGGTGGCGCGGAAACTGAGCGCATCGACATCCCAGTGCCTGACCTTGTCTGCCTCGGCGGCGGGAATGCTTGTGTGGCAGCCGTAATGGGCCTGCAGCAGCGCGTTGCCGCCGCAGTGGTCCGAGTGCAGATGGGTATTGAACAAACGCGTCAGAGGCCGCTCCTGCAGCCCGTGGCGCACCAGCGCCAGCGTTTGCGGCGCGTGCGTGGCGTAGCCGCTGTCGATCAGTGCGCCGCCATCGGCGTCGATCAACAAAATATTATTAGACGACAGCCAGCCGCGCTCGAATACCTGGACCGATGCGGGCAGCAGCGTCATGGCAGGCTCAGAAATCCTGGTCGAACACCAGCAGCGACTCGCGCCCCGGCAGCTGGGCCCAGACGGCGCGCTTGAAATCGTCATCTGCACGGCTCCATGCAATGATCTCGTCGAGCGTGCGCAGACAGCCTTCGCACAAGCCGCTGTCGCGGTTCATCTTGCACAGGCTGACGCAGGGCGACGGCACCGGTGAAACAGGTGGCAAGGAAGTGATGGTAGCCGAGACGGACATGGTGGTAGCTGAAGTTGAAATCTGGCCCATTATGACGCGAATCGGCCAGCGCCGTGTAACTGCGTATGCTGAACAGAAAGCTCTTTACACGGTGCAAGATGACACCGGTACGGCACCCGCACCTACAAAAAACGCTTGACTCAAAATATTTCAGGACTAAAATACCATCCATACAGATGGCAAATGGATGCCACATGGATTGTCTGGAGCGCCATGAACAAGTTAAGCAGCAATACCGAGGCCAAGCCGAAAATCGCTGAATCGGAAAAAATTACCATCAACCTGGGACTGATCGACCTGGGCCAAATTGACCTGCTGGTGCAGGAAGGCTTTTATTCGAACCGCAGCGATCTGATCCGCACGGCCATCCGCAACCAGCTGGCTACCCATGCCGAGGTGGTCAAGCAGACGGTGGCGCGGCGCAGCCTGGTGCTGGGCATGCAGCATTATTCGCGCGCCGACCTCGAAGCAATACAAGCTGCCGGCCAGCGGCTGCAGATCCAGGTACTGGGCATGGCCAGCATTGCCAGCGATGTATCGGTGGAACTGGCGCTGGCCACCATCGAATCGATTTTCGTACTGGGCGCGCTGCAGGCGAGCAGCGTCGTCAAGACAGCCCTTGCAGGGCGCATACACTAGCAGCAGACGGCTTGGCCGGACTTGCTGCGCAACCGTTAAGGACGGCCATGAAATTAGCAAACGACATGCTGGCGCAGATGCGCGCAGCCACCACCAGACTGATGAACCAGGGCCCTGCCGGCGCTACCGAAGCGATCCAGCAGGCACTGTCGGCCGCCGGCCTGATGCCGGCTGCACCAGCGGCGCCATCGACTCCGCCGCCTTCGCAGCCGCAGATGCGCGATATCAATCCGCCGCCAGCCGGCGCGCCAGCCCAGCCGGCCGCTGACGCAGCCCAGGCCCAGGCTGAAGCTGAACCGGCAGCGCCAGCCGCCGCCACGCCGGCACAGGCGGCGCAGGCGTTTGCACAGGACTTCATGTCGCGCCTGGGCAAGCAGCCGTTCGAGATGCCCAGCTTTGACATGCCCAGCTTCCAGGCGCCCGGTTTTGGCAGCGCCACGCCTGCGGCATCACTGCCCGAAGGCGCGCAATTCATCGACGGCCAGTTCAGCAACCATGCCGGCACGCGCAGCTACAAGCTCTATATCCCCAGCAGCTACCATGGCCAGGCCATGCCGCTGCTGGTGATGCTGCATGGCTGCACGCAAAACCCGGACGACTTTGCTGCCGGCACGCAGATGAATGCGGTGGCCGAAGAGCAGCAGTGTTTCGTGGTCTATCCGGCGCAAACCCAGGGCGCCAACAGCTCGCGCTGCTGGAACTGGTTCAATGCCATCGACCAGCAGCGCGGCCAGGGCGAACCATCGATCATTGCCGGCATCGCGCAGCAGATCATCGAACAGTATCCGGTCAACGAGCGCGAAGTGTTTATCGCCGGCCTGTCCGCTGGCGGGGCCATGGCGGTGATCGTCGGCACGCTGTATCCGGAGCTGTTTGCCGCCGTTGGCGTGCATTCGGGCCTGCCGTTTGCCTCGGCCCAGGACCTGCCGTCGGCGCTGTCGGCCATGAAGGGCGGTGCCATGCCCAAGCCGGGCCGCGAAGCGCCGGCCGGCGGCGTGCCGATCATCGTGTTTCACGGCGACCGCGACAACACCGTCAATCTGCGCAATGGCGATGAAGTGTTTGCCCAGGGCGTGCGCAGCCAGCCAGGCAGCCGGCAGGCCAGCGCCGCATCGTTTGACGGCAGCGTGCCCAATGGCCACCGCTATACGCGCACCACGCAGCGCCAGGCAGACGGCGCGCCGCTGGGCGAATACTGGGTGATCCACGGCGCCGGCCATGCCTGGTCCGGCGGCAGCGACGCCGGCAGCTACACCGATGGCAAGGGGCCAGACGCCAGCCGCGAAATGATGCGCTTTTTCAGCACCGTCAGCTGAAGGTACTGGCCTGGCCGGCAAACGGCGCGATCTGGCGCTGTTTGTCATGCATTTCGCTGGCGCCGTCCGCATAGCGCTCGGCAATGGCGATGAACTGGTCCTGGATCTGCAAAAAGGCATCGACAATCTCGGCGTCGAAATGCGTGCCGCGTCCGTCCACGATCATGCGCACCGCTTCTTCGTGGCTGATGCCGTCCTTGTAGATGCGCCGGCTGATCAGCGCGTCATACACATCGGCCAGCGCCATCAGGCGCGCCGAGATCGGAATGGCGTCGCCGGCCAGCCCTTGCGGATAGCCGCTGCCGTCCCATTTCTCATGGTGGCTGTAGGCGATCTGCTTGGCGTGATGCAGGAAGTCGACCTCGATGCCCAGCTCGCGTTCGGCCGCCTCGATGGCGTCGCGTCCGCGCGTGGTGTGCGTTTTCATGATCTCCATTTCATGCGCTTCGTAGCGCCCGGGCTTGAGCAGTATATGGTCGGGAATGCCGACCTTGCCGATATCGTGCAGCGGCGCCGTCTTGAACAGCATGTCGATGTGCTTGTCGGTTAAAAAGTCGCGAAAGCGCGGCAAGTGGCGTACCTGCAGGGCCAGCGCGCGCAGGTAGTGCGCGGTACGGCGGCTGTGATTGCCCGTTTCGGTGTCGCGCGTTTCAGCCAGCGAGGCCATCACGTGGATCGTCACGTCCTGCAGCGCGGCTACTTCCTGCACCCGCCGCTCCACTTCGCTTTCAAGGTAATGGTTCTGGTCGCGCAGGAAGTCCTGCATGCGCTTCATGCCCAGCTGGGTCCTGATGCGCGCCAGCACCAGCGGCGCCGAGATCGGCTTGGTGATGTAGTCGACCGCGCCCAGCGCCAGGCCCAGCTGCTCGTCGGCCACTTCGCCCATGGCCGTGACGAAAATCACGGGAATGCCGGCCGTATGCGGATCGGCCTTGAGGGCGCGGCACACATCGTAGCCGCTCATGCCCGGCATCATGATGTCGAGCAGGATCAGATCCGGCTGGTCGCTGCCACCGGCGATTTTCAATGCGCGCTCGCCATTGACGGCAATCCGGGTGCGGTACTCGTCTTCGAGCACTGCGCGCAGCAGGTCGATATTGTCGGGCGTGTCGTCCACCACCAGGATGGTGCTCTTGCTGGCGGGCTTGTCGCTCAGCGCTTCCATGGCACTCCTTCGCTATACATGTATTTACAAGGTGACGCCGAGCGCGCCGGCCACGTCGGCCAGCTGCGCGAGAGCGCCTTCAAAATCGTATTGTCCCAGCATGCGCTTCAACTGGCGCGCATGCTCACCCTGGCCGGCAGCCGCCAGCAGCGGGCCGATCTGCTCCAGATGCCTGACTGCCTGCGCATCATCCTGCTGCAGCAGCTGCGACAGTTCGCGCAGGCCGGCAGCCAGTTGTGCGCGGTCAACCGTCACAGCGGCCCCGCTGGCCTCGGGCAGGGCCATGCGCGCCTGCGCCTGGCCCTGCAGCGCCAGCGCAATTTTTGGCACCAGTTCATCGAGCGCCAGCGCGCATGCGTCCAGCGCCTGGCGCAAGCCATCGTGCGAGCCCAGGCTGAGCAGATGCTCGATGCGCGCTGCGCTGTCGGCCAGGCCGCCGGCGCCGATATTGCCAGCCAGGCCCTTGAGGGTATGGGCTTCGCGGATGGCCGTGTCGAGCTGGTTGTTTTCAATCGCGGTGGCAATGCGCAGCATGGCGTCGAACTGCGTTGCCACAAAGCGGTCGAGCAATTTTCGCATCAAGCCGGCGTTGCCACCCATGCGGCGCAGCGCTTCGTTCAGCTTCAGGCCGGCAATGGCGGGCAGTTGCCCGTCCGGCTGCACCACGGCCGCCACCACCTGCTGCGGCGCAGCCGGTGCGATCCAGCGTGCCAGCGTACCGAACAGCTGCGCCACGTCGATCGGCTTGGCGATAAAGTCGTTCATGCCGGCGTCGAGGCATTTTTCCTTGTCGCCCACCATGGCATTGGCGGTCATGGCAATAATCGGCAAATTCAAATAGCGCGCATCTTCGCGCAGCTTGCGCGTGGCCTGGTAGCCGTCCATCACCGGCATCTGGCAGTCCATCAGCACGCCATCGTAGGCGTTCTCGGCAATTTTTGCCAGCGCGATGGCGCCATTGCCGGCAATGTCGACGCGGATGCCGGCGTCGCTCAGGATCTGCTGCGCCACCTCCTGATTGACCTCGTTGTCCTCGACCAGCAGCAGCCAGGCGCCGCGCAGCGCGCGCTCGTCTTCCTTGTAGCTGCTCTGGCGCTGCGTCTGCCGGCTTTGCCCCTTCACGCCGCCAAAGACAAAAGTAATCTGGTCGAGCAGGGTCGAGGCGCTGACCGGCTTGTTCAACACGCCGTCCAGCGGCAGCTCGCGCTGGCGCGCTGCCTCCAGCAAGGCGTCGCGGTGAAAGGCGGTGACCATGATGCACGCTGGCGCGGCGTCGATGCCAGCGGCTTCGAGGCGAATCGCATCGAGCGTATCGAGCCCGCTCATGTCCGGCATTTTCCAGTCCATCAGCACCAGCCCGAACGGCCGCCCCTCGCTGCGCGCCTGTGCCACCGCCTGCACGGCTTGAGCGCCGCTGGCCACGGCGCGCGCTTCAAAACCCAGCGCCGCCAGCATGCCGGAGAATATATCGCGCGCGCTGGTATTGTCGTCCACCACCAGCACGCGCAGGCCCCTGAACTGCTCCGGTACGGGCAGGCTGTCGCGGCGCACGGCGGCCAGGCCGAAGCGCGCCGTGAAAAAGAACGTGCTGCCCACGCCCGCCTCGCTTTCCAGGCCGATGTCCCCTTCCATCATCTCCACCAGCCGCTTGCTGATAGTCAGGCCCAGGCCCGTGCCGCCATGGTGGCGCGTGGTCGAGGTGTCGGCCTGCGTGAAGGCCTGGAACAGTTTGCTGCGCTGGGCCGGCGTGAGGCCGATGCCGGTATCGCGCACATCGACACGCAGCACGGCCGCAGATTGTTCGAGCTGCTGCAGGCGGATGGTGACCACGATCTCGCCCTTGTCGGTAAATTTGATGGCATTGTTGGTCAGGTTGATCAGCACCTGGCCGAAGCGCAGCGGATCGCCCTGCAGCGCGTGCGGCACGTCGGCCGCGACGTCGAACAGCAGTTCCAGGCCCTTGTCCTGGGCACGCATGACCGACAGGTCGGCAATCTGCGCCAGCACGTCTTCAAGGAAGAAATCGACTTTTTCAAACGTCATCTTGCCCGCTTCGATCTTGGAAAAATCGAGAATGTCGTCGATGATGGCGAGCAGGTTTTTCGATGCCGATTCCACCTTGTCGAGATAGTTTCGCTGGGTCGGCGTCAGCTCGGTCTGCAGCGCCAGGTGGGTCATGCCGATAATGCCGTTCATCGGCGTGCGGATTTCATGCGACATATTGGCCAGGAAATCGGACTTCATCTTGGTGGCGTCTTCCGCCACCAAGACTGCATGGCGCAGGTCCTGCTCGGCGGCCAGGCTGGTGCTCATGTTTTTCAGCGCCTGCATCAGTTCGCCCGTCTCGTCACGCGAATTGACCTCGATCACCGACGAGAGATCGCCATTGGCCACACGCGTGGCAATCGCCACCGCCTGCCCCAGCGGGCGCGTGATGGAGCGTGCCGACCAGGCAAACGCCAGTCCGACCAGCAGGGCAGCGAGGCCTATGCCGCCCATCAGCAGCAACGAGGTATCGATATCGCTGCGTATGCGCGCTGCACTGTCGACGATCTGCTGCTGCAGCAGCACGTCAAGCTGGCCGATCTGGTGCAGCACCTGCTCCATCACCGGCAGCGTCACGCTGCGCATGGCCTGTTCGGCGCCGGCATGGTCGCCACGGTCCGCCAGCACGAACATCTGCTGGAGCGAAGCGTAATAGCCGGCGCGCGCCTGGCGTATCTGTTCGAGCAGGCGCCGCTCTTCAGGGCGGCTGTCGAGGCTTTCCAGGATGCGCATCTGGCCATCGATGGCCAGCTTGATCTTTTCCAGGCGCGCCTGGTTTTCCCGCTGCAGCAGCGCGCCCTGTTTGAGCGGCACCTGAACGACGCGCGTGGACGCTTCGCGCGCCAGCGCATGGATCTTGCTGGTGGCCCTGGCCGCCACCCAGTCGCGCTGCAGAATATTGTCGGTTTCAGCGCGTATCGCATAGATGCGGCTGCCCGCAAGTGCAATCACGACCAGCATCAGCACGATCAGAATGGCGTAGCCTGCGTTGATGCGCACGCCGATGCGGATATCCCTGAAACGCATTTTTATTTCCTTGCAGTAACTTTTGAAAGCGAAGTCTGAACGCCCTTGCCTGCGATGCGCAATGACATGCATAAAGAAACGCGAAAAAATACGCGGCAGTGAACATTCACGGCAGCATTCAAGGCGCCGGCCGTTGCAGGCTGGCGATATGCGCATGCAGGCAGGCCGGGCACCAGCAACCGGCAGTCACTGGTGCTACGCCATCGGCATCGGCAGACGCGGGAACAAGACCGGGGCCAAAACCGGGCACCGGCAGCGCCGGCGGCAGGGCCATGCACCAGCACGCGCCGGTGGCTTGCGGATCGCTCTGGCCGCATTGAAAGGTGGCGCCGCAACGGCTGCATGCAGTCATGATGGCTGGCTGGTGATCACGGTGCGGGCCGGCAGCCGGGGCCGCGATGCAGATGTAACTGGTGGTAAAAAGACTGGTTGGCGTGCATATCGGGCCAGACTATAGGATCACCGGGGAAAATACAACAGGATCGGCCTATAATGCCTCCTTGATTTTCTTCTTCCCTGTAAAATCGCACCTATCTTTTTTCCGGACTCGCCATGAATCAACTAGCTAATTTGAACCTGGGCATGAACGATGACGACTTGACGGCGGTGTCGCCACAAATCAAGGCGCAGATTCTGGCCGAGGCCCTGCCTTATATCCGCAATTTCCACGGCAAGACCATCGTCATCAAATACGGCGGCAACGCCATGACCGACGAGCGCCTCAAGCACGGTTTCGCGCGCGACGTGATCCTGCTCAAGCTGGTGGGCATGAACCCGGTGGTGGTGCATGGCGGCGGACCGCAGATCGACAATGCGCTGAAAAAAATCGGCAAGCAAGGTACCTTCGTGCAGGGCATGCGCATTACCGACGAAGAAACCATGGAAGTGGTCGAGTGGGTGCTGGGCGGCGAAGTGCAGCAGGATATCGTCATGCTGATCAACCACTACGGCGGCCAGGCAGTGGGCCTGACGGGCAAGGATGGCGGCTTGATCCGCGCGCGCCGCATGCAGATGCCTGACCGTGAAAAACCGGGTGAATTCCTCGACATCGGTTTTGTCGGCGAGATCGACGCGATCAACCCGGCCGTGGTCAAGGCGCTGCAGGACGATGCCTTCATTCCGATCATCTCGCCGATCGGTTTTGGCCAGGACGGCCAGGCCTACAACATCAATGCTGACGTGGTAGCGGGCAAGATCGCGGAAATCCTGAAAGCCGAAAAGCTGATCATGATGACCAATATCGCCGGCGTGCAGGACAAGCAGGGCAATCTGGTGACCGACCTGTCGGCGCGCGAGATCGACGAGATGTTCGCCGACGGCACGATTTCGGGCGGCATGCTGCCTAAAATATCGTCCGCACTGGACGCAGCCAAGTCCGGCGTGAACACGGTACACATCATCGATGGCCGCATTGAGCACTCATTGTTGCTGGAAGTGTTGACCGAGCAGGCTTTTGGGACTATGATCCGTTCGCACTAAAAATAATTCATCGCAAATCGTTGCGATCGAATCAGCGGCGCACTCCACAGGCGCCGCTTTTGTTTGCCCTTGTAGCTCAGTGGTAGAGCACTCCCTTGGTAAGGGAGAGGCCACGTGTTCAATCCACGTCAAGGGCACCAGTGACTTCGGTCCGTATCTGAAAAACAGTCCATTGCTGCGTTGCGTTTCCTCGCCGTACATTCGTACTGTCTTCGTCAACGCGCCTTGCACTGAACAGTTTTTCATCTACTTTGCTGGTTGTTCTCTCAAATAAATGAGTTGCTGATTGCGTTCCGGCACCCCAGGCACACCCGCGAAAGCTATTAGAACACCAGTCGCCGGCACAGGCATACCGGGCCAAGCGGGCCTGAAAAATGTCGAGGGCAAGGCGCAGCGACGCAGGCAGTACGTTAGTACGACAAGGAGCTGCAACGCGGCCATCGGCATTTTCTCAGGCTCGCGTCTCCGGCCCGCTGCTTTTAGTGCTTCTCAATAAATCAATAAACCCGCTCTACTTTCAATCCCTTTTGCTGCAGCAGCTTGGGCACGCTGTTATTGCCCACCAAGTGCAAGACGCCGATGGCGGCGAGGCTGTGTTTTTCGCGCGACAGCAGGTGGGCGATACCGTTGGCGAGGGTGGGGTTGCGGCCGTCGAGCAGGACTTTCTGGACGAACTGGGCGGCGTACGATGGATCCTGTTCGGCAGTGGCGGAAATGCGTTCCAGTGCGGCCTGGTCGGCGGTGCGCCAGGCCTGGGCGATTTCGCGCGCTTCGTCGCTCTGGTGCTGCGCTTCGATCGAATCGAGACCGTCTTCGAGGAACTGGCACTGCTGGGCAGTGGTCATTGCGCCGAACAGGGCCATCTGGCTGTCCATCGATTCGAGTTCCACGATGGGGATCTGTTGGCTCTTGGCCTGTTTCGACAGATAGCTGTCGACCGCCAGCGTGGGGCTGTAGCCCAGCGTGGAAAATTCGCCGATGGCCAGCACGCTGGCCAGCATCCACGGCTTCATCAGCGCCGTTGCAGCGGGCTGCATGCGGTATTTCTGCAACAGCGGTGCCAGGCGCGGCGCCAGTGTCTGGCGGCAGTCCGGTGCTACCTTGGCGCCAGGCGCATCCATGCCGTATTTCATCAAGGCAGCCACGGTGGCGTGCTGGTCGCCGAGCGGATCGACTTCCAGCGCCAGCGCGCCGGCCTGGTGCAGGGCGCGCGTGACGGTCGGCTCGAGCGGATAAAAATCGGGTGCGCCGACATGGATGGTGCCAAACAAATACAGGGTATGGTCAGCCTGCTGCACCTTGAACAGGGCACCGCGGTTGACGGCCGCTGGCGGCGCTTCGGCAAAAGCTGGCTGCAAGGCCGGCAAGAATAATCCGCAGAACATCACTATAATCTGGCGTCGCATGGTTTTTCTGATCGTTGAATTTTTCATCTTGCTAGCTAAAGACTCTCGTGCCCCATCTTAACCGCTCGTCGCCGGTCTGGCTGTTTGACCTCGACAACACACTGCATAACGCCTCGCACGCCATCTTCCCGCTCATTACCGCCAATATGAACACTTATATTGCGCGCGTGCTCGGCGATGGCGTGACGCCAGCAAGCGACGACATCGTCAACGCGGCGCGCAAGCATTACTGGCGCCGCTATGGCGCCACCTTGCTGGGCATGGTGCGCCATCACCAGGTGCAGGCAGCGCACTTTCTCAGCGAGACCCATGCGTTCGACAACCTCACATCGATGATCCAGGCGGAGCGCGGCCTGGGCGCCTTGCTGCGCCGCCTGCCCGGCCGTAAAATCCTGCTCACCAACGCACCACTGCGCTACTCGAGCGACGTGGTGCGCCACCTGCGCCTGCGCCAGCATTTTGCGCAGCATGTGGCCATCGAATCGATGCATGTGCATCGCCAGCTGCGTCCCAAGCCCTCGACGCTGATGCTGCGCAAGCTGATGCGCAAGCACCGTCTTCAGCCGCGACAGTGCATTCTGGTGGAAGATACGCTGGCCAATCTGAAAGGCGCGAAAAAAGTTGGTTTGCGCACGGCCTGGGTCACGCAATACCTGAAAATGGCCGATCCGATCGGCGCGGCGCGCTTGCCGAAAGCGTTAAATCGCCCCGCTTACGTCGATGTCAAAGTAAAATCTGTCCGGCATCTGGCACGCCGACTTCAACGCCTGCGCTGAACCGGGCTTCATGGCCACCGGCTGACACCGGCGGCAGACCGCTAGCGGCGGTTGTGAACCCGCGACAAGGCAGCATTTTTTAACTACAAGAGAAAATATGGCAAGCACACCGCCGGGCCAACGCAGGCTACAAATTCTTCAGGCCCTCGCCGCAATGCTGGAACAGCCGAAAGGCGAAAAAATCACCACCGCCGCACTGGCTGCCAGGCTGACCGTCTCCGAAGCGGCGCTGTACCGCCATTTCGCCAGCAAGGCGCAGATGTTCGAGGGGCTGATCGAGTTCATCGAGTCGAGCGTATTCGGACTGATTAACCAGATTACGGAAAAGCACAGCGACGGACTGTCGCAAACACGCGACATCGTTGGCATGCTGCTCAATTTCGCCATCAGCAACCCGGGCATGACGCGCGTGCTGATCGGCGACGCGCTGGTCAACGAAGACGAGCGCCTGCAAGTACGCATGAACCAGTTCTACGACCGTGTGGAACTGGCGCTCAAGCAGTCCTTGCGCGTGGCCGTGTCCGAAGGCCATGGCAAGGAAAACGAAGTGGGACCGCGCGCCACCTTGCTGGTGAGCTTTGTGATCGGCCGCTGGCACCGTTACGCCAAGAGCGGCTTCAAGATCAACCCGTCCCAGGACGCGGCGCTGCAAATCGCCATGCTGCTGGGCTGACCTGGCAGCATCGTGACGCCCTGCTACGCCCTGCTTGACGACGCGGCTGCGCCAGGCGCCGGCTCGCGCCTGTACACGGAGCTGGCAGGCAGCCTGCAGTGCAGCGATGGGCAGCAATGGGCGGCGCTGCTGGGCAGCCTGCAAACAGCTTTGCGGCAAGGCCTGCATGCGGTCATGGTCTGCAGCTATGAGCTGGGCGCGCATCTGCTGCACATGCCGGTGCGTGAACCGGCAGTCCATGCACCGCCGCTGGCGCAGGTACTGCTGTTTCGCACTTGCCGCCATCTGACCGGGGATGAAGTAGCCCAGTGGCTGGCGCAGCAGGCAGGCGCCAGCGATCAGCCGGCCGGCGTTGCCGCCATCGCCGCCAACGTCAGCGAAGCGCAATTTACGGCAGCGCTCAACCGCATCCACGACTACATCGTGGCTGGCGACACCTATCAGGTCAACTACACCTATCGCCTGCGTTTTGACGCCTTTGGCGCACCAGCGGCGCTGTATGCGCGCCTGCGCGCGCGCCAGCCGGTACCGTATGGCGCGCTGATTCAGCTGCCCGACGGCGCCGCCGTGCTGTCGCTGTCGCCCGAACTGTTCGTGCGCCACGCGCAGGGCGAACTGACGGCGCGGCCAATGAAGGGTACGGCTCCTGCCGCCCCGGGCAGCGAGGTGCAGGAAAATGCACGGCGCGCGCAGGCGCTGGCGGCAGACCCGAAAAACCGCGCTGAAAACCTGATGATCGTTGATCTGCTGCGCAACGATATCGGGCGCATCGCCGTGACCGGATCGGTCCGGGTGCCGGCGCTGTTCGAGGTTCAGCGCTACAGCAGTGTGCTGCAAATGACCTCGACCGTGCAGGCGCGCCTGCGTAGCGATATCAGCCTGGCTGAACTGTTCCTGGCGCTGTACCCGTGCGGCTCGATTACCGGCGCGCCCAAGCGGCGCACCATGGAGATCATCGCCGAACTCGAACCGGCGCCGCGCGGCGTCTATACCGGTGCAATCGGCTGGTTCGAGCCGCTGCCGGCCGGCAGCGCGCAGGCCATCGGCGACTTCTGCCTGTCGGTACCGATCCGCACCCTGAACCTGCAACCGCCTGCCGACGGCGTACATGATGGCATGCGATGCGGCGAAATGGGCGTGGGCGCCGGCATCGTGCTCGATAGCGCCGCGGCCGACGAATTTGCCGAATGCCGGCTCAAGGCGCGCTTTCTGACGGGCCTGGGCCACGACTTCGAGCTGTTTGAAACCCTGCATGCGAGCCGCCAGCACGGCTGCCGCCACGCAGAGCGCCATCTGGCGCGCCTGAGCCAGTCGGCCGCCTACTTCGGCTTTGCCTGGGATGCGCAGCAGGCCAGCGCCGCGCTGCGCGCCGCCTGCGACGCGCGTGACGATGACGCGCCGTTCCGGCTGCGCCTGGCCTTGCGCCAGGACGGCACAGTGCACGTGCAAAGCGGCGCGCTGGCGCCGCTGCCGGCGACTGTCAAGGTCATGCTGGCGCCAGAGCCAACGAACTCGGGCAACCTGTTCCTGCGCCATAAAAGCAGCGTGCGCACACGCTACGACGCCGCCTGGCGCGCTGCCGAAGCGCAAAGCTGTTTCGACATGCTGTTCTTTAACGAGCGCGGTGAACTGACCGAGGGCGGGCGCAGCAATGTCTTCGTCAAGTTTGAGGGCCGCTGGCACACGCCGCCGCTGTCATGCGGCCTGCTGCCCGGCGTGCAGCGCGCCGCCATGCTGGCCGACCCGGCATGGAATGCACAGGAAACCGTGATCACCCGCGCGATGCTGGCGCAGGCGCAGCAGATCGTGGTGTGCAATGCGCTGCGCGGGGCGCTGACAGCCGAGCTGGTCTTGACACGGTAGGTCGGATCAGGCCCTTCGGGCCGTAATCCGACAACATCGCAGACGCCAACAATGTTGTCGGATTACGCGGGGCTTCGCCCCGCTAATCCGACCTACGCAACCGTCCCTGATGCCGCATCGCCTGACCAACCACTCAAAGATCCACACGCATCTCATACCCGCCATAGATCATGCGCCTGACGTCAAACGGCAGCGTGGCCGCATCCATCATGCCGGCCAGGCGCGGATCCTGCATGACCTTGTCCTTGATTTCATCGCGATGGGCGCGCGATTGATAGACGATCCAGGAAAACACCACCAGTTCGCCTTCCTGCAGGTCGACCGCCTGCGGAAAGGAGGTCAGGTTGCCGGGACTGACTTCGTCGGCCACGCATTCACGGAACTCGAGCGCGCCGTATTCGCGCCAGACGGCGCCGCAGATGCGCGACATCGCCAGATAATCATCGAGACGGTGTACCGGTACCGGCACCACAAATCCATCGACATACGCCATGCTGTCCTCCTGGTTGTTGGGAGTGGAACCCAGCACCCAGCTTAGAACAGCGATGGCACGGCGACAAGCGATGAATTACGATGCCAGCGCTTTTTCCACCGCGCCGACGAGCTTCTTGTCTTCCGGCGTGACCTTGCTCGGGAAGCTCTCGATCACCTT
>Ga0308158_10002153_pt1 | contig 19101 bp, 16 predicted proteins | sample PhyBR2_FD_201038 | JGI IMG/M metagenome (GOLD analysis project Ga0308158, IMG submission 201038) | Phyllosphere microbial communities from UC Gill Tract Community Farm, Albany, California, United States - DLSLB.R2 | ecosystem: Host-associated > Plants > Phyllosphere > Unclassified | place: USA...
GGTAGACGCGCATGGTTCAGGTCCATGTGCCTTTGGGTGTGGGGGTTCGAGTCCCTCCGTGGGCACCATTACCGGATTCGCAAAAAAGCCGCAAACTTTCACGAGTTTGCGGCTTTTTTCATTTCCGGCTGTATAAAAAATGGCGCCGCAGCGCCATTGTTATCTTGCCTGCTGACCTGGGTTATTTGCCCAATCCAGCCTTGACCGCTTCAGCCAGGCTGGTAGTCGGACGGCCAATCAGGCCGCTCAGCTGCTTGCCGGCATCGTGCAGGCCACCCTTGGCGGCGCCCGCGTCGGAGTCGGCCAGCATGGCGGCAAAACCTTCCGGTACGCCCACGCCCACCAGTGCCGCCTTGTAGTCTGCTTGCGGCAGATCCTTGTAGACGATTGCCTTGCCCGACTGGCGCGCCACTTCGGCCGCATAGTCGGCCAGCGTAAAGCTGGCGTCGCCAGCCAGTTCATACACTGCCTGCGGGGCAGATGCCGTCAACACGGCAGCAGCAGCGGCAGCGTAGTCGGCGCGCGAGGCCGACGAGAAGCGGCCGTCCTGCGCGGCGCCCAGCACCACGCCATGTTCAAGCACGGGCGCCAGATGTTCGGTATGGTTTTCCAGGTACCAGCCATTGCGCAGCAAGCTGAACGGCAGGCCGGATGCGCGGATCGCAGCTTCGGTTGCCACATGCTCGGCGGCCAGGCCCAGCGGCGACGTATCGGCGTGCAGCACGCTGGTGTAGGCCAGCAGTTGTACGCCGGCGCGCCTGGCCGCATCGACCACGTTCTGGTGCTGGGCGGTGCGCTGGCCAACTTCACTCGACGAAATCAGCAGCACTTTGGTTGCACCTTTGAAAGCGGCGTCCAGGCTGTCGGCACTGTTGTAGTCGGCCTGGCGTACTTGCACGCCCTTCGCTGCCAGGCCGGCTGCCTTGGCAGGATTGCGCACGGCGGCAATGATATTGGATGCAGGAACGGTCTCAAGCAGCCTGGTAATAACGTGCTGGCCCAGGTTGCCTGTGGCGCCGGTGATAACGATCATGATTTCTCCTTGGATGGTAGCGGGTAAAAACCTATAATAAGCCCATCACTAACTTTTTGTAAGTACGTACCTTCTGGTAAGTACATGCCGGAGCATTTCATGGATAAGGAAATACCGGGCGCCAGCCTGCGCGCCACCCTCGCCCGCCAGAACCAGGGCGCGCAGCTGATGGCTGCTGCCTGCCCCTCGCGCGCCGTACTGAGCCACCTGACCAGCCGCTGGGCAGTACTGGTGCTGGTACTGCTACTCAGTGGCACGCGCCGCTTCAGCGAGCTGCGCCGCGAAGTGGGCGGCGTCAGTGAAAAAATGCTGGCGCAAACCCTGGAAGCACTCACTGGCGACGGCTTCGTGCTGCGCCATGCTTACCTGGTGATACCGCCCAAGGTTGAATACAGCCTGACGCCGCTGGGGCGCGAGGCGGCCGAACGGCTGGCAGTGCTGGTGGACTGGATCGAAGACAATTATCCACGCATCGAACAGGCGCGCGCGACGCTGGCCGATGCGGCGGCCGGCGAGCAGGCAGCGTAGATTTGTCGTTTACTCCCGCTTGCCTTGATGTAATACTAGCCGCATGACAGATGCAAGCGACGATGCGCAGCAGCGTGCTGCCATACAGCAGTCAATTTCCAAAGCCAGCCAGGCCAGCGCTTTGCCAGCCGGCGCACCTGGCGCCGCGCGCCCGTTGCCGGCGCAGACGCTGGAAGTCGATTACCAATCGGTGCTGGCCGGTTCGCCCGATGCGGTGCTGCTGTTCGATATCGATCATGGCTTGCTGATCGACGCCAACCGGCTGGCCGAACAGCTGTTCGGACGTGCGCTGCCGGAGCTGCTGCAAGGCGGCATGGCGCCGCTGTTCCCTGCCCACCAGGCAGACGGCACCGCATCTCCCCTGCTGCTGCAGGAAAAAATCCACGCCACGCTGCAAGGTAAAATCGTGGTATTTCGCGCCGCCTGCTGCCACCGCGACGGCCACGCCATTGCCTGCGAAGTACGGCTGATGCGCGTATCGGTGCCAGGGCGCCAGCTTGTGCATGCGCGCGTGATCGATCTGACCGAGCGCAACCTGGCCGAAGCACTGCGCGCCGGCCAGAACAATCTGCTGGAAATGATAGCGCGTGGGGCCGCGCTGCGGCCCACGCTCGAACGCATGTTGCTGATGATCGAAGGCCAGTCACGTGGCGTGCTGTGCTCGGTCATGCTGCTCGACAAGGACGGCAAGACCATGCGCAGCGCTGCGGCCCCTAGCCTGCCGCCAGCCTATATGGCGCTGCTCGACGGTATGGAAATCGGTCCCGGCGTCGGCTCCTGCGGTACCGCACTATTCCTGCGCGAAGCGGTGGTGGTCAGCGATATCGACAACGATCCCTTGTGGGCACCCTACCGTCACATGGCAGCGCCATTTGGCTTGCGCGCCTGCTGGTCCCAGCCGATTTTTGGCCAGGACGAAACGCTGCTCGGCACCTTTGCCATGTATTACCGCGAAGTGCGCAGCCCCAGGGTGCAGGATATGCGCCTGATCGACATGGCAACCGACCTGGCCGGCATTGCCATGGGCCGCGCCCGCCACGAGGAAGAACTGCAGCGCCATCGCACGCGCCTCGAAGAACTGGTGGTCGAGCGCACGGCCGCGCTGACGCTGGCCAACACCGAACTGGCGGCGGCGCTGTCGCATCTGTCGATCACGCAGGACGAACTGGTGCGGCGCGACAAACTCGCAGCGCTGGGCGCACTGGTGGCCGGCATTGCACATGAGCTCAATACGCCGATCGGCAACGGTCTGGTGGTGGCCACCACCATGGCCGAACGCACGCAGACACTGCGCGCCAGCCTGCCCGATGGCCTGCGCCGCTCCGAACTGGAAACCTATCTGGCGCAGGCCGGTGAGGCGGACACCATCGTGCTGCGCAACCTGCAGCGCGCGGCTGACTTGGTATCGAGTTTCAAGCAAATTGCAGTCGATCGCGCCAGCTCGCAGCGGCGCCATTTCCTGCTGCGCCAGTTCGTGGCCGAACTGATGCTGCCGCTGTCAGCCACGCTCAAGGGCAGCGGTCATGCTTTGCAGCAGGACATTGCCGCCAGCCTGGCGCTCGACAGCTATCCCGGCCCACTGGGCCAGGTGCTGAGCAATCTGTTTGAAAACTGCCTGCGCCATGCCTTTGAAGGACGCAGCAATGGCGTCATTCGCATCAGCGCGCGCGCCAGCGACGATGGCCAGTCGGTGCTGCTGGCCGTCAGCGACAATGGCGCAGGCATTGCTGCGACCGACCTGGCGCGCATCTATGATCCGTTTTTCACCACCAAGCTTGGCTCGGGCGGCTCGGGACTGGGGCTGCATGTGGCGCACAATATCGTGACCGGCGTGCTCGGTGGCCAGATCAGCGCCAGCAGCGACGGCCATGGCACCACCTTTACGCTGCTGCTGCCGGTTGTCGCGCCACAGATCGGCGCGCCCGTCGGCGCTCTGGCCCCGTAGCATTACAATGCATCCATGCAAGCAAACCGGAGGACCTGATGAAAACACTGATAACAGCACTGCTGCTTGCCGCGTGCACGGCCGCCCTGGCGGCCCCTGCACCCTGGTACAAATGGCGCAGCAAGGTCGATGGCACGCTGTCCTGCGCGCAGTCGACGCTGGGTTTTGGCTGGGAACTGGCCTCGGGACCGTACAAAGATAGCCGTTGCGAAAAACCGGCGCCTGTTAAATAATGCACCATACCGACGCGCAGGAAGCTGGCACGGTGCATCACGCCAGCAAGGAACGATAAAACATTATCCATCACAGCGAGGAGACACCATGTTTACCAATCCAGAACAATTTGCGTCCGCCACCAAGGCGCTGTTTGAATTCCAGCTGATGACCTTCAACACACTGACCACCAAGGCGGTGCAAGGCGTGGAACAGGTGCTGGCCCTGAACATGGCCACTGCCCGGTCCGGCATGGAAGAGAGCATTGCCGCCGGCAAGGAAATGGCAGCAGCCAAGGATCCCAAGGCGGCCCTGGCCGCGGCTGCTGCCCAGGTCCAGCCCGGCGTGGCCGGCGCCAAGGCCTACAAGCAGCAGCTCGATGACATCATCCGCGACATCCATACCGAATTTACCACCGCCGCCGAAGCCCATGTGGCTGAAGCCAAAAGCAATCTGAGCGCGCTGATCTACGACGTGACCAAGAACGTACCGCCCGGCTCGGAAAACGCCGTCGCCATCGTCAAGGCCGCCATCGACAACGCCTTCCTCGGCTACGAGCAGGTGACCAAGGCAACCAAGCAAGCGGTCAAGACAGTGGAAGAACAGATCGCCAAGGCTTCGGCACAGGTAGCCCAGAATACCGACAAGGCTGCCGACACGGTGGCTGACGCGGCGGAAAAAGTGGCGCCGAAGGCGCGCAAGAAGTAAGTTCAAGGCAGAAGCCGGGGGCGGCCGCCAATGGTCCGGCCCCGGTCTTTCACGGGCCGATCTGTTCCACCGGCCTGATCAGATACACACAGCGCCTTCCTCCTCCAAGCAAATATTCACTGCGCTCGACAGTACAATCATCCCCCAGCACACGCTGGAAAATGGCCAGCTCGGAACGGCAGAAGTTCTGGCAGGCGGACGCTGCCGCGCAGATCGGGCAATGGTTTTGCACCAGCAGCACGCTGCCGTCGGGCTGCGCTTCGGCCTGGGCCATATAGCCTTCGCTGTCACGTGCACGCGCCAGGCTGTCAACGCGCTGCAGCATATCGGCGCCTGGCGCGATCTGACTGCGGTACGAAACCTCGCTGCTGTGCGCACGCGCGTCAATCAGCTTGTCCAGCCCTTCTTCGCCAAACAGGCTGCGCACCTGCGCAATCAGTTCCAGCGTCAGATCGGCATGACGGTCGGGAAAGCGGGCGTGGCCGCTGGCTGTCAGCGACCAGCGGCGCGCCGGCCGCCCCACCTTGTCGGCCACGTCGGCGCAGTCGGCCAGGCCTTTTTCCTGCGCGGCTTCAAGCTGGCGGCGTGCGCCCATCGATGTCAGCTCAAGCAGCGCGGCAAGCTGCTGGGCCGTCTGCGCGCCGCGCATCTTGAGCAGGAACAGCACCTGCTCGAAGGTCGAAGCCGGATCACTCATGCTGCGGCCTCCAGTACGGGTTTCTGCGCATCGTCCAGCGCCAGTTGCAGGCGCCAGCTGCGCATGCGCCACGCCGACCAGGCGGCAGACAGTGCGCCCACGATCAGTATCAAACGCGTGTCGAGCAGGATCAGCAGCGAGCCGCCCAGTGCCACCACAATATTGGCGATGCAAAACGTGGTCGACAGCAGACCCATGACAGCGCCCTGCCCGTGCGCGCTGAAGCGCTCGGCGCACCAGCCCTGGATGACCGTGTTGTACAGCGCATTGGGTATGCCGAACAGCACGATGGCTGCAATGCCGACCCAGATATTGCCCAGCGCCAGCGTGGCCACGGCCAGCGCCACGGCGCCGCCATACCAGCTGGCGCGCAGCAGCGGCGCATGCAGGCTCGGTCCGCCAGCGAGCAAGGAAGTCAGCGTCATGGTGCCGCACAGGCCGACATTGACCCAGGCGATCTGCTGGGCGTTGTAGCCGCCAGTTTCCACCAGCCACAGCGGATAAAACTCATAGAAACTGGCGACGCCACAGGTCAGCGCCAGCTGCAGCACGAACAGCGTGCGCAGGTCGGCATGGCGCAGCAGGTTGAGCGAATGGCGTTCGCGCGCCACCTGCCACCATGAAGTACGCAGCAGCGAAGGCGCCTCGCGCGGCAGGGCCACGGCCACCAGCACAGCGACGAGCAGCAAGGCAATCGCAGCGATCCAGAACGGCACCGTCACGCCCCAGTGCAGCGTGGCGCCGGCCAGCAGCGGTCCCACCAGCCAGCCCAGGTAGAAAGCGCCATTGAGCCAGGACATGGCGCGCAGGCGCAGCGATCCCTGTAACTGGTCGGCCAGCATGGCGCGCGCCACCGAGCCATTGCCTTCAAGCAGGCCGGTAATAAAGCGCGCCACGATAAACAGCGGATAAGACTGGATCAGCAAGGCCCAGGCCGTGATCGCATGGCCAATACCGGCCCCGATGGCCGTGTAGAGCAGCAACGGACGGCGGCCATAGCGGTCCGACAACGGCCCCAGCAAGGCCGAGCCGATCAGAAGACCCAGCGGATTGATGGTCAGCGCCAGGCCGAACAGCAGCTTCGATGGCAGGCCCAGGAAATGGTTGAAGCTGTTGGCCGACTCGGCCGCAAACAGCGGCGGCAGTATCGGATAGGGCAACGATGCGCCGATGGTCGAGAGCAGGCCTAGCAGACAGGCCGCAGTAATCAGTATCATGTTTTTCATGCGGCCTGCTTGCACTTTCTTGTTAGGTTGGCATGCGAATACTATACGTTGCGGCCATTAATAAGTAAACAAAATGATTTATATATGGAATTTAACCACAGACGGCAGCGAAATCGCTGTGCAAGCACCACCGCAGGGTTTAGACTGTATATAAACACAGTAAAAGCCTATCAGCCTTGCAACAATCCCCGACCATGTCCCGCATTCTCGACAATCCTCTGTACTACCTGGAGAACTTCCAGGGCGTGCTGCACTGGATCGGCACGCGCTACAGCGACTTGCTGAGCGAGGAGGAGCAGCAGTTTATCCGCCACTTTGACACCCTGCCGCAAGCATCGCGCGCGCTGTTTGTACGGCTCGTCATGCGCAAGGGCTGTCTGTTCCGGGCGAGCAAGCTTCAGTATGCAGAAATCGGCGACCCGTGCGCCGCCGCCCTGCCGCTGCTTGATGCCGGCTGGGTACAGCTGGACCCCGTCATTACCCTCGACGAGGTGTTCGAGCTGCTGCTCAAGGCGGAAGTGGCGCAGGCGTTTGCCCTGGGCGCCAGCCTGAAGGCAGCACGCAAGGCCGACCAGCTTGAAGCGCTGCGCGAGCAGCACGGCGAGCCGCGATGCTTTTCCGCATGGCATCGCGCTTCCAATGACGTGCTCTACCGCATCGACAACCAGCGGCTATGCGACCGGCTGCGCCTGATTTACTTTGGCAACTATCACCAGGACTGGTCCGAATTCGTGCTGGCCGACCTCGGCATCTACCAGTATGAAAAAGTCGAGTTCTCGGCAAAGTCGCGCGGTTTCGGCACGCGCCAGGATATCGACCACTACGAAGTGCTGCATCAGTGCCGCGAGCAGTTCAATGAAGCGCAGGCACCTGACGCCATCTTGCAGCAGCTGGCCGGCATTGCCGCCAATGATGCGCACAATGCCTGGCTGGCGGGGCGCCGTGAAAAGCTGCAATACCAGATTGCCCAGCACCTGGAAAAAAGCCAGGACTGGCCAGCCGCCTACCGCGCCTATGCCGGCTGCCGCTATCCGGGGGCGCGTGGGCGCGCTATTCGCGTGCTGGAAAAAGACGAGCAGCCACAGCTGGCCTACGCGCAGCTGCAGGTCGCCATGCAGGCGCCCGAAAATGACGCCGAGCGCCAGCTGCTGCTGCGCATGGCGCCACGCCTGCGGCGCAAGCTCGGCCATGCGAAAGAGCGCAAGGCGGCCAGTGCCGCCGTCGAACGCATCGATCTGCAACTGCCCCTGCCGGCCCAGGCCTGGTATGTGGAAGGCGTAGTGCAACAGCATCTGGCGCAGGACGATGCCCCTGTCTACTACGTGGAAAACACGCTGATCAATTCGCTGTTTGGCCTGCTGTGCTGGCCGGCCATCTTCAAGGCCATACCGGGCGCCTTTTTTCACCCTTTTCATCGCGGCCCGAGCGACTTGCACAGCGCCGATTTTTCGCTGCGCCGCGCCAGCGAATTTGCCGCCTGCCTGGACGAGCTCGACAAAGGCACCTACCAGGCCAGCATGCGCGCCACCTATGCGGCCAAGGCCGGCATCGTTTCGCCGTTTGTCAGCTGGCATGTGCTCAATGAAGACCTGCTGGAGCTGGCGCTGGCCTGCATGCCGGCCGCCCACCTGAAAAAATCGTTCGAGCGCATCCTGGCCGACATCCGCAACAACCGTAACGGCTTTCCCGACCTGATCCAGTTCTGGCCGCAGGAAAAGCGCTATCGCATGATCGAGGTCAAGGGCCCGGGCGACCGGCTGCAGGACAACCAGCAGCGCTGGATTGCGTATTGCGCCGAGCATGCGATGCCGGTCAGCGTGTGCTATCTGCAATGGTCGCAGGAGGCCGCATGAAGGACGCCCGGCGCTATACCGTTGCAGTGCGCGCACTGTGCGAATTCACGGCCAAGGTGGGCGACCTGGACCTGCGCTTTACGCCCTCGCCCACGGCCCAGGAAGGCATAGCCGGCCACGCGACCGTCACCGGCCGGCGCGACGACGATTACCAGCGCGAAGTCACGCTGTGCGGCGACTTCGGTCCCTTGCATGTACGCGGACGCGCCGACGGCTATGACCCGAAGCGTCGCCAGCTCGAAGAAATCAAGACGTATCGCGGCGAGTTCGAGGCCATGCCGGCCAACCATCGCCAGCTGCACTGGGCGCAGGCGCGCGTCTATGGCCACCTGCTGTGCCAGCAGTTGCAGCTGCCGATGCTGCGGGTGGCACTGGTCTACTTCGACATTGCCAGCCAGAAGGAAACCATCTTGCATGAAGAGTGCACGGCCGAGGCGCTGCGCCTGCATTTCGAGCAGCTGTGTGCGCTCTTTATCGGCTGGGCCGAACAGGAACTGGCGCACCGCGCCAGCCGTGACACACAACTGGCAGCGATGAAGTTTCCGTACCCGGACTTTCGCGCAGGCCAGCGCCAGCTGGCCGAAGCGATGTACAAGGCCAGCAATCGCAGCTGCTGCCTGCTGGCGCAGGCGCCGACGGGCATCGGCAAGAGCGTGGGCAGCCTGTTTCCCATGCTCAAGGCGATGGCGGCGCATGAGCTCGACAAACTGTTTTTCCTGGCCGCCAAGGTACCGGGCAGACAGATGGCGCTCGACGCCTGCGCCATCCTCAAGACCAGTTCACCGCTGCTGCCGCTGCGCGTGCTGGAACTGAGCGCCAAGTCCAGCGCCTGCGAGCATCCCGACAAGGCCTGCCACGGCGAATCGTGCCCGCTGGCGCGCGGCTTCTATGACCGCCTGCCGCAGGCGCGCAGCGCGGCTCTCGCCAGCGGCCTGCTGCTTGACAAGGAAGCCGTGCGCGCCATCGCCCTGCAGCAAGGCGTCTGCCCGTATTACCTGGGCATGGAACTGGCGCGCTGGAGCGATGTCGTCATCGGCGACTACAACTATTATTTCGACCTGTCAGCCATGCTGTACGGCATGACGCTGGCCTATGACTGGAAAGTCAATGTGCTGGTCGACGAAGCGCACAATATGGTGTCGCGCACGCGCAGCATGTATACGGCCGAGCTGGAACAGGGGCAGATGAAGCTGCTGCGCAAGTTTGCGCCCGAGCCTTTGAAAAAGCCGCTCGACCGCGTCTCGCGCCAGTGGACGGCACTGCTGAAAGAGCAGGATGGCGACTACCTGGTGCATGCAGCGCTGCCCGAAAAGTTCTTCAGCGCGCTGCAGGGCGTGGCCACGGCCATCGGCGACCATATGGCCGAGCATCCGGCCATGCTCGATGAAGACCTGCAGCGCTTTTACTTCGATGTGCTGCTGATCAATCGCCTGGCAGAAAGTTTCGGCGAGCACTCGCTGTTCGATGTCAGCAAAACTGCTGGCGGCAGCACGGTATGCATCCGCAATATCGTGCCGGCGCCGTTTCTCAGGCCCCGCTTCGAGGCCAGCCGCAGCACGGCGCTGTTCTCGGCCACCCTGAGTCCATGGAATTACTACAACGATACGCTGGGCATGCCCGAAGGCACGGCCTGGGTCGATGTCGATTCGCCGTTCCAGGCAGAACAGCTGGCCGTACGCGTGGCCGACGGTATTTCTACGCGCTATCAGCACCGTGGCGCGTCGCTGCTGCCGATCGCGCAGCTGATGGCGCAGCAGTATCTGGCAACGCCAGGCAACTATCTGGCGTTTTTCAGCAGCTTCGACTACATGGAAAAAACCGCCACGCTGTTTGCCCAGCACTTTCCCGACGTGCCCATCTGGCAGCAGCCACGGCGCATGGACGATGCGGCGCGGCGCGATTTTCTGGGCCGCTTTGGCCTGGAAACGCGCGGCATCGGTTTTGCCGTGCTGGGCGGCGCTTTTGGCGAAGGCATCGACCTGCCCGGGGCACGCCTGATCGGCGCTTTTATTGCCACGCTGGGACTGCCGCAGATCAACCCCGTCAACGAACAGATCCGCCTGCGCATGGGCGCACTGTTTGGCGCCGGCTACGACTACACTTATCTGTACCCGGGCATGCAGAAAGTGGTGCAGGCAGCCGGGCGCGTGATCCGTACGCAGACCGACAAGGGCGTGGTCTATCTGATCGACGACCGCTTCGGGCGCCCCGAAGTGCGCCAGCTGCTGCCTGCCTGGTGGGATGTGCAGACGGCTAGCCGACCAGCAATCGCAGTTTCTGATAGCCAGCCTTGCTGACCGGAATTTTTGTGCCGTCGCGCAAGACCGCCACATGGCTGTCGCGCGTGGCCTGCTCGATGCGGCAGATGCCGTCGATATTGAGCAGATAGGAGCGGTGTACGCGCAGGAACTTGGCCGGGTCGAGCAGGCTTTCCAGCTCGGCCAGGCGCTGTGCTTTCAGGTAGGACTTGCTATCCGAACGGATGCTGACGTAATCGTCCTGGGCCTCGATATAGTCAATGGCGCTGCTGGCCAGCACATGCACCCTGGCGCCGTCGCGTATCAGCACGCGGTGCACGGGCGCAGCGCGCGCAGCTGCCTCGCGCGCAACCGCATCGACGGCCGGCACCGGGCTGCTTTGCTGCGCGCGTGCATGCGCCAGCGCCTGCGCCAGACGCTGCTCGCTGTACGGTTTCAGCAGGTAGTCGAGCGCATGGCAGTCGAAGGCCTTGAGCGCGTACTGGTCATAGGCGGTCACAAAGATAAAGCGCGTGGCGGCGGCCTGTGCGCCGATCAGCTCGACCACTTCAAAGCCATCGAGGCGCGGCATCTGTATGTCGAGAAACACCAGATCGGGTGCCAGTTCGCTGATGGCCTTGACGGCCTCGAAGCCGTTGGCGCACTCGGCAACGATCTCGATATCGTCGTGGCGCGCCAGGAATTCGCGCAGCACCATGCGCGCCAGCGCTTCATCATCCACGATCACTGCCCGCACTGTTGTCATCGCTGCTCCGTCTGGCCGGTCTGTGCCGGCATGGAAATACTGACTTCAAAATGGTCCGTTTCGCGCTGCCAGTGAACGCTGGCCTCATGGCCGTAGGCGCTGGCCAGGCGCTGGCGCACATTGTCGAGCCCCATGCCATTGCCACGCTGTGCGGGCTGCCCGATTTCCAGCAGATTGTGCAGCGTGATCTGCAGCAGGCTGCCGGCACGCTGAATGCGCAGCGTGATGCATCCGCCATCGAGCATGCCGCAGACGCCATGCTTGACGGCGTTTTCCACCAGCGGCTGGATCAGCATGGGCGGCAGCAGGCAGTCCAGCGCTGCGGCATCGATGTCTTCTTCCACCTGCAGCCGCTCGCCAAAGCGCACCTGTTCGATCGCCAGGAAATGCCGGATCAGCTGCAGCTCCTGGCCAACCGTGATGTGGCGATGCGCATCGAGCCCCAGGCTCAGGCGGAAAAAACTGGCCAGCTGCACCGTCATCTCGCGTGCACCGGCCGGGTTGACGGTGGTCAGCGCGCTGATGGAATTTAAGCTGTTAAACAGGAAATGCGGGTCGATCTGCGTGCGCAGCATGCGCAGCTGGGCTTGCTGGGCCATCAGCTGCGCCTGCAGCTCGCGCTGCTCGGCCGTCCTGGCACGCACAAATTCATGCAGCAGATAATGCACGGCCACGGCCAGGCAGTAAAGCAGTACGCCGAGGCAAAAAAACGCTGCCAGCACGGTCTGGCTCAGCGGCAGGCCCAGGCATGGCAGGTCGAACAGCAGGCTGACGCTATTGGAAAACTGCAGGAACGTTGCCCACAGCAGGCCGGCAAACAGCGCGGCCGCCGTCATGACGCCAATAATCGCCAGGGGATGGCGCCCATGCAGCGGATAGGCGCGGCACAGGTAATACGCCGAAAAGCCGGTACCGATGGCATACACCAGCGTGGCCGGCAGCACCAGCAGAACGGCGTTGAGCAGCGGCACTTGCGTCATGATGGCCAGCGCCAGGGAAAAAACCAGCCCCAGCGCCAGGCACACCAGCAGCATCACGACCGCCCCGCGCCGCTTGGGCAAGGACACGCTCATGACTTAGTTGCGAATTTCCAGGCCGCCCATGATGGCGTAGCCGCTCACATACAGGCGCTTGTTCTGGTTAGGCGGCACGATGGTTTTTTCCTCGAAGCCGCCGAGAATAGGCGTGCCCTGCAGGACCACGCTCCAGTCGGGCGGCACCTTGATGGTAATGCCGCCGCACAGCGCAAACACATTGAGCACCGCTTCGCCTTCGATCGAGGCCTGGCGCAGATCGATTTCGCAGCCCGCCAGCACGGCATTGATATCGCCGCCCCTGAACCGCTGCGACGACACGCGCCGCACATAGCCGCCCAGAATGGCGCTCACTTCGATAATGCTGTCGTCGTCCGCTGCGGCGCCCTTGGCTGCCGGCGCGGGCTCCTTGTCGAGCGAAACGGCGCCGTTGCGCGGCGTGCCGAATGGGTCGGATGGGCCGGACGGTGGCACGAATGCTGACTGAGCCGGCTGCTGTGGCTCCACGCGCTGTTGCCGATGATCGCGGCGCAGACGGTTGTTGCCCAGCGACTTGGCCACCACGGCCGCACCGGCAGCAATAATCAGCAGCGGCCACAGCATGTCCCAACTGACGTAAAACAGCCCCATGTGCTTAAGGCTGGAAACCAGGCCCAGCAGCAGGATCACGCCACCGATCACATGGCCGCGCGTGGTGCGGCTTTGCGACAGTTTCAACAGGCCAACCACAATCAGAATGGTAGGCCAGAAACGGATGTTGTAGCGGACGTTGATAAAACCCAGGTTATCGAGCAGGAACAGCAAGCCCAGGCCAATCACGATTACACCGAGCACGATTTGCGTCGCAGAATGTGGCTGAGGCTTATTTTTCATGTTCGGACTCCCGATAAGCAATAAAGTGTTTGTTCAGCAGCGGTTCGAGCACCAGCCCCACGCCCCAGGCAATGAGCAGCGCTGGCCAGCTGTTATAGAAACTGAGGCCCCACAGCTCTTCATACGACACATACCACCAGGCGGCAAAGAAAATCAGCCACAGTCCGCTCAGTATTTGTTTGGCCGAAACCGGATAGAGCAGCTTGTTGACGCCGAAAGCGGCCAGAATAATCGGCCAGTAATGCCACATTGCATAGTAATCGTGCAACACGATGATATCGAGCCGGTCAAGCAGAATGGCGGCGCCAACAACGATCAGCAGCAGCCCCCACAGCAACTGATGGCGGCGGTGATACGCATGGTCAGGTTTCATGATGGTTCCGTGAGTGTTGATGCTGCTAACGATACCCGGCTTTGCGCCGGCGGCAAACCGGCATTCGGTGAAAGGCGGAAAACAGGCGGTGAATGGCGCAAACAATGGCGCCAGAATGAAAAAAGCCGGCGATGCCGGCTTGGGAGCATATTGCGGTAGCGCGTAGCGCGTCGTATTGTATTGTATCGTAGGTCGGATTAGCCGGAACGGCGTAATCCGACAATACCGCAGACGCAGACGTTAACAATGTTGTCGGATTACGGCCTGCGGCCTAATCCGACCTACGCCTGCCAATGGGCAGATGGACAAGGAATTCTGGTGCCGATCCTTGAGGCGACCGGCTCACCTGCTGGAAGATCGAACATGCCGTCTACTACACGGCAGTGCGCCTCAACCAAGCAGAGCCATCATACGGCAGTTTGCCGCGCGACTCCGTTCGCTTGCACACATAGCGAGTGCAACAAACCAAATAAACAGCGCATCAAGGATTGAGCATATCGCGGCTGATCCATTCCAGCACCGAAGGCCCTTGGGGCTGCCAGCCCAGCAGCTTGCGGCCGCGTTCGCCACGCACGCGGCTGTTCGAACCCAGGCCGTAAGACGCCATCTCGTAGCCCCACTCGGCAATCGCCTCCGGCAGCGGCCAGTCCTGGGCCGGGCCCAGCTGCAGTGCCTCGGCCATGGCAGCGGTCATGTCGCGAAATGCCGCTTCGCCGGACTCGACAAAGTAGAAGGTGCCGGCCGGCGACTTTTCCAGCGCCAGCAGATACAGGCTGACCACGTCGTCGATATGCACGTTCGACCAGATATTGCGCCCTGGCCCCACATGGCGCACGATGCCGCTCTTGCGCGCCTGTTTCAGCAGGCGCGGCAGCTGTACACTGTCGCGCGGCAAGGCGCCGTGGCCGTAGATCAGTGTGTTGCACAGCACGCTGGCACGCACGCCCTGCCCGGCACTGGCCAGCACCAGCTTGTCGATCGCTACGCGCGCCGCCTTGTCTTCGGTCGGCTCGGGCAGCGCGTCTTCGAAATATACCTGGTCGGTCCCCTCGCCGCCTGACGCATCACCGACGATGGACGAGCCACTCGTATGCAGGTAGGGCTTGTTGCTGCCTGCCAGCGCTTCGATGATGGCCTCGACCGCGCCGCGATGGTCGCTGCTGGCCGCATTGATGACAGCGTCGGCGGCGCGCGCCTGTTCGATAATCAGTGCGCGGTCATCGAGCGTACCGACCACGCCGGATACGCCGATACTGCCCAGCTCGGCCACCTGTTCGGGTTTGCGCACCAGACCGCTTACCTGATGGCCGGCGCGCACCAGGCCTGCCGCGATGGAACTGCCGATAAATCCTGCTGCACCTGTCAGAAATACCTTCATGACCTGCTCCTTTACTGTTGGTTGAAATCACCAGAACAGTATGGCGCAAATGCGTTATCGCAAAAAGACGCGATGCGGCAAATGATTTATGCCTGAGGCGCAACAATGGCTGACTTGCCCTTGCCCATTGCTGATTTTAAGGCGGCAATATAGCGGCTCTGGTAAGCGGGGTTCTCGGGCATCAGCACCGTCAGGCGCTCGCGCGCACGCGTCGCTGCCACGTAGAAGCGGTTCTCCTCTTCCAGCGCATCGCTCTGGCTGCGCGGAAACTCATCGATCGCCAAATAAGGCAGGATGACATGCTGGTACTCCAGGCCCTTGATCTGGTCGATACAGGCGATCACCAGCCCGGCCTTGCCGCTGGTGGCAAAAACAGCTTCCTCCATCTCGCCCAGCCAGCCGGCAAACTCGCCCACGGTCACGCCGGACTCGCTGCAAACGGCAATAAAGCCATGCAGTGCGCGCACGACTACGCGCGCCTGGGCCGGATCGACATAAATGCGGCGCGTCGCCTGCTCCAGACCCAGCATGCCAAAGATATGCTGCAAGGCAGGTCCGGCCGGTGCCTCGTGCGGCAAGGCGCGCAGATAGTCTACTGCGCCGATCGTCAGCGCCGCCCTGGCCTGGTTGACCGACTTGGCCAGCTGATTGGTCAGAAAACCTTCCAGCAACTCGGGATAGTTGGCCACGTCCGTCTTGGCCTGCTGCAGCTCGGCCTGGGTAAAGGGAATTTCGGCAAACGCCACCAGCGCTTCGAGTATCTCGCCACGGCGCGGCCCGGCCGGTATCGCATGCAAGTCCTTGCGCGCAATAGCGACCATGCCGCGCAGCATCAGCACTTCCTGGTTCAGCAGATAGCTGTTCATGTCGACCAGCCCATAGGCAATGCCGCTTTGCAGCAGCGCTGTTTCCACGCGAATAGCCTGGTCGCGGTCGCGCAGCAAAATGGCTGTTGTGCCACTGCCCGTGCCGCCGCCGGCGTCTTCCAGCGCCGCGATCAGCTGCGCACTGCAGGCCTGCGGCTGCCCATGATCATAGGCCAGCAGCTCGATGACCGTGGTGCGCGACAGGGCCGATACGCTGGGCTTGTTTTTCAGGACCCCTACCGCCTGCGCCAGCTGCGGGCCATAGCGGTAGGACGCCGTCAAGGGCATGCGCTGCAAGGCGGGAAACTCCTGCTCGAAGCGCTGGCGCAGAAAGCGGTGGTCGGCGCCCGACCAGGTATAGATGACCTGGTCCTTGTCGCCGGCGCCACAGAAAAACGCGTTGCCACGCCGGATCAGCATGGCCAGCAGGCGAAACGAGGCTTCGTTCAGGTCGTGCAATTCGTCGGCCACGATAATCTGGAACGGCGGCAGCTGCTGGCGCAGCGGCTCGTCGTCGGCCATCAGGCGCACCAGGTCGTAGGTGGCGTCAAAAGGCCCGCGAAACTGGATCTCGCCAGCCTCGGCGCCGCGCAGGGACTCGTACTCGCGCAGCCACAGATAGTGCGTGCGCGACACGCCCAGCAGTTCGAGGTTGTCGTCGATGCTGTTGCTGTCCATGTCGGGCCGGTCGAAGTCCAGCCGCGCCTTGGTACGCAACTGCAGCTTGAGAAACTCGGCCATGGCCGCATTGGTGGTATTGATTTCCAGCGCATGGCGGTGGCCATATTTGTCGGCCGTGATCTCGAGCGCCTCGCGCGCCATCGGCAGCAAAGCCTCGTTGCTGCGCAGCGCAGGCACCGGCGCGCCTTCGATCTGCAGCAGCACCTTGCCGGCAAAACCGTCGAAGGTATCGATGGCCAGGCGCTTGACCACGCCCAGCGGCACGCCGATATCGAGCAGGCGCTGGCGCAGCGCCACCCGCGCAGCTTCGGTAAACACCAGCGCCAGCATGCGCTCGGGCGGGCGGCCGCGGTGCAGCGCCTCGGCCAGGCGCAGCGCCAGCGTGGTGGTCTTGGCAGCGCCCGCATTGGCGTCGATCAGGATGATTTTCTTTTGCGCCGTCTGGATTGCCAGCTGTTCCTGCGTTGGCGTGATGCGCTTGGGCGTAAATTGTGCTGCGTTATCGTGGGTCAAAATCGGATATCTGAAAAAGTCATTACCAGGCGCAGGTACGCAGGCCGGAAAAGCCGTCGCAGCGCTCCGGCGTCTGGAAGCCGCGCATGCGCGGCGAAACCAGGCGCGGCGAGGTGGCAAACGAGGCGCCGCGCAGTACCTGGGCGTCGAGAAAATACGGCGTGGAGTAGCCGCGCCACGCACCGGCCTCAAAGCCGGGATAAGGCTCGAACGGCGTGGCCGTCCACTCCCATACCTGGCCCCACTGAAACAGCGGATGGCCGGACAGCGCAGCATACTCCCATTCCGACTCGGTTGCCAGGCGCCGCCCGATCCAGGCGCAGTAGGCCTGCGCCTCGTACAGATTGAGATGGCGTACCGCGTCCTGCGGCACCAAAGTGACAGCCTGGCCGAAACGATGGGTGCGCCACTGCGCACCGTCGCGCTGCCAGTACAGCGGCGACGAGCGCTCCTGCTGCATCAGCCAGGCGCTGCCGGCGCCGCTCCAGAATTGCCGGTTCTGGTAGCCGCCATCGTCGACGAAATCGGCAAACTGGGCGTTGGTAACGGCTGTACTGTCGATGGAAAACGGCGCCACGTAGCAGGCGTATGGCGGCGTTTCGTTATCGAATACAAAACCGGTCTGGCGCGGCGAGCCCTGCTGCAAAGTGCCGCCAGGAAAAGCAATCTCTCCACCGCCAGCTAGCGCGTCCCCCGTGGGCATGGAAGGCGGCGCCGCCAGACCCAGCCATTGCAGGCCGGCCAGCATCTGTTCACGGCACAGGTCCTCGTGCGCCAGCGCCAGCCGGTAGGGCAACAGCGCGCTGTCGATATTGGCTTCGCGCGAGAGTTTGTCGAGCACCCGGTCCAGCACCTCGTGGCAATACATCTTGACGGCGCCCACGCTGGGCAAGTCCAGGCTCCAGCGCGCGCGGTGCGGCACCAGGCTGGCGTCAAACAGGTCGTCGCCACGCATCAGCAGGCCGTTATAGACAGCGTCAGCCGGATGGCTGCTCGGTGCTTCGCGCAGGATGAACCACTCGGCAAACCAGGCAATATTGCCAAGTTGCCATAATGGCGGCGTCAGTTGCAGCTGTTGCGGCACGTGCGCCACCACGTCGTAGCCGGCGGCGGCGTAGCAGTCAAACAGGGCCAAGGTGGTCTGGCGTGCAGCAAGCAGTGATTGCGCCAGTTGCTGCGTACCGGCGTGGCGTAAGGAAGCGTTGATCAAAGTCATGGACTGATTGTAACGACTTTTGCCAACTTTGCACTAGTAGCCTATAGCAGACAAAGTGTCGCCTGCCCTGTCAGGTACGGCAGCGCTTACTTGAGCGCCAGTTCACCTGCGGCTGGCGAGGTAATGGTTTTGGGCATACTGACGATAAAACTGCTGCCCTGCTCTGCCACCGACTGGATGGCCAGCGTGCCGCCATGGCGCAGCAGCACGTGCTTGACGATGGCCAGGCCCAGGCCCGTGCCCTGGGTTTCACGCGATCGGCTCTTGTCGACGCGATAGAAACGTTCGGTCAGGCGCGACAGATGCTCTTCGCTGATGCCGATGCCGTTATCCTGTGCCACGAACTGCGGCCCGTGGGCGCCGTCCTGCCAGCGCAGCGTGATCTTGCCGCCGGCAGGCGTGTAGCGCACCGCGTTCGAGGCCAGATTGCCAAAAGCACTGTAGAGCTCGTCATAGCTGCCCAGCACGTTCGGCCCGTCGCACTCCATCCCGATCTCGTGCTTGCCGCCGGACAGCGCCCTGGCGTCGCGTGCCACTTGGTTCATGAGCTTTGTGATATCAACCGGCTCGGGGCGCAGCGGATAATCGACCGATTCCAGGCGCGACAGCGTCAGCATGTCCTCGATCAGATGCTGCATGCGGTGCCCCTGCTCGGTCATCAGCTTGATATGGGCGCAGCGCGTGGCCAGGTCCAGGTCGAGCTCGGTCGAGGCAATTTCCAGGAAACCGACGATCACTGTCAGCGGCGTGCGCAGCTCGTGCGACGCGTTGGCGATAAAGTCGCGCCGCATGCGCTCGATACGCTCGGTTTCGGTCACATCATGGGTGACCAGTATCTGGCGGCGGTTTTCAAACGGAATGATCTGCACGATCAGCTTGCGGTTGCGAAACGTGATCGTCAAGGGCTGCTCGTAGCGGCCCAGGATAATGTAATCCATGAACTCGGGGCTGCGGATCAGGT